>Ga0209813_10000097_pt1 | contig 32642 bp, 31 predicted proteins | sample EndMethybrTD3033_FD_187596 | JGI IMG/M metagenome (GOLD analysis project Ga0209813, IMG submission 187596) | Populus endosphere microbial communities from Tennessee, USA - Endosphere MetaG P. TD hybrid TD303-3 (SPAdes) (version 2) | ecosystem: Host-associated > Plants > Roots > Endosphere... | reverse complement strand
TCGTCGGGGCGGATGCGGGCGGCGGGGGCACGGACGCCGCGGGGCCATCCTGGAACCAGCTGTGGCGGCATTTCGCGCAGCGGACGGTTCGCCCTTCCACGCCGATCGCGCTATCGGGGACCACATATCGGGTCGAGCACGCGGGGCAGGCGATAATCATAACGGGGCCGGTTAGACATCCTTATGACGGCGCCGACAAGGCTCCGGCCCGGAATGCGCGCGCGTAATGCCCTTTTTTCCACATGCATTGGCAGCTATAGGCCTCGGCGCAGCCCGCTGGACGGGATAAGAAGCCGGGCAGATGAACCAAGCAGCAGACGGGGAAATCGTACACTTCGACAACGTCGGCCTGCGCTATGGCACCGACCGCGAAGTGCTGAGCGACGTCTCCTTCACGCTCTATCCCGGCAGCTTCTACTTTCTCACCGGGGCGAGCGGCGCCGGCAAGACCAGCCTTCTCAAGCTCCTTTACCTTTCGCAGCGCCCCTCGCGCGGGATGATCCGCATGTTCGGCGCGGACGCCATCACCTTGCCGCGCGACCGGCTGCCCGCGTTTCGCCGCCGGCTGGGCGTCGTGTTCCAGGACTTCCGGCTGGTCCAGCATCTGTCGGCCTTCGACAATATCGCGCTGCCGCTGCGGGTGGCCGGCATTCCCGAGCGTGAGCTGGAGCGGCCCGTCGCCGACATGCTCGACTGGGTCGGGCTGGCGGACCGCATGCAGGCCCCTCCGGCCACGCTTTCGGGCGGCGAGCAGCAGCGGGTGGCCATCGCCCGCGCGGTGATCGGCCGGCCCGATCTGCTGATCGCCGACGAACCCACCGGCAACGTCGATCCGGAAATGGCGGTGAAGCTGCTTCGCCTGTTCGAGGCGTTGAACCGGCTGGGCACCACCGTCGTGGTCGCCACCCACGATGTGCATCTTCTCCAGAAGGTGCCGGATTCGCTCATCATGCGGCTGGACAAGGGGCGGCTTTCCGACCCCACCGGCGCGCTGCGCTATCCTCCGCGCCGTCCCGCGTCCGTGTCTCCCGGAGGCCTGACGTGAGGGTGTTTTCCACTCTGGTGCGCGGCTGGAAGCGGCTGGCGGGGATCGGCGAAGCCGAACTGGTGCCGCAGGCGCGCCTGTCGGGGCCGATGCCCTGGGTCATCGCGATCATGGTGGCGCTGACCCTGATCGCCGCGGCCGCCGGACTGGCGCTGCGCAATACGACGAATGCCGCGGCGGCGGAACTGGAAGGCGGCGTCACCGTCCAGATCGTCGAGGCTTCGCCCGAAGCGCGCGGACGCCAGGCGCAGGCCAGCCTCGACCTGCTGGACAGGACGCCGGGCATGATTTCTGCCCGCCTGGTCCCGCAATCCGAAGTGGACGCGCTGGTCGAACCCTGGCTGGGCGTTTCAGGCGCCGATGGTGAGGCGATTCCGGTCCCCGCGCTGATCGACGCGCGTATCGACGGGGCGCTGACCGCCGGCCGCATCGCGCGGTTGCAGCGCGACTTGCGCGTCGTGGCCCCCTCGGCGCGGGTGGATGCGCAGTCGAGCTGGCTCAAGCCGGTCTTCGCCGCGCTGGATTCGCTGCAATGGCTGGCGATCGCGCTGGTCGTGCTGCTGGCGGTGGCGCTGGTGTCGTCCGTCCTGCTGGCGGCGCGGACCGCTCTGGGCACGAACCGGGACACGATCGAGATCGTCCACCTGCTGGGCGGCACCGACGCGCAGATCGCGCGGGTGTTCCAGCGGTCCATCGGCGTCGATGCGGCGGGCGGCGGCGCGGTGGGCGTTGCCCTGGCGCTCGTGGTGATCCTGTTCCTGGGGCGGCGCTTCGCTTCGCTGGGGGCGGGAATGGTGGATCGCGGCGCGCTCGACCTGGTCGACTGGCTCCTGCTCGGCATCGTGCCGCTGGCGGCGGTGGCCGTGGCGATGGTGACGGCGCGGCTCACCGTGATGCGCACCTTGCGCAAGATGCTTTAGGCGCGGGGGCATGATCCGTCGCGCGCTGGCCCTGATCGTGATCGCCTGGCTGCTGGGGTTCCTGTGGTTCGCCATCGCGCTGCCGCGCCCGCTGGAGGGCGGCAAGACCGACGCGGTGATCGTGCTGACCGGGGGCGAAGGGCGCATCGCTCGCGGGCTGGAGGCGCTCGACAAGGGCTGGACCCGCCGCATGCTGGTTTCGGGCGTGGATCGCGAAGTGCGCCCGCGCGAGTTCGAGGCCGAGTACAGGATACCGCCGCCGCTGATGCGCTGCTGCATCACGCTGGGCTTCGAATCGTTCGACACCCGATCCAACGCGCGCGAAGCGGCGCAGTGGATCGCCAGCAACCGGCTGCGTTCGGTGCGCCTGGTGACGACCGACTGGCACATGCGGCGCGCGGCGATGGAATTCGAACCGGCGATCCCGCGCGGCGTCGAGGTGACGCACGATGCGGTGTCCTCGCAGCCGAGCTTTCGGATATTGTTCCTTGAATACAACAAGCTGCTGGCGCGGGCCGTGGCGCGGCTATGGGGCGGGTGATGGGATCGGTACTGCGTAGCCTGGTCTTCTATCTCGTCTTCTACAGCGGGACGGTGTTCTACGTGCTGCTGGCGCTGGCGATGCTGCCGTTCAGCCGCACGGTTTTCATGCAAGTGATCCGGGGATGGTCGCGTTTCCATCGCTCCTGCGTCACCGGGCTGCTCGGCATCGAAGTGATCGTGCACGGGACGCCGCCCCCCGGCGACGTGCTGGTGGCGATGAAGCACGAGAGTTTCTTCGAGGCGATCGACCTGCCGTCGCTGCTGGGCAGTCCGGTCGTCTTCGCCAAGGTCCAGCTCCTGCGCATTCCGCTGTGGGGCGATGTCGCCAGGGCCTATGGCATGGTCCCGGTCGAGCGGGACAAGGGGGCCAAGGCGCTGCGGGCGATGATCTCGGCGGCGCGAGGCTTCATGGGCCAGGGCAGGGGGTTCATCATCTTTCCCGAAGGCACGCGGGTGCCGTCGGGCACGCAGCCGCCGCTACAGGCCGGTTTCGCCGGGCTTTACAAGCTTTTGGGGCTGCCCGTGGTGCCGGTGGCGGTGGACAGCGGGCGCTTTTATCACCGCCGGTGGAAGCGCCGGGGAACGATCACGATCAGTTTCGGCGAGCCCATTCCCGCCGGCCTGACGCGCGAGGAGATCGAGGCGCGGGTCCATGCAGCGATCAACGTCTTGTCGGTTGGTTCAGCGTAGCAGGCTCGATCCCATGAATCGAAACACCTAAACCGCGCTGACCTGCACCGTCTGGCTGTTGAGCTGCGCCCAGCCATAGCTCGTCAGGAAAGAGACGTCGGCGGCGTCGCGGCCTATGCCGATCTTGGCCATTTCCTCCGCTCTGGCCATGCCGGTGGGGTCCACCAGATACCAGGCGCCGTCCAGGAACACTTCCGCCACGGCGTGGAAGTCCTGCGGCTCGACCCCCAGGGCATAGACGCTGGCGAAGCGGGCGGGAATGGCGCTGGCGCGGGTGAGCGAGATCATGACATGGGCGAAATCGCGGCAGACGCCCTGACGCATGACGAAGCTTTCCAGCGCCGTCGTGGCGGCCGTGCTGGCGCCGGGAACATAAGTGAAATGGCTGTAGATCCAGTCATGTATCGCCATGACCCGCGCACCGCCATGAAGATCGCCGAACTGGGATTCGACGAAGTTCTGGAACTGGTCGGACGGGCAATAACGCGACGGCAGCAGATATTCGATCGTCTCGCCCGGCAGCATGTGCGGCTTGACCGCCGGCAGCGTGGCTAGGTCCGCCGTCAGGCGCTCGACGGTGACGGTGGCGTTGTATTCGACGGTGAGTTTGCCCTGGAGGTGGAGCCAGATGCGGTCGCCGATGGTGTCGTGGCCCGGCAGGCGGGCGAAATGCTCGGTCGGGCTGATGGCGATATGCGCCGCCTCGACCGTCTGCTCCGGGATGATCGCTGCCTCCAGTTGCAGCAGCACGTCCGACGGATCGGGGAAATCGTAGTCGAGCGTGGCCTTGATGGCGAGTTTCACGGGCGGTTTTCTCACGATTCGAGGGAGTATCGAGTGAGAATGACCGAGCCGCGACAAAGCTCCGCCGCCATGCGGTTATATTCGCGCGTTTCAGGGATGGCCGTGATCGCTGCGGCCGAAATCGGGGCGGGCGTCGTCCTGGCCTTCGGCGATGATCGAGCGGCGCACGGCGCGGGTGTGGGTGAAATGGTCGAACAGCCGGTCGCCGTCGCCCACCCGGATCGCCTTCTGCAACGCGGTCAGATCCTCGGTGAACCGCTGGAGCATCTCCAAGACGGCGTCCTTGTTCGACAGGAACACGTCGCGCCACATCGTCGGGTCGGAAGCGGCGATGCGGGTGAAGTCGCGGAAACCGCCGGCCGAATACTTGATGACCTCGCTCTGGGTCACGTCCTCCAGGTCGGAAGCGGTGCCGACGATGGTATAGGCGATAAGGTGCGGAAGGTGGCTGGTGACGGCAAGGACCAGGTCGTGATGCTGCGCGTCCATCATCTCGACATTGGCGCCCAGCGCTTCCCAGAATTCGACCAGCCGGGTGAGCAGCAGCAGGTTGGTCGGCTCGGGCGGGGTGACGATGCACCAGCGGTTCTGGAACAGTTCGGCGAAGCCGGCGTCGGGGCCGCTGTTCTCCGTGCCGGCCACCGGATGCGCCGGGATGACGGTGTGGTTCGGCAGTGCTTCGCCAAGGGTCCTGGCGATCGACTGCTTGCACGACCCGACATCGCTGACCAGCGCATCGGCGGGCAGGGCATCGGCGATTTCGGCGGCGGCGGGCCCCATGGCGCCGGGGGGGACGCAGAAGATCACCAGTTCGGCGTCGCGCACCGCGTCGGCGGCGGTTTCGTGCACCGTGCCGACCAGTCCGCGTTCGGCGGCCCGGCGGCGGGTGGCGGGGTCCCGGTCATAGCCGGTGGTCGTCGCGTCAGGCAGGTATTCGCGCACGGCCAGCCCGATCGAGCCGCCCAGCAGCCCCAACCCGATGATGGCGACGCGGCCGAAGCTCATTTCGCCGCTTCCGCCATTTCGCGCAGGCCCGCCGCGATGGCGTCCATCTGATCGGCGGTGCCGATGGTGATGCGCAAGGCGTGGCCAAGCCCCTGCTTGGGCAGCCAGCGGACGATATAGCCGCGCTCGGCCAGCCCTTCGAACGCCGCTTCGGCGGTCAGCTTGCCTTCGAACAGGATCAGCACGAAGTTCGCCTGGCTGGGAAGCGGACGCAGCCCGTGATTGCCCATCGCGATGAGCGCGTCGACGAAGCGGGCGCGTTCGGCCGCGTTGTGGGTCCGCGAATGATCGACGAAGTCCCGGTCGGCCAGCGCCGCCACCGCCATCGCCTGGCCGCTGTTCGATACGTTGAACGGCCCGCGAATGCGGTTCAGCGTATCGACGATGCCCGGCGCGCCGGTGCCCCAGCCGATACGTTCGCCGGCAAGGCCGAAGATCTTGGAAAAGGTGCGCGTCACCAGCACGTTGGCGTGCGCGGCCGCCAGCGCCAGCGCGCCGTCGTCGTCTTCGGGCGCGACATATTCGCCATAGGCCTGGTCGATCACCAGCAGCACGTCGGCGGGCAGGGCAGCGTGGAGCCGCGAGATCTCTCCCCTGGGCAGGAAGCTGCCGGTGGGGTTGTTGGGATTGGCGATGAACACCACCCGCGTCCGGTCGTTGACCAGCGGCAGGATCGTGTCGACGTCGCTGCCATAGTCGGTGTCGGGCGCGATGACCGGCGTCGCGCCGCAGCGGCGCGCGGCGATGTCGTAGACCGAAAAGCCGTAGCGGACGTAGATCACCTCGTCGCCGACGCCGGCATAGCCTTGCGCGGCAAGGTGCAGCAGCTCGTCGGAACCGGTGCCGCAGACGATCAGGGCGGGATCGATGCCGTGCGCTTCGCCCAGCGCGCTGCGCAGCGCCACGCTGTCGGGATCGGGATAGCGGGCGGGGGCGACCGCGTCGGCGCGCGCCGCCAGCGCTTTCGCGCTCGTGCCTAAAGGGTTCTCGTTGGCCGAAAGCTTGATGAGCGGACGGCCGTCCTTGCCCGACGACTTGCCGGGGACATAGGCATGGATCGCCGCGATCCAGGGCTTGGGGATAGGTTGCGGACTCGTCATTTGGGTCCGGCTTTAAGGACCTAAAAGCGAAAAGGACAAGCACGCGTTTGTCCGATGCTTCACAAGCCGGGCCGAATCGTGCTTTCTCCGGCGCGGGACAAGGGCAGCGGGGAGTGCGGCAGATGCGATCGGGCGGACTGTTCTGGCGGGCGCTGGCCGCGGCGCGGCGGGCCAATCTGGCGGCGTCGGGAGCCTTGCCGCCGTTGCCGGGCTCACCGGGCATGACGCGGCGGCGCGTGCTGGGAGTCATGGCGGCGGGCGCGGCATTGCCGGCGATCGGCTGCGCGCCCCTGCCGTCGCCTGCGCAGAAGACGCGCGTGGCCATCGTCGGCGGCGGCCTTGCCGGCCTTACGGCGCTGCGGCTGCTGACCGATGCCGGCGTCGAGGCCCGCCTCTATGAAGCGCGCAGCCGGCTGGGCGGGCGGGTATTCACGTATCGCGACGGCCCGGTGCCGGCCGACGACGGCGGCCAGTTCATCAATTCCGACCATGCCGATATCCTGGCGCTCGCCCGCCGGTACAAGCTGCCGCTGATCGATCGCGACAAGGAGCAGAAGCACACGCTCGTCGTCGCGGGCGGCCGTCTGGTGGACGAGGGCGAACTGGCGGAGGACTTGCGCCCCATCGCCGCGCGCATCGCCGCCGATGCGCAAGTGCTGGACGGAGACGACGCGGCCGCCATCGCCCGGCTCGACGCCATGTCGGTCGCGGCCTATCTCGACGCCCACGCCGACGCGCTGACCAGTCCTTATGTCAGGTCGCTGATGGAAGCGACGATGCGCACCGAGTTCGGCCAGGAACCGGAAGAGGCCAGCGCCATCGAACTGATCTGGAACCTGCCGGTGGTCGATGGCCGCCATGTCGAGGTGATCGGATCGAGCGACGAGCGTTTCGTCCTGGCCGGCGGTTCGGGGATGCTGCCCGACGCCATGGCGCGCGATCTCCTGCCGGATATCGAACTGGGGCAGGTGCTGGAATCGGTCCGGCGCACGAAAAGCGGCGTGCGCCTGCGCTTCGCCAATGGCCGGACAGTGGAAGCGGAGCGGGCGATCGTCACCGTTCCCGCGCCGCTGCTGCGCACGATCGATTTCGGCGATCTCCTGCCGCCGCTCTGGGCCGGCTATGCGGCGGAGATCGACTGCGGCCGCAATGAAAAGCTGAACGCGGTCTATGACGGGCGGCCGTGGCGCCAGACGATGGGCCGGGGCGGTTCGCTCTGGCCGCTGCCCGGCGGTTTCGCCGAAGGGTGGGACGCCGGCACCGTGGAAAGCGAGCTGGGCCTGTTCACCTGGTTCATGGGCGGCGCGCAATGCGCCGCCGCCGACAAGCTGGACGCCGGTGCGCTGCGTCATGGCTTCGAAAGCCAGGCCGCGCCCGCCGTGCCGGGCTTCGGCGAGGCGGCGACGCCGTGGCAGCGCCGCACCCACTGGGGCAAGGATCGCTTCGCGCGGGGCGGCTACAGCTGCTTCCGGCCCGGCCAGCTCACCCGCTTTTCCGGCCTGTTCTGGCTGGAGGAAGACGGCAAGGCGACGCAGAGCGCGGTCGTGGGGCCGCTGGTCTTCGCGGGCGAGCATCTGTCGGACGCCTGGCCGGGATATATGAACGGCGGCGCGCAGACCGGGCGGCTGGCGGCGGCGGCGGTGTTGGGCCAGGCGGTGTTAGGCCAGGCGGTGTTGGGGAAGTAAAGCCCCTTCTCCAAGCTGCACTTGCTCCGCGAGGAGCCAGCCGCACTTGGAGAGGGGCTACCCCATCCATTGACAGCGCAGCACTCGTCCCCCAATTCCCCAGCGACAATGGCAACCGCCGCGATCATCGCCGCCAGCGACGTGCTGGAGCTTTCCGAACCGCTGCCGCTCGACTGCGGCCAGCGGCTGGAAGGCGTGCGCATCGCCTATGAGGCTTACGGCACGCTCAGCCCGGCGCGCGACAACGCAATCGTCGTGTTCCACGCCACCACCGGCGATCAGCATGTCGCCAGCCCGCATCCGATTACCGGCAAGCCCGGCTGGTGGGATCGCATGGTCGGCCCCGGAAAGCCGGTGGACACCAGCCGCTTCTACGTGATCTGCGCCAATGTGCTGGGCGGCTGCATGGGATCGACCGGGCCGGCCAGCCCGGCGCCCGACGGCAAGCCTTTCGGCATGCGCTTTCCCGTCATCACCATCCGCGACATGGTGCGCGCCCAGGTGGCGCTGCTGAAGGAGCTGGGGATAGAGCGGCTCTATGCCGCGGTCGGCGGATCGATGGGGGCGATGCAGGCGCTGAGCCTGGCCGCCAACTGGCCCGAGATACCCGAACGCGTGCTGTCCATCGCCAGCACCGCGACGATGCCGGCGCAGAACATCGCCTTTCAGGAAGTGGGCCGGCAGGCGGTGATGGCCGATCCGGCGTGGCAGGGCGGCGACTATTACGGCACGGGCAGGGCGCCCGATTCCGGCCTGTCCGTGGCGCGGATGGCCGCGCATATCACTTATCTGTCGGAAGCCAGTCTGACGGAGAAGTTCGGCCGGCGGCTGCAGGACCGCGCCAAGAAGAGCTTCGGTTTCGATGCCGATTTCCAAGTGGAAAGCTACTTGCGCCACCAGGGCTTGAGCTTCACCGGGCGGTTCGACGCCAATTCCTATCTCTATATCACCCGCGCGATGTCCTATTTCGATCTGGCCGAGGATCACGGCGGCAGGCTGGCCGACGCCTTCGCGCAAAGCCGCGCGCGGTTCTGCGTCATCAGCTTCGATACCGACTGGCTCTATCCCACCGAACAGTCGCGGCGGCTGGTCCACGCGCTGAACGCGGCGGGCGCCTCGGTCAGCTTCGTGGAGCTTTCGGCGCCGTTCGGCCACGACAGCTTCCTGCTCGACGTGCCCGCGCTCGACCGGGTGGTGGCGGGGTTCCTGAGCCGGTGAACCAGCTTCGCGCCGACCTTGCCCTGATCGCCAGCCACGTGAACCCGGGTTCGCGCGTGCTCGACGTGGGCTGCGGCGACGGCGCGCTGCTGGCGGCGCTGCGCGACGAGCGTGGCTGCAATGTCCATGGCATGGAGATCGATCAGGCCAACGTCGCGCAATGCGTGGAAATGGGGCTGTCGGTGATCCAGGGCGACGCCGACAAGGACCTGGCCTTCTATCCCGACGGCGCGGTCGATTACGCCATCCTCAGCCAGACCCTGCAGACGACGATGCGCCCCGCCGTGGTGCTGGAGGAACTGCTGCGCATCGGCCGGCGGGCCTTCGTCAGCTTTCCCAATTTCGCGCATTGGCGGATACGCATGTCGCTGCTGATGGGCGGGCGCATGCCGGTGACGCGGCTGCTGCCGGTCGCCTGGTACGAGACGGAGAACATCCATCACGTTACGATCGACGATTTCCGCGCGCTGGTGGCGGCGCGCGGGATCAAGGTCGAGCAGGCATGGTTCCTCTATGGCAACAAGCGGCACGCCAGCGCCGCCACGGCGAACTTCCGCGCCGAGCATGCGATTTTCCTGCTGTCGCGGTAGTTTCGCCGTCATCCCGGACTTGATCCGGGACCGCTGGCGGCTTCATCCGACCTTGCGAATGCGCGGCCGGCGATCCCCGGGTCTAGCCCGGGATGACGGCGATCACGCCATGGTCAGCCCATAGTACGCCGCCAGCTTGTTGCCATCGGGATCGCGCATGTAAGCGCCAAAGGCATCGCGCACCCTGGGGCGCGGATCGGGCGGGCCTTCGCAGGTGCCGCCGTTGGCGATGCCCGCCGCGTGCCAGGCGCGCACGGCTTCCTCGCTGTCCGCTTCGAACACGATGGTGCCGCCGTTGGCGTGGGTCGCCGGCTCGCCGTCGCGCGCCGGGCCGGCGGTGAAGCTGACGCCATCGGGAAGCCTGTACATCACCACCGGATATTCGGGCGGCGTCTCATAGCGCGGCACGCCCAGCGCCGCGAACGTGGCGTCGTAGAAGGCGCGGGTTTTCGCCAGGTCGTTGCTGCCCAGCCGGAAGCTCATCAGTCGCATGGTCGCCGCTCCCGCTTACTGGCCCAGCGGGAACATGCCGCACAGCTTGTTGCCATCGGGATCGCGCAGATAGGCGAGGTAGAGCTTCATCTTGCCCATGTCGCGCGGGCCCGGCGGGTCTTCGCAGGTCGTGCCGCCGTTCGCCACGCCGGCCGCGTGCCAGGCGTCCGTCTGCTCGGGGCTGGCCATGGCGAAGCCGATCGTGCCGCCGTTGGCGTGGCAGGCTTCCGCGCCGTTGATCGGGCGGGTGACGATGAACGAGGCGCCGGCATGCTGGTAGACGATGGCGCTGCCCGCGTCATAGCCCGGGTTGCCGCCGATTGCGGCGAAAAGCGCGTCGTAGAATACCTTGGATTTCTGCGGATCGTTTGTGCCCAAGGCGACATGACTGAACATCGGCTAATCTCCCGTTCGATTTGCCGTGGTTCTATCGGCGCGGCGTCGCCGGTCAATCGCTGTTCGTCCGTTCAGGTCCACGCAAGACCGCCGGGCCTAGCCTTTCGCACCCTCTCGATTCGCACTGCGGGAGCCTGCCACCATGTCGATCAGAACCGTCCTTGCCGCCGCCTGCCTCATCACCATGCTCGCCCCGCTGCCCGCCCTCGCGCGCGACGCGGACGGCCGCATGGGAGAGATAGGGGCGAAGCTTTCCGATCCGCGCAACCAGGTGGCGGTCACGACGATGCTGACGGCGCTGAGCGAGGCAGTGCTGGACATGAAGGTCGATTCGTTCGTGCGCGCCATGCGCAGCGTCGATCCCGACGCCGCGGCGGATATGCCCGCCGATGCGCGGGTGCGCGACCTTGCCGGCAACGACGCCAGGCACTTGCCCGGCGACATCGGCCGCACCGTGCCGCGCGCCATGGGCGCGGCGGCGGGCATGGCCGGCGCCATGGGCGAGATGATGCCCCAGCTCCGCGCCATGGGCGAGCGCATGCGCCAGGCTATCCCAGGGAGTGAGACCCCCTTGCCAGAGAACGACAACACCGCGCCGCGCGACTGAACGCCCACTTATCCACCCGATTCGGCGGCGAGCCGAAACCCTCTCGGGTGGACGCCGCCGACCTGCTGGGCCATTACGACCGTCATGTGGCAGCTCTATCAATTTCCCTTGTGCCCGTTCAGCCGCAAGGTTCGCCTGCTGATGAGCGAAAAGGGCGTCGGCTACGAACTCTGGCGCGAAAATCCCTGGGAAGGGCGTGAGGAGTTCCTGGCGATGAACGCCGCCGGGCGTACGCCGGTGCTCCACGATCCCGAACGCGGCATCACCCTGTCGGACAGCCGCGCCATCTGCGAATATTTCGAGGAGACGGTGGACCGCGCGCCGATGATAAACGGCACCGCCGCCAACCGCGCCGAGATTCGCCGGCTGGTGGCCCTGTTCGACGAGAACTTCTATGGCGACATTACCGCGCCGCTGCTGCACGAACGGATGAAGAAGCGGCTGGTCATGCGCCAGTCGCCCGATTCCAAGATGCTGCGCGAAGCGATGAAGCTGGCGCATGAGCATCTCTATTACATCGATTACCTGATCGACCATCGCCCCTGGCTCGCCGGCGCGACGATGAGCCTGGCCGATCTGGCCGCCGCGGCGCAGATTTCGGTCGCCGACTATCTCGGCGGCATCGACTGGTCTTCGCACGAACAGGCGCGCGGCTGGTATTCCGTGTTCAAGAGCCGGCCCAGCTTCCGCCCGCTATTGTCGGAGCGGATGGAAGTGATCCAGCCGCCCAGCCATTATGCGGACGTGAACGCCTGATTGTGTGGGCTTTGAATGCGGCACCGGAGAGGGCCGGCGCTGCTACCGATCCAGCCGAATCAAATCAGAGCGCGCCAGCCTTTGCGCCGAAACGCCCGTGCTTGCGATACTGCGTCATCCAGCGATCCAGGAACAGCTCGAGCGGACGCGGGGCGACGCCCAGTTCCTTGAGGCCCGGATAGCGCCCGGAGGTGACGCTGCCCGCCTGCAGCAGCAGCCACTGATCGCGTGATATCGGCGTGCCGGGCAGGGCGGCGATCACGCCCGACACCGCATCGGGAAGCTCCACGAACAGCCGCTGGCGGTGCTGCGCGGCGGCGATGCGGCGGTTGAGGTCGAGCATCGTCACCACTTCCGGGCCGGCGATCTCATAGATCTTGCCGCCATGCGCGGCGGGATCGCCCAGCGCCGCCGCCACCGCTTCCGCCGCATCGTCGACGAACAGCGGCTGCAGCTTCGCTTCGGGGCCGAACACGGGCAGCACGGGAAACATCGCGATCAGGCGGGCGAACATGTTGGCGAAATTGTCGTCCGGGCCGAACAGCGTGGACGGGCGCAGGATCGTCGCGCCGGGGAAGGCGGCCAGGACCGCGCGTTCGCCCTCGGCCTTGGTGCGGGCATAGTCCGCGGGCGATTCGCCATCGGCGCCGATGGCCGATACTTGCACGAAGGCGCCGACGCCCGCCGCGCGCGCCGCCGCCGCCACTTGCCCCGCGCCTTCGCCCTGTAGCGCATCCAGATCGCCCGAGAAGGCGCCGACCAGATTGACCACGGCATCCGCGCCCGCCACCGCCGCGGCGACGCTGGCCGGCCGCGTCACGTCGCAGCGGACGAACTGCACGGTGCCGAGCGAACCCAGCGGCTTGAGCGCGAAGGCCCGTTCGGGATGGCGGCTGGCCACCCGCAACCTGGCGCCGCGCGACAGCAGCTCTTGCGCGAGATGCCGGCCGACGAAGCCGCTGCCGCCGATCACGGTCACGATCTTGCCGGAGAGTGCGCTTTCCTTCTGAGCCATATTCAACGATTCCATGCCTGGATAAGCCAACGCCCCCTTGCCCCGTCCGCGCCCGCCACGCAACCGCCGTCGCGGTCAACTTGAAAAAGCGGACGAAGACTCGTTGACAACCATCCGGCGGCCCCGTATCGGCGCCCTCCTACCCGGCACGCAGCTATCCGGCAGCGTGCCCCGTGCCCAGATGGCGGAATTGGTAGACGCACCAGCTTCAGGTGCTGGCGCTCGCAAGGGCGTGGAGGTTCGAGTCCTCTTCTGGGCACCATTTGTTCTTCCGGGGGCGTCCGAGAACGTCCCGGAAGTGGCTGAAATCCTCACTTTTTTGTGCTATGACCGTCCGGCGAAATCCGGGCGGATACGGCACCAATCGAGAACAATTCGGGTATCTCGGAAGGTATCGTCCTCCTCCCTTTTTGGAGGCGATACCTCAGATGGCCACCCTCTTTGCCACGACCGTGGCCAGCGCCAAGCCGGCCGCGAAGGACTATAAGCTCTCCGATGGCGCCGGGCTATACCTGCTCGTGCGGCCAAACGGCTCGAAGCTGTGGCGCTTCAATTACGTCCACCACGGCAAGCACCGCACGCTCGCCTTCGGCGCTTGGCCCGAGGTCGGCCTCGCCAATGCACGCGGCAAGCGCGACGAGGCCCGCCGGCTGGTTGCGGCCGGCCTCGACCCCTCGCATGAGGAGAAGGTCGCGCGGGCCAAGGCGCGGGTCGAGGAGAATGACACCTTCAAGACCGTCGCCAAGGAGTGGATCGCCAAGAACGAACGCGAGAACATGGCCGAGATCACGCTCAGCAAGATCCGCTGGCTGCTCGACATGGCCTATCCGAAGATCGGCAACCGGCCGATCGCCAAGATCACCACGCAGGAAGTCCTCGTGGTTCTTCGATCGGTAGAAGCGACGGGTCGCTACGAGAGCGCCCGACGGATGCGAAGCGTCCTCGGCCGTGTCTTCCGCTACGCCGTTGCGACCACACGCGCCGAGCGAGATCCGACAGGCGATTTGCGCGGTGCGCTCACCGTCCCCAAGACCAAGCATCTTGCGGCCATCACCAGCCTCAAGCGCGCGGGCGAACTCATGCGTGCGATCGAAAGCTATAGCGGCCATGCTATCACTCTCTATGCACTTCGCCTCTCTGCCCACTTGTTCGTTCGCCCCGGTGAGCTTCGGCAAGCGGAATGGTCGGAGTTCGACTTCGACAACTCGGTCTGGAACATCCCGCCAGAGAAAATGAAGATGCGGCGTGCGCACCGCGTTCCACTCTCTACACAGGTCACGGGCCTATTCGAGGAGCTTTGGGAGCTGACCGGCACCGGGCGGTACTGCTTTCCTTCCTTCCGCACTGAGCGGCGGCCGATGTCAGAGAACACTGTCAACGCGGCTTTGCGCGTGCTCGGATTCGAACAGGCGGAAATGAGCGCACACGGCTTTCGGGCCATGGCGGCGACATTGCTCAACGAAAGCGGCCAATTTCATCCGGACGCGATCGAACGCCAGCTCGCACACATCGAGACGAATGGCGTGCGCCGCGCTTATACGCGCGGGGAATATTGGAACGAGCGGGTCACGATGATGCAGTTCTGGTCGAACGAGCTCGACCGGCTGCGCAGCGGCGCCAAAGTGCTCAAGCCCAATTTCGGTGGCCGACAGGCTTCGGCATGATGCACACCCGGCCGAAAACGACGGGTTCAGGTTTCGGAAGCGCTCAGAGGAGCCTGTCTCCTCGTCGCTTTTGCGCGCGATAAGCGCGCACTCTCCCTCGCAACTGCTCAATCCAGCCGGGGCGATGCTCTATGCGATCGTAACTATCACGGTCGCCAGCCAGCAATTCGATTCGGCTCTTCTGGCTGAGCGCCTCCCAACCGTCGTACATGATATAAAGCGCGTTGCCATATCGGGCGTTCTCGAACGCAACGAAGTCATCGCCAAATCTTGCTCCGAAATAGCGCAGGAACCCGTCCGTTCCCGTGACATAGGCTTCCGGCTGGAGGCGCTGCATTACCGTGATGCGTTCCTTCATCACGGCCTGCTGTTGCGGCGACACCGGTCGCTTTCCTCGCAACATTGCGGCTACGACTTCGTCGACATTGCCCGGCGGCAGCAATTGCCAGTCGACCTTGATGCTCAACGCATAGTCGGCAAGCGACGTAGCACTTTCAAAGACGTCAGCGGCGCCCACATTCTCCTGAAGCAGATTTAGATTATAGAGCAGTTCTTGCTCGAAGTTTGGCGTTCGCCGACTGAGAACCTGATCGATCGCGAACCTTAGCAGGAATCCTTCGCCACGTCGTTCGACCAAAACGATCGAGAGGTTGACCTGTTTTGGAGGATAAACCTCGCGAATGTAGACTTCGCGATCGTGCGAAACGTAATGATAGCTCCCTGATTTCCACGAAGGTGCCCAAAATCCGTATGACTTGGTAACTTTGGGAAGGTCCTTCCGAACCTTTTCCATGCCATATAGATTGGCATTGGAATAGCGGCCGGCGGCGGGATTAGGGGGCTGGGGTTCGGGAAGACCAAGGTCGTCGCCGTTAAGCGAAAGGCCTAGCGGAGCGTAACGGGCGACGTCAGCAGGGAGCACCAGCTTCACAGTTGCTGCCACTACGTCGTCCTGATCAAAAGTCGCCAAGCGCTGGAGGATAAGTCCAGGAACTTTCAGCAGGTTCTTCGGCATAGAGCGATCAAGTCCGGGCGTGCAGAAATTTCCCAGCAGCTATTACCACATCGGAAATGAGTTGTGCCAATTCGCCTTGGTGCTTGGGCACCAACGCGGTGTCCAAAGGCAGGTCATTCAGCTTCCATTCGACCGGAGGCGCATCATCGGTGCCGATTCCCACATACACACGTCGTCCTGGTGCCGCACGATGGGTCAGGACATTCCTCATGTCACGCCAGCGCTGATAGGATGGATCTGCAAAGAGGGTCGTGAAGGCATCAAGGATCGGATCGCTGGCAAACGCCCGCTTGAACGCGTCGGCGGTGTACGATGGTGATACCCGCTGCTGCTCTTTTGGCGTGATCAATGGGAAGGCCGGCGGGTTGATGAAAGAGCCTATCGCGAAAAGACCGTAAAACATCGCTTCGAATGCGGCGAAACCGTTGCTGAAGAAATTGAACAGCGCTTCTTCCTGCTGATACCGCTGGTGTGGCCCCGGATGAGAGCCGAAGTCGTTGAGCGATTTCTGGAATTTTGCGCCAGCATCGACTGCGCCGTGAAATCGATATGCGAGCGCATTCCAAGCGCCGGTATAGTGAAAATACGACGCTTCCTGCGACCAGAGGGATGCGACCCGGACGTGCACATCCTCATATGGCGCGGCGGGAAAATCTTGGTGGGCGTTAAGACCGTTGTTCGACAGCGTTGGCATCTAACATGCAGTAGACTTGTCGCACGCAAACTGGAATTGGCCTGTCAGTCGAGGCGCTTCGCGTCGTAGATATAGACATCGTCGTCCATCAGCTTGAGATCGGCAATCCGCTTCGCGACAGCGTCCGGCGAGACCTTGGCCTCGAGCCATTTCTGATAGAGGCGCGCGAACTCCAGCAACTCGGCAAATTTTGGATCCGGCTCCTCAGCTTCGCTCCAAAGACCTATTAGACCAGCCAAGCCGTCGATCTCGCGCTTTCGCTCGACCTGGCGTTGCAGGAACGTGATCCGGTAGCCCTCCACCCGAACCTGCCGTTCGATGTCCTTGCGCTTGCGGTCCTGCTCTTCCCATTGCCGCTTCTGCTCGGCGCGCTCTTCGCGCCGCCGCTTCACCGAGATGGCCCATTCCTCCAGCGTGTCGATCATGGATGGGATCAGGGCCTCGAGCCGCTGGCGCTTGCCGTCGGAATAGGTTCGGCGAACGCCACCGGCATCATACTCGCGGTCGAACTTCAGGACGAGCTCGCCATTGGGTACATAGTCATGCTCGGGGATCGGCGGCTCCCGCCATGGCCGATAGCCGATCCCGCGATCGGCTAGCGCGCATTTGCGATCATACTCGGCCTTTTCCTTGAGCTCCGCTGCAGTGACGACGTGCGGCACGCGGTCAAGCTTCTCCTCAATCATCAATCCGACCGTCTCGCCGTCGGCGATGATGGCGTAGCCCTGCTCGGTGTTGTCGAGCGACCAGCCCTTGACTTCGACAGCCGCAACCAGCTTGTCGAGAACGGAACAAGCGCGCTCACCCGAGGTCGGCGCAACCAGCAGGCGGAACTTGCCGCGCCCGCCCGTGGATGCACGGTCCGCTGAGCGGCTCTTGCCGATCGCTGTTCGGGTGGCAGCGACCTTCTTGTGCTCTTCGGCATTGATCGCTGGCATCGCTGTAAGGCATTCAGTGCCAGCCGTTCTGGCGGCTTCCACGGCCAGCAAACTATCCGGCTCCGCTGAGGATGGAATCTCTGGCTGCCTTGGCAGTGCAACAGCGGTCGGCGTCGGTCGGCCGCGAGCTCTTGCAAGCGGCAGTGGATAGCTTTTTTCGTCCAGCCGCGGGTCTGCCGGATAATCTGGCGTCGGCGGTTCCCTGCCAACATCCTTCTTCATCCAATGGCCAGCACGAGGCAAAGGCAGGGCAAGGCGTTGCGCTAGTGCAGAGAGTTGCGGCGCGGTTGTACCAAGCGCAGCAGCATTGGTTGTCATTGGCGCCGACCATGCGAGTTCAAACAGCGCCCGTCGCGTGATCGTTACCGGAGGTCGGTCTTCGCTCATCGAGCAACTTTGCTGTCGAGAAAATCGGTCAAGGGTCTGCGTCAGGTTGCGCGGTAGGAGCGGCTTCCAAACAGGGCTGCAGCGCAGTGCAGGCTTCACCCACCGCGACGATCTGGGGAAAGTCGCGCAGATCGACGCCATAGCGCTGGGCAGAATAAAGCTGCGGCACAAGGCAGCAGTCGGCCAGTGTAGGCGTGTCACCGAACGCGAAGATTCCGCCGTGCCGGCAAATCATCACCTCCAGCGCGGCAAAGCCTTGCGTGATCCAATGCGCGATCCAGTCGCTGACGGCATCCTCACCTACGTTCAGCTGCGTGCGAAGCCATTGCAGGATCGGCAGGTTGTTGAGCGGATGGATATCGCACGCGACAAGTTGAGCCATGGCGCGCACGACAGCCCTGTCCGTTGGATCGGCGGGCAGCAGGGGTGGCAGCGGATACATTTCATCCAGCCATTCCATGATCGCGAGGCTTTGGGTCAGGACGCTGCCGTCGGTCTCGAGCGCCGGTACGCGCCCTTGCGGCGCGATGCTGACATAGGCGGGCGCGCGCTGAGCGCCGGCGCGCAGATCATGCGTCACCTGAGCATAATCGAGTCCCTTGAGGTTCAGGGCGAGCCTGACCCGGTAGGCGGCGCTCGAGCGCCAATATCCATGCAGGATAAGACTCACGGCGCCGGTTCCACCACGCCCGTGCAGGGACCGAAGCCGATCGAACGATAACCCGGCCGTTCCGCCCGTGCGACCAGCGCCAGCTCATCCCCATCTTCGAGGAATGTCCGCGTCTCGCCACTCGGCAACGCCACCGGCTCCTGACCGCCACGGCTGATTTCCATCAGGCTGCCTTCGCTACCGCGTTCCGGCCCGGAGATCGTGCCGGTCCCCAGCAGGTCGCCGGGCGAAAGGTTGCAGCCGTTGGAGCTGTGGTGCGCCACCATCTGCGCCAGCGTCCAATACATCGACGTAGCGCTGCCCTTGCTGAGGGTGACAGGCGCCAGGCCGGCATCTCGCATCGCCCGGCTCGCCAGACTGACCGCCAAAGAGAGAGCCAGCGCGCCGGACTGCTGGTCCTCCGCATCGGCGAGATATTCGAGCGGCTCCGGATCGCCTTCCGGCCGGGGCGGCTGCGCCGTGCGGAACGGGGCCAGGGCTTCGCGGGTCACGACCCAAGGCGACACGGTAGTCAGGAAGTTCTTGGCGAGGAATGGCCCGAGCGGCTGATATTCCCACGCCTGCACGTCCCGGGCCGACCAGTCGTTGAGCAGGCAGAGGCCGCCAATGCGATCCCAGGCCTGCGCCGTCGGCACCGCTGTGCCCAGCTCATTCTCGCCCGCGATCCAAACGCCCAGCTCCAGCTCGAAATCGAGTCGTGCCGTTGGCGCGAGGCGGGGCGCCGGATCGTTCGACCCCTTGATCTGCCCCTTGGGGCGGACCAGTGGTGTGCCGGAGGGTCGCACCGACGAGGCCCGGCCATGATAGCCGATCGGCACATATTTGTAGTTGGGCAACAACGGATTATCGGGCCGGAACAAGCGTCCGATATTGGTGGCGTGGTGAATGCCGACATAGAAGTCGGTATAGTCGCCGATGCGGAACGGCAGGTGCAGCTCGCAATCGGCGGTGCGATGGAGGTGCGGCTCCACAGCCGGCCGGTGCGTCGCGTCCGTCAGCAGCCCGAACAGCGCATGGCGCAGCGCCAGCCGCGCTTCTCCATCGAGGGCGAACAGTGCGTTGAGAACCGGCTCCGCCACCGCCGCCCGCACCGCTTCGGGCAGCAGATGACCGAGCGCGGCAAGATCGAGGCACCAGTCGCCGATTGCGGTGGAAATGCGCGGCGCTCCGCCCGCCAGGCTAAACACCCCGAGCGGCAGGTTCTGTATCGGAAAATCGTCATGCGCATCGGCGCCGGGTACCCAGCTGGCGGCGGCGGGGTCGTGGGTATGATCGATCATAGCGCAGTGCCCGGTTCTTTGTGCAGCCATTCGGCGTGACGGGGCGCGCGCTTGGTCCGGCTCCATTCGTCCAGCATCAGCGGCGCGACCCTCTTCAACTCGGCATATTGCTCATCTGTCCCGATGTTGCAGGCCAGTTCGACACGGTGACCGTTGGGATCAAAGAAGTAGATCGAGCGGAATACACCGTGGAAGGTCGGCCCCAGCACGTCGATGCCCTGCGCCTCGACGTGCGCCTTGGCAGCGAGCAGCGCTGCCTCATCCTCCACCTCGAAGGCGAGGTGCTGGACCCAGGCCGGGGTATTGGGATCACGGCCCATCGGTTCCTGCGTGGGCAGTTCGAAGAAGGCGAGCACATTGCCACCGCCGCAATCGAGGAAGACGTGCATATAAGGGTCATCCTCGCCGGTCGACGGCACCTTATCCTCGGCGAAGGCGGTGGTGTAGGTCATGCCGAGCACGCGTTGATACCATTCCACCGTATCCTTCGCGTCGTTGCAGCGATAGGCAACATGGTGGATGCGCTTGAGTTCTGGGGCGGTCGTCATGCTGGCTCTCCCACATTCAGCGCGCCGCGCTGCACCTGGTCGCGCTCGATGCTCTGGAACAGGGCGGTGAAATTGCCCTCGCCAAAGCCTTCGTCCTTCTTGCGCTGGATGAATTCGAAGAAGACGGGACCGATCTGCGGCTGCGCGAAAATCTGGAGCAGAAGGCGTGGGTCGCCGTCCTGCGTCGATCCGTCGAGCAGGATGCCTCGCGCCTGGAGTTCGCCGACCGGCTCGCCATGGCCGGGCAGCCGCTCGTCCAGCATTTCATAATAGGTGGCGGGCGGCGCGGCCATGAGAGGCACGCCCAATGCCTTGAGCCTGTCCCATGCGGCGATGAGGTCGTCGCAGAGCAGGGCGATATGCTGAATGCCCTCGCCATTATAGGCGCGCAAGAACTCCTCGATCTGGCCGCCGCCAGCCTTGCCTTCTTCATTGAGCGGAATGCGAATCTTGCCGTCGGGTGCGGTCATCGCCTTGCTGGTGAGGCCGGTATATTCGCCCTTGATGTCGAAATAGCGGATTTCGCGAAAGCCGAAGACGCGCTCGTAAAAGCTCGCCCAGTGCGCCATGCGGCCGCCATAGACGTTGTGCGTCAGGTGATCGATGATCCTGAAGCCCGCGCCTTTGGGGTGCCGATCGACGCCGGGCTCGTAGACGAAGTCGATGTCGTAGATCGACAGGCCGCCAGTCTCATCTTCATACCGGTCGATCAGGTAGATGATCGACCCGCCAATGCCGCGCACGGCGGGCAGGCGCAGTTCCATTGGGCCGGTGCGCACTTCCACCGGCTCGGCGCCGCGCTCGATCGCCATCTCGTAGGCCTTGGACGCGTCCTTCACCCGCCAGCCCATGCCGCAGGCCGAGGCGCCATGTTCAGCGGCGAAATACGCGGCGGGGCTGCGCGGCTCGTAATTGGCGATGAGGTTGATACCGCCCTGCCGCCACAGCTGCACGTCCTTCGAGCGGTGGCGGGCGATCAGGGTGAAGCCCATTGCGATGAAGACCGGCTCCAGCAGACCCTGCTCTGGGGCGCTGAACTCCACAAATTCAAAGCCGTCGAGGCCAAGCGGATTCTCCAACCCGGTGGTTGGGTTAACTGCGGCGACTTCGTTCATCATCATTTCTCCTGGGGCGGGTGAAGCTGAATACCTTGCGCGAATATAGCGCATGCTCCATGCATTTTCCGCGCGAAAAGATTTCCGTATGAGGTCAAACGAGCGGACAACTTGCATAATCTTCCGTTGACGTGCATGATACACGCATGGACCGTGTAGACCTTCGCCTCCTGGCGCTGCTTCAGGAAGACTCATCGCGCAGCCACGCTGAACTTGCGGAGCTCGTGCACTTATCGGCGTCTCAATGCTCACGAAGAATTCAGAGACTGATGGCTGACGGCGTAATTCGGGCTCAAGTAGCTTTGGTGGACGAGGAGTCTGTTGGCCTCGGCGTCGAGGCCTACGTAAGAGTAACTCTCTCATCTTACGCCCGCGGGGTGGTTGCAGGCTTTCACAAAAGGATCGCGGAGATACCCGAAATTGTCGAGTGCTGCGCGATGACGGGAGACAGCGATTACCTGGTCCGGGTATTGTCGAGCAACCTCAACGCCTTCTCCCGCCTGCTCAACGAGAAGCTGCTCGGCCATGACGATGTGGCCGGGGTCCAATCGTCGATAGTGCTCGATAGGATCAAGCGCACCTCTGCTGTCCCCCTCAACGACTATAAAGCGTTCGCTTAGGTGCTTGTCCTCTGGTCGCAACGCCGCAAGGGGGCGGTCACGGCCACGCCCGGCCGCAGGCGCTCCTTCATCCAGCACGAGCGGCCTTCGAGCGACGCAGGTCATCCGAGTGCAACGAGGCTCGCATTGCCACCCGCGGCAGTCGTGTTGATCGAAGTAGACACCTCTTCAACTAGCCAGTCGGCGCAGTAGGCGGTGGGTTGAGTGATATCCTGCGTTCGTGCGACGTGGATGGGTATAACAGCCCCCGGGAGGGCTGCCATTTCCGCCACGGCGGCAAGCGCCTCGGCATCTCCCCCCTCGATTAGCACGGCAGAAACAGCCCCACGTTGCGCACGGAATCGCTTTTGCACGCCTGGAGGAAATTTGGCGACGATAGACAGAAGACTGGCTTCCGCCTCGATTGCCATCTCGTTGCCCGTCGCTAGTGTAGCGGCCACCTGATGGATAAGACCCAAGCTTGTCTGAGGTCGCAGCAGCAACGTGCCACGCGGATAAAGCGCATAAACGTTTCGTTCCCCGACCGGGCCGGGCAAATCGGTTTGATATCCCAGTGGCGAACGCGTTCCAATTTCACGCACAAGTATGGCAGCGTCCGCGTTACCCTCGCGTTCGAGCCAGGCCGCAAACTCCGGCAAGGTGTCGTCAGCGGCCTGATGAGGGACGCTGACACCTGAAGGCGAGTGCTTAAGCAACCGGTTGAGATACAGCGGCCCGCCGGCCTTGGGACCGGTCCCGGAGAGGCCTCGACCGCCAAATGGTTGGACGCCGACAATAGCCCCGATGATGTTGCGATTGACGTAGATGTTGCCGACTTTAATCCGGGACGCGACGTGATCGATCGTCGTCTCGAGCCGGGTGTGCAGGCCGAAGGTCAAGCCATTTCCGCTGGCGTTGATCGCCGTGAGCAGTTGGTCAAGTTCGGCACGGCGATAACGGATTACATGCAGGACCGGCCCGAACACCTCTCGCTGGAGCTCATCGATGCTGGACAGCTCGATTATGGTGGGCGCAACGAAAGTCCCAAATTCGGTTTCGGGGAGCATCCGCTGCTGGTGGATCGCGTGCCCCCTCTGTCGCATGCAGGCTATATGAGCCTCGATCGTGTGCTTCGCTTCGATCGATATGACGGGACCGACATCGGTCGAGAGCTTATCCGGCCGTCCGACGCGAAGTTCCTGAAGCGCGCCCCTGAGCATATCCAAGGTGCGGTCCGCGATTTCTTCCTGCAGGCACAGGACGCGAAGCGCCGAACAGCGTTGGCCCGCACTGTCGAAGGCCGAGGCGATGACGTCGCCCACGACTTGCTCGGATAGGGCGGAGCTATCCACGATCATCGCGTTCTGTCCACCCGTTTCAGCAATCAGCACAAGCGGCTGTCCGTCCGCCGAGAGGCGCGTGGCCAGTTGCCGCTGGATCAGTCGGGCGACTTCGGTCGAGCCAGTAAAGATCACGCCTGCCGTCTCCGCCGCCCCGACCAGAGCCGCGCCAATTTCACCAGCGCCGCAAACAAGCTGCAATGCATCGTTTGGCACTCCAGCCGCGTGCAGCAGCCGGACCGCCTCTGCGGCCACGAGCGGCGTTTCCTCAGCCGGCTTGGCTAGGACAGGATTGCCCGCTGCTAACGCTGCGGCGACTTGTCCAGTGAAGATTGCCAGCGGGAAATTCCAGGGACTGATGCAGACAAGCGGCCCCAGCGGAGTCGATCCGGCCAGGGTCTCGCGCGCCTGCCGGGCATAATAACGCAGGAAGTCGATCGCTTCGCGCACCTCTCCGATGGCGTTGGGCACTGATTTGCCCGCTTCGCGTGCCAGTAGCCCCAACATGGCAGGCATGCGCGCCTGCAAGGCATCGGCCGTGCGCTCCAGAGTTGCGGCACGCTCAGCCACGGGAATTTTCGGCCAGTCAGAATGGGCTGCGCGGGCAACATATGCAGCGGCCTCGCATTCATCTACTTCGCACACGGTGCCCAATATCTCGCGATGATCGGCCGGATTGCGAATGCTGCGACTTGTGCCTTGCGTTCCGGCTGTCCAAGCGATGCGAGCGCTTTCCCGCATCGCGCTCGCCACACGCTCGATTACGCTTTCGTCGGTAAGGTCGAGCCCCTCCGAATTCGGTCGATCGCCCAGCAGGTCTTTGGGCAAGGCTATTTCGTCATGTGGTGCGCCGGGGTTGCGCATTGAACGGACGTTCGCCACCGGATCTGCCACGAGATCGTCGAGCGACACAGTCGCGTCCCTGATGCGGTGAACGAAGGAGGAGTTCGCCCCGTTCTCAAGCAGACGCCGCACCAGATAGGCGAGGAGGGTTTCGTGCGTGCCTACTGGGGCGTAGATTCGGCAGGGGCGGTTTAGCTTTCCCGGTCCGACGACTTCGTCGTAAAGGGGCTCCCCCATGCCGTGCAGGCACTGGAACTCATAGTCGCCCGGCACGAAGTCTGGACCCGCCATATGATAGACTGCCGCGAGGGTCTGGGCGTTGTGCGTGGCGAATTGGGGAAATAAGTCACTCTTGGCGGCCAGCAACTTTCGAGCGCAAGCGAGGTAAGCGACGTCGGTGTGAGGCTTGCGCGTATAAACCGGAAAATCGGCCAGTCCGTCGACCTGCGCGCGCTTGATTTCGCTGTCCCAATAGGCTCCCTTGACAAGGCGCACCATGATACGGCGGCCTGAGCGCTGTGCCAGGTCCACGAGCCAATCGATCACAAACGGGCAGCGCTTGCCATACGCCTGGACCACAAAGCCCAGTCCGTCCCAACCCGACAATTCCGGTTCGAGTGCCAGGCTTTCGAGCAGATCAAGCGAAAGCTCGAGCCGATCTGCTTCCTCGGCATCGATGTTGAAGCCGATGGCATGGTGCTTGGCCAGGGCGGCCAGCGCTTTCATGCGCGGAAGCAGTTCATTAAATACACGATCAGCTTGTGCTCGCGAATAGCGCGGATGCAGCGCTGACAATTTGATTGAGATACCGGGCCGTTGGTAAATGTCGCGGCCTTTTGCGGCCCGACCAATTGAACGGATCGCAGTCTCGTATTCACCGAGATAGCGCGCCGCATCGGCGTCCGTCATGGCCGCCTCGCCGAGCATATCGAAGCTGTAGGTAAAGCCCTTTGCCTGCATATCCCGAGATCGACGAAGCGCCGCCTCGATCGTTTCGCCCATGACGAATTTCTCGCCCATCGTCCGCATGGCAAGATCCACTGCCCGCCGAATGACCGGCTCGCCCGCACGCGCCACTAGCCGGGTCAGGGCAGCGCCTAGACCCCTGTCGTTGATGCTATCCAGCAGCTTGCCGGTTACTACCAAGCCCCAAGTCGCAGCATTGACGAATAGCGGCCGCCCGTCGCCGAGATGGGCTTTCCAGTCTCCGTTGGCGAGCTTGTCGCGGATCAGGGCGTCACGCGTGGCGCTGTCGGGAATCCGCAACAGGGCCTCGGCCAAGCACATAAGGGCGACACCCTCTTGACTGGTCAGCGCGAATTCGTGGACCAAGCCTTCGATTCCGCTTCCGGTCTTCTTGGCCCGCAGGGCGGTGACGAGGATCCGCGCTGTCGCGCTGATGCGTTCGCGGCAGTCGTCCGGCACGCTCGCCTGCTCAAGCAGCGGCAGGACGCATTCCATCTCGGGCCTGCGGTACGCAGCCGTAATTGCCGTCCGAAGCGGGATCGGCTCGCGAACCGGTGGGGCAAAGGCGATGTCGAGCGGCGCGAAGTCAATCTGGGATCTGGCGGGCACTTTGTTCTTCCGTCCGAAGAGAAGGTGGAAGCGTCAGCGCGATGCCCGACGCCACCGGAAATTGTTTAGCTGCTTGGTTTCAGTCTTCTGCCGTGGCGGGTACCGGAACAGGCCGGATGAAGAACGGCCGCACGATAAGAAATGCCGCACTCCCAAGAACCGCGTCGATTGCAGGTGAACCGGTTATCGACCACCAACCGGTGTACGAAGCTGCGCCGGCAAAGAAGCCCAGTAGCCACGCAGATGCGGCCGACCAGCGAACTGCAGGCTCATCGCGCTCTCGGCGCATTGGCCACAACGCTTCGCTTACTTGAACCGCCGCAACAGGTGGAAGTGCAACGGACAGCCACATGAGAAAAGGAAGAAATGCCCTTTCGCCGTGAAACAGGGCGAAGATGACACCCGCGATCGTCACGTAAATGATGGTCTTCGCCAAGCCGACCTGCGGATATTGGTTGGCGAGTGAAAGACCGCCCGAATAGAGACTGGCTGAGGCGTCGATCCAAGCCCCCATGCACAGCACGGCGAGAGCCGGAATACCGAACCCGAGCGTGATCATTGCTCCGACCAAGTCCGGTTTCCCGAGAGCTAGGCTCGCGATCGAGGAGGTTATCAAGATCAGCGGGTAGGCAATCGCAAGACCACCGATGGCACCGAGGGCAGCAAAGCGAGGGGTCCGAACGAAGCGGCCATAGTCCGGCTGGATCACGATGCCGACGATATAGGCGCCGATGACGGCGGACACGGCTTCACCGAATGAGAGCGTGCCATTACCTTGGCTTACCAAGACGGTGGGCAGCCTGTCCGTCGTCAACAGCACTGAAGCTGCGAGTATGAAGACGACAATAGGCAGTAGCACCATTCCGAGGTGCTCGAGTCCGGTGGCGCCGCGAAGCGCCACATAGGCAATCAACACGCTCAGGGGGATCGAAATCAGGGGCGGGTCGATCCGGATGCCGGCCATAGCAGCGATGGCCTCGCTCGCGGTCGCGCCTACCACGCTGACGATTACGCCGAACCATCCGACCAGCGAAAGGGCGACGACAAGCTTTACCAATCGCCCGCCCACTCGCCCGAAGGCTCGGTCGGATAACATTGCAACGCTCATTCGGGTACGAGAGCCAGCATAGGCGCTGATCGCTCCCATCGCGGCCAGAACCATAGCGCCAAGCAAGATTGCGCGGGAGCCACCCTCAAAGCCCAGCGCCGAAGTCACGCGAGCACTGAGGAGGAAGCCGGGAAGGCCGCAGAGGGTACCGGCAACGATAAAGAAAACCTTCCATCCCGAGCCCTGAGCCGCTTCCGGCACCTGTGAATTGGCGAAGCCTTCTGACGCTGCAGGCTGTTGTAGTGAGAGCCTCATGAAGTAGTCGACGCCTCGAAAGCGCGATAGGTGAGCGCGCGCGCCGAACCAATTACAGAGCCCGGGCGCATTTCCAATTGCTGGACACCGTATCTGAAGGTCAGTTGAGAACCTGTTGGCACCCAATCGTATTCTTGCGTCATCGAACCATTCTCCAATGGCCCATGATGCGGATGCTCCGCCACCATCACAACTCAACTGGAGTGTAGGCCGAAACAACAATCTGCTGGCAGAAGCCACACACACCCTAGCCGAGCGGCTAGGTCATTGGTGTTTTGCGTCTCTCGAGAGTTTAGCGAGAACATGGGCCCTTCGATCGACACCTAGCTTTGCGAAAACATTCGAAAGGTGAAATTTCACAGTGTGCTCGGTCATGTCGAGAGCTCGAGCGATCTCCTTGTTCGTCGAGCCCGACTGCAGTTCTCGGACGACCTCGCGTTCGCGGGGGCTAAGCAAGGCAAGGTCACCTACAACTTCGTCATCGGTCTCATTCGCCAAGACGTTGATCAGATCGGATAGAAATACTTCGACAACTGGAGAGCACCGATCCTCCCGCAGTTCGGCCTTCAATGCTCGCATCATCGGCAGCATTCCAGACAGTTCGAGAAAAGGCAGGGTGATGTGGTCCGGAGCGGCCAGGTCGATCGCTCGACGAAGATCAATAAGAGCTTCTTTTCGACGCTTTGACCGCTCATGCAGCGACGCTCGAACGAGCGTCGCGCGGACCGAAAATATTCGCGCGTCGGCAGCCTCGGCGCAGTCGAGTAGATCGTTTGTCCGCCGTAGCGCATCCGGATCGCTTCTGCCGGAGTGAAATTGAACAAGGGCATGGCCGCACTCCTGGTAGGGGCGCCACAGTCGGGGATCGGTGCGCCAGCAGCCGATCGGCAGCCAGTCTTCCAGGTCGGCTGCGATGGTACTCGCTTCGGGCCCCGCACCACGCGCCAGTGCCAAAAGCAGGCGATGGCTCTGCACCAGAAGACGGAGCCGCTCGATACCCCTGCCACGGACCACTTCCAGTCCTTCGTCGATTGCCTGCCGTGCAGCCGCCAGGTCTCCCCCCATCAGCAGCATGCGAAAGCGCGTATCCATTCCGACGATGTATATGTCTGACCAACCGTCAAAATCGCAGGCGTGGATCAAGGCGCGGGCAAAGGCAGCATCTGACATGCCAATATTCCCGGTCCGCCACAGCTCCATTGTTGCCCACAAGATATCGGCAATCGAAAGCAGCCCGCTGTCATCGCCGAAGTTTTCCTCCGACATTGTGCGTGCCTGAGCGAGATAAGCCTCGGCATCGCCAAATCTTCCCCGCAACAGAGAAGACAGGCCTGCATGCATCAAGGCATAATTCAGGCCAAGCACCGATCCGGCCTGCCTCATAGAGGCTATATTGCACTGGGCGAGCGCTTCGGCCTGTTCGAGTCGACCGATCACCAAGGCTCCCATGGCCTCTATCGCCTCCAGCATGCCGCGTGTCAGGCTATCGGTCCGTGGTACTTGCACGCGGGTTTGTTCAAGGCGCTCCAAGAAAACGGCATCGACCTGATTGTCTTCGTATATTTCGAGCAGCACACCGACATGAAAGATGTCCTGCTCCTCATCGGACGGTGCAGCCCAGTCGGGCTGCTGGCAGCGCAGTTCCAGCGGTATCAACTCGAAAGCGATGCGCGCGCCCGGCAGATCCCCATCCTTTAGTTTGAGATAGGCTTCGGCGGCGAGCACGCGAGGCTGATGGCGACGCTCCTGTTCGGGTATCTGCCGCAGCGCTGCGGCAAGGCGGCTCTTGCCCGCGTATAGGACCATGCGCCATCCGCCAGCAGCCTCAATCAGCCCAGCACAGCGCGCGAAGTCACCGGCACCTGCGGCATGACGGACAGCTTCAACCAGAAGGCCCTTTGCCTCGAAAGCAAGTGAAGCTCGTCCGTGCAGCCGCGCCACGTCAAAGGGTCGTCGTTGTCCAAGGATGTTACGCAGATAGTCCGCGAAAAGGTGATGGTATCTGTACCACGTGCCCCCATCCTCGATCGGGGTCATGAGCGACTGCAACGGCTCGAGGCGGTCCATGAACTGCCAGCTGTCTGATCTCTCGCGTACCGCATCTGTCAGCGCCGCATCGAACCGCTCGAGAATCGAGGTTTCCATGAGGAAGTCGACCACGTCGCTCGACAAGTTCCCCAGCACCTGATCGGCAAGATACGTAGACAGATGACTGCCCCGGCTCGTCAGTTGCCGGATTGAACGCGGAACGTCGGGTTCTCCATGCAGCATCAGCCGCGCAAGCTGCAAAGCGACAGGCCACCCCTCTGTACGCTCGAATACGGTGTCGAAGTCGGCTTCCGTGAGGCTGGTGTCGAGCACTTGGCGGCTTTCCGCCGCTGTCAGCCTCAGCGCGTCCGCGCTCAATTCCGACGCCACACCCGATGCGAGCAGCTTGGGGACGTTGATTTGAGGTCGTGTCCTGGCGCTCAGGATAAGGCGCGCATTGGCCGGTAGCATGTGCACCATCTTGCCCAGCAGCGCGTCGACCGTCGGTGTTTGGGCGCGGTGATAATCGTCCAGCACGACAAAGCAGGGACGACGGTCGAGTTGGAGCGCTTCAACGACAAGATCGAGGCTCGCCCACATGCTGATGTCTGCAAGGCCCTGCTCGGCCTGCGCTACCAACCCGCCGAGCTCAATCCCTGCTTGGTCGAGCGCGAGTATCGCGCCGGAAAGGAATTGTCGCGGATCGCCATCTTCCTCCTCGAGAGTGATCCAGGCGACGAGCTTACCTGTCTCGACGGCATTATCGCACCACTGCCCGAGCAACGTCGTCTTTCCATAGCCGGCAGGGGCGATCAGCAAAGTCAGTCGGGCGGAGGATAGCGCGTCGAGAACCCCCACTAAGTGCGCCCGCTCCACAAGGTCGATACGCTGACGCGGTACTTGATGCTTCACCTGAAGCAGCCGCGCTGAGTCTCCGCCTGGTCCCTTGTTCATGTCCTCAACTTCGCTATTGTCGGCAAACTTCCGACTAGGAGGTCCCCCCGTCTGCAACTGCCGCCGGGTGATCGCGGATCGCAAAAGTTTCGCTACCCACAGTAACTGCAGTGTATCTGTTGGCAAAGCTCACCGGCACTGCATCGAAAAGCTCAAGCTCTGCGGTGCCTTCCGCAGTCCGGATAAACCCACCCAAAGCCAAGGTCGAGGGTTCGGGGCCGCCAACGAGGACTGAGAGTGCCAGACCTTGCAAGGGCCCCACAGGATCGACATCCATGAACCCGGTCACCGGCACGAGGTCGTCACCCAAGCCCAACTTACCTTGCGCTCTTCCATTGGCGGCCACGGTCAGCTCGAGGGTTGATATTCGGGCTTGACGGGCAGTGTTGACAAGGGCCAGCCGACACTCGATCTGAGAAGACAGGTACGGTTCGGAGTCCGACCAATCCGCGTGAGCGCCTTCCGATCCGCCGCTGCTGACCTTCTCGAACGAGAGCGTGGCGGTATGCACACCATGCCGGCGCCGCGCGTCGGTCTCGATCGGTGTGGAAGCCACTAGCCCATGCAAGACCTCGATCCGCAACAGGCCACCCGGCGCGTCCGAAAACCACACACCCGACATGAACGACACCCAATTCCAGCCAGGATCCCGTACCTCGCTGTCGATCGGTTTCCAAAAAAGGCAGAGTGCAAAGGGCCGGTTCCTCCCGCCGGTCACCACCAACGGTGACCATCCCGTGATCATGTAGGTTCCCGATGCTCCAGTGTCCGAGGTATAGATACCGGAAAACTCGCCGGTCGGGGCATGCGCGCGAACGTCGAGAATGGAGCCGTAATCGTTGCGCCACCTGCCAATAAGACCGATCTGCGAATTATCTGCCTCGTTTTGGCCTGAAAACGAGACTGCGTCCTGTACCATGTCTAGCGCCCCGGCCGGAACGGTGATGCATCAATGGCGCTTGGCTCCCCGAGTATTGCGTCCACCACAATCGCTGCGGACCCCATCGCCGATGTCCAGCCGAGATGGCCATGGCCCGCATTGACGAACAAATTTCGGGTCCCCACGCGGCCGATGAACGGCATTCCATCGGCGCTCATCGGCCGCAGGCCCGCCCAGGCTCGCGGCTCGGCATCGGAAAGTCTTTCAGCCAGCTGCGGGAAGAGCTGCTTTAGCAGCCTGCGTAAATTTGCAACTCGGTCGCCTGCAATTCGCGGATCGTTGCCGGTGAATTCGGCCGTTCCAGCAATGCGCAGGTCCTTGCCTAGAGGCACGAACACGCAATGAAACGTGTCGTCGATGACTGGGATCGCCGGTCCGCCCGGGGGGACATCTCTATAAGTTACTGTATAGCCCTTCGCTGGCCGAATGGGCAGGCTTGGACCCAGCCCTTTGAGAATTTTGTTAGACTGCCCGCCCGACGCGACAACCACGCTCCGCGTCTGAAAATCGCCTCTGGTCGTCCGCACGACAGCGTGTCGCTCGGATTGATACGCGATCTTCTCGACCTTTGCCTGGGTTACCGTCCGACCGCCCAACCTTGCGAACTCTTGTTGGAGGCATTGGCAGAACGCGAACGCGTCCCCGGTCTCGTCCCCGCGGAATCGGAGCCCCCCTGCCAAGTCGCTTTGCACGGCACCTAGCGAGGGCTCGACGGTGACCACCCGTGCTGGATCAAGCATTTCGAATTTGAGGCCCAATGGCTCCAGCTTGTGTGCCGCCGCGGCTCCAGCCTGAAGCGAAGCATGATCGCGGAATAGCTTGATCGTGCCCGTGCTTGCATGCCGGTAATGCAAACCAAGTTCCTCGCGAACCTGCCGCGTCCTGCTTACCGAGTATTGAGCGAGCAAGAAGTTAGCGCGGGTAGCCTGCTCATGATGACGACGGTTCGCGTGATAGAGAAACTGCGGTCCCCAGGTCAGCAACGAAGGGATGGCATGCAGCCTCAACTTCATTGCAGAGCTTGGGTCGAACAGTGAGGCGAGCAGGTGGCGATGGACGCCTGGCGCGTTCCAGGGCTCGGTGGAAGATGGAGTTAGGAGGGCTCCGTTCGCGAAGCTTGTTTCGAGACCCACCCCCTCGCGCGCCTCAATGAGCAAAGTGGCCAGCCCCCGCCGCGTTGCCTCATAGGCAGTGCTCATGCCAATGATACCGCCGCCTACGACAATCAGATCCGCATCCAACTTGGACACCATGCTCAACTCCAGGGGCTACGCCGCTTGATTCCGTCTGCGCTGCGGCGAATTGGCAAAAATGATGACGCAGCTCATCGCTCCAGGCGGGCGATCGCTTCGATCTCTACAAGGCATCCCGGGATCACGAGGTCGGACACGACCGTCGAGCGAGCTGGGCGAATGTCGCCGAAAAATGCCGCGTAACGCTCGTCGAAGTCGGCAAAATGTGCCGGATCGGTGATCCAGATCGTCGTTTTGACCACGTGGCGCCGGTCGAGGCCGTGGGCTATAAGCGCGTCTTCTACGGCGACAAGGCACAGCTCTGTCTGTTCACCGACGTCGGCGGCGGCCGGTTTGCCGTTCGAACCCAGCGGAAGTCGGCCTGAAACGAAAACGAAGGGAGGGCTTGCGATGGCATCCGTCAAATGCGGCATGGTCATGGTCCTGCTTGATAATGTGAAGAGTCTGGCGACCGGAGGCTAAGCAGCGCACCGACGGTGCAAATCATCCAGGACTGTTGATTTCCGCTGAGAGTTGACCCGGGATTTCCATCGAGAAGTGACCCGGGTTGAAGATATGTCCCGCGATGCG
>Ga0209813_10000096_pt1 | contig 32697 bp, 26 predicted proteins | sample EndMethybrTD3033_FD_187596 | JGI IMG/M metagenome (GOLD analysis project Ga0209813, IMG submission 187596) | Populus endosphere microbial communities from Tennessee, USA - Endosphere MetaG P. TD hybrid TD303-3 (SPAdes) (version 2) | ecosystem: Host-associated > Plants > Roots > Endosphere... | reverse complement strand
CTTGACCTGCCCCACCGCCATCACCATCCGCTTGAGCCGGGTCAGCGCCGCGCCCAGCCCTTCCCAGCTGAACTCCAGTTCCGAGCGGTAATGCGCCTGCAGGCACATCAGCCGGTAGGCCAGCGGATGATAGCCCTTGTCGATCAGCAGCTGCAGCCGCAGGAACTCGCCGCTGGACTTGCTCATCTTGCCGGATCGCTCGACCAGGAAGTTGTTGTGCATCCACAGCTTCGCGCCCGAATGGCCGGCCTCGTCGAGCGAGCCCGCGCCGCAGAACGCCTGGTTCTGCGCGATCTCGTTCGGATGGTGGATTTCGCGGTGGTCGATGCCGCCGGTGTGGATGTCGAAGGGAAAGCCCAGCAGCTTACCCGACATCACCGAGCATTCCAGGTGCCAGCCCGGCGCGCCCCTGCCCCAGGGCGAATCCCATTCCATCTGCCGCGTCTCGCCCTCGGGCGTCTTGCGCCAGATAGCGAAGTCGGCGGCGTTGCGCTTGCCCTCGACCGCTTCGATCCGGCCTTCCCCGTCCTCGGTATGCGCGCGCGCCAGCCGGCCGTAGTCGGCGACGGTCGAGACGTCGAAATAGAGGCCGCCCTCAAGCTCGTAGCAGTGCTTTTCGGCAATCGATTCGGCGAAGGCGATCATCTGCGGCACATATTTCGTCGCGACCGACCACTCCGCCGGCTGGCGGATGTTCAGCGCGTCGATGTCGGCCCAGTAAGCCTCCGTATAATGCTGCGCGATGTCCCAGATCGACTGGGCGTTGGCCCGCGCCGCTTTCTCCAGCTTGTCCTCGCCGGCATCGGCGTCGTCCGTCAGGTGGCCGACATCGGTGATGTTGATGACGTGGGTGAGCTTGTAGCCCTTGAAGCTCAGCGTCCGCCCCAGCACGTCGGCAAAGACGTAGGCCCTCATATTGCCGATGTGCGGATAGTTGTAGACCGTCGGCCCGCAGGAATAGACGCGCGCCTCCGGCGGCTGAGCCGGATCGCCTGGAACGCCCGGATGGACGGGCTGGAAAGTCTCCGGCTGGCGGGTGAGGCTGTTGAACAGCGTGAGCGGTGCGGCTTGCGTCATGCCGCAGCCATTAGGATCAAGCCGCGTGGGCGGCAAGCAGCAGCGCCAGTCCCGCCATCACCACTCCCATACCCAGCCACTCGCGCAGGGCCAGCCCCTTGCCCGATATGCGGTGCGAGACGAGCGCGGCCAGCGGCATCTCGATCAGCGCCAGCGTGCGCACGTTGGCCGCCAGCGTCAGCGAAAAGGCAATGAACCAGCCCGAGGACGCCGCCGCGCCGAGGAACCCCGCGCCCAGGCTCGCGCGCCATTCGCGCAGCGATCCCATGAACGCCTCCCGGTCGCGCAGCGCCAGCCACAGGCCAAGCACCGCGCTCTGGATGGCGAGCGAGACCACCAGCATGGTCAGGCTGCGCAGCACGAAGTCGCCTTCCGTCACAGCCTCGATAGCGGCGCGAAAGGCGATGGCCGACATGCCGAACAGGCCGCCGCCGAGCACGCCCGCCATCACCAGCCGCCCTTCGCTGAGCAGCAGCGCCGCCTCGCCCGGCTTGATCGAGGCGATCAGCACGCCCGCCGTCACCACGCCGATGGCCAGCCACGCCGCCGGGCCGGGAATGTCGCGCAGGATCACCGCACCCAGCACCGCGACGATCACCGGCTCGGTCTTGATATAGGCATAGGCGACACCGAACGAGCGGACCCGCATGACCACCAGCATCAAGGCGGTGGCGACGATCTGGCACAGCGCGCCCAGCGCGCACCAGCCGAGCGCGGTCGCTCCTACCGCGGGCACCGTCGCGCCGCCGATAGCCAGCGCGGCGAGCAGGAACAGGACGGCGAAGGGCAAACCGAAGACGAAGCGCACCTGCGTCGCGCCCAGCGTGCCGATCTTGCCCGTCAGGTTGGCCTGCGCGCCGTTGCGGAAAACCTGCGCGGTCGCCGCCGCGACGGTGACGGGCACCCAGAGCCACGACAAGAACATGGGATCAATCGTCCTCGAACAGCCCCGCCAGCTGTTCGATCATCGTGCCGCCCAGCTGCTCGACATCCATGATCGTCACGGCCCGCTTGTAATAGCGCGTCACGTCGTGACCGATGCCGATGGCGACGAGCTGGACCGGAGACTGGCGCTCGATCCAGTCGATCACCTTGCGCAAATGCGTCTCCAGATAGCCCGCGCTGTTCACCGAGAGGGTCGAATCGTCGACGGGCGCGCCGTCGGAGATGACCATCAGGATGCGGCGGTCCTCGGGCCGGGCCAGCAGGCGCGCATGCGCCCACAACAGGGCTTCACCGTCGATGTTCTCTTTCAGCAGCCCTTCGCGCATCATCAGGCCAAGATTGCGCCGGGCGCGGCGCCAGGGCTCGTCGGCTTTCTTGTAGACGATGTGGCGCAAGTCGTTGAGGCGGCCGGGATGCGCGGGCTTGCCGCCGGCCAGCCAGGCCTCCCGGCTCTGTCCGCCCTTCCAGGCGCGGGTGGTGAAGCCGAGGATCTCGGTCTTCACGCCGCAGCGTTCCAGCGTGCGGGCCAGCACGTCGGCGCTGATCGCGGCGATGGAGATCGGCCGGCCGCGCATCGAGCCGGAATTGTCGATCAGCAGCGTGACGATAGTGTCCTTGAACTCCACGTCGCGCTCGACCTTGTAGGACAGCGACTGGCCGGGCGAGACCACCACGCGCGCCAGCCGGGCGGCGTCGAGCAGGCCCTCTTCCTGGTCGAAGGCCCAGCTGCGGTTCTGCTGCGCCATCAGCCGGCGCTGCAGGCGGTTCGCCAGCTTGGTGACGATGCCCTGCAGGCCCTTGAGCTGCGCGTCGAGATAGGCGCGCAGCCGGGTCAGCTCTTCCTCGTCGCACAGCTCGGTCGCGCCGACGATTTCGTCGAAGCTTTCGGTATAGACCTTATAGTCGAAATTGCCGGGCAGATCGGTCCACGGCCGGTTGGGCCGCACCGGCATCATGCCTTCCTCGCCGTCGTCGCCGTCGTCCGAATCCTGCGAATCGTCGGCGCCTTCGGTTTCCTGCTGGCTGTCGCCCTCGTCGTCGCCCTCCGCCTGCTCGGCGGCGACTTCGCTCGGGTCCTGATCGTCGCCGGCGTTGTCGCCCTGCTCGTCGTCGGGGGTTTCCTCGTCGCCGTTCTGGTCCTCGGCGTCGGTCGGCGGCGGCTCGGCCGGTTCCATGCGCGTCAGTTCGAGATGCTGGAGCATGTCGAGCGACAGCGACTGAAAGGCCCTCTGATCGTCGATGGAGCTTGCCAGCGCGTCGAAATCCTTCGCCGCCTTGTCCTCGATCCAGCCGCGCAGCATGTCGACCCCGGCGCGCGCCGTCTCGGGAATGGCCTGCCCGGTCAGCCGTTCGCGCAGCAAGAGGGCGAGCGCCGACTGGACCGGAACCTCCTCCACCTGCTTGGCCCGGCTGATGGGATCGACGTTCAGACGGACGGTATTGGCGGCGTCTAGGTTCTGGCGAATGCCGCCGTATTCGTTGGAACCCAGCGCTTCGTAGCGCACCAGCTCCACCGCATCGTAACAGGCGCGGGCCACAGGCTCGGTCGGGGCATGGCGGCTATGCAGCGCGTCGTTGTGATGCCGCAGCTTGAGCGCGAAACTGTCGGCGAAACCACGCGCCTCCATCGCCGCGGCGCGCGGCAGGCTGCGGCCGGGCATCGGCACGCGAAATGTGGTGCCGGACTGGCTGGGCGCGTCGGCGGTCCAGTTGACCTCGATCTCCGCATCGTGCGCCAGCGCGCGCGACGCGCCGGCGAGGACGCCCTTGAACCGGTCTGTGGGGGTTTCGTCTGCCATGGTCTGTGGGGCTAGCGTTGGCGCGGGGGTTTCGACAAGCTCAGCCTGAGCGGGGTTGGGTTAAAAGCAAACATCCGCTCATCCTGAGCCTGTCGAAGGACATGCGCAAACATTTGCCCCAATTCAGATCGACTGCCCGGTCTTCGCCCAGTCCGCCAGGAAGCCTTCGATGCCCTTGTCGGTCAGCACGTGCTTGAACAGGCCCTTGATGACCGCCGGCGGCATGGTCGCGACATCGGCGCCGATCTTCGCGCTTTCCAGCACGTGGATCGGGTGGCGGATGCTGGCGACCAGGATTTCGGTGGCGAAAGCGTAGTTGTCATAGATCAGGCGGATGTCGCGGATCAGCTCCATGCCGTCGAAGCCGTTGTCGTCGTGCCGGCCGACGAAGGGCGAGATGAAAGTCGCGCCCGCCTTGGCCGCCAGCAGGGCCTGGTTGGCGGAAAAGCACAGCGTGACGTTCACCATGGTGCCGTCGCCGCTCAGCTTCTTGCAGGTCTTGAGGCCGTCGATCGTCAGCGGCACCTTGATGCAGACGTTATCGGCGATCTTGCGCAGCACTTCGGCCTCGCGCATCATCCCGGCGTGGTCGAGCGCGACGACTTCGGCGCTGACCGGACCGTGCACCAGCGCGCAGATTTCCTTGGTCACTTCAAGGAAGTCGCGGCCGGCCTTGTGGATCAGCGAGGGATTGGTGGTCACCCCGTCGAGCAGCCCGGTTTCGGCCAGCTCGGCGATTTCCTGGGTGTCGGCGGTATCGACGAAGAATTTCATGGCGGCTCCTGAAGCGCGAGTCAGGAGCCGCTATAGGCAAGCGGGGCGGCTGCGGCTAGAGGCGGTTCGGGGCCCTCAGGCCCCGCGCAGAGCGGCAACGAGCGCCGTGTCGTTCGTCGCCTCGGGATTGGCGCGGATGGCGACTTCGGAAGCGCCGATCTCGTACCAGATGCCATTGTCGGCGGCGAGCGCGACGGCATGGGCGACATCGTTCAGCGACACCCCGGGAAGCGCCGCGATGGCCTGGGCGATCGTCGGGTCCTGAGCCGCCACCATGGCGGCCTCCAGCGGGCGGATAATGGCGTTGGCCAATGCCGCGCCGGTCTCCAGCCGCAGCAGCGAGGTCGCCGCCGTGGGCGCGCCGCGCAGGATCGGGACAGGGTTGCTCACGGTCAATTCCTGGATCGCGGCGTGCACCGCCGGGGTCGCGCCGCGGATGCCAGCCTCCGCAAGCTGGTTCAGCCGAATCTGGAGCGCTTCGCGAAACTGGTTCGAATTGAGCGGGCTGGTCGGATCGGCCCCGCGCTTGAACAGCACGGGCAGGCCAAATCGCGCCGCACGGCTGAGCAGGAAACCGTTGGGCGCGGACAGGCGGGTGAACGCGTCCTGCGAAGCCAGGGTCAGCAGGCGACGCACCGGATCGCCGGCGGGATCGGCGGCGGCCCAGGCGGAACCGGGCAACGCCAGCGCTCCGGCAGCGGCGGCGCCGGCCAGGAAATTGCGGCGGGCGATAGGCTTATGTCCGATGGCGGGCATTCAGGGTTCCTCTTGATTCTCTAGCGGCTTAATAATGGGCCGCACCCAAATGGGGCAGTGCCTATATGGCGCACTGGCCCCTATATGCGACATTAATGAACCGCGTTCGACTCCTGGTCTTCAATACGGCGCTTGGCGCGCTCGACTATCGCCTGCCGCCGGGAATGACGGCGGAGCCCGGCGCGGTGGTCGTCGCGCCCCTCGGTCCGCGCCAGATCCTGGGCATCGTCTGGGAAGCTGAGCGCTTGCCGGCAAAGGATGTTCCCGACGCGAAGCTGCGTCCGATCCTGGAAGTCCTGCCGGTGCCGCCGCTGCGCGCGCCCTTGCGCCGGCTGATCGAATGGGCGGCGGACTATTACTGCGCCCCGGTTTCCGCCGTGGCGCGCATGACGCTGTCGAGCGGGGCGGCCTTGCGCGGCGGCGGCACGACCACGGAATATCGCCTGACCGGGGCGGAGCCGGCCCGCCTTACGCCCCAGCGCGCCGCCGCGCTGGACGCGCTGCACGGCGAACAGGCGACGATCCGCGAACTGGCCGAAATCGCCGGAGTGTCCGAAGGGGTGCTGCGCGGCATGGTCGGCGCCGGGCTGATCGAGGCGGTGACGGTGGACGTCGATCGCCCCTATCCGCGCGCCCGGCCGGACTTTGCGGCGCCCGATCTCAGCGAGGACCAGCAAGCGGCGGCGGCGGCCTTCGTCGAGGCGGTCGGCGATGGCAAGTTCGCTCCCTTCCTGCTCGACGGGGTGACCGGTTCCGGCAAGACCGAATGCTATTTCGAAGGCGTAGCCGCCGCGCTCGACGCGGGCAGGCAAGTGCTGGTCCTGCTGCCCGAGATCGCGCTGACCGAGAACTTCCTGCGCCGGTTCGAACAGCGCTTCGGCGTGCCGCCGGTGCTGTGGCACAGCTCGCTCAAGTCTTCGGAGCGCCGCCGGGCCTGGCGGGCCATCGCTTCGGGAGACGCGCAAGTCGTGGTCGGCGCGCGATCGGCATTGTTCCTGCCTTACGCGAAGCTCGGCCTGATCGTGGTGGACGAAGCGCACGAGACATCGTTCAAGCAGGACGATGGCGTGCGCTACAACGCCCGCGACGTGGCGGTGATCCGCGCCCGGTTCGAAAGCGTGCCGGTGATCCTGGCCAGCGCCACCCCGGCGCTCGAATCGATGCACCTGGCCGATACCGGGGTCTATCGCCGCATCGCCCTGCCCGCCCGGTTCGGCGGCGCGACCCTGCCCGATATATCCGTGGTGGACCTGCGCGAGGAGCAGCCCGAGCGCGGCCGCTGGCTCGCCCCCCGGCTGGTGGAACAGATGCGGGAGCGACTGGCGCGCGGCGAGCAATCGCTGCTGTTCCTCAACCGGCGCGGCTATGCTCCGCTCACCTTGTGCCGGCATTGCGGCTATCGCTTCCAGTGCCCCAACTGCACCGCCTGGCTGGTCGAGCACCGCCTGTCGCGGCGGCTCGCCTGCCATCATTGCGGGCACGAAGTGCCGCAGCCCGAAGCCTGCCCCGAATGCGGCACGCCCGATTGCATGGTCGCCTGCGGCCCCGGCGTGGAGCGGATCGCCGACGAAGTGGCCGAACTCATGCCCGAGGCGCGCGTGGCGCTTGTGACTTCCGATACGCTCAACACGCCCGAGAAGATCGGCGAGTTCGTCGCGGCGGCGGAAGGCCGGTTGATCGACGTCATCATCGGCACCCAGCTCGTCACCAAGGGCTATCATTTCCCGGAGCTGACGCTGGTGGGCGTGGTCGACGCCGATCTCGGCCTGGAAGGCGGCGACCTGCGCGCGGCGGAGCGGACATATCAGCAGGTCGCGCAAGTCGCCGGGCGCGCGGGGCGCGGCTCGAAGCCGGGGGAAGTGCTCATCCAGACACGCCACCCCGAATCGGCGGTGATCGCCGCGCTCGCCGCCGGAGACCGAGACGCGTTCTACGCCGCCGAAACCGAGGCCCGCCGCGACGCCGGCGCCCCGCCCTTTGGCCGCTGGGCGGCGATCATCGTCTCTTCGGAGGACGAAGCCGAAGCGCGCGACACCGCCCGCGCCATCGGGGGAACGCGGCCCAATCATCCCGACGTCGCCATCCTCGGCCCCGCCCCGGCGCCGATGGCCCTGCTGCGCGGACGCTATCGCTATCGCCTGCTGATAAACGCGCGGCGCTCGGCCGAATTGCAGCGGATCATCGGCGAATGGCTCGGCCAGCTCGACTTCGCGTCCAGCGTGCGGGTGGGCGTGGATATCGATCCGTACAGCTTCGTGTGACGCCCATAGGATCGGGTCTGCCGAGGGAGGCTACCGGCCGCCCTCCTCTCGCTTCAGCAGTGCCTGCTTGATCTCGAGGCCATAGGCATAGCCGCCCAGCGACCCGTCGGTGCGGATGACGCGGTGGCACGGAATAAGGACCGCCACGTTGTTCGCCCCGTTGGCGGACCCCGCCGCGCGCACGGCTGCCGGCTTGCCGACGGCGGCGGCGATCTGGGCGTAGCTGCGGGTCTCGCCCGGCGGAATCCGGCGAAGTTCCTGCCACACCGCCTCCTGGAAGGCGGTTCCCTTCACGTCGAGCGGTATATGCCGCGAATCGCCCGGCGCCTCGACCGCGGCTATCACCTGGCTCAGCAGGGCAGCGAACGCCTCGTCGCCCGGCAGCAGCACGGCATGCGGGAAACGCCGGCGCAGTGCGTCCTCGCCCTCATTGAACGACAGCCGGCAGACGCCTTTCTCCGTAGCGGCGACCAGCATCGGCCCCAGCGTCGTCGGCACGACCGCCCAGCGAATCGTTACGCCGCGCCCGCCGTCGCGCCAGGCGGAAGGCGACATGCCCAGCCTGCCCTCGCTCGCCTCGTAGAACCGCGAGGGCGCGCCGAACCCGGCCTCGTAGACCGCATCGGTCACCCGCCCGCCGCCCGACAGGGCATCGGCCGCGCGTTCCATGCGCAAGGCCCGGGCGAAAGCGGCGGGCGACAGGCCCACCGCGCGCTTGAACAACCGCTGGAAATGCGCCGGCGAATAGCCGGCGACGGCGGCGAGCCGATCGAGAGGCACCGCCTCTTCGGCATCGCGCAACATGGCGATGGCCTGCGCCACCGCCGCTTCCTCCCGCGAAACATCGTCGGGCCGGCAGCGCAGGCAGGCGCGCAACCCCGCCGCCTCGGCATCGGCCGCCGTCGCATAGAACGAGACATTCTCGCGCTTGGGCGGGCGTGCGGGACAGGATGGGCGGCAATAGATGCCCGTCGAATGGACCCCGGTGATGAACGTCCCGTCGAACCTGCGATCCTTGGCCAGCGCGATGCGCCAGCGGGCTTCGTCGTCATGGGGCGGCTCGATCGTCACGGATGCATACATGGCATGTCTCCTTGTCGAGACAAGCCGTGCCACCAACTCCGCGCGGAGGCGTCCCGCTGCTTGCGGTCAAAGCCAAGGCTCGCCTAAGTACCCGTGCCGAGACCGGATCAGCGGGGTTAACCTTTGCGTCACGTCCTTCTTTCCCTGCTGGCGCTGCTGGGCGCCATGATCGCGACCTTGACTGCGAGCGCCGCCCATGCGGAGCCGGTGGACATCGCCGCGGCCGCGCGCAGCGTGGTGCGGGTCGTGCTGATCTCCGAAAGCGACGGACAGATAGCGCTTGTCGGCCACGGCTCGGGCATCGCCATCGGGCCGGACCTGATCCTGACCAACGCCCACGTCGTCGAAGCGGCGGACGAATACGACGCGGTGCGCGTCGGCATCGTGCCATCGCAGGGGAAGACCGGCTGGTTCGCGCGGATCATCGCGATATCGCCGCAGAACGACCTCGCGCTGCTGAAGCTGACCGAGGCCGGTTCCCTGCCCACCGCCACGCTGTTCACCGGCACGGTCGCCGATGGCGAGGACGTTTTCGCGATAGGCTATCCCGGCGGCGTCGACCTGGCCCAGGGCCTGAACGTCGGCGACATGGTCACCCCCACCGCTCCGGTGAAGACGCGGGGGAACGTATCCTCCGGACGCTCTTCCAAGCAGTTCGACACGATCCTGCACACCGCCCCGCTCGGCGCGGGCAACAGCGGCGGACCGCTGCTCGACGCCTGCGGGCGGGTCGTCGGGGTCAACAGCTTCGGCACGACATCCAACGGCAACGATTCGGAATTCTTCTTCGCGGTATCGATTCGCGAGATCAGCCGATTCCTGCTGAACGCCAAGATCAGGCCGCCCACCACCGGCGCGCCCTGCCGCAGCCTTGCCGATCTCGACCGGGCCGAGGCCGAGAGGCTGGCCGGCGAACGCGAGCATTCCGACGAAGTGGCGCAAGCCGCCGCGCAGAAACAGGACACCGCGCGGCGACAGGCCCAGTTCGAGGTCATCGCCGAGCGCGAGAACGGCATGGCGCTGGCCGGCGTCGCCCTCCTGCTGGCGCTGACCGCCGGCGGCGCGGCGATCTTCCTTGCCCAGAAGCAGCGCGGGACCGCTACAAAGATCGCCATCGTTCTGGGCATCGTGCTGCTCGGCGGCGCGATATTCGCCTGGATCGCACGCCCCTCGCTGGCCGATATCGACACGCGGACCGAGGCGCTGGCGAGCGGCAACCCCTCGGGCGCCGCCGCATCGGTGGCCGACAGCGCCGCCTCGGGCGATCTGGTCTGCGTGCTCGATCCCAAGCGCAGCCGCGTGACCGTATCGGACATGGCCGACGTCCCGCTGAAGTGGAGCCGCGAAGGCTGCGTCAACGGCGATACCCAGTATGGCCGCACCGCCGATGGCTGGACGCGCCTGCTGCTGCCCGATCAGGAAGATACCGCGACGCTCGCCGGCTTCGATCCCGCCACCGCGACCTATCGCGCCGACCGCTATTTCCTCGGAATCGACGACATGGCCCGCCTGCGCAGTGAGCGAGACAAGCTCAAGGCCCCGTCCTGTGGCGCGAGCGAGGACGATCTGAGGCGCTTCGGCGCCGAACAGTCCACGCTGATCGCATCATTGCCGGCAACCGCGAACGAGCGGCTGGTCTATAACTGCGCCAGGGTCGGCAGCCGGTAATGCACGGTTAATCGTCACCGGAATCGGCTTGTTTTTCCCCGAGGCCGTCCCCCGCCTTGCATCGCAATAAAATCGTCGCTATGCGCCGCCCGACTGCAGGCTTGCCGTGCTTTTCGCGCGGCATTTTGCCTGTCCATCCGGTAAGAGGGAACCGACGCGCGTGGATAATTCCGGCGGTATTACGGCCAGTTTGCAGGGACGCTACGCTTCGGCGTTGTTCGACCTGGCGAGCGAACAAGGCGTTGTCACAGCGGTCGAGAGCGATCTCGACACTCTGGGAGAAGCGCTGAAAGGGTCCGAGGACCTCACTGCGTTGATTCGCAACCCGAAGATCAGCCGCGACGCCACGGCCAAGGCGATCGACGCCGTTGCCGGCGTGCTGGGGCTTTCCGCTCTCACCAAGAATTTCCTGGGCGTTCTGGCGGCCAATCGCCGCCTGTCCGCCCTGCCCGAGATCGTCCGCGCCTTCGCCGCGATCGCCGCCGCCCAGCGCGGCGAAGTGACCGCCGAAGTGACCAGCGCTCACCCGCTGAACGACGATCAGCTTGCCCAGCTCGCCTCCAAGCTGAAGGTGCGCGAAGGCAAGGAAGTGAAGATCAAGGCTTCCGTCGATCCCGAGATCCTCGGTGGCCTCGTCGTCCGGATCGGCAGCCGTCAGATCGACAGCTCGATCCGCACCCGTCTCAATACCCTCGCGAACGCAATGAAAGGCTGACAGCGGTAGACCGCTGTTGGGAAAGGCTGAAACATGGAAATCCGCGCCGCAGAAATCTCGAAGGTCATCAAGGACCAGATCGCCAGCTTCGGCACCGAGGCTCAGGTCTCGGAAGTCGGTTCGGTGCTGTCGGTCGGTGACGGCATCGCCCGCATCCACGGCCTCGACAGCGTGCAGGCCGGCGAGATGGTCGAGTTCGCCAACGGGGTGAAGGGCATGGCCCTCAACCTCGAAGCCGATAACGTCGGCGTCGTGATCTTCGGCTCGGACGCCGAAATCAAGGAAGGCGACCAGGTCAAGCGCACCGGCACCATCGTCGACGTTCCCGTCGGCAAGGGCCTGCTCGGCCGCGTGGTCGACGGCCTCGGCAACCCGATCGACGGCAAGGGCCCGATCGTCGCCGAAAAGCGCATGCGCGTCGAAGTGAAGGCGCCGGGCATCATCCCGCGTCAGTCGGTTTCCGAACCGGTGCAGACCGGCCTCAAGGCGATCGACGCCCTCGTGCCCGTCGGCCGCGGCCAGCGCGAACTCATCATCGGCGATCGCCAGACCGGCAAGACCGCCGTCGCGATCGACACCTTCATCAACCAGAAGCAGGCGAACGCCGGTTCGGACGAAAGCAAGAAGCTCTACTGCATCTACGTCGCCGTCGGCCAGAAGCGCTCGACCGTGGCCCAGATCGTCCGCGCTCTCGAAGAGAACGGCGCGATGGAATACTCCATCGTCGTCGCCGCGACCGCTTCGGAGCCGGCTCCGCTCCAGTACCTCGCGCCCTACACCGGCGTGACGATGGGCGAATACTTCCGCGACAACGGCATGCACGCCGTCATCGTCTATGACGATCTTTCCAAGCAGGCCGTCGCCTATCGCCAGATGTCGCTGCTGCTGCGCCGTCCGCCGGGCCGCGAAGCCTATCCGGGCGACGTGTTCTATCTCCACAGCCGCCTGCTTGAGCGCGCCGCGAAGATGAACGACGCGCTGGGCGGCGGTTCGCTGACCGCGCTGCCGATCATCGAAACCCAGGCGGGCGACGTTTCGGCCTACATCCCGACCAACGTGATCTCGATCACCGACGGCCAGATCTTCCTCGAAACCGGCCTGTTCTACCAGGGCATCCGCCCGGCGATCAACGTCGGCCTCTCGGTCAGCCGCGTCGGCTCGGCCGCGCAGACCAAGGCGATGAAGTCGGTTTCGGGCTCGATCAAGCTGGAGCTGGCGCAGTACCGCGAAATGGCGGCCTTCGCCCAGTTCGGTTCGGACCTCGACGCCTCGACCCAGAAGCTGCTCAACCGCGGCGCGCGTCTGACGGAACTGCTGAAGCAGGCCCAGTACTCGCCGCTGCCCTTCGAAGAGCAGACCGTGTCGATCTTCGCCGGCACCAACGGCTATCTCGACGGTATCGAGACCGCCCGCGTCACCGAGTACGAAGGCGAGATGCTGAGCTGGATCCGCAGCGAGCACGCCGACATCCTGACCGCGATCCGCGACAGCCGCGCTCTGGGCGACGAGCCCAAGGCCAAGCTGAAAGCCGCGCTCGACACGTTCGGCAAGCAGTTCGCTTGAAAACCGTCGTCCCGGACCTGATCCGGGACCGCGATCCTCCAGGCAAGACCCGGCCGCCAGCGGTCCCGGGTCGAGCCCGGGATGACGAGATGGAGAATTAAGAGTGGCCTCGCTGAAGGAACTCAAAGGGCGGATCAACTCGGTCAAGTCGACCCAGAAGATCACCAAGGCCAAGCAGATGGTCGCCGCCGCGAAGCTGCGCAAGGCGCAGGCCGCGGCCGAAGCCGCTCGGCCCTATGCCGCGCGTCTGGCCGAAGTCATGGGCAGCCTCGCCAGCAAGATCACCGTCAGCGAGAACAGCCCCAAGCTGCTCGCCGGCACCGGCAGCGATCAGGTTCACCTGCTCGTCGTCGCCAACTCGGACAAGGGTCTGGCCGGCGCGTTCAACTCGAACATCGTCAAGGCCGCGCTAACCAAGGCGCGCGAGCTGGAAGCCGCCGGCAAGACCGTGCTGTTCTACCTCGTCGGCCGCAAGGGACGCGCGGTGATCCGCCGCAACTACCCCAAGGCCGTGCTGCAGATGTTCGACACGACCGACGTGCGCGAGCCGGGCTACAACGAGGCGGAACGGATCGCCGACGAACTGGTCACGCTCTATGAGCAGGGCAAGTTCGACGTCGCGCACCTGTTCTTCTCGAAGTTCAAGAACGCGCTGACGCAGGAACCGACGATCCAGCAGATCATCCCCGTCCCCGCGCCCAAGGCCGCCGCCGCCAATACCGGCGCCGTGGTCGAATACGAGCCGGACGAGGAGGAAATCCTCGCCGCGCTGCTGCCGCGCTACCTGCGCACGCAGCTGTTCGGCGCGCTGCTGGAAAACAACGCGTCGGAACAGGGCGCGTCGATGACCGCGATGGACAACGCCACGCGCAACGCGGGCGAACTCATCAACTCGCTGACTGTCCAGTACAACCGCAGCCGCCAGGCCGCGATCACCACCGAACTCATCGAAATCATTGCTGGCGCGGAAGCGCTCTAAGCAACAACCCAAGCTCTGGCGCGGAAGCGCTGTAAGCTAGCCAAGCAAGGAAACGAACATGGCAACCGCCCCAGTCCTCAACCAGACCACCAACGGCAAGATCAGCCAGGTCATCGGCGCCGTCGTCGACGTGACCTTCGACGGCGAGCTGCCCTCGATCCTGACCGCGCTGGAAACCGACAACAACGGCAACCGTCTGGTCCTCGAAGTCGCCCAGCACCTGGGTGAGAACACCGTCCGCACGATCGCCATGGACGCGACCGACGGCCTGACCCGCGGCCAGACCGTGAAGAGCACCGGCGCGCAGATCTCGGTGCCGGTCGGCCCCAAGACGCTCGGCCGCATTCTCAACGTCATCGGCGAACCGATCGACGAGCGCGGTCCGGTCAACTCGGACCAGTTCGCCCCGATCCACGCCAAGGCTCCGGAATTCATCGACCAGTCGACCGAAGCGGCGATCCTCGTCACCGGCATCAAGGTGATCGACCTGATCGCGCCTTATGCGCGCGGCGGCAAGATCGGCCTGTTCGGCGGCGCCGGCGTGGGCAAGACCGTGCTCATCCAGGAGCTCATCAACAACATCGCCAAGGGCCACGGCGGCGTTTCCGTCTTCGCCGGCGTGGGTGAGCGCACCCGCGAGGGCAACGACCTCTATCACGAATTCCTCGACGCCGGCGTTATCGCCAAGGACGCCGAGGGCAATGCGACCTCGGAAGGTTCCAAGGTCGCGCTCGTGTTCGGCCAGATGAACGAGCCGCCGGGCGCCCGCGCTCGCGTCGCTCTGTCGGGTCTGACCATGGCCGAGTACTTCCGCGACCAGGAAGGCCAGGACGTGCTGTTCTTCGTCGACAACATCTTCCGCTTCACCCAGGCGGGTTCGGAAGTGTCGGCGCTGCTCGGCCGTATTCCTTCGGCCGTGGGCTACCAGCCGACGCTCGCCACCGACATGGGCGCGCTGCAGGAGCGCATCACCTCCACCACCAAGGGTTCGATCACCTCGGTGCAGGCGATCTACGTTCCCGCGGACGATCTTACCGACCCGGCGCCGGCCGCCTCGTTCGCCCACCTGGACGCGACGACCACGCTGAACCGCGCCATCTCGGAGCTGGGCATCTACCCGGCGGTCGACCCGCTCGACTCGACCTCGCGCGTGCTGACCGCCGCCGTCGTCGGCCAGGAGCACTACGACACGTCGCGCCGCGTTCAGGAAACGCTGCAGAAGTACAAGTCGCTGCAGGACATCATCGCGATCCTGGGCATGGACGAGCTTTCCGAAGAGGATAAGCTGACCGTCGCCCGCGCCCGCAAGATCCAGAAGTTCCTCAGCCAGCCGTTCCACGTGGCCGAAGTCTTCACCGGCATCCCCGGCAAGTTCGTCCAGGTCGAAGACACCGTGAAGTCGTTCAAGGCTGTCGTCGACGGCGAGTACGACCACCTTCCCGAAGCCGCGTTCTACATGGTCGGCGGCATCGACGAAGCGGTCGAGAAGGCCAAGAAGCTGGCCGAAGAGGCCTGATAACGCTGCTCTCTTCCGCCCGAACTTATCGAGGAGCGGGGAGAGATACGAAGACTTGCTGCGGACGCAGCCGGTCGGAGTTGAGAGGGGTCGCGTCCACACGCCCCCTCTCCCAACCCTCTCCCCGGCGGGGAGAGGGCTAAAGGACTGAACGATGGCACTGCACTTCGAACTCGTCACGCCCGCCAAGCTCGTCCGCAGCGAGGACGTCCACATGGTCGTCGTCCCCGGCTCGGAAGGCGAATTCGGCGTGCTGGAAGGCCATGCGCCTTTCATGTCGACGATCCGCGACGGTTCGCTGAAGGTCTACCGCACCGAGAACGGCGCGCCGGAAGAGGTCCGCATCCAGGGCGGTTTCGCCGAAGTCGGCGCCAACGGCCTGACCGTGCTGGCCGAGCACGTCGAGGGCTGATCGCCCTTCCCCTTCCCTGCGTAAATCCCGATTAGTCGCGCGCCTGGACATAAGTCCAGCGTCGCGCCCGGCTGCCGTCGATCCGTGAAATTTCCGCCAGAAGCCGCGGGCCGTCGCGCCAGTAGCGGATCTTCTGAGGATAGTCGTGAGCGGCGTTGACAAAGGCCACGCCGGCCTCCGGCCCCGGCTGCCAGACGAACGTGGTCCATCCTCCCGTGCGCTGCACGGCACTGAACGCCATGCGGGCGGCCGGCCCCTCGCCCCTCGGCACGTTCGTTTCGATCCGCATGAATTCGGTTTCCGTCACCCGCTGACCGTGGCCGGCGCGGCTGGCGCCGAGCATCACGCCGCCGCGCGGAGCCATCCAGCATTCTTCGGTCGAGCGTTCGCCGTCCTGCTCGATCCAGCAACCGGCCATCCATGCGGGCAGCGCTGGCGGTGCAGCTTCGGGCGCCGCCTCGCTCCCGGCCGCCATCGCGGCAAGAACAAAAGCCAGCAAGCTCATGGCCACCCTCCATCGCCGAGGTGAAGGCGGCACTATGCCGCGCTTCGATCGGCCGGTCGAGCCAAGGGTGAAGAACTCGCTTCGCCGCCTGAGACTAGCTGTATGCTGCTTCAGAGGCTCTGCCGAACGGTGGCGCTGCGCGGCTATCTGTCGAACATCCCCAAGGTCACAGTGAAAGAGCTTGAGGCCGATGTCATCGCAAGGCCGTTCGTCGGATACGCTGATCCGGGGATACAACCTGACGAACGCCAGCATCGGCTATCGTTCCGACCATGGCTGGGAAGTCAGCATCTTCGCTAGGAACCTGTTCAATTCGAACTATATCCAGAACCTGACGATCCAGGCGGGCAATTCCGGCCTGATCCTGGGCACGCCCAGCGATCCCCGCACGGCGGGTATGACGCTGCGGTTCTGGCAATAACTGCGGCATTCGTCGCACGGGAACGGTGATGGTAAGTGCGGTGAAGCCGATCGCGATCGTGCAGGGCGATGACGGGATATCCGTCCAGCGCCTGCTGCGTGAATTCGCGGAGCGTCACGCGCCGGCCGTCAGGGTGGTCGGCGCGGTAGAGGGGTCACGCGCCGACGGCGCTCCACGGCGGACGGGTACGATCCGGAACATCGCCGACGGCCGGGTCTATCCGCTGTTCCAGGATCTCGGCCCCGGTTCCGCCGGCTGCGCGCTCGATCCGGGCAGCCTTGTCCTGGCGAGCGAGGCCGTGCGCGCCGACATCGCCCGCGGCTGCGATGTCGTCGTGCTCAGCAAGTTCGGCAAGGCGGAAGCGATGGACGGCGGCGGCCTGATGCCCGCCTTCATCGCCGCGATTGAGGCGGAGATGCCCGTTCTCACCTCGGTGGCGCCCAAGCACAAGGACGCCTGGGAAACCTTCGCCGCGCCGTTCTTCGCGACCCTTCCGGCGCAAGCGGAAGCCATCGAGCAGTGGTGGGACAGTGTCCTGCAGCTATCGCGACTGTCGGCGGACGGCGCTTCGGCAACCCGCTGGTACGAACTCTAGAGACTGGCCTGGGTCTAACGCCGCCTTTGGGCAGTTCTCGCATGGAAATCCGCCGGCTTGTCCGCGATCCAGTCCAGGAACTTCGCCAGACGCGCATCGCCGCGCAGGGCGTCGGGCGTCGCCCCTCTCCGGGCAAGCTCCACGTTGGTAAAGTTAACGTGAAGCGCGCGGTGGCAGATCGGATGAAGCGGAACCGTGTCGCGCCCGCCACGGCTCTTGGGCAGCGGATGATGCCATTCGATCCGGCGCCCCAGCGCCCGGCCGCAAAGCCAGCACGATCCATCGGGATGCGCAGGTGCCGTCAATTGAGCCACAGCCCCCTGAAATCGCCGCTCCGCATTAGTAAGTTATCAAAGTTTCAACCTTATCATTCAATGAAGAAATGACGTGCGTACAGGTTTGTGCGTGCATCCAGATGAGGCTGAGCAGGCGATGAGCGCATTCGGGCGACGGAATGGTGTTGGCGGCATGGGGCCTGGCGCCCGACCGGCATTCGGCGTCGCACGTCCCATGAAGGGTGGCGAAACCGCCAAGGCCAGCGGCGCTCCAACCATGCCCGGCGGCGATCAGTTCCCGCCGCTGCCCGGCGAGGAACCTGGCCGTGCTCCGGAGAAGGCCGATGCGATGTCGCGCCTGGCCGATCGAGCCAACGGGGTCGCCGATCACAAGTACGAACAGCAGGGCTTCGAAGCTTCGGTCCACAAGATCAAGGAGCAGGTGCTTCCCCGCCTGCTCGAACGCGTCGACCCCGAAGCCGCCGCCACGCTGACCAAGGATGAACTGTCCGAGGAATTCCGCCCGATCATCATGGAGGTCCTGGCCGACCTCAAGGTCACCTTCAACCGTCGCGAACAGTTCGCGCTGGAAAAGGTGCTGATCGACGAACTGCTGGGCTTCGGCCCGCTGGAAGAGCTGCTGAACGATCCCGACATCTCGGACATCATGGTCAACGGCCCAGACCAGACCTACATCGAAAAGAAGGGCAAGCTCCAGGTCGCGCCGATACGTTTCCGCGACGAGCAGCATTTGTTCCAGATCGCCCAGCGCATCGTCAACCAGGTCGGCCGCCGCGTCGACCAGACCACGCCGCTGGCCGACGCCCGCCTCAAGGACGGCAGCCGCGTCAACGTGATCGTGCCGCCGCTCAGCTTGCGCGGCACCGCGATCTCGATTCGTAAGTTCTCCGAAAAGCCGATCACCATCGACATGCTCAAGGACTTCGGTTCGATGAGCGAGAAGATGGCGACCGCGCTGAAGATCGCCGGCGCCTGCCGGATGAACGTGGTCATCTCGGGCGGCACGGGCTCGGGCAAGACGACGATGCTCAACGCCCTGTCGAAGATGATCGATCCGGGCGAGCGGGTGCTGACCATCGAGGACGCAGCCGAACTTCGCCTGCAGCAGCCGCACTGGCTGCCGCTGGAAACCCGTCCGCCGAACCTGGAAGGCCAGGGCGCCATCACTATCGGCGATCTCGTGAAGAACGCCCTGCGTATGCGTCCGGACCGGATCATCCTGGGCGAAATCCGCGGCGCCGAATGCTTCGACCTTCTCGCCGCCATGAACACCGGCCACGACGGATCGATGTGTACGCTTCACGCCAACAGCCCGCGCGAATGCCTGGGCCGTATGGAAAACATGATCCTGATGGGCGACATCAAGATCCCGAAGGAAGCGATCAGTCGCCAGATCGCGGAATCGGTCGACCTTATCGTCCAGGTTAAGCGCCTGCGCGACGGTTCGCGCCGCACCACCAACATCACCGAAGTGATCGGCATGGAAGGCGACGTGATCGTCACGCAGGAACTGTTCGGATTCCAGTATCTCGACGAAACCGACGACGGGAAGATCATCGGCGAATTCCGCCCATCGGGCCTGCGCCCCTATACCCTGGAAAAGGCGCGGCAGTTCGGCTTCGACCAGGCCTATCTCGAGGCCTGCCTCTAACCCGACTTCATCTCCGAAGGTAAATAACGGACTTCCCCACTGCGCGGGAGCTACCGGGGCGCGTCTCCACACGCGTCTCCCGCCAAAGCCAAGCGGCAGGATATGGCGGAAAACCGCCCAATTTTGCACCGCATTAAGCCTTTGCTTACGACGTTCGCTTACCAAGCTTCGTCATGCACCGCAGCACGCAGTATTCTGATTCCGCCTTGCGCAAGTTGATCGGTCCGGTCGTCGCCGGCGCGCTCTATTTCGCGCTTGCCGGCACGACGATCCACCTGACCATGGGCAGCCACGGCATCGCCACCGTCTGGCCCGCGAACGCAGTGCTGCTCGCCATGGTCCTGCGCCGCGAGCGCGGCGAATGGTGGCCCGTGCTGCTTGCCGGTTTCTTGGGTAACGCCGTGGCCAACATGGTCACACGCGGGACGATCGAGGCCCCCCTGCTGTTCGGCATCTCCAACATCTTGGAAGTGGTCATAGCCGCCTGGGGGCTGCGCATGCGCGGGGAAGTGCAACGCATTCTCCACAGCCCCGCCGGCGTCTGGCACTTCATGCTGTGGGCGGGCCTGGTCGCACCGATCGCCAGCGCCGTGCTGGGAGCGACCACGGCGACGGTCGTTTACGGCGGCAGCTTCAAATCCGCTTTCGCCGCATGGTTCATTTCCGATGCGCTGGGCCTGCTGATCGTCACGCCGTTCCTTCTCGCCGTGTTCCGGGGCGACTATCTCGCCGGCTTTCGCGAACAGACGCTGGCGCAGCGGCTGGAAGCGGCCGGGCTGCTGGTGCTGACCGGGGCCGTGACCGCAATCGTCTTTCACGCACGCTTCCCGCTGCTGTTTCTCGTCAGCATGCCCCTGATGCTGGTGACGTTCCGGCTGGGCTGGCTGGGCACCAAGCTGGCGGTCGTCATCATTGCCGTGATCAGCGCCGTCAGCACGCTGATGCAGGCGGGTCCGATCGCCCGGCTGGTAATCGATCCCGACACCCAGGTCGCATTCTTCCAGTTCTTTCTTGCCGCGCTGCTGATGATCTGCATGCCCGTCGCCGCCGCCCTCGACGCCTCCAAGGAGCTGATGAACAAGTTAAAGGAAAGCGAGGGCTCGTTCCGCCTGCTGGCCGCGCAATCGCCGACGCTGCTGCTGCAGTTCGATCGTGACGGCGTTTGCCGGAAAGCGCTGGGCGCCGGCGAGGTGCTGATCGACGAGGGATCGGAGGCGCTCGTCGGGAAGGACATGGACGCCCTCTCGCAGGACGATGCCGGCGCTCTGCGCCAGGCCCATCGGCGCGCGCTGGCCGAACGCGATGTCATGCCCTCGGTCGAGTTCCAGCCCGCCGGCGTGGACGAGCGGTGGTTCGAAGCCACGTTCTGCGCGCTTCTGGACGAACGCGGGCAATGCACCGGAACGCTGGCCAGCGTCCACAACGTCACGGCGCGCAAGCGCCATGCCACTGCCCTCGCCCGCTCCGCGATGACCGATTCCCTGACCGGCCTGCTGAACCGGGCCGGCTTCATGTACCGGCTGAACAAGGCGCTGGCGCTGAAGCGCGACGGCACGCTGGCGCTCGCCATGATCGACGTCGATCGCTTCAAGCTCATCAACGACAACGCCGGCCACTTCAATGGCGACATCGTGCTTCGCGAAGTGGCGGCGCGTGTCGCCCGCGAAGTGCGCGGCGGCGATGCCGTCGCGCGGCTGGGCGGTGACGAGTTCGTCATTCTGCTCGATGCATCCGGAGAGACCGACCCGGAGGACATCTGCCGGCGCGTTGTCGCCGCGGTTGCCTCGGCCCCTATCCACCTGCCGACAGGCGCGGCGTTGCGCGCCGCGATCAGCTGCGGCGTCGCCCGGCATGTGCCTGGCCAGAGCGCCGACCGGTTTCTGGAAGCCGCCGATACCGCGCTTTACGAAGCCAAGCGCGGCGGCCGCAATCGCGTCGTGGCAGCCTGAGAGCAGCCCAAACGCTTTGCGGGAGCGATACCCGATGCTACCCGATCGACCATGATCCAAGACGAGCGCCGCCACGCCCCGGCCGCCCAGCGGAACCGCGAACCGATCCTCGATGTGCTGCGCCGCGTGCTGCCTCCATCGGGCCTCGTGCTGGAAATCGCGAGCGGCAGCGGGGAGCATGCCATATATTTCGCGCGAGGACTGCCGGGACTGCGCTGGCAACCGTCCGACCCCTCGCCCGAAGCCCGCGCATCGATCGCCGCCTGGATCGCGGCCGAAGATGCCGGAACGGTGCTCCCCCCGATTGCAGTGGATGCGGCAAGCACGGAATGGCCGATCGCGCATGCCGATGCGATCGCTTGCATCAACATGGTCCATATCAGCCCGTGGGAAGCCACGGAGGGCCTGATGCGCGGCGCGGGGCATCTGTTGCCGTCCGGCGCGCCCCTGGTCCTCTACGGACCCTACCGCCGCGCCGACAGGCCGCTGGAGCCGAGCAACGCGGCATTCGATCTCGACCTCAAGCGCCGCGACCCCCGCTGGGGATTGCGCGAAGTCGACGATGTGGCGCGGTGCGCTGCGAGCCACGGCCTTCAACTGGAGGAAATCGTCGAGATGCCGGCCAACAACCTGACGGTCGTGTTCCGCAAGCGTTAGTCGGGATACACACCCTTCAGCACGCTTTCGAAGTGCCGGCGGACGAGTTCGTTGCAAGAACAGGCCCGGTCCAGCAGACCTTGTCGATCCAGCACGTCCAGTCCGCCGCGGCGCGTTCGAACGAGGCTGTCGGCCTTGAACCTTTGCACGACCCGGCTGGCGTAACTGCGGCCGATACCCATCATCGACGCCAGTTGCTCCTGCGTCATGCTGATCTCGCTCTCGCCCGTCCGGTCCATCGCCGCGCAGAGCCATTTGGCCGCCCGCTGCTCTATCGTGTGGCTGGCGTTGCAGGCGACCGACTGGAATATCTGCGCCATGACGCAATCGGCATAGCGGGCAAAGAGATGGCGGATTTCCGCCGACTGATCCTTGGCCCGCTCCAGATCGCTCGACGCGATGCGATAGAAGCTGCCTTCGTGCATCACGCAGGAACGGGCATAGGCCGGAATGCTGCCCTGGCTGACGATCCCGCCCAGCGCCCCTTCGCGTCCGACCATCGTCGTTTCCACCACCTCGCCGTTTTCCAGCGAGACCAGGAAGACCGCCATCGAGCCATGGCGCGGGAAAAACGCATGGCGCACGACCTCGCCCGGCTCATAGAGTGTCTGACCCGATGCGAAGCTGCATTCACTCAGATAAGGCTCGATGAGGGCCTGATCCTTCGCTCGCAGCGACGCGAGCAGATTGCTTCCCTCGATCATTCCCCGGCCTAACGTTCAGAATTGGAATTGAACCCCCAACCGAGAGATCGGGTAAAAGTTCCTCAAAGATCAAAAGTGAACAGACTGCATATGGTTGTGTGCTAGGGTGGACACATCATCGTGCCGCCGGATCGGGGTGCGGTGACTGGGCGGACATCTGTCGCCGTGGATTGTTCCATTCTCACCACGAAGGCATTCTCACGGCGATGCGCTATGGCGAACAGATGACCGAAGCCGAATCGATGCATGAAGCCCTGCGCGGCGCCACTCGCGCGTCCCATGAAGCTCTGGACGCGTCGTTCGGCTCGCTGGATTTGCGGGACGAGGCGGATTTCCAGCGCTTCCTTACGGCCCATTTCATCGGCCTGGCGCCGCTGTTTCCCCACTACCGGACATTCGTGACCGAAGAACTGGGCCTCGCCGCCCCCGATTTCCCCGGCATGCTGCGGGCCGATCTGGCGAGGCTCGATCGAGGCGCTAGCACCCTGCCCACCATCGAAGCGCCATCGCCAACCAGCGCGGCTGGAGTGACTTATGTCCTCGCCGGATCGCGGCTGGGTCTCGCGATGATCAGGAAGCGCGGGTACTGGGGCAAGGACGCCGGGTCGACTTCGGCTTACATGGAAGACAGCGACGGGATAGCCGTATGGCGCGCGCTCACCGCCTGGATGGGGGCACAGACCCCCGGCCCGCAGGCGCTGGGCGAGATATGCATTTCCGCCACGCTGGCGTTCGACGTTTTCCGCCAGGCCTTCGCGCTCAGCGAAGCCAACGCGCGCTGACCGTGCAGGATACGCCGTCCACGTCCGTAGACCAGCCCACGGTCGACCTGACGACATGCGATAGAGAGCCGATCCACATCATCGGCCGCATCCAGAGCTTCGGCTACCTGCTGGCCTGTTCGCCGGACTGGACGATCAGCCACGCCTCGCGCAACTGCGGCGATCTGCTGGGATGCGAAATCGCCGACCTGATCGGTTCACCGATCGCCCAGTGGCTCACGGACGGGGCGCTGCACGACATCCGTTCCCGATTGCAGCTGCTGTCGGGTGCGGATTCGGTCGAGCGGATCTTCGAGCTGGATGTGACCGGCGACGGCCACCTGTTCGACGTCGCGGCCCATCGTTCCGGCAGCTCGTTCGTCTTCGAATTCGAACCCAGCGAGACCAGCAAGCGCCGCGACCACATCAGCAATGTGCGGTCGATGGCCATGCGGATGCGCAAGGCCGACAACGTCCAGCAACTCTGCGACATCGCCGCCCGGCAGCTTCGCGCGCTTACCGGCTTCGACCGGGTGATGATCTACCGCTTCGAAGAGAGCGGCGCGGGCGAGGTGGTCGCCGCCAGCGTCCAGATGGGCGTGGACACGTACCTGGGCCAGCATTTCCCTTCATCGGACATTCCCCAGCAGGCGCGCGCGCTCTATGCCCGCAACATCCTGCGCATCATCAGCGACGTGGAGGACCCCACCGTCGAGATCGTCCGCCAGGGCGATGGCGAGCCGCTCGACCTCAGCATGAGCGGCCTGCGCGCCGTCTCGCCGATCCATATCGAATATCTGGGCAACATGGGTGTCGGCGCCTCCATGTCGGTATCGATCATGCGGCGCGGCAAACTGTGGGGCCTGATGGCCTGCCACCATTACGCGCCGCTGCACTTGTCCTATTCGCTGCGCACGTCGGCGGAGCTGTTCGGCGAGCTTTTCGCCTACGAGTTGGAACAGTGCGAGACCGAAGCCGCCATACGCCAGCGCGAGAACGCCGAGCGCCTGCACGACCGTATGATGGCCCGTCTGGCCGGCGGCGGCTCCCTGCTTTCGGCATTCGAGGAATCGGCTGACGAGATCGAGACGGTCATCCCGTTCGACGGCATCGTCGGCTGGGTCGGCGGCCGGTTCATGAGCCGGGGCCGAACACCGACGCGCGAACAGTTCGCCGATCTCGCCGGCTTTCTCGACGCGAAGGGAGCCGGCAACGTCTGGGCGACCGACAATCTGCGCGCGAGCCACACATCGGCGCACGATTACGGCTCGTGCTGCGCCGGCCTGCTGTCGCTGCCCGTCTCCCGCCAGCCCGGCGATTACATCGTGTTGTTCCGCGACGAATTCGTCCACAATGTCGAATGGGCCGGCAATCCGCAAAAGGCGGTGGAGATCGGCCCGCTCGGCGACCGCCTGACCCCGCGCAAGAGCTTCGAGATCTGGAAGGAGGAGCGGCGCGACTTCTCGCGCCCCTGGCTGCCGAACGAGATCGCCAGCGCGGAAAGCCTGCGCATCACGCTGCTGGAAGTCGTCCTTCGCCTCGCCGACGCCGCCCACCAGGAACGCGAACTGGCGAACAAGCGGCAGGAAACGCTGATCGCCGAACTCAATCACCGCATCCGCAACGTGCTGAACCTGATCCGCGGCCTGATCGTACAGAGCCAGGGCAGCAGCGAAACGGTGGAAGAATTCGCCGAAGTGATCGGCAGCCGCATCTACGCCCTGGCCCGCGCCCACGATCAGGTGACCCAGAAAAGCTGGTCGCCGTCTTCGCTGCAGGGACTGATCCGCACCGAGTGCGAAGCCTATGCCGCCGATGACGCCGCCCGCGTGAGGTTCGACGGGGTGGACGCCATGGTCGCCGCGCCGGCGTTCACCCCGCTGGCGCTCGTGTTCCACGAACTGACGACCAACAGCTCCAAATATGGCGCGCTGCGCGATCCGAACGGCACCGTCTCGGTCACCATGCACCGGCAGGACGATGGGGCGCTGGCCATCGAATGGCGCGAGAGCGGCGGTCCGCCGGTCATCGCACCGACGCGCCGGGGGTTCGGCTCGACGATAATCGAACGCACCATACCGCACGAGCTTGGCGGCAGGGCAGAAGTGCAGTTCCGGCCCGAAGGCCTCTATGCGGCCTTCATGCTCCCGGCAGAGCATATCGACTCGTTCGATCGCCAGCAGCCCGCGGAATTGGCTTCACCTTTGGCGCCAGCGGAAAAGCAGCCCGGATTGCAGCAGCGTTTCGCCGGAGACGCGCTGATCGTCGAGGATAACGTCATCATCGCGATGGAGGCGGAAAGCCTTCTGCTCTCACTGGGGCTCACGCCATGCCATGTCGCGGGATCGGTCAGGAGCGCATTGCAGATCGTCGAAGAGCAGGAAATCGGCTTCGCCCTGCTGGACATCGACCTGGGTCAGGAAACGAGCGAGCCCATCGCCGTCGTTCTTCGCGCCCGGGGCACGCCCTTCGTATTCGCCAGCGGCTATGGCGATGCCACAGGGTTCGACAACAGTTTCGCCAATGTCCCGGTCCTCACCAAGCCCTATAGCGAAAAGGATATCGCCGCGGCGATTGCGAGACTCGCTTAGACGCAGGCCTTCGCGCGCGGCGTTTCCAGGAAATCGAGCAATCCGCGTTCGACACCGCTCAGCCAGCGGGCCTTGCGCGGCAGGCGGGTCGGCAGTTCGGCCATAGCCGCCTCCCCTTTCGCGGCGGCGATCACGGCGGGATGGACATAGGACTTGCGCGCGATCGCCGGGGTATTGCCCAGGCGATCGGACACGATCTCCAGCAAGGTCTTCAACGCGATATCGGGATCGTCGACCAGCAAACCGAACGCGAGCTGGGAAGCGGCCCAGGTGCGAAAATTGCGCGCGGTGAATTCCGTTCCCATGGTTTCGTGCAGGTAGTCGTTCACGTCGGCGGAATCGACAGGCACGGCGTTGCCGTCCGGCTCCACATACTGGAAAAGGCGCTGCCCGGGCAAATCCTGCATCCGCCGCACGCAGCGCACCAGCGCCCTGTCACTGCAGGCGATCTCCTGCAACTTCCCCGACTTGCCGCGAAACCGCAGGCGCATGACCTGGCCCTCGATCGTCACATGGCGGTTGCGCAAGGTAGTCGCGCCATAACTCTTGTTCTCGCGCACGTAGCATTCGTTCCCGACCCTGATCTCGCCCGTATCCAGCAGCGCGACCACCGAGGCGACAGCCCGCTCGCGCGTCAGCGCGCGCTTCGCAAGGTCCTGGGAGACGCGCTCGCGCAGTTTCGGCAACGCCCTGCCGAACGGAGCGCAAAGCTCGAACTTGCGGGCTTCGCGCTCCTGCCGGTAATCGGGGTGATAACGATATTGCCGGCGTCCGCGCGCATCGATGCCCACCGCCAGCAGATGACTGTCGCCGCGCGGCGAATACCAGGCGTCGCGATAGGCCGGCGGCAGCGCGATACGGTTCAGCCGGGCGATTTCTTCCTTGTCGGCGATCCTGGCTCCGTCAGGCCCGAAGTAACGCCATTCGCCCCTCGCCTGCCGCCGGGAGATGCCCGGCGTGGAATCGTCCAGGAATTTCAGCGAACTGCCCATGCAGCACTAAACGCGCCAATCCCCGTTCGGTTGTCGGCATCGCAAAGGGCCGTCGATGGCGGGTCTGGAACCCGTGGGCGCTTCGCCTGTTAGCTCCCGAGAAAGGAGATGTTTCATGGCCGAGGCCCGCATCTTTGAAGATCTGAAGCACGACCACGATCACCACCGCGAACAGCTGGAAAAGCTCGGGGAAACCCACGGCGACAGCGAGGAACGCCACACCCTGTTCGAATCCCTGCGTCAGGAGCTTCAGGCCCACGCCGCGGCCGAGGAGGAAGCGCTCTACGCGACGATGCTCGGCTGCCCCGAATTGCGCGATGACGCCCGCCATTCGGTGAGCGAGCATAAGGAAATCGACGATATGCTGGGCGAACTTATCGAAATCGACATGAGTTCGAGCGCCTGGCTGAGCAAGTTCAAGGAAATGCGCCACCGCTATCTTCACCACATCGATGAGGAAGAAGAGGAGATGTTCCCCAAGGCCGCAGAGGAACTGTCGCACGCCGCGGAAAAGCGCGCGGCGGACAAGTTCGAGGAACGCAAACCGCGTGAACTGGAACGCGCCGCCACCGAACAGCCCGGCGACGAGCGAGATTGACGGCGGACAGGAACGGTCCCGGCGCCCGAGCGTTGATCGTGAAGGTGGCTAAGGCGGGCCAAGTTCAGGAGACTGTTATGAAAAAAGAACTGCGCGAGGAATTCTGGCACGCCTTCGAGAAGAGCCCCTTCATCATGGTTCGCCTCGACGGCGCCGGCGGTCATGCGGAACCGATGACCGCCCAGCTCGACCGTGACGCCCATCACACGATCTGGTTCTTCACGTCCCGCACCAATCGCATCGCCGCCGGGGGCAAGGCCATGGCCCAGTTCTCCGGCAAGGGGCATGACATCTTCGCTTGCCTGGCGGGCACTCTGGTGGAAGAGACGGATCGCAGTCGCTTCGACAAGCACTGGTCGAACGCGGTCGAGGCCTGGTTTCCGAACGGACGCAGCGATCCCAATATCCTGATGCTGCGGTTCGAGATCGACAATGCCGAAGTATGGTCCGCCGACCCTGGCATCGTCGGCACGTTCAAGCTGTTGACCGGATCGAAGATCAAGTCGAACGAAATGGGCGAGCACGCGGTCGGGCTTGTTTGACGTTTCTAAACAAAGCGTTCGGCGCTGAGGAGTCCAGGATGTCCAGTCGGTGAGTGAAGCTGAAATCCCGGATATCTCAAAGATCGGGACAGAAATGTCCGAAGCGCGACGCCAGGCGATCCTTTCCACCTTCCCCCTCGACCGCGGGGGCATGACCGAACAACTGGATCGCCTGGCCGCGCTGGCCGCCCGCATCTGTCGAACCCCTGTCGGCCTCGTAAGCCTGGTGGAGGCCGATCGGCAGCTCTTCATCGGACGGAGCGGAACCGACCTGACCGAAACGTCCCGCGATGTGGCGTTCTGCGATCTCGCGATGTATGAAGACGGCGGGATGATAGTGCCCGACGCGCGCGAGGACCCCCGCTTTCGCGACAATCCGCTGGTCACGGGGCCGCCCTCGATCCGCCTTTACGCCAGCCATCCCTTGCGATCGATGGAAGGTGCGCCGCTCGGATCGGTCTGCGTACTCGACACCGCCCCGCGCGAGGGATTGAGCGAGGCGCAGAATGACGGGCTCAGAACGCTCGCCGATGCCGCCATGGCGCTGCTCGAACGCTGGCGGATCGACGATCGGCGACAGAAGGAGGCCGCGCAATCGCGCAGTGCGATCCACGATCTGGAGGAACGCTTTCGCGTATTGGCCGATGCAATGCCGCAACTCGTCTGGTCATCGCTCCCCACAGGGGCTAGCGACTACTTCAACAGCGGCTGGTGCGATTTCACTGGCCAGCCGGCGGAGGCCAGCTTCGGCGATGGCTGGATGCGCTTCCTGCATCCCGACGATGTCCGCCCCGTGGCTGAATGCTGGGCGCGCGCGGTCTCTTCGGGCACCCCCTACGAGATCGAATATCGCCTGCAGAACCATGGCGGCGAATACCGCTGGCTGCTTGCCCGCGGATTGCCGCTGCGGGACGAGACCGGCGCCATCGTCCGATGGCTCGGAACCTGCACCGACATTCACGAACAGAAAGAAGCCGCCGAGCGCAACGAATTGCTTACCCGGGAGCTGAGCCACCGGATCAAGAACATTTTCGCGGTCGTGAGCGGCCTGACCACGCTGTCCATGCGCAGACACCCCGAGATCGAAGGTCTCGGGCGCGAACTGCAGGAGCGCATCCTCGCGCTGGGGCGAGCGCACGATTTCGTACGGCCTCACAGCGAACGATCGCGATCGCATCATTCGCACACCAGCCTGAAGGGTATGCTGGGAAGCCTGCTGGCCGCATATCAGACCCCAGGCGGCCACCGGATATTTCTCTTCGGCAACGATGTCGCGATCGACGATCGCTCGGCAACGCCGCTCGCCCTGTTCTTTCACGAGCTCGCGACGAATTCGGCAAAATACGGCGCGCTGGCGGCCGGCGACGGCCACGTGGAAATCCGCATCGTCACGGGCGATGAAATCGAACTGGGCTGGAGCGAGCACGGCGGCCCGCCCGTCGTGCCCGCCGTCGAAGCCGGCTTCGGCGCCAGCCTGATCGACATGAGCGTGACCCGCCAGCTTGGCGGAACGCTCGCCTACGACTGGCGCCGCGAGGGCCTCAGGGTGATCGCCCGCATCCCTGCAGCCGCGATGTCGCGCTGATCGGCGAATCCTGGAAGCCACAGTTTGGAATTCGGATTGCGCCGCGGAATTCCGCCATTGCGTGGGCGTAGGCCGCGAGGTGTGTGCCGATTGCAGCAGTGAGCTGTCCTTATCGATACAAATTTGATAATCGCTCGCAAGAGCGTTGACAGTGCGAACGACTCTCAATAGCAGACCCCCAACACCACCAGGGGGGAACTACCTTAATGTCGACCAAATCCGCCGCCAAGCCGGCCTTCCTTGCTTTGTCCTGCGTCGGCGCGATCGCCTTCGCCACCGCCGCAAATGCCCAGCAGGAGCAGAAGCTCGGCGGCATGACCGTCACCGACACCGCGCTCGACGAACCAGCGGTCAAGGTAGAGAAGCCTGAATCGCCGAAGTACACGGCCCCCCTGCTCGACACCCCCCAGACGATCACCGTCATCAGCCGCAAGAGCATGGAACAGCAGAACCTGCTGACGCTGCGCGAAGTGCTGCAGACCGTTCCGGGCATCACTTTCGGCGCCGGCGAAGGCGGCTTCGGCTATGGCGACCGCATCATCCTGCGCGGCCAAGACGCCAAGAACGACGTCACCATCGATGGTGTTCGCAGTTCGGCGTTTCTCAACCGCAACGAAACCTACAACATCGAACAGGTCGAAGTCACCAACGGCGCCAACTCGGTCTACAGCGGCGGCGGTTCGGTCGCCGGCACGATCAACCTCGTGACCAAGCGCCCGCTTGCCAATGATCAGACCATCGTGAGCGCCGGCGTCGGCACCGACGACTACTATCGCGCCACGGTCGACACCAACAAGCGCATCGCCGAGAACATCGCCTTCCGCCTCAACGCCGTCTATCATCGCAATGACGTTCCCGGCCGCGACGTCGAGAACAACAAGCGCTGGGGCATCGCACCGGCGATCACCATAGGCATCGACAGCCCGACCAATCTGACGCTGCAGTTCGAGCACCTCGACGACAAGGCGATGCCGCAGTACGGCCTGCGCTACTACGCGCACCTCGGCGGCTTCCTGTCCGACTTCGACCGCAGCGGCTATTACGGCTTCGCCAATCTCGACCGCCAGAACTCGAAGACCAATTCGATGCAGGCGATCTTCAGCCACGCGTTCAGCGACAACGTGAACATCCGCAGCCTGACGCGCTACGAAAACATCAGGCAGAATACCGTCACCAGCCAGCCGAACGGCACCTTCTGCCTCGGTAACGGCCTGCAGCCGCCGGCCATTCCGACGGTCATCGGCACAGCGATCCCGGTCGGCGCTGCCTGCTCGGCTTCGATCCAGACCGCGGCGACGGGCGCGGCTTCGACGCTGACCGTTCCGGCCGGCTATTACCTGCCCACCGGCGGTCGCGCGGTGAACCGCCTGATCGAAAACGACACCGCCTATACCCAGCTCGACCTCAGCGCGAATTTCGACACCGGCGGCATCAGCCATACGCTCGTCGCCGGCGTGTCGGCCCTGTGGGAAGGCTTCGAACAGCGCCAGGGCAATCTCAACCGCACGGCTCAGGGATACGACCCCTATGCGGCGCCCTATACCTCGACGACGACCAATGGCGTTACCACTATCGCGGCCAACCCGCTGTACAACGCCGCTTCCAGCCTGGGCATCTACCTGCCGCTGGTGAGCATCGGCAGCCCCGGTACGCTCGTCGCCGGCCCCGCCGCGACCGGCGGCCTCGCCCGCGCCTATGGCACCAACAACTACGTCGGCCCGGTGAACTTCATCATCGGCAGCCGCAACAAGGGCGAGCGCCACGCCTATGCCGCCTACTTGTTCGATACGATGAAGTTCGGCGAGATGTTCGAGATCAACGGCGGCATGCGCTATGAAAAGGCGGCGGGCCACAACTTCACCCAGAGCTATTCGACCACGCCGGGCGCCACGCTGGGCCAGCCGACGACCCGCACCGGACCGTTCAAGAACAGCGATAGCCTGTTCTCCTACCGTGTCGGCGCCGTCTTCAAGCCTACCCCGGACATCAGCATCTACATCGCCACCGGCACCTCGAAGAATCCGTCGCAGGCTTCGGTCGACGCCTCTTGCGCGGCCGACAGCTGCAACCTGAAGCCGGAAACGACCAAGAACTATGAGGCCGGGATCAAGGCGGACTTGTTCAACAAGGGCCTGCTGCTCAGCGCATCGGTGTTCCGCAACGATCGCAATTCGGTTCGCGTTGCCTCCGGCGACCCGACCGTTCCCGATCAGCAGCTCGACGGCCGCCAGCGCGTGCAGGGCGTGTCGCTCGGCGCATCGGGCAACATCACCGAGAACTGGACGCTTTCGGCCAACTACATGTACCTCGACGCCAAGCTTCTGCAGGGCGGTTCGGATCGCTGCTTCGCCGACCCGACGGCAACGGGCTGCTCGGCCACGATCATTCTGCCGGGCGCGCGCCTGACCAATGCGCCGAAGCACTCGGGCAGCCTGTTCACTTCGTACCGCCTGCCGTTCGGTCTGGAAGTGGGCTATGGCCTGACGTACCAGGGCAGCTTCCCGCTGAACCAGGCGACGGTCAGCGTACCTAACACGATCATCTACAACGTGCCGAGCTATACGATCCATCGCCTGATGGTGTCGTACCAGGTCACCGACAATCTGGGGGCGCAGCTCAACGTCCAGAACTTCACCAACGAGAAGTACGTGACGACCGTCCGCAACGCCGTGGCCGGCAGCTGGGCGACCCCGGCGCCGACCCGTTCGGCCGTTCTGAGCCTGAACTACTCGTTCTGACGGGTGTTGGGGAAACCGGCGGCGCAAGCCCGCGCCGCCGGTTTCGACCGCCTCATGGCGGGGCATTATTGCGACACTGTCGAGCAAAAATCAGATGCGATTGATTCGCATTAGGGTTTGCGATAAGGCCGTCTCGTGAGTCTTACTTGAATGGCGGGGCAATGTTGCGGGCAGCAGAACCAGATTACGGGCAACTGGACGACCAGCCGGTCTCCGCCGACCCCATCGCCGTCGCTCCTGCCGCAATCGCCGCTCCGTCTTATGAACGCGGCGGACGCTACGGGGAAAGGCGCGGCCCCAGCCTTCCCACCGCAATCGGTGTCGTCCTCGCGCACGTCGCCGTCTTCGCGGCAGCAGCCTATTTCGGCCCCAGCTTTACCCATCACAAGGAGCATCGGCTCGCGGTTTTCGACATCAAGCTGGACTCGCCGCCGCCGCCCGCCGCCGAAAAGCCCAAGCCGCAGGAACGCCAGCTCGAGTCGGTGAAGCTGGCCATCGTTCCGCAGGCTCCGCCGCCGCCCATCGTGCTGGCGCCGCCGATGCAGACGCCGCCGCTGGCGCCCG
>Ga0209813_10000095_pt1 | contig 33070 bp, 25 predicted proteins | sample EndMethybrTD3033_FD_187596 | JGI IMG/M metagenome (GOLD analysis project Ga0209813, IMG submission 187596) | Populus endosphere microbial communities from Tennessee, USA - Endosphere MetaG P. TD hybrid TD303-3 (SPAdes) (version 2) | ecosystem: Host-associated > Plants > Roots > Endosphere... | reverse complement strand
TTGCTACGATAGACCAGCCATTTGCCGTCGGGCGTGAAATGCTGGTTGGGTTCGAGCGTATAGTCATGGCTCGCCAAATCGACGAGCCGTTCCGTCTCCAGCGTGCCGGTGGCGATCAGCGTGTCTCCGGCCAGCGTGTTGCGGGCGCGGGGATTGTCGTCGGGGCGGGGGTGGAAGAGGCTGATATATTTGCCGTCATTGGCGCCATCGCCGGAGAAGCTGCGGCCGTCGGGCGATGAGGCGAAATGATAGGAGCCCTGGCCCGGATGGATCGCATACCAGCGGCGCGCGCCATTGGTGACGTCATGGCCGGCGAGCCAGCGCATCCCCTGCGGCATGATGAGGTCATACCAGATGGTGCGGCCGTCGGGCGCCCAATATTCATGGCCGGCAATCTCGCCCTGGAGGATGCGCTGATGCACCTTGGTTTTGGCGCTGCCGTCCGTGCGGATGGTCCAGATGCGGTCGACCTGCTGCCAGGGGCCTTCATGGCAATACATCAGCAGATCGGGATCGGTCGGCGAGAATTGGACATGGTTGAGCCAGTCCTTCGACGTGGTGATGCGGCGTTGCTGGCCGGTGGCGATGTCGATCGCGAAGATTTCCATCGGCACGCCGGCGGCGAGCCGGGCCTCCATCCATTTTTCCTTGGCGGCGGCGAAGGAGAGGGGCCGGCCCTGATCGTCGGTGCCGCTATAGCTGGGCGAGCCGGTTTTCGGATCGCGCTTGCCCTGGGCGGCGATGGCGGGCGGCGGCGGGGCGAGTTCGCGATGGCCGGCAAGCAGCGTGTCGTCCGCATTGATGGATTCGATGCGGCCGCCCGGCATTTCGGCAATGCGGCGGCGCTTGCCGCTGTCGAGATCGACCGACCAGACGATAAAGGACGGCTCGCCCTCGCTGCTGCCGGTCGGGTTGGTGGTATAATAAGCGACATTGGCGCGGTGGCCGACGAACAGCAGCCGGTCGACCTTTTCCTTCAGCACCAGCCGGGTGGTCCAGTTGCTGGTGTCGGCGACGCGGATCCCCTCCGGCGTCAGATAGACCATGCGCTTTCCGTCGGGCGTGAAGGGATTATAGTTGAAATAGAGGCCGTAATTGCCCGGCCGGTCATCGACGCGGACGATGCGGTGGCCGGTGGTCGGGTCGGTCCAACTGGCGGGCGAGGGCGATGCCATGGGCGCTTGTGCTGCGACGAGCAGGGGAAGGGCCAGCCCGATCATTGCCTGCCTCAACCGCATCCCATCCTCCCAATTCAAGTTCAATTTGCGGGATTGGATACCGCATATCGGGAATTTGGCAAGGAGGCTGTGATGCGGGCACGTCGCATGCTTGCTGGGCCAAGTCTTTGACAGAGGAGGGCAATAAGGCACGGGCTTCTGAAATATTCGTGAAATGACGGGGCAAAATCGGGTGGCCACAGACGGGGCGGAGATTTTCCACCCAGATGAAAGGCCATGACATGACTTATCCCTCGCTCCTGACCCTGGGCGCCGCCGCGCTGATGGCGACGCTCGGCGCGCCAGCCATGGCGCAGGCGCCGCATCATGGCGCGAGCCAGCCGATGAGCAGCAAGGCGCCGGCCAAGAAGCCTGCCCCGGCAAAGGCCCAACCGGCCAAGGCCCAACCCGCCAAGGCCCAACCCGCCAAGGCCCAGGGCCGTTCGACCGGCGCGGCGCATCAGAAGGCCTGCCGCAATCGCTACAAGAGCTATGACGCCAGGCTGGACAGCTATTTCTATCGCGGCAAGCGGGTGCGCTGCACGCTCTGATCGCGATCGACGCGGGGCGGCGCCGGGGGACGGCGCCGCCCCGTTCCTGTTTTCATGAAGAAGGACGAGGCGCGATGCGCAAGAAGATGATCGGGGCGGCGCTGCTGCTCTGTTCGGCGCCGTTGCTGGCCCAGGGGGGCATGGGTAGCGGCATGGGCGGCGGCGGTATGGGTGGTGGCATGGGCGGTGGCCCGCCCGGCGGCGGCGGCCCTCCCGGTGGCGGCGAAGGCCGGCCGCAAAAGCCGCGCGAGATGAAGCCGATCAAGCGCAGCCAGATCGACAGGATCGTGACCGCCATGTTTGCCGAAGCCGACAGCAATCGCGACGGCATGGTGACGATCGACGAATTGCGGCTGGTGGTGCAGGCGCGGCGCGAAGCGATCATCCGCACCCGGTTCGAGGCGATCGACAGCAATCATGACGGCGCGCTGAGCCTGGCCGAGTTCCAGGCCTGGCAGAGCAGCATGGGATCGGTCGCGCTGTCGGAAACGGGCGCGATGGGCGATCAGGGCGGGCCAGTGGCCGAGGCGATCATGCCCAAGCTGGGCGACGACCCCGAGGACGCGATACTGGGCCGGCTGATCGAGCCGCTCAATGCCAGCGCGATCGCCCAGGCCAACAGCAATTATGATGCCGGCGCATCGCTGGAGGAAGTGCTGGCGTTCGAACATGCCCGCTTCGATGCGGCGGACGCCGATCATGACGGGGTGCTGTCGGCCGAGGAGATGCGCAGCCTGATGCCGCGGCGTGGTCCCGGTGGCGGCCCTGGTGGCCCCGGCGGTCCGGGTGGACCGGGCGGCGCGGGCGGACCACCGCCGCGCAACTGACGGGATTGATGCCGATGCCTTGCCTATCCTTGTCCTGCCGTCGGGCGGGCGGCGCCCTGCTGCTCGCCGGATGCAGCCTGTTTGCCCTATCGGCGCCCGCTGCGGCGCAGAGCGTGGCGAGCGACGATATCGTCGTCACGGGGCAGGCGCCGCCGGGGGCGGTGATCGGCGACATTCCCGCGCAGAACCAACTCGGCCGTGCCGACATCGATGCTTATGGCGTCGGCACGGTCAGCGAATTGCTGGACGAGATCGCGTCGCAGACCAGCAGCAACCAGGGGCGCAGCGATGATGGCCCGGTGGTGCTGGTCAACGGCAAGCGGATTTCGGGCGTCAACGAGGTCAGCGACCTGCCGACCGAGGCGATCTTGCGGCTGGACATCCTGCCCGAGGAGGTCGCGCTCAAATATGGCTATGACGCGCAGCGCAAGGTGGTGAACATCATCCTGCACCGCCGCTTCCGATCGCAGGTCGCCAATGCGGGCGGCGGGATCGCGACGGCGGGGCAGGGCGAAAATCTGACCGGCGATGTCGGCTATACCCGCATTCGCGACAATGACCGGGTGAGTGTGACGGCGCGGGCCAAATCCTCCGCCTCGCTGCTGGAAAGCGAGCGCGACGTGATCGTCGATCCGGAGGCGGCGGGCGACCCGACCGGGCGGGTCGGTGACGACCGCGCCTATCGCACCCTGTCGCCCTCCACCCGCAGCTATATGCTGAACGCCACGGTCGCGCATCAACTGAGCGAGACGGCGAACCTGTCCTGGAACGGGCGGGCGGACTACAAGACCAGCAAGGCGCTGAATGGCCTGCCCACCGGCAGCCTGACCGATGGCGACGAGACGGTCGACCGCATCCTGTCGCTCGATCCGCTGCATCAGGACACGCGCGCGCTGACGCTGAGCAGCGGCGTCAGCCTGAACATCGACCTGTCGAAGACCTGGCGCCTGTCGGTGATCGGCAGCTACAGCCATAGCGATAGCCGGACCGACAGCGATCGCGGCTATGATCTGGACGATGTGCAGGCGGCGCTGGACGCGGGCGCTGTGGCGGCCGATGGCGTGCTGCCCGCGAGCCTGCTCGGGGCCATGGGCACGCAGACGGCGCGCGCGTTGCAGGACACGGGCAGCGCCAGCCTGCTGGTCAATGGCAAGCTGTTCAAGCTGCCGGCCGGCAATGTCGGCATGAACCTGCGCCTGAGCGGCGACACGAGCAGCCTGCGATCGTCCAGCACGCTGGACGGGGTGATGTCGCAGCGGACCGCGAGCCGCACCAATGGCGGCGCCCAGATCAGTTTCGACCTGCCGATCGCCAGCCGGCGCAATGGCTTCCTGCCGGTCCTGGGGACGCTGACCGCCAATATGAACGCGTCGGTGACGCAGGTTTCCGACTATGGCACGCTCGGCACGCTGGGCTATGGCCTGAGCTGGACGCCGCGCACCGGCATCACCATCATCGCGGCGGTCAATAATGACCGGACCGCGCCGACGCTGGACCAGCGCAACAGCCCGACCATCACGACCAGCAATGTGCGCGTCTATGACTATGTGCGCGGGCAGAGCGTGACGGTGACGCAGGTGAGCGGCGGCAATCCGGCGCTGACCGCCGACAATCGCCACCAGTTCAAGCTGGGCGCGACGGTGAAGCCGCTCACCAAGGTCAACCTGACCCTGTCGGCCAATTATGTGCGCAGCGAGACGCGCGACGCGATCATCAGCCTGACCGGCGTATCCTCGGCGTTGGAGGCGGCCTTCCCCGATCGCTACAGCCGCGACGAGGACGGGATGCTGACGCGGATCGACACGCGCTCCGTCAATGTCGCGCGCGAAGAGGTGAAGCAGCTGCGCTGGGGCCTCAACTTCACGCAGATCTTGCGCAAGCCCAAGCGACCCGAGCCGCCGGCCGGCTTCGTGCCGCCATGGCGGCGGACGGCGGCGCAGGGCGATGAGGCGCAGATGGCGGCGCCAAAGGCGGAGGGTGGCGACGGGCAGCCCGCAGAGGGCGCGCCCGGCGGTGGTCCCGATGCCGAGCAGGATGCGATCCTGGTCGACGGCCACCGGCCCGATGATGCGACACCGATGGGGCCGCCCGGCGGCTTTGGCGGGCCGGATGGCTTTGGTCCGCCGCCTGGCCCTCCGCCCGATGGCATGGGGCCGCCCGATGGTCCGCCGCCCGGCGGTGGACCTGGTGGTCCGGGTGGCCCCGTTGGGCCCGGCGGACGGGGCGGCTTCGGTCCGCCCGGTGGCGGTCCGTTCGGCGGCGGCAGCGACAATGGCGCGCGGCTGCAACTCTCGCTCTATCACAGCATCATGCTGCGCGACGCGGTGCTGCTGAGCGAGGGCGGGCCGTGGGTCGATTTGCTGAATGGTGGCACGCTGGGCGGCAGTCCGCGGCCGCGCCACAAGGTGCAACTGAGCAGTGGCGTGATCGACAATGGCGTCGGCATCCGGCTGGACGGCAACTGGCAGAGCGCGTCGCATGTGACCGGGGACCAGACGGCGTCGGGTGGCGACCTGCGCTTTGGCGAGCTGGTGACGTTCGACCTGCGGCTGTTCGCCAACATGGCCAACCGGTTCCGTGGGCAGGACTGGGCGCGGGGCATGCGGGTGAGCTTCACCGTCGGCAACCTGCTCAACCGGCGGCAGAGCGTGACCGATGGCACGGGCGCGACGCCGGTCGCCTATCAGCCCGCCTATCTCGATCCCGAGGGGCGGACGCTGATGCTGTCGGTGCGGAAGATATTCTAGGCTGATTGGGAGGTGAATGGGCCGGGGCGGCGCGGAAATTGACCGGTCCGGCCGCCACATGGCCGTTTCACGCCAAGTTTCACGATGAATATTGGCGTTTTTTCAATATGTTGGGCGATGATGCGCGAAAGTTTGCGCGTATGCGCCATGAGGAATTATCGGCGGACCGGAAAAATCCACCGGAATAGAATGGGTTGACGGTAGAAGGAGCCAGCCGGAAGTTTACGGCAGGCACCTGCCTGTAGGAAAGACCTTTTCACAGGGGCGGCCGGGATGGGTGGCTAGGCGACAGTCCGGTTTGGACGAGATAATCGACTATAGCGGACGCTGCGCGAAGAAAAATCGTTCAGCAACATTCACCCCAATTGCGGACAGCGGCCGCGCGTCGGATAAAGCACAATGGAGTGGAACTTGCGCCTATGAGTCGGACTACCGAAATGCAAGAGCGGGTTGCCGCCTACCTTGATAGCGTCCGTGACACAGGCTCGCAGCGGGCATGTCCGATGTGCGACGGTCAGGGAGAACTTGTCGAGGCGTCAATCGACACCGGAGAGCGCATTATTATCTGTGATGAGTGCGATAGTCTTTGGCAGGCCGACACACCAATCGACCCAGACCACGTCGAAGCCTTCGCCTGCTTCATGGAGGTGCGGAACAAGCCGCCACTCTGGACTGAACTCGTCATCGCGGTTTGATGACCGCTTCCCACCAGATTTGGCTATTTGGCGTTCGACCCGCCATCTTGATGAGCGGCGGCTTTTAGGATGCGAATGGCGATGATTGAGCGTCTACCTTTGGTCGTCAGGAGGCGTGGACGAATTTAGGTCAATCCGCGCTCGGTTGATGCGAATGGCGGTTGATCGCCCATCACGATGCCTACCTTGGCGCTCAGATGTACTGGCAAGGCTTGGACCAAGGCAAACATCTGATCATCTGGAAGCGGTTTGAAGATCAATACGCTCAAGCCATCATCGTCCCGCTCGATTATCGTCGGAGAATAGCCACGCTCTTCGAGGTGCTCGATGGCAGCAGCTTCGTTCTCGGGGAGAACGCTGAATCGCGTGGGTTTTGGTTTTGTCATCCGGTTTATGTGCCTACCATAACATCAGGTTAGCGCCTGCTCCATAAACCGCAAACCCTCATAACGGCACGGACAACGGCGTAGGTAACTGCGACGGTCAATAGGATCAGAACCAAGCCAGCCAACACCGTTCCGCCGTGCTCAGGTAGAGAATTGCTGAGCAAAACATATCCGGCAACTCCTGCAACCGCGACGACCTCCAGCGCCACGACCTTTGCAGATACCTTTAGTGAACGGGATAGCTTCATCATCACAGCTTACGGCTTTCGCCAATGTCCGCAATCTGGAAGATCAAAATACAGATAGGACGGCAACTTCTGGTCGTTAGTCGACGCACTTCAAAGTGTAAGGATAGGCTGCATCCCGTAGCATCGACATCGTTTCGTCGGCATTTCTGCCGTTCGACGCAGCCCACTCTTCAACGAGCCGTATTGGTGCATCAAGGTCAGACCGATCCACAACCAGATTGCTGGTCGCGAGGCCAGCCGGCTCGATCAATGCTTCTATCAACGCATTGGTATATGGCGTCGTTAGAAAATCGATGCGAGGGCCATTCGTGAATTTTGAATGCAGCAAGATCGACAGAATAGGCATCGCGTGCTGCCGGTTGACCCGAATAACGACATCGTCGTCAGTATGGGCGATAGCGATGCCCGGAGCTGTGCGTTCAGAGTGCATGCCCATTCATAGGAAGGTTTTTGCAAGAAACAAACTGAAGTCCGCTATTTGAGAGCCTAAGCGGCCTCTGGAACAGCAACAAATGGTCGCTCGCCGTCAGACTGCTCAATGCGCAATCGACCATATGTAGATACCAACAAACCCCCAGCACCCAAGGAAGCCCGATATCAGTGCCGAATGCGATTCTCGCGATAGTTTGAGCGTTAATAAGATGATCACGGGCAAGGCCAGAAGGCCAAGCCATAGAATTGTCGGCCACGGATCATACCAATTCCATAGCGCAATGCCGAACGTGATGCCTGTAATAAACGCCCCCACAGCAATGAGCATTGCAGGAAGCAGCAGCAACCGGAGTGACGCTCGCATCAGGTCGGCATATGTGATCTTCATGCAAAAAGCATAAATTGATCTGTGCGACCCGCAATCAGTATCTGTCCGCTTTTGAGCACCTTGGCAGTTGGCACGAATGGCAAAAAATGGTCGTTAGCTGTCAAAGGCCGACGTCGACATTGTGAGCGCTTCTGGCCCTTCGGCAAGGTCCATATGGCCCGGTCGATACGCGAAAGGGGCGCCCGGTTGTCCGGACGCCCCTCCTTCGTGACGGCTTTGCTATGGGATGCCGTGGATCAGGCTTAGAGTCTGTTCGAGAAAGCCGGCTCCAGCCCGCTCCCCCGCCCAACCACCCGACAGGATGACACTGGATCGGGTGGTTGGGCGGGGGCGCGGGCCGGAACCGTACTGAAAAATCGCCCTTTCGCGATTTTTCAGACAGGCTCTCAGGCCTTGTACACCTTGTCCACAGCCGCACAGAATTTCGTCATGTCTTCGGCCGAGCCGACGGTGACGCGCGAGACATTGGGCCAGATCGGCCAGTTGCGGCCAATCTGCACCTTTTCCGGCGAGGCGAGCAGGGCGGCCTGCATTTCCTTGGCCGGCTTCTTCCAGTTGACCATGAACATGTTGGCCTGGCTGCCGGGCTGGACTTCGATGCCCTTCTTGGTGAGCCAGGCGATGGTCTGGTCGCGGGCGGCGATCATCTCGTCGCGGCGCGCCTTGATGAGGGCGGCTTCGGGATAGACGGCGTTGCCGCAGGCCATGGCGGTGATCGACAGGCCGCCGGCCGACGGGCCGAACAGCATCAGGCGCTTCTGCACTTCGGGATCGGCGAAGGTCAGGCCGAGGCGGATGCCGGCCATGCCGAACAGCTTCGAGAAGGTCCGCATGACGATGATGTCCTTGCGGTTGCCGATCAGCGAAGCGGCGCTGGGCGCGTCCGAGAAGTGGATATAGGCTTCGTCGACCAGCAGCATGGCATCGGCCGGCTTGTTGTCGAGCAGCCACTTGATGTCGGCGATCGGCGTGATCGTGCCGGTCGGGTTGTTGGGCGTGCAGATGTAGTAGAGGCCGGCGTTCGGGTTGGCGGCCAGCATGGCCTTGACGTCATGGCCCTTGCCGACGGCCTGGGGCGCCTTGGCGATCGGCGCCTTGAGGTAATCGGCGGTGCGCCAGGCGGATTCGAAGGTCGGGTCGGCGGTGACCAGGCCCTTGGTCGGCGAGCAATAGGCCGCGACGGTCGAGACCAGCGGGCCACCCGAGCCGGGCCACAGCATCACCTGGGCTTCGGGAATGCCCTCCACCTTGGCGATGGTCGAGACCAGGTCGCCACGATAATTGTCGGGATCATACCAGTTGCCGACGGCGCCTGCCTTGGCGATGGCGTCGACGCCCGAGGGGAAGGGGCCGGTCCAGCATTCGTTCGAGCCGATGCGCACCGCGCCCTTGATGCCGCGGGCGGCCTGCTGCTGCGCGAGGGCGGGCGCGGCCAGCATTTCGTGCATCGCGGCGCCGGCGCCGATCAGGGCGGCAACCTTGGCAAGCTGGCGGCGCGAATAGCCGCGCTCGATCAGGTCTTCCCGCGCTTCCTTGTCCAACATCATGGTCATGCCGATTGTCCCCTTGTTTTCCTGCGAAATGCCTTGGATTTCGTCTGGAGAAACGAAGGCGGAAACAATTTCCGCAATGCAAAAGGGGCTGCGGCACGCTTTATTTTGCGCGCCGCAGCCCCTTTTTCGCAAGGTCAGGTCAGTTCAGGCTTTCCAGACCGCATCCACGGCCTTGCAGAAGGCGTCCATCTCGCTGGCCGAGCCGACCGAGATGCGCGATACATTGGGCCAGATCGGCCAGTTGCGGCCGATCTGCACCTTCTGCGTCAGCAGGGCGGCCTGCATGTCCTTGGCGGGCTTGCCCCAGTCGACCATGAACATGTTCGCCATGCTGCCCGGCAGCACCTTGATCCCCTTCTTGGTCAGATGGGCGATCGCCTTGTCACGGTTGGCCGCCATTTCGGCCTGGCGCGCCTTGATGAGATCGGCCTGGGCGACCGAGACGGTGCCGCAGGCAACGGCCGTCATCGGCAGCATGGCGGTGACCTGGCCACCGTCGTAGCGCATCATCTTTTCCATCAGCGAAGGCGCGGCGAAGGTGAGGCCCAGGCGCATGCCGGCCATGCCGAACAGCTTCGAGAAGGTGCGCAGCACCAGCACGTCGTCGCGGGTGGCGGCGAGCTTGGCGGCGCGCGGCGTGTCGGTCCAGTGGATATAGGCTTCGTCGACGACCAGTACCGAATCCTTGGGCTTGTTGGCGGCCAGCCATTCGATGTCGCCGATCGGTGTGATCGTGCCGGTCGGGTTGTTGGGCGAGCAGATATAATAGACGCCGGCATTGGGATCGGCTGCCAGCATCGCCTTCACGTCATGGGCATTGTCCTTGGTCAGCGGCACCTTCGTCACCTTGGCGCCGAGCCAGGCGCCGGTGCGCCAGATCGCTTCATAGGTCGGGTCTGCGGTGACGATGCCCTTGGTCGGCGAGGCGAAGGCGACGGCGACGCGGCTCAGCGGATCGGACGAGCCGGGCCAGGCGACGATACGGTCGGCCGGAATGCCCTCCACCTGCGCGACGGCGGCGAACAGCTTTTCATGCTCATTGTCGGGTTCGTAGCGATTGCCTTCGGTCACCAGCTTGAAGGCGGCTTCGGCGGCGACCGGGAAGGGGCCGGTCCAGCATTCGTTGGCGCCGATGCGGACCGCGCCTTCGACCGGCTTGGCGGCCTGCTGTGCGGCGGCACCGACGGTGCGCATCGCGACGGCGCCGGCGCCGAGCAGCGCGGTCACCTTGGCCAGCTGGCGGCGCGAATAGCCGCGGTCCAGAAGCTCCTGTTCAAACTCCGTTGGCGTGGTCGTTTCCATGGTCCCTGACTCCCAGACATGCTTGATGCTGCCTTTGTGGCGTTAGACGAATGTACAGCATGTATCCGCCACGCAAATGAGGAAGATGCGCCAGCTTATCAGCGATGCGCAACAATCGTGCTTTTCTGCGGGGTTCATCAACATATCGCGAGGAAAGCGCTTGGAAAGAAAGCCGCCGATCTGTTAGCGCATGGGCATGTCCAGCACGCCCGCCGCCGCCGCCCGCCAGATCCTCGTCCGCTTGCAGGAAGTGATGGCGGCGCGCACCAGCGCGCAGGCCAAGCTGAACAAGGTGGTGGAGATCATCGGCGAATCGCTGTCGAGCGAGGTCTGCTCCATCTATCTGGTGCGCGAGGGCGTGCTGGAACTGTTCGCGACCCGCGGCCTGAAGCAGGAGGCGGTGCATGTCACCCGCATGGCCAAGGGCGAGGGGCTGGTCGGCCTGATCGCGACCAATGTCGAGACGCTGAACCTGGACGAGGCGGCGGCCCATCCCGACTTTTCCTATCGGCCCGAAACCGGCGAGGAACTGTTCCACAGTTTTGCCGGTGTCCCGATCGTGCGGCGCGAGCGGGCGCTGGGCGTGCTGTGCGTGCAGCATGTCGAGCCGCGCAAATATGAAGAGGTCGAGATCGAGGCGTTGCAGACGGTGGCGATGGTGCTGTCCGAACTGATCGCCAATGCCGAACTGGCCGATGACGGCCCGACCGATGCGCGGGTGCAGGAAACCGGGTCGAACATCATGACCGGGCTGCAACTGGTGATGGGCATGGCGCGCGGCCATGTCGTCTTCCACCAGCCGCGCGTCCATATCGAACATACCGTCGCCGAGGATACCGAGGCCGAGCGGCAGCGGGTCATTTCCGCCTTTGCCAAGATGCGTGAGCAGATCGACCGGATGACCGGCGCAGTCGAGTTCGGCATGGAGGGCGAGCATCAGGAGGTGCTCGAAACCTACAAGATGTTCGCCTATGACGAGGGCTGGACGCGCCGGATCAACGAGGCGATCGACAGCGGCCTGACCGCCGAGGCGGCGATCGAGCGGGTGCAGCAGCGCACGCGGATGCGGATGCGGCAGATCGACGATCCGTTGCTGAGCGACCGGATGCATGACCTGGAGGATCTGGCCAACCGGCTGTTGCGGATCGTGTCGGGCCAGTTGGGCACGGCGGCGCAGATGGGCCTGCGCCAGGACGCGATATTGATCGCGCGCAATCTGGGGCCGGCGGAATTGCTGGAATATGATCGGCGGCGGCTGAAGGGGGTGATCCTGGAGGAAGGATCGCTGACCGCCCATGTGACCATCGTGGCCCGCGCCATGGGCGTGCCGGTGCTGGGGCGTGTGCGCGACATCCGTCATCAGGTGAATGAAGGCGACGTGATCCTAATGGATGTCGGGAGCAACGCGCTGCTGATCCGGCCGACCCCCGATATGGAGGAGGCGTTCGAGTCCAAGCTGCATGTGACGCAGAAGCGGCGGGCGGAGTTCGCGGCGATGCGCGACCTGCCGTCGGTGACGCTGGACGGGGCGCGGATCGAATTGATGGTGAATGCGGGCCTGCGCGAGGATGCGCAGGCGCTCGACATGGTCGGCGCCGACGGCATCGGCCTGTTCCGCACCGAATTCCAGTTCCTGGTGTCGGCGACGCTGCCGCAGCGCGAGAAGCAGCAGCGGCTCTACAAGGATGTGCTGGACGCGGCGGGCGACCGTCCCGTCATCTTCCGCACCGTCGACATCGGCGGTGACAAGGCGCTGCCCTATATGACGCGCGAGGATGACGAGCAGGAGGATAATCCGGCGATGGGCTGGCGCGCGATCCGCCTGGCGCTGGACCGTGACGGCCTGATGAAGGCGCAGGCGCGCGCGTTGCTGGAGGCGAGCGCGGGCAAGGTGCTGAACATCATGTTCCCGATGGTGTCGGAGCCATGGGAATATGACGAAGCGCGCGCATTGGTGGAGCATCAGCGGCAATGGCTGGCGGGGCAGAAGAAGAAACTGCCGGTTGCGGTCAAATATGGTGCGATGCTGGAGGTGCCGGCGCTGGCCGAGGTGCTGGACCTGTTGCTGCCGCGGCTCGATTTCCTGTCGATCGGCACCAACGACCTGACCCAGTTCCTGTTTGCAGCCGATCGCGCCCATCCCAAGCTGGCGGAGCGCTATGACTGGCTGAGCATCGCGATCCTGCGTTTCCTGGATCGGGTGGTGCGGATCTGCGAAATCTACAAGGTGCCGGTCGGTGTCTGTGGCGAGATGGGCGGGCGCACGCTGGAGGCGATGGCGCTGATCGGACTGGGGGTTCGTCGCCTGTCGATCACGCCGGCATCAGTGGGTCCGGTCAAGGCGATGATCCGGGCGATCGATGCGGCCGAATTGCAGGCGCTGATGCGCGATCTGCTGGACAGCGGGGCGGGCGATATCCGCGCGCAGCTGACCAGTTGGGCCGATCAGCGAAACATTGAACTCGCCTGATAAAGACACCGTCCCGGCGTTGACAAGCGCCGTCCCGCAATGAGACAAGGCCGCCAACCAAGGTCGCGGAGCAGCATGGCAGACGAACCCGAATTCGAACCCGTCGCGAAGGACGCGACGGAAGCGCAGCCCAGCACCCCCGGCGCCAAGTTGCGCGCCGCGCGCGAGGCGCAGGGGCTGTCGGTGCAGGACATCGCCACCCGGACCCGCATCGCCCAGCGCCAGCTGGAGGCGATCGAGCGGGACGATTATGCGGCGCTGCCGGGTATCCCCTATGCCGTGGGTTTTGCGCGTGCCTATGCCCGTGCGATCGATCTGGACGATGTGGCGATCGCCGCCGATGTGCGTAATGCCGTGCATAATTCCGACATGGGGGCGACCCGTTACGAGGCGTTCGAGCCGGCCGATCCGGCGCGGGTGCCGTCGCGCACCCTGGCCTGGACCGCGGCGGTCATCGGGATCGTGGTGATTGCCGGCTTTACCATCTGGCGCACGCAGATTCTGACGCCGCCGACCGGCGAGCAGATCGCCGAGCAGCAGGAGCAGAAGCCGGCTGTGCCGCCGCAGGGCGGGGCGCCGGCACCTGCCGCTGCGCCCGTCACCGGGCCGGTGGTGTTCACCGCCAATGACGATGTGTGGATGCGCATTGTCGACGAGGCGGGCGAGCGGTTGAAGGACGGGCTGCTGAAAAAGGGCGAGAGCTTCACCCTGCCGGCCGACGCGCGCAATCCGACGATCCTGACCGGGCGTCCGCAGGCGCTGAACGTGACCGTGGGTGGCAAGCCGATCCCGCCGCTGGGCGCGGCCGATCGCACCATCGCCGATGTTCCGGTGAGCGCGGAAGCGCTGCTGGCGCGGGCGGCGCCGGCTGCCGTTCCGGCCGGGCAGACGTCGTCGCCATCGCGGCCGGTGCGTGCGCCGGCATCGGCTGGCACGCCGTCGCTTCAGGCGCCCGTGCCCGCTCCGGCTGCATCGACGCCCGCACCCGCCGCGCCGGAACCCAGCGCCGGCAACTGACCCGTGCCATTACCGGACAGGCGCCTGAAAGGCTGCGCTTTATTGCGTGGCGTGCGCGCCTATGGTTAAAGGTAGAAAGATTTAGTCGGGGATCATCATGCGTTACGCCTTTCTTGCCACCACCGCCATCGCGCTGGCGGCCCCGCTGCTGTCGGCTGTGCCGGCCGCGGCCCAGCAGAACCCCACGGTCGAACTGCGGGTCGACCGGCTGGAAAAGGAAATGCGGGCGGTGCAGCGCAAGGTGTTCCCGGCCGGCACGCCGGTAGAGGCGGAAATCACCCGTCCCCAGACGCCGACCGTCGCGCCGGGCAGCCCGACGTCAAGCCCGGTGGCCGACCTGACCGCGCGAGTGGGGGCGCTGGAATCGCAGCTTGCCTCGATCACCGGTCAGGTCGAGGAAAACAGCTACAAGCTCAAGCAGTTGGAAGAGGCGTTCAACCGTTACAAGGCGGAAGCCGAAGCGCGGGCCGCGACGCCGGTCGAAGCCGGCCCGCCGGTGATGCGTCCGACGGTCGCGACCGATGCGCCCGCGCCCAAGCCGGCCGCCGCCAAGCCGACGACCCCGTCCGCAAAGCCGGCGGCGGCGCCGGTGGCCAGCGATGCGCGCAAGACGGCGGTGGCGGCGATCGAGAAGCCGGATACCGGCGATGCGGCGGGCGATGCCTATAGCTATGGCTTCCGCCTGTGGGACGCGAAATTCTATCCCGAGGCGCAGGCGCAGCTCAAGGCGACGGTCGACAAATATGGCGACGGGTCGGTCGGCAGCCGCGCCGCCAACCTGCTGGGCCGCGCCTATCTGGACGATGGCAAGCCGGCGCTGGCGTCGGTCGCCTTCTACGAAAATTACCAGAAGCGCCCTCGCGGCGAGCGCGCGCCCGACAGCCTGGCCTATCTGGGCGAGGCGCTGATCCAGCTGAAGAAGCCTGCGGATGCCTGCAAGGTCTATGCGGAGCTGGAGCAGGTCTATGGTTCGACGCTGTCGAGCGGCCTGCGCGGCATGATGGACAAGGGCCGGACCAAGGCCAAGTGCAGCGTGTGAGCCGATAGACGTGCCGGAGCTGGCACCTTCCCATCGCCCCGATGCGCTGCGGCTGGCCGTGCGCGCATTGGTGGACGGGGAGGAGACGGCCCGGTTCGGCATTGCGGTGTCGGGCGGGCCGGACAGCATGGCGCTGCTGGACCTGGCGGTGCAGGCCTGGCCCGGCCGGGTGGCCGCGGCGACGCTGGATCATGGATTGCGGGCTGAATCCGCGGCCGAGGCGGCGATGGTCGCGCGCTGGTGCGCGCAGCGGCGCGTCCCCCACGCGACGCTGGCGCCGGAGACTGCGGTGTCCGGCAATATCCAGGACTGGGCGCGGCGACAGCGTTATGCCCAGCTGGAGGCATGGCGGGCCGGCGCCGGGCTGGACTGGATATTGACCGCCCATCATGCCGATGACCAGCTGGAAACCCTGCTGATGCGGCTCAACCGAGGATCGGGGGTCGGCGGACTGGCCGGGGTGAGGGCGCGGGCCGGCCGGGTGCTGCGGCCGTTGCTGACGGTGCGCAAGGCGCAATTGCAGGCCCATGCCGACCAGGCGGGGTTGCCCTATGTGCTGGACCCGTCCAATGCCGATCCGCGCTTTGACCGGGCGGCGCTGCGCAAGCGGCTGGATGGCGTCGACTGGATCGATGCCGAGGCGGCGGCGCGCAGCGCGGCGGCGCTGGCGGAGGCGGAGGCGGCGCTGATATGGACGGTGGCGGGGCTGGCGGCTACGCATATCCATCCATCGACCGACGCCTGGGTGCTGGACCGCACCGACCTGCCGCGCGAGCTTTTGCGCCGGCTGCTGATCGAGATGCTCTGTTCCGCCGACCCGGAGATCGTGTTGCCGCGCGGCGAGGCGCTGGACCGGGCGATCGCCGCCGCGCGGGCGGGCCGCCAGGCGAGCCTGGGCGACTGGCTGCTGCGAGGCGGGGCGGTGTGGACCTTGTCGCCGGCACCACCGCGACGCTGAAATTCCGGAAAAGTTCCACCGTCCGACGCAGGGTGCAAACGGCCGGTCGCTTTTGGGCGGCGTGCTGACCGGTTCTTAACCCATGGGTCGTTAACCACATGGCGTGACCAATAGCGGGATTTGTTCGGAATGATGGAATTTGCGGCGCTGACCTATGGCTTGCTGATCAGCGTGATCCTCTCGGCCGTGAAGCGGAACCGGAAGCTGAACAAGGCGCATCCGCCGCTGCTTCTCTATATGGGCTATCTGCTGTGCGGCCTGTCCGCCGGCCTGGCGCTGGTGCTGGCCTATGTCGCGCTGTTCCAGCTGACCGGCAACTGACCAGCTGGATATCGACAGGGGCGGAAATCCGCAGCGGACAGCGCGTCCAGCTTGCGCTTTGCCGGCCACACCCTATCTTGCGGGGTGAAAGAGAGTGATGATGAACGACGAAAAAGACCCACAGGGTAATCCCTGGATCAAGAGTGCGATGATTTGGGCAGGGGTCATCATCGCCCTGCTCCTGTTCGTTTCGCTGTTCGAGCGCCCGACCACCCAGGCCGGCAGCGCCATCGCCTATTCCGAATTCCGCGCCAAGGTGCAGGAAGGCCAGGTCAAGGACGTGGCCATCGCGCCCGACCGGATCACCGGCACCCTGTCGAGTGGCCAGGGTTTCAGCACGGTCCCGGTCAATGATCCCAAGCTGACCGACCTGCTGGACGATTATAACGTCAAATATTCGGGCCAGGCCGAACAGCAGCCCAGCTTCTGGCAGATCATGCTGTATCAGTCGCTGCCGTTCCTGCTGATCCTGGGCATCGCCTTCTTCGTGCTGCGCCAGATGCAGAAGGGCGGCGGCGCCGGTGGCGCGATGGGCTTTGGCAAGTCCAAGGCCAAGCTGCTGACCGAAAAGCATGGCAAGGTGACGTTCGATGACGTCGCCGGCATCGACGAAGCGCGCGAAGAACTGCAGGAAATCGTCGAATTCCTGAAGGATCCGAGCAAGTTCGCGCGGCTGGGCGGCAAGATCCCCAAGGGCGCGCTGCTGGTCGGTTCGCCCGGCACCGGCAAGACGCTGCTGGCCCGCGCGATTGCGGGGGAGGCGGGCGTGCCCTTCTTCACCATTTCGGGTTCGGACTTTGTCGAGATGTTCGTCGGCGTCGGCGCAAGCCGCGTGCGCGACATGTTCGAACAGGCCAAGAAGAATGCGCCGTGCATCGTCTTCATCGACGAAATCGACGCGGTCGGCCGCCATCGCGGCGCGGGCCTGGGCAATGGCAATGACGAGCGCGAGCAGACGCTGAACCAGCTGCTGGTCGAGATGGACGGTTTCGAGGCCAATGAGGGCATCATCATCGTCGCGGCGACCAACCGTCCCGACGTGCTGGACCCCGCGCTGCTGCGTCCGGGCCGTTTCGACCGTCAGGTCGTGGTGCCCCGTCCCGACATCGAGGGCCGCGAGAAGATTCTGGCCGTCCACATGAAGAAGGTGCCGCTGGCGCCCGACGTCAACCCGCGCACCATCGCGCGTGGCACGCCGGGCTTCTCGGGCGCGGACCTCGCCAATCTGGTCAACGAAGCCGCCCTGATGGCGGCCCGTCGCGGCAAGCGCCTGGTCGCCATGGACGAGTTCGAGGCAGCCAAGGACAAGGTGATGATGGGCAGCGAGCGCCGCTCGATGGTCATGACCGACGATGAAAAGAAGATGACCGCCTATCATGAGGCGGGCCACGCCATCGTCGCGGTCCATGAACCGGCGTCCGACCCGATCCACAAGGCGACGATCATTCCGCGCGGCCGTGCGCTGGGCATGGTGATGCGCCTGCCGGAGCGGGACAGCTACAGCTATCATCGTGACAAGATGCACGCGAACATGGCGGTTGCCATGGGTGGCCGCGTCGCCGAGGAAATCATCTTCGGCTATGACAAGGTGTCGTCGGGTGCATCGGGCGATATCCAGTACGCCACCAAGCTGGCGCGCGACATGGTCACCCAGTGGGGCATGTCCGACAAGCTTGGCCCGCTGCAATATGAAGAGCAGCAGGGCGAGACCTTCCTTGGCTATTCGCAGAGCCAGCGCGTCCATATGTCGGACGAGACGGCGAAGCTGATCGACAAGGAAATTCGTGGTCTGGTGGAGCAGGGCTATGCCCGTGCGCAGGAATTGCTGAAGGGCCATGAGGACGAGCTGCACCTGCTGGCCAACGCGATGCTGGAATATGAGACGCTCTCCGGCGAGGAGATCAAGGCGCTGCTGGAGAAGGGCGAGATCACCCGCGACGACGGCACCACGATCAAGCCGTCGGTGATCCCGGCTGCGGGTTCGTCCATCCCCAAAACGCGCAAGCGCAAGGGACCGTTCGGCGATCCGACCCCCGCTGGCGCCTAAGCGCCGCGCAGGCAGTGGCATGAAAAAGGGGCGCGGCCATGATGGTCGCGCCCCTTCTTGTTTGGGTGGGCGCGGTCAGTCGCCCCGGCTTTGCAGCGCATCGCGGAAGCCGCTGAGCCAGGTGCCGACCCGCTGGATGGCGTCGCCGCCCTTGCCGAGCAGGCCGCGCAATTCCTCCTCCGCCCGATCAAGCGGTGCGCCGTCGGGGGCGGGCGGCAGGATATGGGCGAAATAGGTGCGGTCGAGCAGGCGACGAAGCAGCCGCTCGCCGATGAAGGGCTCGCCATTGTTGAGCGCGCGGGCGGCTTTCAGCAGATTGCGGATATCATATTGGGTCGGGCTGAGGTCCGGCACGGCCTTGGGGATATCGAGCAGCGTATAGACCGCGACGCGAGCGGTGCGGACCGAGCTTTCCATGGTGAAGACCACGTCATTGTTGGTTTCCACGAACTGGCCGAGCAGGCCGAGATTGGTGCAGCCCTCCGGCACGATGCGGGGGCGGTCGCCGGCGGCGCGCGGCATGAATTCGGCGGTGATATAGGGCATCAACGCCAGGCGCACCTTGGTATTGGCGGCGACGGCGTCAATCTGGTCGGCGATGCCCAGATGATAGCAGAGTTCGGCCAATATCTCCCGCCCGGTGCAGGCCGGCATCGGTTTCTTCACATGATTGCCGTCCTTGTCCATCAGCAGGGCATAGACCCACAGCACCAGCACATCGCCGGGCTGGTCGGGGAAATGGGGCTGGCGGTTGCAGGTGAAGCTCATCACCCAATTGCTGTCGGTGAAGGTGATGACCCCGCCGGTGACGGTGCGGCCCGAATAGGGATCATTGACCGACAATTGCTTCAGGCGATCGACCAAAGGCGATGGCTTGCAGGTCAGCGTCGCCGATTCCCAGGTGGAACGGTCCGCGTCGCCATAGAATTTCTCGGGCCGGCCGAAGACCGGCGACTTGGCGGCGAGATTCTTCCACAGCGTCCAGTCGCTGTCGGGGCCGGGATCGGCCTTGCCCCGTTCCAGCACCGGTGCATGGTCCATGTCGCCATAGGCCGTGCCTTCGGTGATCGATCCGGTAAGGGCGAAGACCAGATCGCGGGGGCCGATGGCGATGCTGTCTTCCCGGCCGCCGATGCGGCAGAGCAGGTCGGTGACGGTGCGCCGGTCGCCCTCCAGGCGCATGCGCATGTCGCGCACCTGGGTGTCGAAGCGGATCTGCACGCCCTTGTCGCGCAAGAGCTTGCTGAGCGGGCGGACGAAGCTGTCAAACTGGTTATATTTGGGGAAGACCAGCGCCGACATGTCGTGCAGCCCGTCGAGCGCATCGAGGAAGCGGTGCATGTAGAGCTTCATTTCCAGCAGGCTCTGCCAGTTCTGGAAGGCGAACATCGATCGCCAGAGGAACCAGAAATTGCTCTGGAGAAAGCCCTTGGAGAAATAATCCTCGATCGTCAGGTCATCCAGATCCTCCTTGCGCTTGAGCAGCAGGCGAATGAGTTCCCATTGCTGGGCGCGGGTGAGGCCGAGGGTCGAGAAGTCGCGTATCTCGCCCTGCCGATGCATCAGCCGGGCCTTCGACCAGTTGGGGTCATTGTCGTTGACCATCCGATATTCGTCGAGGACGCTGAACCCTTCGGGCAGTTCGAGCGCGGGCACGTCCTGGAACATGTCCCACAGATTATCGTAGTTCCAGTTCATCTCGCGCCCGCCGCGGATGATATAGCCGTCCTGCGCATTGCCCGCGCCATCGAGCGAGCCGCCCTCGATATGGAGATTTTCGAGGATCATGATGTTGGCCGGCGGCATATGCGCGTCGCGGATCAGATAATAAGCGGCGGCAAGGCCAGCGATGCCGCCGCCGATGATATAGGCCTTGCGCGTGTCGATGCCGTCCGTGGGCAGGGGGCGATTGCGCTGATAGGCGGCGACCATGTCCGGCGGGGGCAGGGTGTTGGCGGCGCTGTTTTCCCAAAAGGCGCCGGATGCGTCCGGTTCGTGGACGAATCCCTCGGGGGCGGTGCGGGGAATATCGAAACCCGGTATCGGCGATGACGTCATCTTTGCCGTCTCCTTGGCTCTGGCCGTGGGCAGGATCACAGGGGGAAGCTTTGGTCGGGAGCCGGTCTAGCAGCCGGGGGGCGGGCTGGGCACCGCGTAAATACCCTGAGACAAGGCGGAAACTTGTCGAGACGAGGATGTCGCTTCCGGGGATGGCCGGCTGATTGCACGGGCAGCGGGGGCTGTTGCGCAGAAGCAGCAATAAAATGACGCCGGGGTCTGGCCGTTTCGGCACGAAGTGGTTACATGGGCCGCCACGAATCCCCAGCGGTCCGGTTCCCCTCCGCCCGACCCGCGCAGCAGAAAGTGGCTTTCACATGGACATCCGCCTTGGCCTCACCTTTGACGACGTGCTGTTGCAGCCCGCCGAATCCGATGTGCTGCCGAGCCAGGCGGACACGTCCACCTATGTGACCAAGGCGATCAAGCTGAACATCCCGATCCTGTCGTCGGCGATGGACACGGTGACCGAGGCCGACATGGCGATCGTCATGGCGCAGTTGGGCGGCATCGGCGTGCTGCACCGCAACCTGACCGTCGAGGAACAGGCTGATGCGGTCCGTGCGGTCAAGCGCTTCGAGAGCGGCATGGTCGTAAACCCGATCACCATCCTGCCGACCGCGACGCTGGCCGACGCGCAGATGCTGATGCAGCGTCACAGGATCAGCGGCATTCCCGTCGTCGAGGCGAACGGCAAGCTGGTTGGTATCCTCACCCATCGCGACACCCGCTTTGCCGAGAACCCCAACCAGCCGGTCAGCGAATTGATGACCAAGGACAATCTGGCGACGGTCAAGGCCGGCGTCAGCCAGGACGAGGCGCAGCGCCTGCTGCATGCCCGCCGGATCGAGAAGCTGCTGGTGGTGGACGATAATTATCACTGCGTGGGCCTCATCACCGTCAAGGATATCGAGAAGGCCGTGACCTATCCGCAGGCGACCAAGGATGCGTCGGGCCGGCTACGCGTCGCCGCCGCCTCGACCGTGGGCGACAAGGGGCTGGAACGCAGCAAGGCGCTGATCGACGCGGAATGCGACCTGATCGTCATCGACACCGCCCATGGCCACAGCAAGCAGGTCGCGGTCGCGGTGGAAGCGGTCAAGAAACTGTCCAACCATGTCCAGGTCGTGGCCGGCAATGTCGCCACCGCCGAAGCGACCAAGGCGCTGATCGACGCCGGCGCGGACTGCGTGAAGGTCGGTATCGGCCCCGGTTCCATCTGCACCACCCGCGTCGTCGCCGGCGTGGGCGTGCCGCAGCTGACCGCCGTCATGGATTCGGCCAATGAAGCGCACAAGCATGGCGTGCCGGTGATCGCCGATGGCGGCCTGCGCACGTCGGGCGACGTGGCCAAGGCGCTGGCTGCGGGTGCGGGCTGCGTCATGGTCGGATCGCTGCTGGCGGGCACGGCCGAGGCGCCGGGCGAAACCTTCCTGTATCAGGGCCGCGCCTATAAGAGCTATCGCGGCATGGGCAGCGTCGGCGCGATGGCGCGCGGCAGCGCCGACCGCTATTTCCAGGCCGACATCAAGGACCAGATGAAGCTGGTGCCCGAAGGCATTGAAGGCCAGGTGCCGTTCAAGGGGCCGGCCAAGGATGTCATCCATCAGCTGGTTGGCGGCGTGAAGGCGGCGATGGGCTATACCGGCAGCCGCACGATCAAGGATCTGCAGGAGCGCGCCCGCTTCGTTCAGATCACCAATGCCGGCCTGTCGGAAAGCCATGTCCACGACGTGACGATCACGCGTGAGGCCCCCAACTATCCGACGCGCTAACCCATTTCATTCCCCTCCCTTTGAAGGGAGGGGTAGGGGTGGGTAGCGAGCGGAGCGAGCCTCCTGCGGAGGCACCCACCCCCAAGCCCCTCCCTGGAAGGGAGGGGGGAAGGTATACATGACTCCATCCGCCCGTATCCAAGCCGCGATCGACCTGCTGGACGCGATCATCGCCGCCGCCCGTGATGGCGGGCCGGCGGCGGACACGCTGATCGCGCGCTATTTCAAGGAACGGCGCTATGCCGGGTCGCGCGATCGCCGCGCGGTGCGCGACCATGTCTATGATGCGATCCGCCGCGTTGCCGATCGGCCCGAAACCGGCCGCGCGGCGATGATCGGCCTGGTCGAGGCGCAGCCGGAACTGGCCGCGCTGTTCGACGGATCGGCCCACGCACCGCTGCCGATCGAGCCGGGCGAAGCAGGCGCGGCGGCTGGCGCGGTGCCGGGCTGGTTGCAGCCCTTGCTGGCCGCGCCGGTGGAGCAGGATGCGTTGCTGGGCCGTGCGCCGGTGGACCTGCGTGTCAATCGACTGAAGGCGACGCCCGCACAAGTGGCGCCCGAATTGCCGGACGCGAAGCCGATCGCCGGCATGGCTGACGCGCTGCGCCTGCCCGAAGGCTATCCGGTCGAGCAAAGCGAGGCGTGGAAGCGCGGCGCGGTCGAGGTGCAGGATGCCGGTAGCCAGCTGATCTCCGCGGCATGCGGGGCGCAGGCCGGGCAGACGGTGATCGACCTGTGCGCAGGCGCGGGCGGCAAGACGCTGGCGCTGGCTGCGGCGATGGGCGGCAAGGGCCGGCTGATCGCCGCCGACACGATCCGCAACCGGATCGACCGGCTGGCGCCGCGTGCCGAACGGGCCGGCGTGACCTGTATCGAGAGGCTGTTGCTGGACCAGGGGCATGAGGCGCGCGCGCTGGCGCCGCTGACGGGGCAGGCGGACATCGTGCTGGTCGACGCGCCCTGTTCGGGCACCGGCACCTGGCGTCGCAATCCCGAAGCGCGCTGGCGCCTGACCCAGGCGCGGCTCGACCGGCTGGTGTCGGAACAGGCCCGAATCCTGGATTTCGCCGCGCCCTTGCTGGCGCCCGGCGGTCTGCTGGTCTATGCTACCTGCGCATTGACCGACAGAGAGGGGCGGGATCAGGTGGATGCGTTTCTGGCGCGTCAGGCCGGCTGGAGTGCCGAGCCGATCGAAGCGGATATGGGCCGCGCCCATGGCCATGGGCTGCTGCTGACGCCCGGCCATGACGGCACTGACGGCTTCTACTTCGCCCGGCTGCGGAGGACCGCCTGAAACAGACCATGGACAAGCGCGCGCAAAATAGCGACACTTGCCCTTCGGTCTGCGGGCCTGAGTCAATGCCTGAAACATGGCTGGAGATTTTGATGCGTTTCACCCCGGCCTCGATTGCCCTTGCCGTCCTTCTGACCACCGTTTCCAGCGTGGGCCTGACCCAGCGCCCCGATACCCAGATCGAACCGCGGTCGATCGAATGGCAGAGGGCAGGCGAGGCGGCGCGCAAGGCGGGCAATCTGACCGGTGCCACCGATGCGCTGGAAAGCGCGCTGGCGGTCGATCCGCGCAACCGCGCGGCCTATATCGAACTCGCTGAAGTGGCGCGCGCGCAGGGGCTGCAGGGCAAGGCGATCCGCCTTTACAAGGAAGCGCTGCTGCTTGATCCGACCGACGTGACCGCGATCGCCGGCCAGGGCGAGGCGATGGTCGAGAAGGGCGCGATCGCCAAGGCCAAGGAAAATCTCGCCCAGGCACAGAGCCTGTGCAAGGGCAGCTGCCCCGAGGTCGCTCAGCTCAACGCCGCGATCCAGAAGGGACCGCCGGCGGTGGCGATGACCAGCAAGGAAGCGGTGCCCGGCGCAAAGGCCAACAGCACCGATAATCCGTAATCTACCCGGCCTTCGCCGGTTCGATCTTTCGTTCATAGAAGCGCGTGTCGACCGCCATCCTGGGGAAGTCGGGTGGCAGGTCGTCGGCGTCGACCAGCGCGAAGCCATTCTTCTCGTAGAAGCGATGCGCCGCCAGGAAGCGGGCGGTGGTGCCGAGATAGATTTGGGCCAGGCCGCGGTCGGCCGCCGCGTCGAGCAGATGGTCGAGCAGCGCCCGGGCGACGCCGGCGGCGCGGCCGCGATGGCTGGACGCCACGAACATCTTGCGCAGCGCGCCCTGACCCCGGCCGATATCCTTGAGCGCGATCGTGCCGACGATCCGGCCGTCCTCCTCCGCGACCCAGAAACCGCCGGCGCCGGGCAGGTAGAAGCCGGCTATGTCGGTCAGGTCCGGCTGGTCCGCTGCGGTGATGGCGATGCCATATTCGTCGCGCTGTATGCCCAGGATCAGGTCGAGAATGCCCGGCTGGTCGGCGGGGGCGAAGGGGCGGATCAGGGGCAAGGGGCTGGGCTTCCTGGCAGCGGTTCGGAATGATCGACGCGGACGGAAACGAACGACCGCGCCGAAAGCCGCCGGTCAGTTGCTGGCGTTGGCGGCCGGTGCGGGCGTGGCCGTGGCGCTCGCTCCCTCCGGAGTCTGGCCCTCCGGCGTCTGGGCCTTGGGCGCGAAGATGCGCAGGCTGTCGAGCATGGCCTGCGCGATCGGCTGATATTGTTCGCTCAGCATTTCGGGATAGACGAAGGTGGCAGTGACGATCGCGCCGTCAGGCTGTTTCAGCAGGCGCAGCGCGACATTATTGCCTTCGCCGTCATTGGCGGTGCCGCGATATTCATTCTCGCCGATGAAATCGCCATCCACGCCATCGGCGCCATCGGACAGTGCCTCGACAATCTGCTGCAGCGTCTGGTCATTGTCATTCTTCTGCCAGAAGACGCGGACGTCGGCCCCCGCGCCGGGATCCTGATAGACGACGCCATCGGCATTGCTGGCTTCGCCATCCTTCATCCAGCCTTCGGGCATGGTGACGGAATAGCCATGGTCGATATTCACATAGTTGCGGCTGTCGCCGGCATCATCCTTCTGCGCATTGGCCAGCGCATTGGCAGCGGCTGCATTGGCGGCGGCGGCCAGTTCCTCCTGGCTCGGCATGTCCGCGACCGGTTCGGCGCGGCCACAGGCGACCAGCAGCAGGAGGGGGGAGCAGGCGGCGAGGAGGGGCGCTTTCATGCCCCGTTCAAAAGCATAGGCGCGGGGATAATTCAACGCCGTAGCGGAATCCCCGCGACAATATGCCCCAGCCGCAGGGCGCCCGGTCCCGCGATCAGGCGGCGTTGTCGATGCCGAGTTCGGCGAGCTTGCGATAGAGGGTCGAACGGCCGATCCCCAGCCGGCGGGCGACTTCGGTCATGCGGCCGCGATAATGGCCGATGGCCAGGCGGATGACGTCGGCCTCGATCTCGGCCAGCGGACGGACATGGCCGTCGCCTTCGAACAGGGTGATGCCGGCCGCTTCGCGCGGCGGCGTGGCGGCAGCGCGCTGGCGCGGACCGCTGGCGCCGCGCGACAGGATATGGGCGGCGACCTGCGGGAAGTCATGCGGGGTCAGCGCATCGCCCTCGCACAGCACGGCGGCGCGGAACAGGGCGTTCTGGAGCTGGCGGACATTGCCCGGCCAGTCATGCTGCATCAGCAGCGCCAGCGCATCGTCGGTGAGGCCCAGGCCCCGCAGGCCCGGCTGGATCGCGATGCGGGCGAGGAGATGGCGGCACAGGGCGGGAATGTCGCCCATCCGTTCGCGCAGTGGTGGCACGGTCAGCTGGACGACGTTGAGGCGATAATAGAGATCCTCGCGGAACCGGCCGGCCTCGATCTCTTCGCTGAGCTTCTTGTTGGTGGCGGCGATGACGCGGACATCGACATGGACGGGGCGACGGGCGCCGATCGGCTGAACCTCGCCATCCTGGAGCACGCGCAGCAGCTTGACCTGCGCGTCGAGCGGCATTTCGCTGACTTCGTCGAGGAAGATGGTGCCCATGTCGGCCGACAGGAATTTGCCGACATGACGATCGAAGGCGCCGGTGAAGGCACCGCGTTCATGACCGAACAGTTCTGATTCGACGAGGTTGGCGGGGATCGCGCCGCAATTGACGGTCACCATCGCCTGCTTGTGGCGCGGCGAGGCGGCATGGATGGCGCGGGCGACGACATCCTTGCCGACGCCGCTTTCGCCCTCGATCAGCACCGGCACGCGGGCGCGTGCGGCCTTGGCCGCGATGGCGAGGGCAGTGCGGAACTGGGGCGCGGCGCCGACGACATCCTCGAACGCCAGCGGGGCGCTGATCTTCTCGGTGAGCGGGCGCAGTTCGCCGCGCACATTGCCCTCCAGCGTCGCGTTAAGCGCGGCGAGCAGCCGTTCGGGTGCGATCGGCTTGGAGAGGTAATCGGTGGCGCCGGCGCGCATCGCCTGGACCGCGACGGCGACGCTGTTATGCGCCGTCAGCACCAGGATCGGCAGGGCGGGGCGCTGCGCATGGATGTCGCCGATCAGGTCGGCCGGATCGAAATCCGGACTCCATTGATCGATCAGGACCGCGTCGAGCTGCATGCCGTCCTGCGTGCCCAGCGTCGCCAGGGCGGTTTCGGCATCGCTGGCGAAGATGGTCCGCCATCCCGCGCGCGCGGCCAGCGCGGACACCAGCCGGCGCTGCGCGGGCTCGTCGTCGATCAACATCAGCAAGGGAACGCCTTCGCGAACCATCTGGACCCCTCTTGTGCAAACAGGAGGTCATCCTAGGCACCGGGGGTAAAAGCGCCCTTAACCTGTAAAGATTTTCTTGTGCCCCTACGGCTTGAGGGGGGTGGGGGGACAGGATAAGAGGTTGCACAACGATGTAATAACTAGGGGAACGGATATGGCTTCTGACGGGAATATCAAGAGCGCAACCCAGACCTATGAAGGGTTTGTCGGCTTCGTGAAGTGGGGCACCATTGCCTGCCTCATCGTCGCCGCGATTGTCGTGCTGCTGATCTCCAGCTGAGCCATGTCGACGCTATAGGAGGGGGATGCTGATATAATGAAAATCGCGATATTGAAGGAACAGGCTGCGGGCGAACGGCGCGTGGCCGGTACGCCCGAGACCGTGAAGAAATTCATCGCGCTGGGCGCAAGCGTGGCTGTCGAGGCCGGCGCTGGCGCGACAGCGTCGATTGCCGACGAAGCCTATGTTACGGCCGGTGCCAGCGTTGGCGATCGTGCCGCGACGCTGGCGGGTGCCGATATCCTGCTGGGCGTGCAAGGCCCCGATCCGGCCAGCCTTGGCGGCGCTGCGGCGGGGGCGTGGATCGTCGCGGGCCTCAACCCGTTCGGCGAGCGGGCGCGGGTCGATGCCTATGCCGCCGCCGGCTATGAGGCGCTGGCGATGGAATTCATGCCGCGCATCACCCGTGCGCAATCGATGGACATCTTGTCGTCCCAGTCGAACCTGTCGGGATACAAGGCGGTGCTGGACGCGGCGGCCGAATATGACCGCGCCTTTCCGATGATGATGACCGCGGCGGGCACCGTGTCGGCGGCCAAATGCTTCGTCATGGGCGTGGGCGTGGCCGGCCTTCAGGCGATCGCCACGGCGCGGCGGCTGGGTGCGCAGGTGAGCGCCACCGACGTGCGCGCCGCGACCAAGGAGCAGATTGAATCGCTCGGCGCCAAGGCGATCTTCGTGGAGAAGGTGGCCGGCATCGAGGGTGAAGGCACCGGTGGCTATGCCACAGAAATGTCAGACGAATATAAGGCTGCCCAGGCCGAGCTGGTCTCGTCGCACATCGCCAAACAGGACATCGTCATCACGACGGCGCTGATCCCCGGCCGGCCTGCGCCGCGCCTGATCAGCGACGCGCAGATCGCATCGATGAAGCCGGGCAGCGTGATCGTCGACCTGGCCGTCGAGCAGGGCGGCAATGTCGAGGGTGCGGTCGCCGGTGAAGTGGTCGTGCGCCACGGCGTCAAGATCGTGGGCCATCGCAACGTGCCCAGCCGCCTGGCCGCCGACACCTCCGCCCTGTTCTCGCGCAATCTCTATAATTTCCTGTCCGCCTTCTGGGACAAGGACAAGAATGCGCCGGTGCTGGACGAGGAAATCGGCAACGCGATCCGCCTGACCCAGGGGGGCAAGGTCGTCAACGAACGACTGCTGGGCTGAACGCATATCGCTGCGCGCTTTCGGTTTCAGGCCGGGCGCGAATGGCGCAGACGCTTCGCGAGCAATGCTCCGGGGCGAACAGGGAGTAGGAACGATGGACTTCATTGCCATCCTGTCGATTTTCGTGCTGGCGTGCTTCGTCGGCTATTATGTGGTCTGGTCGGTGACGCCGGCGCTGCACACGCCGCTGATGGCGGTCACCAATGCCATTTCGTCGGTCATCATCGTCGGCGCGCTGGTCGCGTCGGCGGAGGCCGGTAGCCTGGCGGCCAAGCTGCTGGGTCTGGTCGCGGTGGTCTTTGCATCGGTCAATATCTTCGGCGGCTTTGCCGTGACCGAACGCATGCTGGCCATGTACAAGAAGAAGGAGCGCAAGTGATGCACGAGCTTGCGCCCGTTTCGCCCTTCGTCGCCTTGGCCTATCTGGTTTCCGGCGTCCTCTTCATCCTGGCGCTGCGCGGCCTGTCGAGCCCGTCGACCAGCCGTCGCGGCAACCGCATGGGCATGGTCGGCATGGCAATCGCCGTGGTCACGACCCTTTATACCCATGACGTGCTGAGCCTGCCCGAAATCCTGGGCGCGATCGCCATCGGCGGCGGCATCGGCTTCATCATCGCCCGTCGCATCGAGATGACGGCGATGCCGCAGCTGGTTGCGGCCTTCCACTCGCTGGTCGGCCTGGCCGCCGTGCTGGTCGGCGCGGCCGCCTATCTCAATCCCGGCGCGTTCGGCATTCTCGATCCGCTGACGAACGAGATCCACAACGCCAGCCGCATCGAGATGGGGCTGGGCGTCGCGATCGGCGCGATCACCTTCTCGGGTTCGGTCATCGCCTTCCTGAAGCTGAACGGCAACATGTCGGGCAAGCCGATCATGCTGCCGGGCCGCCATGTCATCAATCTGGCGACGCTGGCGGCGATCCTGGGCCTGATCGCCTATTTCGTGACCGACCAGTCGCCCTGGATCTTCTGGACCGTGACGGCGCTGAGCTTCGTCATCGGCTTCCTGCTGATCATCCCGATCGGCGGCGCGGACATGCCGGTCGTGGTGTCGATGCTGAACAGCTATTCGGGCTGGGCCGCAGCGGCGATGGGCTTCACCCTGGGCAATACGGCGATGATCATCACCGGCGCGCTGGTGGGCAGCTCCGGCGCGATCCTGTCCTACATCATGTGCAAGGCGATGAACCGCAGCTTCATCAGCGTGATCGCCGGCGGCTTCGGCGCGGAAGCCGGCCCGTCGGGTGGCGGCGCGGCGGCGGTCGACCGTCCCTACAAGCGCGGCAGCGCCGAGGACGCGGCCTTCCTGATGAGCCAGGCGGACAATGTCATCATCGTGCCGGGTTACGGCATGGCGGTCAGCCAGGCGCAGCATGCGCTGCGCGAAATGGCCGACCTGCTGAAGAAGGAAGGCGTGAACGTCAAATATGCGATCCATCCGGTCGCAGGGCGCATGCCCGGCCATATGAACGTGCTGCTGGCCGAAGCGAACGTCCCCTATGACGAGGTGTTCGAGCTGGAGGACATCAACAGCGAGTTCGGCCAGGCCGACGTCGCCTTCGTCATCGGCGCCAATGACGTGACCAATCCGGCGGCCAAGACGGACAAGACGTCGCCCATCTATGGCATGCCGATCCTGGACGTCGCCAACGCCAAGTCGGTGCTGTTCGTGAAGCGCTCCATGGGCGGGGCCGGCTATGCCGGCGTCGACAATGAGGTCTTCTACATGGACAACACGATGATGCTGCTGGCCGATGCCAAGAAGATGGTCGAGGAGATCGTCAAGGCGCTGGCCCACTAAACAAGCCGATCCACCCGCGTCGGATCGCCCCGTCGACGGGGCGGGTGGATCGTCCTGACTTGTCGAAGCCGGCATCTTTCGTAAAAGAAGGGCTGGGGCACCGACATGCCCGGCCCGCACGGGGCCGGACAGGCGCCCCCATATTGGGAGCGACATGCGTAAACTCGGTCTGATTGGTGGTCTCAGCTGGACGTCCACCGCCCGCTATTATGAGATCATCAACCAGGCGATCCACCGGGCCAAGGGTGGCCAGCACAGTGCGCGGCTGCTGATCGAAAGCCTGGATTTTGCCGAGGTATCGGGCTGCGTCACCCAGGAGGATTGGGATTGTGCGTCCGGTCATCTGATCGGGGCGGCCCAGCGGCTGGAACAGGGCGGGGCCGAAGCGCTGCTGATCTGCGCCAACTCCATGCACCGCATCTATGACCGGATCCAGGCGAGCATCGCCATTCCCATCATCCATATCGCCGATGTCGTCGGTACGCGGATGAAGGCCGACCGGATCGATCGCGCCGCGCTGATCGGCACGCGCAACGTGATGACCGAGAAATATTATCGCCAGCGGCTGGTGTCGCACGGCGTGTCGCTGCTGCCGGCCGACCTGGCGCTGGCCGAGCGGATCGACCGGATCGTCTATGACGAACTGACCGTGGGCAAGATCAACCGCGATTCCGAGCGTTTCATGAAGTCGGAACTGACCGACATCGCCAAGGAGGATGTGCAGGCGGTCGTGCTGGCCTGCACCGAACTGGAGATGATCGTCGACGTGAAGGCCAATGTGCTGCCGATCTACGACTGCACCGAAATCCATGCCATGGCGGGCGTGGAATTCATCCTGGGCGAATAAGGGTGAAGATGGCCGGGCGCGGTCAGACCGCGCTCAGCCCCGCATCGGCCAGGCCCCGCCACAGATGGAGCGCCTGGATGCTTTCCTTGACGTCATGGACGCGGACCATCTGCGCGCCCAGTTGCGCCGCGCGGAAGGCGAGGGCGACCGAGCCGCCCAGCCGGTCGGCTGCCGGTGCCTCGTTCGACAGGGCGCCGATCAGGCGCTTGCGGCTGCCGGCGAAGAGCAGCGGCACGCCCAGCCCCTGGAAGGTGGCGAGGCCGTTCACCAGCGCCAGATTGTCGGCCAGGCTCTTGCCGAAGCCCAGGCCCGGATCGACCATGATCTTCTCGCGCGCGATGCCGGCGTCGAGGCAGGCGGCGATGCGGGCGTCGAGATAGTCGAACACGTCGCTGACGACATCGGCATAGCCGTTGGGATTGTCGTGCGGGTCGTCGCCGGCCGAAGGCGCGTGCATCAGGATTACCGGGCAACCGGCGCGGGCCGCGACCTCCAGGCTGCGGGGATCATGTTCCAGCGCGCTGACATCGTTGATGACATGGGCGCCGGCGGCGAGCGCCGCCTCCATCACCGCCGCCTTGCGCGTGTCGACCGACATGGCGACGCCGGCGGCGGCCAGTTTCTCGATCACCGGCACGATGCGGGCGATCTCGTCGCCTTCCCACAGCTTGGGCGCCTTGGGCCGGGTGGATTCGCCGCCGACATCGATCAGCGCGGCGCCCGCCGCCGCCATGGCAAAGCCGGCATCTGCCGCCGCCTGTGGGTCGGTCATATGCTTGCCGCCGTCGGAGAAGCTGTCGGGCGTGATGTTGAGGATCGCCATCGCCTGGGGCGCGTCGAAGCGGATGACGCGATCGCCAAGGCTGAGCGGCGCGCGCTGGGCGGAGATGTTCGCGGCCAGTTGGCGGGCGCGCTCGGCCAGCGGGTCGGGCAGGGTGGCGGAGATCGCCTCGAACGCGGCGACCGGGATGGTGTCGCGGGCGATGCGGCGGCCGGCATGGCGGGCGGTCAGTTCATAGGCCTGGAACCAGATCAGCCCATTGCCCATCCGCGCCGCCGATCCATCCGCCAGGCCGATCGGGCTCGGCACGAACCAGGTCGGCTTGAGGTAGAGCCGGGCGTCAGCGGGGATGGAGGAGAGGGTCATAAAGCTCCGTTCGCCCCGGACGGGTTGGGGCCATGTCTTGGAAGAACCGTGGCTGCCTCAACCCGAACGAGGGACGGAAATCAAGGCTCGTTGGCGAGCAGATAGGTCTGGCGCAGCGTGTCGATCGGGTGGAGCTTGCCCGCCTTCTCGATATGCCAGAAGGTCCAGCCGTTGCAGCTGGGCGCGCCCTGAAGCGTGGCGCCCAGCTTGTGGATCGAACCGGTGTCGCTGCCCATAGCGAGCGAGCCGTCGGCGCGCACGGTGGCGCTCCAGCGGCGCTTGCTGTCCATCACCACCGAACCGGGCTGGAGATAGCCGGTCTCGACCAGCGTACCGAAGGCGACCTTGGGCTGCTGGCGTGCGGTCTGCATGATGGCGAGCGCGGATTCATCGAGCGGCAGCGCCTCGGCAATGCGTTCCTCGGCGACCTCGATATAGTCGGGCTCACGCTCGATGCCGATCCACTGGCGGCCCAGGCGCTTGGCGACGGCGCCGGTGGTGCCGGTGCCGAAGAAGGGGTCGAGCACGATGTCGCCTGGCTTGGTGCAGGACAGCATCACGCGATAGAGCAGCGATTCCGGCTTCTGCGTCGGATGCGCCTTGGTGCCGTTGCGCTTCAGCCGCTCCTGGCCACCGCAGATCGGCAGCACCCAGTCGGAGCGCATCTGCAACTCGTCATTGAGCGTCTTCATCGCCTTGTAGTTGAACGTGTATTTCGCGTCCTCGCCCTGGCTGGCCCAGATCAGCGTTTCATGCGCGTTGGTGAAGCGGGTGCCCTTGAAATTGGGCATCGGGTTCGCCTTGCGCCAGATGATGTCGTTGAGGATCCAGAAGCCCTCATCCTGCAAGGCAGCGCCGACGCGGAAGATGTTGTGATAGCTGCCGATCACCCAGATCGTGCCATTAGGCTTCAGGATACGGCGCGCCTGCGCCAGCCACGCCTTGGTAAAGCGGTCATAGCTGCTGAGCGTGTCGAACTTGTCCCAGTCATTGTCGACCGCATCGACGCGGCCGCCCTCGGGGCGGAACAGGTCGCCGCCGAGCTGAAGATTATAAGGCGGATCGGCAAAGATCATGTCGATGCAGCCGTCGGGCAGCTTGGCCATTTCCGCGATACAGTCACCGCGCAGCAGGCGGTTTGCC
>Ga0209813_10000094_pt1 | contig 33148 bp, 25 predicted proteins | sample EndMethybrTD3033_FD_187596 | JGI IMG/M metagenome (GOLD analysis project Ga0209813, IMG submission 187596) | Populus endosphere microbial communities from Tennessee, USA - Endosphere MetaG P. TD hybrid TD303-3 (SPAdes) (version 2) | ecosystem: Host-associated > Plants > Roots > Endosphere... | reverse complement strand
GGAAGAGCGCGGTGAATGGCCGCGTCGTGACCGGCATCGATTTTGCCGAGCCGGTGGCGATCGGCCAGTGGCTGCTGGCGCAGTGGTATGTCGAAAGCTCCAACAATTTCGCGTCGACCGAATATGGCTCCGCCTATATCGGTCATCCCGACGGCACGCAGACCGAAATTAGCCAGTTCAACAACGCGGCGATCCGGATGGTGCGGCAGCTTGCGCCGAACGTCCGGCTCTACAGCCTGCTCATTCAGGTTGCGGCCAAGGCTGCCAGCTATGTGATGGTCGGCATGGGCCCCAGCTTCTCGGGCGCCGCGCATAGCGTGTTCGGCGTCCAGATCGGCACCGGACCGGGCTCGCGGATCGCGCTGGCCGACGATGATTATCCGGTCCAGCCTTACACGGTGCAGGACAATCTGCCTGCGATCGAGGGCGATCCATATCTCGGCCGCGCGCGCATGAACCTGCTGCGCCTGGCGTCGGCGCAGACGGCCGATCTGGACGGCACTACGCTCCAGCATCATATCGTCCTCTCGCCGTGCGATAGTTTCACCGCGATCAAGGAAGCATGGTCGACCGATTTCACGCGGGCGATGAAGGCGCGCTATGGCAATGCGGGGCCGGGCTGGTGCGGCTTTGGCTATCATGACGCCTATGGCGAAATCCGCGGCTGCGCCGATCCCGCCGAAATGGCGGTCTCGTTCTCGGGTAGCTGGGTCGGCACCTATGGCACCGACTTCAAGTCGCCCGACCTCAGCAGCGCGACGTCAGGCACGGCTGGCTCGCGGGTCATGGTCGGCTATTTCTCGACTGCGCAGATCGCCCTGCTGGAGCTTCACTATACTGGCGCGATCGGCGCGGCGGTGCGCTATCGTTTCAACGGCGGCGCATGGGCAGCGCTTTCGCTGGCGGCGACCGGCGGCCAGAAGGCGGCGATCACCGGTGCGCCGGCAGGCGCCTGGCAACTGGAGATCGAGGTCGTCAGCGGCACCGTGACGCTCAGCGGCCTGTTCGCCCGCAATGACCTTCCCGGCATCATCGTGTCCAACCTGGCTGTCAGCGGCTCCGGGCTGGTCGGATCGTGGTCCGCGCTGCTGCATCCCAGCGGTGCGAGCTATCGCGCCGACCTGATCGCAGCCTTCAGCCGGCTCGACAATCGCGGGCGCATCGACCAGTGGATCGCCCTCATTGGCACCAACGACCAGCGTGTCAGCGCCGATCCGCGCGACTATGGCAAGGCCATGATCGTTTTCGTGCGGGGCATGATCCGCGCAGTCTCGCCGCTCGCGTCCGTCCTGTGGGCCGTGCCCTGCGAGAATGGCCTCGCCACCGGCCCGGCGATGCGGAATTACGCGACCGCCGCGCGCCTGACCGCCCGCGAGCTCAAGATCGCATTCGTCGACATGCAGCCGTCCTTCGGCGCCAGCTTTGCCGATTATGACGATCTGTTCGGAACGGACGATCTGCATCCCAATGCGATCGGCGGCAAGATCCAGTCGGACATGCTCCAGCGCGTCCTGATGGGAGACAGCGCGGCCGATGCCCTCAAGACCGAAATGGTGGCGCTCGTGGAACAACGCTCAGGCCTTCCGACGCTGCGCAACGCCGACTGGGACGAGGAGACGTTTGACGCCGCCGGCCGCCGCGTGCGGGGCAAGGACGGCCATGCGCGTAGCTGGCGCGCGCGCCAGGGGATGATGAGCCGGCAGGAGGCGCCCGAGCTGGGGCTGGCCACGCTGCGCATCGAAGATTTCGATGATGTGACCTATCACTCCAACGGCGCACTCAAAACAGCCACCGACCTGCGCAAGCATGTCTGGCGGCGAACGCCGGCTGGACTGGTCCGCGATGACGCTCCGGGCGTCCCCGCGACCGAGATGCGCAGCGCAGACTGGGACAGCGCGACCTACAATCTCGACGGCTCTTTCCGCGAGGGCGTCCGCCGCGACCGCTCCGCCTGGATCGCAGAGGGCGGCCGGGTGGTCGAGGATTTGCGCCTGCCCTCGCTGCGGCAGAATTATGCATTCAATGGCATCTACGGCACGGGGCTGCTCTCGTCCGCCGCCGACGTTGACTATCTGATGCTCATTCTCGGCCAGTCCATCGGGCGGGGCAACAACAATGACGGTGATGCCATGCCGGTCACGACCGTCCCGCCATTCCCGGGCTTTGCCCTGATGATCGGGGACAGTCCGTGGTGGGCGACCGGGAAGCTGTCGACGCATTATTCTGATCTGGTCGAAGTCAAAGAGCCGGGCACCACCACGGGGGCAAAGGAAACGATTTGCTCTGGCATGGCGTGTGCCATGATGCCGGCGCTCGCATTCCGGTTGGGCTTCATGCCGCGCATCATCTTCGCGTCGGTCTGCCTTGGCGGTAACGCCTATTATGGCGGCGCGGGCGCCCGTAATGGGATGAAGCGCGGATCTCTAATCTATGGCGAAGTGCTGAACACGGTTCGTGCTGCCGTCGCCATCTCCCGCCGCGCCGGGCGCAGGCTCATCGTGCCCGCCGCCCTGCCGGTCCATGGCGAACAGGACTTTGCCATCGGTACGTCGGAGCGCCTCTACGGTCGTGGCATGGACCAGTGGACCTTCGATATTAACGCCGACATCCGCGCAATTACCGGTCAGACCGACCCCGTCCGCATGTACTTCAGCCAGGTCAACCGGGGCAGCAACACGGCAGGCGTTACCAATCAGATCGCCCAGGCCCAGCTGATGGCAGAGCGCAACCCCCTCATCCGCAACCTGGGCTCCTACTACGCCCTTGACCATGCATATGGAGACGGGAGCCATCCAGACGCCATAGGCTATTTTCACAAAGGCCTGCATCATGGCGTGCATATCGTGAACGACCTGTTCGGCGCTTACGATCAATGCCTGAGCATTGTGGATGTCTATTGGGCCACGACCAGCAGCATCGATCTGGTTTTCAGCGAACCGATCGACATTGAGGCGAATGACGACCGGGTCAATATCTCGAACCTCGGGCCGGGACTGGGCATCGACTATACCGACCGGTCCAACAGCGCGAGCGTGACCGGCATTACGCGGCAAGGTAGCAACATCGTCCGGGTGGCGCTCAGCGGCGCTCCCACGGGCACCCGTCGCCGACTGTTCATCGCATCACGCACCACGGGCGATGGCGGCATGGGCCGCCTGACGGGCGCTCGCAGCGGCATCCGCAGCTTCGACCCGGTGATCCTCAGTCCAACCGACAGCTTTCCCATTTATCGCTGGGCACCCACCCAGACGATCAACCTCCCTGCCTTCTGATCCAAAGGAGATCCGACAATGCCAACCGTCATCCGCACGCTCGACACCGTCAGCGCGGACAGCGTCGGCCTGCCCGACGAACGCCCCGACGTGCGCGAGCGCCTGCTTTATCAGGCGCCCGAGCTGGTGCGCGCCTTCCGCGCAAACAGCGGCTTCGAGACGGCCGGCGCCGACATCGGCTGGCGGTGCCGCAAGACGGACGCGATCATGCGTCCGGGGTTCGGCGCCTATCTTCCGACCCGCACCAAGGCACATGCCGCATTCAATAACCGTGCCGCGCTGGTCTATGGCACCGCTACTGGCCAGGAAGGGGCGATGGTGGGCGCCGGCTTCCTGCCGCTGAACGCCAGCTTCAGCTTCCTCCTCGTCGGCATGGTCGGCCCGGGTGAAAATGCGTATGAGCTTGGCTCGGGTGCCGACCCGAACGGCGCCACGCCCTTCTGGATCCGCCAGACTTCGGCGGGTGGACTTGCCGCGAAGCTGGGCACCGGGACCGTCCAGGCGGCAACCGTTCGTCCGCCTTCAGCCGGTTCGACCATGATCATCGTCAGCTATGACGTGATCACCGGCGAGCTCAAGATCATGGCCCATCTTGAGACGGTCCCGACCGTCGTATCGGCCGGCGTGGTGCCGACAGATTCCGACATGCTGGTGGTGGGCGCAGCCGGCACGCCCGGAACCACATTCACCTCCGAAATCGACGGCGGCGCACTCGCTGAACTGCTGCAGTTCAACGTCCCCATCCTCTCAGCGGGGTACGGAAACATCCTGGCGGCCGCGCGCGGCATGGTGGCCAGCTATTACGCCATCGCGTGAGCGCGGACGATGCACACACAACAGGGAGCCGCGGCGATGACGCCATGGAGTGAGGCGTTGATCGCCAAATATGCTTGGATTTGGGTCGGCCTCACATTCGGCTTCGCCGCGAAATATGCGCTGCTCATCAAGAAGGGGGTGAAGATCAAGCCGGGGCTTGTGCTGGCGGACATCCTCATCCTCCCGATGGTGGCGCTGATCTCCTACTGGATGATCAGCCGCGCCGGCGTCGACGGTGAAGGCGCTGCCCTCATCACGGCCGGCGCGACCGTCGGCGCCGATCGCGTCGTCAAGCTCTACACGGATCGCTTTGTCCGCCAGGTGGGCGACGTGATCACCGACGAAGCGACGCGCCGCAAAGCCGCCATCCGCGAGGAGGTGCAGGCCGAACTGAGCGCGGAACGAACCCTTCAAGACATCGCAACGGGCAAGCGGCCCTTGGGAGGTGAATGATGAACGTCGACCAGCTCATTGATGAAGCGATCGGCCGCGAGGGCGACTATGTGAACAACCCCAAGGACAAGGGCGGCCCGACACGGTGGGGGGTTACCGAGCAGGTAGCCCGTGCCTATGGCTATAACGGTGATATGCGGGTTCTGCCCCGCGAGACGGCTGTTGCGATCTACCGCAAGCGCTATCTCATCGAGCCGGGCTTCGATAAGATCCTCGCCATGTCGGCTGCGATCGGCGAACTGATGTTCGACACCGGCATCAACATGGGCCAGGCCATTGCCGGCCAGTTCCTCCAGCGCGCGCTCAACCTCTTCAACCGGGGTGCCTCGCTCTATCCCGATCTCAAGGTTGATGGTGCCTGCGGGCCGATAACGCGGCAAGCGCTGGCCAGCTATCAGCAGCGCCGGGGTTCGACCGGCGAAGGCCTGCAGGTGCTGCTCTGGACGATCCACGCATTCAGGACCGGGCGCTATGAGGAAATCAGCCTCGCGCGGCCGGCGAATGAGGAATTCAGCTACGGCTGGATCGCGCGCCAGGTGCGCATGGGGATTGCCGCATGACCGCGCTCGACATCATGACCGTCTTCTGGATCACCGTCGCGGTGGCAGGCTTCGGCGCCTGCATCCTGGCGAACTATCTGACGAGGGTGCGGTGATGGGTCTGGGCAAGATCACGCGCGGGCTCGGCAAGGTCGGCCTCGCATTCGAGGCGCTGGGCTACGCCCTAACCGCTGCGAAGGCGCTCGGCCGCGCCATCAATCGTTCAAAGTCAGAAGACGAAGTAATTGATAAGAGCGGCGCACCCAGTAGAGAAGGCGACGCCCCAGACGAGCCATTCCAGCGGAGCTAAAGGATCCGCATCCCAATCACGCCATTCGCTAAACATGTGCCCCTCCCCAAGTGCCCCTGACGCGCGCCGCGATGACGTTGAATCGCGTCAGGAGCTTGCTGCAGATACCATGTCACGATGTGAAGATGAAGGGTGACCCCAGCGCGTCCGTAATTCGGGGGGAATCTGGGGGCTGCGCTGGGATCTCCAACGGAGTATCACACGAGCAGAACGAGGCAACCCTCCATCAGGCCGGTGACCCCACCCGCAGCCAGGCGGGCCATTCACGCTAAACCTGCGGGTGAGGCGTCCAATGATCCGGGCAGTCCACCGAATCGCGAGACGCTTGGGGATACATCAGGAACCCGACGAAATCACAACTTCAAAATAGGGGTCGCGGAGATCTCGCACCACATCCGGCACAGATGAATGCGGCACACGTACAGGTTCAGACACTCCCCGCAAAACGATCTCGATGCTTGTCGCGCCCCGCCTGATGGCGACGATGTCATCAGTATTCACGATCACCTGACCATCGGGCAAAGCGTCGAGCATAAACAGCGGCATGATCTTCCTCCCTATTGCCGGCTCAGCGGCCGGCCCGCCCGATAGTCCATCAACTGGTCAACCCGCTCGGCAATCGCCTGCCAGGCCTGCACGCCATCTAGATCGCCAGCCGCAGCCAATTCGCCGATGCGCTGGGCGACATGCGCCGGAGCCTTCGCCCGGTGCTGCTTGATGACCTGCTGCGCGGCGGCCCAGAGTTCCCAGTCATTCAATGATTATCGCTCGCTAGCTCACTATCAAGCAGAGCAACGATCCTTCGAAGATCCTTGACCGACAAAAGCATTCCACACAGTTTCCTAGAGGCTTTACCGTTGTCTGGGTCATCGTCGGACATCACATCCACATAAACGGCCTCTTCAGCACCCTTGATACCTGTCCGGAATGGCTGATGAAAAACCAACATCCGCGAAGTCAGTTCATCGGGCGCCACTCTCGGGCCCAGCCTATTGCGTTCCCGCACCCAGCTTGGGACAGGAAACTTTATCGTATTGTCCTCTGCGCTCATCAGACATTGTCGCGATCAAATAATTGCCGGTACGCTTGATCAATGTCACCGGGGAATATGATCCTCTGTCCACCGGTTAGCATAACCCAGCAGCCAACATCTTCCGGGCGCGGCACAATCGCAACCACGGCACCTGGATCGACGTAAGCTCCTCCTGCAGGCATCACGTCGATCTGAACGAGCCTATCCATTAAGCCATTCTCCTTCAGCATCGTCCAGCGCCTCGAAGCTGTCACCTTCCGCCCCGGCATCATGAAGGCGCTTCCTCAGATCGTCCGGTGTGAGGGACTTCTGAAACTTCGGATCGCTCTTGGCCTGCTTCGCAAGGGCGCCGATCCAGTCGTCTCGGCCGGCCTGCTTCAGCAGCCAGCCGCCAAAGGGTTCGCCCTGTTCATTCGTCTGCATAGTGACCCCGGATTCGACGGAAGATGACGTGAGCATATGGTATCGGCGGGCGCAGTTCGAATCCCATTTTGAGCCAATCGCAGGGCAAAAATAATCGCCATGGTATAATCCATGGTATAGCGTCGAACGTGCAGGAAATTTCTACGCTATAGCAATGTCTTATGCTCTTGATACAGCGGGCTCCCGCTCCGCCAGCCCCTCTCTCTAGAGGAGGCATGATCGACAAAGTCGCAATCCTCATTCAGGAGCGGCAATATTCCGCCGGCTGATCAAATTGTGTCGTCGTGATGCAATCGCGCCCACGCTGCTTGCTCGCGTAAAGCTGGCGATCCGCCTCCACCATCCAGAGATCGGCAGCCATATCAGCATGGCAACGGGCACTGGCGACGCCGATGCTGACGGTGATGAACGGGCTGACCTGCGACTGGGCATGGGGGATGTTGAGCGACTGGATCTGCAGCCGGATTTCCTGGGCAACCATTTCGGCGCCCTGTGGGTCCGCACCGGGCAGGATGCAGGCAAATTCCTCGCCGCCATAGCGCGCCGGCAGGTCGGTCGCGCGCTTGACCGCGCGGGTCAGGGCAGCAGCCACCATCGCGATGCAGCGATCCCCGGCCGGGTGACCATAGGTGTCGTTGAACTGCTTGAAGAAATCGATGTCGAGCATGATCACCGACAACCATTCGCCGGTCCGGGCCAGTCGTGCGGACTCCGTCTGCAACGATCGCTCCATATGACGACGATTGCTGAGGCCCGTTAGCGCATCGGTGACGGCCATCGCCGCCAGTTGATCGCGCAGGCGCTTGAGTTCGACATGGTTGCTCACCCGCGCGCGTAATATCGCCGGTTGGATCGGCTTGGTGACATAGTCGATCGCGCCCAGCGACAAGCCGCGCATCTCGTCCTCCGTATCGCCAAGCCCGGTTGTGAAGATGATCGGTATGTCGACCAGCATGATGTCCGCCTTGATCTGGCGACAGACTTCGAACCCGTCGATACCCGGCATCAGCACGTCCAGCAGGATCAGGTCCGGCTGCACCGTGCGTGCGATGTCCAGCGCCTGCTGGCCCGACGTAGCGAAGCAGATCTCATAATCATCCTCCAGCACGGCATTCATGATTTCGATGTTCGAAATCTCGTCATCGACGATCAGGATGGTAGCCTTGCTCATGATGTCGCTCCTGCCCGGTCGACCGACTGGGCCGCTATGCCCGCACCCGATACGTCGGCATCGATCAGTGCGAGGGCGGTTTCATAATCCAGTTGCTCCAGCGCCCGCTGCACCGGATGGCCAGCGCGCTGATCGGGCGTCAGCCCCATCGCCTGCGCCAGCCGCTCGAACCCGGCGCGGGCGCTCAGGCTTCGGCGCGCGATCAGGCCGCGCAATTCGGTGCGCGCCTGTTCGACGGCGCCGTCATCCTGCACGGTGACGATCGCGACATCCGATGCCTGGCTGTCCCCCGTCAGGCTGCGCGCGGCGGCAATGGCCGGCGCGATGGCCGCCTCCAGATCGACTATCGCGGCCAGCGCCGGCCCGGTCTCGCCTGCCGCCAGCATCCGTTCGATATCCGACGCGATCTGCTGGATGCCGGGCAGTTCCAGCGATCCGGCCACGCCCTTCAGGCTATGGGCCAGGCGCCGCGCATCGGGCAGCAAGCCTGCCGCCATATGCGCCCGCAAATCCCGCGCGACATGGTCATAGCTGTCACCGAAGGTGACGATCAACTTGCGCAGCAACCCCGTCTTGCCATTGACCCGCGCCAGTGCAGCAGGCAGGTCGAAGGGCGGCAGTCGATCGGGCAGCGACGAACTGGCAACCGTCGGCGCAACAGCCGGTGCCACTTGCGTGGTCGCTCGTCCCGCCTTCAGCCAGCGATCCAGCACGCGGACCAGCACCGGCGGTTCGACCGGCTTGGCGATATGATCGTTCATGCCCGCAGCCTTGCAGCGCTGCTTTTCCTCCTCATAGGCATGGGCCGTCATGGCAATGATCGGCAGATTCTCGGCGCTCCACTGCTCGCGGATGATGCGGGTCGCGCTGATGCCATCCATTTCGGGCATCTGCACATCCATCAGCACGGCGGCATAGCCCGCCCCCTTCTCGCGCACCATGTCGCAGGCGATGCGGCCATTTTCCGCGAAATCCACCTTCAACCCGGCATCGTCCAGCAGTTCGGCCGCAATCTCGCGGTTGATCTCATTATCCTCGACCAGCAGCACGCGCAGCCCGCGCAGCGCTTCGGCCACCATCGGCAGGGCGGGCGTGGCCGGCGCGGCGACATGGACAACGGGCGCATGTTCCTCGGCGAAAATCTCGGTGATCGTATCCAGCAATATCTTGGGCACGACCGGCTTGGTCAGGAAGGCGGCGACCTTGTCGGTATCGACGCCGTGTAGCAGATCGTCGGCGCCATAGGCGGTGATGATCAGCGCCTTGGGACAGGGATGCCGCAGCGCCGTGGCGCGCAGCGCATCGACCGTCTCCATCCCGTCCAGGCCGGGCATCTTCCAGTCGAGCAGGGCCAGGTCATAGGGCTCGCCCCGTTCGTCGGCATGTTCGATCGCGGCGATCGCCTCCCCGCCCGACGCGACCAGGTCCACCGCCATGCCCCAGCCGGCAAAGACGTCATGGATGATCTGGCGCGACGCCGGGTTGTCGTCGGCGGCCAACACGCGCAGCCGGCGGACATGCGCCGACATCGGCATTTCCAGCCCCATCGCCCGGTCGTCCGCATCCATCAGCATGTGGCAGATGAAGGTGCTGCCCTGGCCGGGCGCACTTTCGACCGCAATGTCGCCGCCCATCTGCTCCACGATCTGACGGCAGATGGCGAGGCCAAGGCCGGTGCCGCCGAAACGCCGCGTGGTCGAACTGTCCGCCTGGGTGAAGGAATGGAACAGCGATTTCTGCTGCTCGGGCGTCATGCCGATGCCGGTGTCGCGCACCGTCAGCTTCAGCCGCACCCGACCATTCTGCTCGGACGCCGACAGGCCGATGGTGACGGTGCCTTCCTCGGAAAATTTGACGGCATTGCTCATCAGGTTGAGCAGCACCTGGCAAAAACGCATTTCGTCGCCGATCAGCCGCTCGGGCACATCGGCATCGACCCGCGAGACGACCCTGACCTGCTTCACCTCGGCATTGGCGGCGACCAGTTGAATCTGGTTCTCGATCGCGCTGCGCAGGGTGAAGGGATGCGCCTCCAGCGTCAGCTTGCCCGCTTCATTCTTCGAGAAATCGAGGATGTCGTTGATCAGCCGCAGCAGCGACACGCCGGCCTGGTTGATCTTGCCGATATAATCCTGCTGCTTGGGGTCGAGGTCGGTCCGGGCGACCAAATGGCAGAAGCCCAATATGGCATTCATCGGCGTGCGGATTTCATGGCTCATATTGGCCAGGAACAGGCTCTTCGCGCGATTGGCCTCCTCCGCCTCGCGGGTCCGCGCCTCCAGCGCCTGATTCTTGGCCAATATCTCCTCGCCCATCTTCTGGTTGCGCTGGAAGCTCTCGACCAGCTTGTCGCTCAGCCAGACCAACACCGCCGTCTGGAAGGCGACGATGCCGGCATGCAGCAACACCCGTTCCAGATTGCCCTGCCCCGGAAACACCGCGTAGGGCAGCAGATAGAGCAGCAGCAGATGATGCAGCGCAGTCGCCGTCGCCGCGGCCAGAATAGCGCGCTTGTCGCACCAGGCGATCGTCAGCGCCAGCATGGCGAAGAAATACATGTGCATGTCCATCTGCCAGGCATGGCCGCGCAACAGGAACAGCAGCATCGCCGGTTCGCCCATTAGCGCGACGGCGGACAGATAGCGGGTCGCAGGGGCAATGCCCTGACGCCACCAGGTCAGATGATAGGCGCCCGCCAGCAATGTGCCGCCCAGCGCTGCACCAATCGGCGAATGGCCGGTCAGAAGGGCAATGGTCGCCAGCAACGGGACATGCGCCCAGAAGAGCGGCACGAGGAAGCGGCCAAAGTGGAAACGCAACTTGTCCAGTTCGATAATCATGATGTCTGCCCCCCCGGCAATGGTTCGCCGCACTCGATCCGCGACGGCGTTGCGATCACGCCCCAGGCCCCCGCCTTGCGCAACGCCGCCGCGAAATCCGGCCGGGTCGACCCGGCAATGATGATGTTGGACAGGCGCCCCATGCCGACCAGACCGCCGTCAGCCGCCCGGACCAGGTTAATGGCATCGGCCCGCGACGCCCCCCACGGCGCGATCACCAGATAGCGCCCCGAACCGCTGCCGCTCATGATCCAGGCCGCCGCCAGCCCGACCAATCCCGCCAACATCAGCAAGGCCGCGGGAATATAAGCGGAAATAGCGCAGGAGGACGCACAGCGCTCTTCGTTGCAAACTGTCCGCGAACAACTGTTCAAATCATTAAGGAGACCGGCCTCATCCATGGCATTATTAGGCCATAGAAGCATTTTATAATGGTTAAGAGCAGATTGCTTCCTCTGTTCGTAAAATGACGATCGATCCCGCACAACAGGATCGCCCTTAATATATGAAATTACAGAAAATATCGCCAGAAACAGGATGTGTTTTACAAGTTATACATCAAAATCATCGCGTTTCCCGCAATTCCGACATCGGCTTGCCCGGCTCGCTCGAACATGGCATCTGCCGCCGCCCGAACCCATATTTTTGCTGGACAAGCCCCTGTCGATGGCCTTGCGCGACGCCGCGCGCGCCTTCGTCAGGCGCTTCGCCGGCATTGCCGAGGACAATGCGCCAGCCTGCCCGTTACCCGTCCCTGTCCGACATGCAATGCGCCGGCGATACCCCTATCGTCGCGCCCATGCCGGATAGCATGTCCTCCCCCACGATGAGCCTTGCCGCCTGATGCTCTTCGGCCAACTCCATTCCGACATTTTCGCGCTGTTTGCCGGGTCGAACCGCTTTCTCTACGAGCGGGTACTGATCGGCCTCTATGAGGGCTTCTACCGTTCCGACCTGCATTTCCCGACCCAGGGCGAGGTGATCCAGCTGATCTACACGCTGCTCGGCGACAATGCAGAGCTGTGGCGCGAGGATGAAAGCCCGGTGGTACTGGACAAGCTGGCCGCGCGACCGGGCCGCCGCGTGCGCCGGCGCAAGTTGGAAGCCGCCGACGCACAGGCGACCAGCGCGGCGATGATGCGCGCCCGGCACATCTACAACCGGCTTCAGGCAACCGGCTGGATCGAGGAAAGCCGCTATGGCCTGAAGGTCACGGTCGACATGCCCGCCGGCGCCATGCGCCTGGCCGAATTTCTCTGCAGCCTGCGCGAAGGCCTGTCCGACCAGCTTGGCGGCCTTGTCATCCAGGTGAAGAACGAGCTGGAAGCGCTGCAGCGCAATGCGCGGGAAAATGCGCCCGGCCTGCACAAGGCGGCGCGCGACGCCGCCAGCTTCGGCCGCTATCTGCGCAGCGTGCTGAGCGCGCTGCGCGACATCGACAAGCGCGTGGTAGAAAGCGACAGCGTCGGCCGCCGGTTGCGCCATTATTTCGAGGATTTCGTCGAGAAGCTGCTGCTGCAGGATTATGCGGCCATCTCGACCACGTCCCACCCGTATCGCTTCCGCCATCGCATCTTCACCGCGCTCGACGCGATCGAGGATTCGATCGCCGACGTCGCCGCCATCGCCGAAGCCTATCATGAGGCCCGGCTGGCGCCCGACCCGTCCGCCGCCCGTGATCTGGTCTATGACGATCTGCACAAGGTCCGGCGCGTGTTCGACCAGATCGAGGAGGCTTTCGAGCGCATCCAGCAGCATCGCAGCCGGCTGGAGACGCGGCTGCGCAATACGGTCCGCTATGCCGGACGGCGCGGCAACAGCTTCCTCCAGCGCAGCGAGCCGATGCTGCTGCAACTCGACCGGCTGCTCGCCCGTGGCGAGAGCGAGGATGCCGCGCCACCGCTGTCCGGCCTGCTGGAACCACGCCGGTCCTACTGGTCCCCCACCCTGCTCGCCCGGCCGCGCACCTATCGTTCGACGGTTGCGGGCGGCCTGCTGCTCCTGCCCCCGCCCGATCCCCTGCGCGAATGGCGCAAGCAGCTGGACTGGGCATATCTGGCCCGCCTCGCGGTCACGCCCGAACAGGTCAGCCGCTTCCTCGAACGGCGCGTTGCGCCCTTCGGGTCGGGCGAGGCCAGCCGCTTCGCGATCGAGACGGTCGATGATTTCCTGGCGCTTGAGGCGCTGCGCCTGTCCATGCTGGCCGCCGATGCCGACGGCCGGGGCAATGCCATCGCCAACCATCTGGCGCCCCATTTCCGCTTCTCGGTCGATACCGGATCGACCATCGACAATGACTGGCTGCACTGCGCGGGCTTCACCGTCTCGCGCATTGGCGACGCCGTGACCCCAGAGATACAAGATGCTCAGTGAATTTCAGGCCCTGGAAGCGCGCGATCCGCGCCGGATGCACCGCGTGACCCAGGCGATCAGCCAGTTGCTGCGCCATCAGTTCCTGCATGTGCAGGATCGCGGCTCATCCGCCCTGCTCGAAGTCCTGCTGCGCCCCGATGTCGAGCGGCTGGTAGCGGATTATTTCGAAGTCGCCGGCTATCGGCTGGTGGTGCGCGAAAGCGAGGGCTGGGCCGGCATCCTGCCCGACACCGAACAGATCGGCCATCCGCGCATGCGGATCGACGAGACGCTGGTGCTGCTGCTGTTCCGCCGATTGTGGGAAGAAGGCATCCAGGAAGGCGATGTCGAACGCTATGGCAGCGTGATGGTGACGCTCAATGCCGCCTATGACGCCTATCAGGACATGGTCGCCCGCGCCCGCCGCGCGACGCTGGGGATCAACGAGTTCAAGGCGCTGGTCACCGCACTCGACCGCCGGGCGATCGTCCATATGGGCGACATCGACGACGAGCTGGAGGACATGCCGATCACCATCCGCGCGTTGATCGCCACCGTCGCGGGCGAGGAGTTCATGGCCCATCTCGAACAATTGCTGGCCGGCGGCGACTATCAGGAAAGCGAGACGGAGGAGCCCGTCATCGACCTGGATGACGCCGACGAGGAGGAGGTCGCATGATGCAGCTTGCCCATATCGCACTGGTGCAATGGCATCTGTTCGGCCGCGAAGACCTCGCCGTCAGCGGCGACACCGCCGTGCTGGGCCAGAACCGCTCCGGCAAGTCGACGCTGATCGACCTCATCCAGGCAGTGATGACCGGCGGCTCGCGGCGCTGGTATCAGTTCAATCGTTCCGCCGGCGAAACCGGCAGCCGCAAGTCGGAACGCACGCTGCGCGGCTATTGCCTCGGCCAACTCAACGAACATGAATTTCTGCGCCAGGAATCCGTCACCCACATCGTGCTGACGTTCGACGATCTCGATGGTGTGCGCCCGCCGGTTAGCGTGGGCCTATGCGTCGAGGCGTCCGCGATCGAGGACGCACAGGTGGTCGGCCGCTATATCGCGCCCGGCGTGCGAGTGGATACCGACCTGCTGATCGAGAATCTGGACGGCGGGCAGCAACGCTCTGCCCCCTGGAATCTGGTGCGCGAACGGCTGGAGCAGGCATGCGCCGCGGCCGGCACCGAGCTCATCCGCCCCGATGGCCCGCGCAACCATATCCGCGAATATATGCGCCAGCTGTTCACCGGCCGGCGCCATAGCGACCCGGAACGTTTCATTCGCGCCTTCATCATGGCCCTGTCGTTCGAGGATATGCGCTCGGTCGAGGGCTTCGTGCATAATTTCCTGCTCGCCCGGAACGACATCGACATCGGCGAACTGCGCGAGGGCATCCAGCGCTATCGCGACATCCAGAAGGATGTGCATGAGCTGGAACGGCGGCTCGACGCGCTGCGGGCGCTGGCCGAACTCGTATCCCGCTTCGTCACCTTGCTGGAGCGGGAGGATGTCGCCCGCGGCACCGCCCGCCTCGCCGCCATGATCGAGGCGGGCGCCGCGCTGATCGCCAATCTGCGCGAACGGCGCGACACGCTGGCGGAACTGGACGACATCCAGCAGGATATCGGCCGCTGCGATGCGGAGATCGCGGCACTGGGCGATCGGCAGGACAGCCTGCTCGCCCAGTCCGTGGCGGAGGGCGCCGCCGGCAAACGGGCCGTGGTCGCCAGCGAACTCAAGGCCGTGGACCTCGCCCGCACCGGCGTGGTGCAACGGCTCGAAGCCCGTTTCCGTGCGGCCGCGCTCGGCGCCAGCCTGCTCGACCATCGCGAGCGACTCGCGCCCCTGAAGCTCGGCCCCCTGTTCCAGGCGCTGGAGGCGCTGCGGCAGCAGAGCGACGGGCTGGAGCCGCCGACATGGCCGCGCGATCCGCTGGCGATGGAGGAGCTGATCGCCACTGCCCGCCGCAGCGCGATCGATACCGTCGAGAAAATTCAGGAACGGCGCGATCAGGCGATCGCCCAGCGGCGCGGTCTGCAGGACGAACTGGCCGATCTGGTCGCACGGCGCGACAAGGCGCGCGCCGGCCAGGTGAGCCTGGACGATCGCACCATCCGCCTGATGGCCGCGCTGGAGCGGGAAAATATGCGCCCGCGCACGCTCTGCCAGGTGGCGGAAATCGTCGATCCGCAATGGCGCGAAGCGGCCGAGGCGCTGCTCGGTCGCGACCGCGAGGCGATCCTGGTCGATCCCGAACATGCGTCCCGCGCGGTCGAGATCGTGCGCGCCAACCGCGACGGCTTCCGCGGATGCCGGGTCATCAACAGCCGCCGCCTCGCCGAACAGCCGCCCGGCTTCGACACCGATTCCCTCGCCACCGTCTTTGCCAGCGACGATCCGCTGGCGATCGCCTTCCTGCGCTTCCGCACCGGCCAGGTGCGCCTTGCCGGCACCCAGGCGGAATTGCTGGCCGGCGGCCGCGCGATCATGCGCGATGGCGCCTATAATAGCGGCATCGTGGTCGAGGTGCTGCGCACCCGCGATCTCAAGATCGGCCGGGCCGCAGCCCCGCTGATGGAGGCCGAACTGCTCGCCCGGATCGAGGATCGGCAGGCGCTGATCGCCGTCCATGCCGAAACCGAGCGGTTCCATGACGATATTCATCGCAAACTGCTGCCGCTGATGGCCGATGTCGATCCGGCCGACCGGCTCGACCTGCTGGTCGCCGCGATCGACCAGCATGAGGAAAGCCGCACCGAATTGCAGCACCGGCTCGACAAGATCGCGATGACGGTCGACCCGGCGATCCAGCACAATCTGGACAAGGTGAAGCTGCAACTGCGCAGCGCCACCGAGGAAAAAGAAGAGCTGATCGGCCGGCGCGGCCAACTTGGCCAGGCCAGGATCGAAATCCAGCGGCGGCTGGATGCGGGCGATGCCCAGCCCGGCTCCTGGCTCTGCCTGCGTTCGCGGCGCGCCCTGTTCAAGGATCGGGTGCGCTCATCGGCCAGCCTCTCGATTCTGTGCGAGGCCTATCGCCAGCAGCGCGGACGCCCCCTGCCCCGACTGGTGCAGGAGATGATGAAGCGCGCGGACGAGGCCCGCGACGCCTATCAGGCGTTGCAGGGCGAAATTCGCGAGACGCTGGGCCATTATCGCGCCGATTTCGACAATAGCGCGCCCATTGCCCTGCCCGGCGCGATCGCGACCGAGGTGAAGCCCTGGCTCGCCGCCAATATCGCGGCGCTGGAGGACAATGAGCTGATCCAGTATCGGCGCCAGGCCGACGAAGCCGCCGAGCAGATCGGCCAGCTGTTCCGCACCGCCTTCATCCATGAGCTGAACGCCCGCTTCAACGATCTGCGTTCGGAGCTGGACAACCTCACCCGCGCGCTGCGGATGCGGCCGCTCCATGGCGAAATCTACACGCTCCATGCCCGTCCCAAGGAGGAGTTCGCCGCGCTCCACCGGCTGGCGCGCGAGAGCGAGCATGACGAACTGACCTTCGACGCCCTCTTTGGCCGGGCCGCCCCGCGCGACGCCGAACATGCCCAGGCACTGGCGGAGGTCGAGCGGCTGCTGAGCGACGAGTCCCTCGATTTCTCCGCCTATCAGGACTACCGCAACTATTTCACCTTCGACCTGCGCATGGAGGATGTGAACAAGGGCCGCACCACCAGCTATGACAAGCGCAAGGGCACGGCGAGCGGCGCGGAGCGGCAGGTGCCCTATTATGTGGTGATCGGCGCGGCGCTGGCCAGCATCTATCATGGCGCGCGCCGGCAATATGAGCGGGCGGAGCTGGGTCTGGGCCTTGCCGTGTTCGACGAGGCGTTCAGCAAGATGGACGGCCCCAACCAGCGCACCCTGCTCGAATTTTACGACGATATCGGGCTGCAGGTGGTGATCGCCGCCCCATCGGAAAAGCGCGCGGTCGTCTACGAAAATCTCGACAGCGTGATCGACGTGTTCCGCCATGGCGACAATGCCAGCGCCGAAGCCGTCCGCATCAAGCCCCATGCCCGCACCCAGATGCGCGCCGCCAACCCGCAACATCTGGACGATGCCGCGCTGGCCGAACGGCTCGACCTCTTCGCGCTGGACAGCGCGGAATAGGACTGGCCGGCTTCAGGGGCGCCGTCCCGCGCCCCTGAAGCCGCCATTAGATCAGGGGCGCGACGCCGCCACGCGGATCACGCCCACGCCCTTGACCGTCTCGATCTTCGTGTCGAACGGCGTGGACAGGCGCTGCAGCCGTTCCAGGATGCGCGCGCCGGTGGTGGCGTCGGCCAGGTGCGGCACGCCCTTGCCCGCGCCGGTGGCGTTGACGCCCAGGTCGACGGGATAGAGGCGAATTTCACTCAGTTGGCCATCCTTGTAATGGCTGACCGCGATCACTGTTTCGTAAAGGTTGGGATCGCCGAATTCCTTCGCGCCGCGTGCCTGCAGCAGTTCGGGCGCGGTCACGCTGCCCGGTGTGATGCCGAACTGGTCGTACATGTCGGCCGGCAGGTCATCCAGGCTGTTGTTCATCATCGCGAAGTTGCCGAGCGAATAGAAGATCGGCTTGCCCTTGTAGATCTCGATCCCGCGCAGCTGGTGCGGGCCATGGCCGACATAAGCGTCGGCACCGGCATCGATCGCCTGATGGGCCAGACCCTGGGCGAAATTGGCGGGCATCTGGCTGGCATTGCCGGGCTCGTGATTGTGCAGCGAGAAGACGGCGAAATTACCATTCTGCTTGGCCTGGCGCACGGCCAGCATGTTGGCGGCGACATCCCTGACATTGAGATCATATTCGATCGTCATCGGTGCGGTCGGGGTTGTCGTCGCCCGATATTCGCGGCCCTTCATCTTGACCGGCGCCCCCGCCTTGGTGCCCGCCAGCCGGGCGATCGTCGCCAGATCAGCGTCGGACACCCGGCCGACCTCGATGCTGCGGATGGCATTGGCGCCGCCACGGCCGGGCACCTGGCCCAGCGGGTCGGAGGCCGGCGACATCGGCGTGAAACTGGTGGTAGCCGACACCAGCCCGACGCGGCCATGCGGCCCGTCATAATAGGCCGGCGCACGGGCGGCGGTCATCGAACGGCCGGTGCCGGCATGGACGATATGCGCGCCATCGAGCAGCGCCAGTGTGTCATACAGCCCCTCCACGCCCCAGTCGGTGGCATGGTTGTTGGCATGGCCGACAATGTCGATGCCCATCTTTGCCACATCGGCCGGAACGGCGGGATCGGCCAGCATCCAGGTGCCGCCCGACTCCGCCTGGGGCGAGCCCTTGAAGGTCTTGAGGTCGAGCGCGGTCGTCTCGAAATTGCCGAAGGTCACGTCCGCGCCGCGCAGGATGCGCAGCATGTCGGGCGACTGCTGCTCGATCGTCGCCAGCATCGGCCGCAGATAGATGAGGTCGCCGACCGCCGCGAAGCTGAAATCACCGGCGATCGGGCTGGTCGGCACGCGGCTGGTCGACAGCTGGCCGCCGCTTTCCTCTTCCTCGGCATGGGCCGCGATCGGCGCGGTCAGCATCAGCGCGGCGCCGGCCAGCGACAGGCTCGGGACCGCGCGGCGGCGAAGAATCTTGGACAGCATCAACGGACTTCCCCTTTGTAACTTTGTGTCGGGGATAGCCGGTCGGGCTGACATGAACCTGTCGCCGGGGCGGGCTTTTCTGTTCGACGACCCTATTCGGCGCGAAACGCGATGGTGACGCACAGCCCCCGGCCGGTCCGTCCGTCGGCCAGGCTGATCTGCGCCCCCATCCGGTCGGCGAGCGCGCGGGCGATCGGCAGGCCAAGCCCAGTGCCCGGCGTCGCGCTGTTGCCCGGCATGCGATAGAAACGGTCCCACACCTTCTCGCGCTGCGCCTCAGGAATGCCCGGACCATCATCGTCGATATCGACCATCGCCTGCCCGTCACGGCGATAGAGATGAACGGTCACCGTGCCGCCCGGCCGGTTGTAGCGGATCGCATTGTCGAGCAGATTGCCGATCAGCTCCGCAGCCAGCCCCGGCTGGCCGACCGCCATGGCCGGACCGACCATCGCCTTGTCATAGCCGATCTCGATATCGGCCGGCGCCTGGGCGGCGCGATCGGCGATCACGTCCGCGGCGACTTCGGACAGGTCGAACGGCCCCATGCGCATGTCGCCATCCTCCTCGCTGCGGGCGAGCGCGATCAACTGGCGCAGCAATTGCTCCAGGCTGTCGATGGCGTGGGGAATATCCTGCAACGCCGCCTTGCCCTGTGGCGAGGCCGCGCCATAGCGATCGAGCACGTCGAGATGGACCCGCGCCACGGCGAGCGGCGTGCGCATCTGGTGCGAGGCGTTGGAGGTGAACTGCCGCAGCGAATTGGTCGCCCGCTCCAGCCGCGCCATCAGCCCGTTGAAGGCCGCGACGAACGGCTTGATCTCGACCGGCGTGGCGTCCGCCATTTCCATGCGGAAAGCCGGCGACGCCTCGCGCCGGGCGGCCTCCACCTGCCCCGTCAGGTCCGACAGCGGCCGCAGCCCCCAGCGGATCGCCCACCAGAAGAGCAGCCCGGTGACCAGCAGCACCGCGACGCCGACCAGCAGCACCTGGCGCAGGAACAGCCTTTCATAGGCGGACCGATCATCCAGATAGTCGGCAATCTGGATCGCGATCAGCCTGTCATCGCCATAGGCGCGGCGCATCTCGGTCGCGATCCGCACCGGCTTGCCGTGCAACGTGCCGCTGCGCAGATAGGCCGCCTGGGTGACATAATGGGCATCCGCCGGATCGAGATAGCCGCGCACCAGCGGCGTCTTGCGATAGGCATTCTTGAAGGTCGCGGGCGGATGGCGATCGGTCACGCCATCCCAGTCCGCGCGATAATCGGCAGGCGGCTTCAGGCTGGGATCGCCCGCGACCAGCGTGTCGCCACGATAGACGCTGTAATGGACCACCGGCCGGGCGCGACGCTGGAGCAGGTGGATGACCAGCGGCACCAGCCGCTTCTGATCGGCCGGCGGACTGTTATAGGCAAGGCTGAGCGTGCGGACCGACCCCACCAGCACCCGGTCGACCGTGTCCGCCTCGGTATTGTGATTGACCAGTGCGGTGATGACGGAAAAGACCAGCACCAGCGCCGTCAGCGGCATCATCACCGCGCCGGTCAGGCGCAGCCGCAGCGAGGAAGACAATCTGCGCATATGTGTAACTGTCGATCAGTCCGGCGCTCAGGCCGCTTCGATCATATAGCCCAGCCCGCGGATCGTGCGGATCGACGGGCCTGACGGCTGCAACTTGCGGCGCAGGCGGCCGACATAGACTTCCAGCGCATTGGGCGTGACCGCATCGTCGAAGTTGAACACTTCAGCCGACAGCCTTTCCTTGGCCACCACCTTGCCCGGCCGGCCCATCAGCGTCTCCAGCACCGCCAGTTCGCGTCGGCGCAGGTCGATCATGCTGCCTTCCAGATAGACAGTGCGGCTGGACCGGTCGAAGCTCAGCGTGCCGATGCGCAGCACCGGATCGAGCGTGCCCTGGCTGCGCCGCACCAGCGCGCGGACCCGCGATTCCAGTTCGCGTGGATCGAACGGCTTGGCCATATAATCGTCGGCGCCACGATCCAGACCATTGATCCGGTCGTCGATCATGTCGCGTGCGGTCAGGATGATGATCGGCGTCCGCGCGCCGCGCGCGCGCAGCCGGCTCAGCACTTCCAGGCCGTCCAGATCGGGCAGGCCCAAGTCCAGGATGATTGCGCTATAGGGTTCCTGATCGGCCAGCCGCAACGCATCCTCGCCGCTGGTCAATATGTCGACGGAAAAGCCCGCGCCTTCCAGCGAGGCCATGATCCCCCGCGCCAGACGCTCATCATCTTCCACCAGCAACAAACGCATTACAGCACTCCTACCGATCCCGGCAGGCACCCTCGATCGACATTAAATTGCGATACGCATCCACAGCAGGAATGCAAATACCAAATAAAAAGCCCTTATCTTGCCGTTGATTGCAAGATCGGCCGCCTCACCCCTCTCTGTGTCAGGTTCGTGACAGCGACTCCGGTTAGGACTCGCCAGGAAAGACGGACGACGACGGATTTTCCGCCGTACGCGCCGCCAGAAAAAACAGATCGCAGCGCGGCAAGAGCGCTTCGGGCGCACAAGGGGAAAATAGATATGACGACCGTTCGGTCCTCGCTCGCGGGGGCGCTCATCTGCATGGCTGCGGCACTGCCCGCCACCGCCATGGCACAATCGGCCAGCCCGGCCCCGGCTGATGCCGCGTCGCTCGCCCGCCTTGATGCGCTGTTCGCGCGCTGGAACAGCAAGACCGCCCCCGGCTGCGCCGTCGCCGTCTCCCGCAACGGCCAGGCGATCGCCACCCGCGCCTATGGCATGGCCAGCCTGGAACTGGGCGTTCCCCTTACCCCGGACAGCATCTTCGAGGCCGGATCGGACTCCAAGCAGTTCACCGCCGCCGCGACCCTGATGCTGGCCCATGCCGGCAAGCTGTCGCTGGACGATGACATCCGCAAGGTCGTGCCGGAAATGCCCGATTACGGCACCCCGGTCACGATCCGCCACCTGCTGCACCATACCAGCGGCCTGCGCGACTGGGGTTCGGTCGCCGCGATCGAGGGCTGGCCGCGCAACAGCCGCACCGCCGACAATCAGGACATGCTGAACATCGTCGCGCGCCAGAAGGAACTGAACTTCGCGCCCGGCAGCCATTATCTCTACAGCAACAGCAACTATAACCTGCTCGCCATCATCGTCGCGCGGGTCAGCGGCCAGTCGCTCGCCGACTTCACCCAGGATCATATCTTCAAGCCGCTGGGCATGACCCACACGCGCTGGCGCGACGATCATGGCGATGTCGTGCCGGGCCGCACCGGCGCCTATGAATTCGACGATGGCGTCTATCGCAACGACCAGGTGATCGAGGACGCCTATGGCAATGGCGGCCTGCTGACCACGGTCGGCGATCTGGTGAAGTGGCAGGCGGCGCTTGACGCCGACACGTTCGGCACCGGCTTCACCGCCGAAATGCAGACGCCAACCAAGCTGAATGACGGCACGCCGATCGCCTATGCGCTGGCGCTGGTGAATCTCGACCATCATGGCCAGCAGGAAGTCAGCCACAGCGGTTCGACCGGCGGCTATCGCGCCTGGATGGCCCGCTATCCGCAGCACAAGCTGGCCGTGTCGCTGCTCTGCAATACCGGCAATGCCGATACGCCTGTGCTGGGCCGCGATGTCGCCGACATCTTCCTGCCCGCCTACAAGGCCAAGACCTATACCCCCAAGGGGCCGCTGCCCTCGGGCACCTATGCCGACGGCATGACCGGCTTCCCGGTCCGCTTCGACAGCGACGACAAGGGCAATCTGCGCGCCGACGGCCGGGTGCTGACTCCGGTGGGTCCGGGCCGCTGGGCGCTGCGCGAGGATATCTTCGCCTTTGGCAAGACCGGCCTGACGCTGGAACATCGCGAGGGCGAGAAGATCGCCTATCGCAAGGTCGATGCCGTCACCGCCTTCGATGCCAAGCCCTATGTCGGCCGCTTCTGCGGCGTCGACACCTTCGCCTGCCTCAGCTTCAAGCAGCAGGGCGACACGCTGACCTATAGCGGCCCGCGCTGGTACAACACGCCACTCAGCCCCGCCTATGCCGACGTCTTCACCGGCGAGGCCGCGCCGGGCGCGGGCCGCATCACCGTCAAGTTCGAACGCGACGCATCGGGCGCGGTCACCGCGCTGCGCTTTGGCGAAGGGCGTGCCTACGACGTCGCCTTCCGCCGCGTCGCCGACTGATTTTCAGCCATCACACAAGAGCCGCTCGGGTCGCGGCCACAACAAAGCAAGAGCAAAAGGGGACTATTGGAAATGCGTATTGAAGACACTGGATTTCGCCGCCTGCTGATGGCGGGCAGCGCCGGGGCCGCCCTGGTCCTGTCGCTCGCCACGGCGCAGGTCGCCATGGCACAGGACAGCATGCCCGCCGCCGACGATGACGCCGGTTCGATCGTCGTCACCGGTTCGCGCATCGACCGCAAGGGCTTCGACGCGCCGACCCCGACCACCGTCGTGGGCGAAAGCGAACTGCGCCAGGGTGCCCGCCCCAGCATCGCGCAGGTGCTGAACGACCTGCCGCAGTTCCGCGCGACCCAGTCGCCGGCCAGCACCGTCGCCAACACCAACTCCTCCTCGTCGGCGATGGACCTTCGCGGCCTGGGCGTCACCCGCACCCTGACCCTGCTCAACAACCGCCGCTTCACCGGCTCGTCGGACCTTAACACCGTGCCGCAGGGCCTGGTGAAGCGGGTCGAGATCGTCACCGGCGGCGCCAGCGCAGCCTGGGGCTCGGGCGCGATCGGCGGCGTCGTCAACATCATGCTCGACGATGATCTGGAAGGCCTGACCATCGGCGCGCAGAACGGCGTGTCGTCGCGCGGCGACGGCTATCGCTACAGCTTCGACGGCACCTTCGGCACCCATTTCGCCGACGGCCGCGGCCACTTCATGATCGGCGCCGAATATCAGAATGACGAGGGCATTCTCGACCGCAATTCGCGCAAGAATGTCGGCAGCGCCAACCTCTTCTCGCCGACCACGGGCGACCATGACTATATCCTGGTGCGCGACGTCAACAGCTCGACCACCAGCCTCGGCGGCCTGATCACCTCGGGCACGCTCAAGGGCCAGACCTTCAATTCGGACGGCACCCTGCGCGCCTTCCAATATGGCAGCCAGATCAGCGGTTCGACCATGGTCGGCGGCGAAGGCGTGGCCACCAACGACGAATATGCGCTGACCAACCCCTATCAGCGCGTCAACAGCTATGCTCGCGCCAGCTTCGAGGTTGGCGACGCGACCTTCTGGGCGGACGGCAGCTACAGCCGCATCTGGGCCAAATATCCCTTCTATGCGGAAAACGGCACCTACACCCTGTCGGCCAGCAATCCCTATCTGTCGCAGTCGATCCGCGATCAGCTCTCCGCCGCCGGCGAGACCAGCATCAAGGTCGGCCGCTTCTTCGAGGATTATGGCTATCGCACCTTCGGCTATTATCGCCAGAATGTGGAAGGCGCGATCGGCGTCGATGGCAGCTTCGCGGACGGCAAATGGCGCTATTCGGCCTATTACAGCCATGGCGAAAACCGCAACATGCAGAGCTATGACAACCAGATCACCGGCGCGAACCTGACCGCCGCGCTGGATGCCGTGACCGACAGCAGCGGCAATATCGTCTGCCGCACCGCGCTCACCGATCCGACGACCGCCTGCCGCCCGCTCAACATCCTGGGCACCGGCGCCGCCAGCCAGGACGCGATCGACTATGTGTTCGGCAATGTCGCCCGCGTCGTCTACACCACCAAGCTCGACAGCGCCGGCGCCAGCCTGCGCGGCGATCCCTTCTCCACCTGGGCCGGCCCGGTTTCGGTCGCCTTCGGCGCGGAAGCGCGCTGGGAAGAGCAGGTCACCAACAGCCTCGACGCCACCTCGGCCGCGAAGGGCTTCAGCCGCTTCAACTTCTCGCCGCTCGACGGCGGGTTCAACGTCCAGGAAGCGTTCGGCGAAGTCGCCATCCCGCTGCTCGACCAGCCGTTCAGCAAGCTCGATGTCAACGGCGCGGCCCGCTACAGCCGCTACAGCACCAGCGGCGGCATCTGGTCGTGGAAGCTGGGTGTGACCGATCGCATCTTCGACAATCTGCTTCTGCGCGTGTCGCGTTCGCGCGACATCCGCTCGGGCAGCCTGGCGGAACTCTACACCACCACTACGACCAGCTTCACCACGGTCGCGGAAGGTGGCAAGACCTACTCGATCACCCGCTATGGCGGCGGCAATGCGAACCTGAAGCCCGAAATCGGCAGCACGCTGACCGCCGGCGCGGTGTTCACGCCGACCTTCCTGCCGGGCTTCAACCTGTCGGTCGACTATTACAACATCAAGCTCAAGGACGCGATCACCTCGTTGGGTGCGCAGGACGTGATCAGCGGTTGCGCCAACGGCAATACCGACCTGTGCAGCCAGATCGTGCGGGACAGCTCGGGTGCGCCCACCACCATCTACACCACCTATATCAACCTGGCCGAATATAAGACCGCCGGCGTGGATATCGAGGCCAGCTACACCCTGCCGCTGAGCAAGGTGAGCGGCGGCCTGGGCGGCACGATGCGCTTCCGCGGCCTTGCCACCTATGTCGACAAGGTGCTGATCAACGATGGCATGACCAGCGTCGACCGCGCCGGTGACGTGGGCGACAATGTCAGCTTCGGCACGCCGCACTGGCGCGCCACCGGGTCGATCAACTACAGCAGCCAGGACGTCTCGGTCGACGCCCGCGTCCGCTATGTCGGCGGCGGCAAGTTCAACCATGCGCTGGACATCGCCAACAACGACATCGCCGCCCGCGTCTATGTCGACCTCGGCGCCCAGGTGAATGTCGACAAGTTCACCCTGTTCGCCAACGTCAACAACCTGTTCGACCGCGATCCGCCGCTGACCACCTATGGCGCGATCCACTATGACACGATCGGCCGTTACATGACGGTCGGTGCCAAGGTTCGCTTCTGACCCCTGGCTGATCGATGTGCGCGGGCAATCCCTTGCCCCCTGCCCGCGCACATTGAAAACCCGCCTTCGAACGACCGGCACCCACGCGGCGGGCTTTCATGCGCCGCCCCGCTGGGCTAGCACGCGCTATCCATCCGGTGCAGGATCATGGACGTTCGATGCTCACGGTTCGACAGATAGAAATTTTCCGCGCCGTCATGATTACCAAGACGGTCAGCGGCGCCGCGCGGATGCTCGGCACGTCCCAGCCCGGCCTCAGCCGGATGCTCGGCCATATGGAGGATAGGCTGCAGTTCCGCCTGTTCGACCGCACCCGCGGCCGGCTGGTGCCGACCCAGGAAGCCGGGGTGCTGTTCGAGGAGATCGAACGCATCTACAAGGGCTTCGACGATCTCGCCCATGTCATCCGCCGACTGGCCAAGGGGGAGGACAAGACCTTTCGCGTCGGCGCGTCGCCCTCGCTCGGCCATTCGATCCTGCCCCAGATGCTGGCCCGCCTCAGCGCCAATTATCCCGGCCTCACCATCCAGTTCGACATTCTCTCGGTCGAGCAGGCGATCGATTATCTCGCGCTCCAGCGCGGCGAATATGCGCTGACCGTCTTTCCGATCGACCATCCCAACATCCTGTCCAGCCGGATCGGCGCCGGGCGCATGGTCTGCGCCGTTCCCAGCCATCATCCGCTGGCGGATCGCGGCCGGATCGGCGTGGCGGACCTTGCCGGCGCGCAACTGCAATCCTTCCGCCCCGACACGCCCCATGGCCGGATCATCGCCGACATGTTCGCCCGCGCCGGGCAGGAGCCGGACGTTTCCACCTATATCCGCTTCGCCGAAACCGCAGTCGCCTTCGTCGCCAACGGCATGGGCGTGGCGCTGGTCGACAGCTTCACCGCGATGCAGCCCCATGCCGACACCGTCCGCTTCCTGGAATTTGAAGACCCCGGCGTGCTTCCGGTCTATATCAACCGCAATATGGAATCGCCGCGCGCCATCATCGGCGAAACCTTCGAGGAGATTGCCCGCAGTGCGATGCTCGCCCTGCCGCGCCCGCCGAAGCCATAACATAGCGATATAGCGAAGCGCATCTGGAGCGGTGGAAATTACCTATTGAATGGATGAGGCATAGCCATCCGCAGAATAGAAGCCGACAGGCCACCGGACAAGCAAGGCAAGGGCGCAGGGCGCCGCGAGAGGATGAAAGGCATTATTCGAGATGGCCAGCTATTCCGCCACCGGCAGCGTGTCCGTGCGACCCTATGTGACCGTTGACGGCCAGGCTGCCCCCGTCGCGTCGGACAGCCAATGGACCGCACGCCAGATACTGGTCGTCGCCATCTGTTTCATCCTGAACATGCTCGACGGCATGGACGTGCTGATCCTGTCCTATATCGCCTCCGCCCTGTCGACCGACTGGCAGGTGACGCCCGAACGGCTGGGCGTGGTGTTCAGCGCCGGGCTGGCCGGCATGGCCGCCGGCGGCCTGCTGATCGCGCCGATGGCCGACAGGTTCGGCCGCCGCAAGCTGATCCTGGCCTCGCTGGTGATGATGGCCGGCGCCATGTTCGGCTCGGCCATGGCCGCCAATATCGGCGAACTGATCGTCAGCCGCTTCATCGTCGGCATCGGCATCGGCACGGTGCTGGCCAGCATGGCGGCGCTGACCGCCGAATATGCCCCGCCTCGGCACCGCACCTTCGCCGTCGGCTTCCTCCAGGCCGGCTATCCGGTCGGCGCCACCATCACCGGTTTCGTCGTCGCCAATCTGCTGCCCATTTACGGCTGGCAGGCGATGCTGCTGGGCGCGGCGATTCTTTGCACCCTGTCCCTGCCCTTCGTCTGGCTGCTGCTGCCCGAAAGCATCGACTTCCTGCTGACCCGCCAGCCCAAGGGCGCGCTGGAAAAGGCCAACCGCCTGCTCCGCTCGATGGGCCAGCCGGCGGTCGATACGCTGCCCGCCAAGAAGGTGCATGAAGCCCAAAAGGCCGGCGTGCGCGGCCTGCTGACCGACGGCCGCGCGACCGGCACCATCCTGCTGTGGATGGCCACCATCTCGGGCTTCATGACGCTCTATTTTGTCATCAGCTGGATTCCCAAGCTGGCGGTCGAGGCCGGCCTGCCGGCCAAGGACGCTATCTATGCCGGCGCCATCTACAATATCGGCGCCTTTGTCGGCGTGACCCTGATCGGCATCGCCGGCACCCATTTCGACCTGCGCCGCCTGATCCTGGGCTATATGTCGGCCGCCGCCGTCACGCTGGTCCTGTTCGGATCGGTCGCGATGCCGCTGGTAGCGACGCTCGCCACCGCCTTCCTGATCGGCGTCCTCGTCCAGGGCGGCTTCAACGGCTGCTACCCGCTCGCCGCCAGCCTCTATCCGCCCGAAGCGCGCGGCACCGGCATCGGCTGGGCCATGGGCGTCGGCCGGATCGGCGCGGTGATCGGGCCGATGCTGGGCGGCTTCCTGCTCGCGGCGAAAGTCTCACTGCCTGTCATCTTCGGTGTCTTCGCGGTGCCGGCCGTCATCGCGGGCATCTGCGCCGCGATGATCCGCCTGCCCAAGGCCGACTGACCGCCCCTCTTCCAAGGATAATGCCATGTTCCAGTCCCCCGCGCCCGTCGCGGATCGCCTCCGCGCGTCCATTCTCTGCGGCCTGATCGGCCAGGGCATCGCCGGATCGCGCAGCCCGCACATGCACGAGACGGAAGCAAAGGCGCTCGGCCTGACCCTCGTCTACCGCATCCTCGATGCCGATCGGATGGGCTATGGCGCAGACGACCTGCCCCGCCTGCTGCCGATGCTGGGCGCGATGGGCTTTAACGGGATCAACGTCACCCATCCCTTCAAGCAGGCGGTCATCCCCTTGCTCGACAGCCTGTCCGACGCGGCGCGGGCATTGGGCGCGGTCAACACCATATTGTTCCGCAACGGCCGGGCGCATGGCGACAATACGGACTGGTCGGGCTATCGCGCCCATTTCCTCGCCGGCCTCGCCGATCGCCCGCGCGGCCGAATCGCGATGATCGGTGCGGGCGGCGCGGCGGCAGCGGTCGGCTATGCCCATCTCGACCTTGGCGCGACGCATCTTGCCATCGTCGATCCGGCACAGGAGCGCGCGGCGGCGCTGGCCGATCGGCTTGGCGCACTCTTCCCGGCGGCGCAGGTGCAGGCCATGGCCCAAGCGGCCGATGCCATCGCGGACGCCGATGGCGTGGTCCAGACCTCCCCGATCGGCATGCTCAGCCATCCCGGCCTGCCCTTCGATCCCGATCTGCTGGCGTCCGATCAATGGGTGTCGGACATCATCTATTTCCCGCTGCACACCCCGTTGCTGATGGCCGCGCAGGCGAAGGGCTGCGCCATACTGACCGGCGGCGGCATGGCGGTGATGCAGGCTGCCCATGCCTTCGCCCTGTTCACAGGCCTCGCGCCGGACAGCGAGCGCATGCTGGCGGACTTTGCCCGCGCGACCGATGCGGCTGTCACGCCATGATCGCCGACAGCCCGCCCGCCATCGTCCTGCCCGTCCAGGTCGCCGAAGCGGTGAAGCCCGCCCCGCAATTGCAGGGGCCGCCCGCCGGACCGCAGACGCCCCCACCCCCGCCGCCGGCCGCGCCCCAGGCCGGCTGGCGCACACGGCTGAAGGACAGCGGCGTCAACCTCACCTTCTCCTATGTCTCCGAAAGCGCCGCATCGATCAGTGGCGGCCGCGACCAGGGCGCGGCCTATACCCAGCAATTGCTGGCATCGGCGGTCGTCGACACCGGCAAGGCGTTCGGCCTTTCAGGCGGCAAGATCATCGCGACGATCATCCATCGCAAGGGGCAGGATCTGACCGCGACCCGCATCGGCAATCTGTTCGAGGTGCAGGAACTGTTCGGCGGCGGGCAGGATCTGCGGCCGGCGGAACTCAGCTATGAGCAGCAGTTGAACGGCGGCCGGACCGCGCTCAAGATCGGCCTCTATCATACGGGCGACGACTTCGCGACCTTGCCCTCGGGCTGCCAGTTCCAGAATTTCGCCTTCTGCCCACGCCCGACCACGCTTTTCTACAATAGCGGCTTTTCCGGCTTCCCGATTCCGCGCTGGGGCATTCGCGCCCGGCAGGACATCGGCCATGGGCTGAGCATCAGCGTCGCCGCCTTCGAAGTGAACAGCATCCGTGCCCAGACCGGCAATGGCTGGCAACTGGCGCCGCGTTTCGACAGTGTCGTGCTGCCGATCGAACTGGGCTGGAAGTCGGGTCAGGGCGCGGGGCAATTGCCCGGCCTGGTCCGGGTCGGCGGCCTGATCGATACCACCGACAAGCCCGATGTCTATACCGACGCCAATGGCAATTCCTACGCTCTGTCCGGCCTCGCCCCGGCCACCCGGCGCGAACGGTGGAGCGCCTGGGCGATGGCGGAAAAGATGATCGTCCGCTTCGGCCCCGGCGAACGCGGCCTGTCGCTGTTCGGCACCATGACCCTGTCCGACCGGGCGACCGCGCGCGTCCCCTTGTTCCTGAGCGGCGGCTTCGTCGCGCGCGGCCTGTGGGACAATCGGCCCAGGGACAATTTCGGCCTCGGCCTCGTCTATGCCAGGGTCAATCCGCGCATCGCCGATCGCCAGCGCGACCAGCAGTCGTTGGGCCAGGATGTCGATCGGCAGCGCTGGGAAGCAAGCGGCGAAATCTTCTATGGCTGGCAGGCGACCCGTGCATTGCTGCTGCGCCCCAACCTTCAATATATCCACCGCGTCGGGGCGACGAGCCGCTATCCCGATGCGGTGGTGGCCGGCATGACGATCAAGCTGATCCTCTGACCCCGCTCAATCGACCGGATTCTCGTCGCGGAACCGGTTCTGTGCGGCCAGCCGGACGCCGGCATTGGGTGCGCCATAGCCCATATAGCCACTATCGCGCTGGACGAACTCGAAGAAGAACAGCTTGTCGAAGGCGCGGCTGTAGAGCTGCCAGAAGCCGTGGCCATCGGCATCCTCGTCATAGAGGATGCCCAGCGCCTGCATCCGCGCCACCAGCGCATCGTCAAAGCCGAAGCGCGCGGCGACGTCGGCATAATAATTGGCCGGGATGGTCAGCACCGCCGCGCCCTCATCCCGCAGTGCCTGCGCGGTCGCGAAGATATCGTCGGTCGCCAGCGCCACATGCTGATAGCCGCCGCCAATTCCCTGGTCGAGGAAGCGGGACGACAGCGTCTCGCGCGCGTCCGATGCATTGAGCGTCACGCGGAAGGCGCCGTCGGGCGCCTGCAAGGCCTGGCTATGCACCAGCCCCGACGGATCGATCACATCCTGCGCCGCCTTGGCCTCCAGCCCGAACAGGGCACGCCAGTAAAGCTGCCAGGACAGGAACTCGTCATTATGAACGACGGCAGCGAGATGGTCGAAGCCATGGGCATGGACCGGCGCATCGGGCTCCGCCTCGATCGGCTGGAACTCGCGCGCCCACAGCCCTTCGACCTCATTATCGTCGATCAGATAGACCAGGCTGCCGCCGACCCCGCGCAGCGCCGGCATCGCCATCCGGCCGGGGCGCCCTTCCGCGCTATAGGCCTTGATCCCCAGCGCCGCTGCGCGCGCCTGCACCGCCGCCTTGTCCCTCACCCGCACGCCGATCGCGCAGATGGACGATCCATGCGCCGCACGATAGGCGCTGGCAAAGCCCTTGGGCTCGGCATTGACGACCAGGTTGACGCCGTTCTGGCGCCATCGCGTCACCTTCTTCTGGCGGTGCTCGCCGGCAAGGCTGAAGCCCAGTGTCGCCAGCGTGTGGCCCAGCCGCGCGGAATCGGTGCTGGCGGCGGTGAATTCCACGAACTCGGCGCCGAGCACCAGCTCCGGCGCGGGCATGGTCGACGGGCGCCCCAACTGTCGCAGCGCTGCGTCGCGCACATAGTCGAGCGAACGATGCCCGTCCTCCGCCACCAGCGTCGCGGCATTGGAGCGGAACCGGTCGTTGAAGATTTCCAGCGACAACGGCCCGTCATAGCCGGTGGCCAATATCTCCGCGACGAAGCCGGCGACATCCAGCCCGCCCTGCCCCGGCAGGTTGCGGAAATGGCGGCTCCAGTAGAGCAGGTCCATGTCGAGCAATGGCGCATCGGCGAGTTGGACGAAGACGATCTTGTCGCCACGGATATCGCGGATGCTCTCGCTCGGAATCTTGCGCGACAGCGAATGGAAACTGTCGAGGATGATGCCGATATGGGGATGGTCGACCTGCTCGACGATCGACCAGACATCGCGATGATCGAACACATGCCGGCCCCAGGCCAGCGCCTCATAGCCCACCAATATGCCGCGCTTGGCCGCCCGCTCGCCCAGGTCCCGGAAATCGTCGACGATCCGCTCCCGCTCCCCCAGCGAAGCGGGCGAGCAGTTGGAGCAGACCAGGATGCGATCGGTGCCCAGTTCGCCCATCAGGTCGAACTTGCGTTCGGCCCGGTCGAAGGCGCGCTGGCGTAGCGCGCCCGGCATCCCCTCGAAATCGCGGAAGGGCTGGTAGAGCATGCAGGCAAGGCCCAGATCGTCCAGCATGCGCCGCACGTCCCGCGGCGCCAGTTCCGACCCGATCAGATCATTTTCGAATATCTCGACCCCGGCAAAGCCGGCCGCGGCAGCGGCACGCAATTTCTCTTCGAGCGTGCCGCGCAGCGAAACGGTGGCGATGGCGTTGGACATGGGGGATCTCCTTGAAGCCCCCTTATCCCACAGCCCGGCACCGCCATTTAACCGCTCAAGACCGACTATCCCATAGCATAGAGTTATAGGATGACCGCCCGGATCAGGACGGGATCAGCCCCTTGCCCGCCAGCCGGCCGCGCTCGGCCGCGACCTGCGCCGCGGTCTGCTTGCCGCCGGCGCGCACCTTGGCGACCTCCGCCGCAGTGAAGGGCGCGGCGGGCTTGGCTGCCTTCTTGAGCGACACGGCGTGGTTCAGCACGTCGGCAATATCCTGGTCGGACATCGTACCCATGCCGGGCATCAGGCCGGTGATCTTCCTGTCGTCCACGGTGATCGGGCCATAAATGCCATAGAGCAGCACCATGGCGAGATAGCGCCGTCCTTCCGGACTGGTCGCGATCTGCGCCACCCGGCCATTGAGACGCGGAAACTGGCCCGGCAGGCCCGCGCCCGAGGGCTGATGGCACATGGAGCAGCGATTGGCGAAGGTCTGCGGACCGGTCGCCTGTGCCGCCCCCGGCAACGCGATCGCCCCGACCGCCAGCAGAGAGAATGTGACGCGCTTGATACCCTGAATCATCGCCTGAAATGTCCCCGCACATATGGACGTTTGCCCCGGAAGCCGACCCCGCCAGGGTGCCGCACCGGATTTCACGCCTCTTCCCAAGATTATGTGGATGCGCGAATACCGGACAGTCTTCAAA
>Ga0209813_10000092_pt1 | contig 33357 bp, 36 predicted proteins | sample EndMethybrTD3033_FD_187596 | JGI IMG/M metagenome (GOLD analysis project Ga0209813, IMG submission 187596) | Populus endosphere microbial communities from Tennessee, USA - Endosphere MetaG P. TD hybrid TD303-3 (SPAdes) (version 2) | ecosystem: Host-associated > Plants > Roots > Endosphere... | reverse complement strand
TTTTTTGAGCAGCGCGCCGGCGTAGAAGCGGATACCGCCCGCTGCATCGACTAGGGGATTGGTCGCGAAACGGCGGTCCTGCGTGGCATCGCGGATTTCAAGAAAATCCTCTTCAAGGATCGCGTGGGCGCAAAAAGATGTGTCGAGCGGTGTTTCGCTAACACCAAGCCCGACTTCAGCCTTGAACCATTGGCGCTCGTCACCAACGAGGTTGACGACTGCGATCGGCGCTTCGCAGATCGCGGCGGCCAGCTTCACAATATCGTCAAACTGCTGTTCGCGCGGCGTGTCAAGAATCTCATATTCGGCAAGGACTGCACTACGACCTGCAAAAAGAGCGTCGCCAGAACAGGGTGAATCTTCGAATGCGTCGCTCAATTTATAGCTCCATGCGCTAGGCCGGCATGGTGACGGCTGCGCATGAGGTATAACCGCGTGCGCAGTATTGGAGCCAACGATAAAACATATGGCGTTCATTTGGAGCGACGCAGCCCCGTCGGAGCACGCGCCGACATGCGTGTATGGCGAGCGCACCGGGGCGGCGCTCCCCTGAAATAATCCCATTATCAAGAGGGAAGGCATTGATGAGGTTACGTTATACCGTTCATTTAGATTACATATTTTTGCTTATGGAAAGAATTGGCAGAAGCTCGCCCGTCTTTTCCGTTCTCTATCGCTGGGCTCTGTCTTCCGAAACGTCCGGTGTCCAGCTTAAAGCCGCCCTTCCGACGGCTGCCTCGGAACGACCGCAAAGTCCCAAAGTGCGCGCCCCCAGAGACCGGCAACAATACCTGAGAACTTACGCCGAAATCTGATCGGTTGGCGACATACAACGCAATTTCGGCACGCCACTTCTGCATATTTTTAGCTCCTGCTGGCAATCCGACAGGCGCCAATTATTTCCTTCACGCAGACATTTTTTACGCCTTAAAGGACAATCTCCTGATAGATTCTTGAAATCGAGGAAGCTTCCGCAACCAGCAATACCTGCAATGCCACGATGTAGACGTGACGAAGTTCGGCTGGCGCTCCGTCCCCCGCTGCACCCATCGCTGCCCTTATGATTTCAGCTGCACATTGGTTCATGGACGCGGGCGCGCCAAGAAAGTGGTGCTGATCTCCCATGAGACCAGATGAGGGGACCCCCGACAGAGCGGCCTTTACTTCGTCGACTGGACGCGTCGCCAGGTGATGGACCGCAACGTTGAGCGTAGTGCCCCACGCAGCCAATGCCCTTGTCGAGCGGATGAAATGGCAATGAGCGTCTATGAGGACGTCCATCCCAGCGGGCGACAATGTGAGCCTATACGTCCGCGAAGACCGAGCCATCGCTTTCTCTCCACCCGGCACCGGAAAGAACCGGCCCCCTTTTTACCATAGCAAATGACCGCAATTCGCCAATTGGTGCGATTACATGTCCAAAAGGGCATGAAATGGTACTTTGAAACCGAAATTGCTCCACAAGCTGACTCCAGCGCCGGATCGGCACTTCAGTGCCCCCCTTGTTGAGACGAGACGCGGGCGAACGCATCCTCTCTTTCAGACATCGAAGCCCGTCAGACATGAGCACTCGCAAGGACCGCTCGTGGATGGGGAGAGAAGGGATTGTTCATGCTCACCTGTCTTTCACTCTGTACGGCCCTGGCAGGAGGCGTGCCGCCCCTGCCCGTCATGGCGAAGACGCCTCCAGCAATTGGTCTGCAAGCCCGCCTGCGCGATTTTCCATATGGTCTGCTCGCTATCCAGCAGGAGGACAGCGATTTCATCATAATGGAAAAATCCGGCTCCCGAGGGCTCCGCCCGCGTCTTCCATCAGTATCGATCGGAAGCGCTGTCCGCGTCGATGCCGCATTGATCGACAGCTTTGAACCCTCGATCGATGGAGGAAGAGATGCGCAGCGCTAAATGGCTGGCACCCGTTGCGCTGATCACAAGCAGCGGCGCGATTGCGCAGTCGACGCCGCAGGATCGGTCTCCCGATCTCAACGCAGCGGCAGCAGAAGCTCAACGCCAACTACGCCAGACCTTCACGAACCTGGAGTTCGAGGACTTCGGACCGGCGCCCTTGAAGGGGCCTCTATATCAGGCAAGCGCTGGCGGGCGCATCCTTTATTACGCTCCCGAGAGCGAGCACATCATTTTCGGGGCTGTCTATGACAGCACCGGCGTGAACATCACCGCTTTGAGCCAGGATCAGTCGGCGCGGAAACGATTGAGTTCTCTGGATAAGGAGAGCGCGCTCGCCATTGGTCTCTCAGGCGCGCGCCAGGTGGTGGAGTTCACCGATCCGGACTGTCCCTATTGCCGCGCACTCGATCGTTTCTGGAACAGCAGGGCTGCGGCCGGCAAGATGGTGCGCCGTCTCATCTATTTCGTGACGGGAATCCATCCCGGCGCCGCCGCCAAGGCGGAGCATATTCTGTGTTCCAGAGATCCTGAGGCAGCCTTTCGGGCGATCTATTCGGGCCAGCAACCGGACCAATTGCTCACCTGCCCGGACGGCGCTGCTCGTCTTGCAAAGCACGGTATCGCGGTAAAGTCCATCGGCCTGTCAGGCACTCCGACCCTGATCATCGGCGAGAAGATCATCTCCGGCTTCGCGCAGGGAGAAATTGAAACGCAGCTCGAGGGGATATCACGCAAGACGCAGGCCCCGGGGCCGCCCGGCCCATAGGTTTCCCGATTGCCGACGCCCTCGCAACGCCCCGGAGCGGTCCTGCGCGGACGTCATTCGCCACCGCCGATGCGGTGACGGCATGCAATCGAGGACCGCTCCAGTTTCAAAGGAGACACGATCATGTACTTCCCCCCCTTACTCAAGGGGCTGGCTTCGCGCGGCTTGCGCGGCGTCGACGCCCTCCTCCTCCTCGGAGCCACCATGCTCGTCGCGAGCGCAGCCCACGCCTTCCAGGCGCCGGCGGCTGGAGATCTCGGTTACGACATCTACGACATTGTCGTGAACCAGGGGGTCAAGGGCCCGCTCGGGTTCGTCGGCGGGGTTGCCGCCTTCCTTTTCGGCGTCTCGCGGCTCTTCTCCAACATCATGGTCGGCATCCCGACCATCGTCGCAGCCGTGTGCCTCATCCGGGCCGACACCATCCTGCAGACCTTTGGAATGATGGTCTGAAGCCATTCGGTTGCGGGCCACCTGTCCCGCGCCGTGCCAGCGAAGGGCGGACGGTCCGCCTTTCATAACCAACACGCCCTTCCCGTGTTGGTGAAGCAAGGGAGAAGAGCGTGGACGAACGTCTTCCGCAATTCCTGCACAAGCCCGTCCAGATCCTCTGGTTCGATGCGCAGGAGTTCATCCTCGTCACTTCGACGATCTTCGTCGCCGTGATCGTAGGCCAGATGATCGGCTGGGCGCTCATCGGCGCTCTTCTCCTCTTCATCCCGTGGAAGCGCACGAAGCCTCGCGGTTTCATTCCACATCTCGCCTGGCGCTGGGGCCTCATCTCCTTCCGCCACTATCCCGGGCCGACCCAGACCCGCTTCTACGAGTGAGGCTCTTCATGGCAATGCGTCGCGCATCGAAAAGCGAGGATGAGCTGCTCCTGGACAAGCCGGCAAGCTTTGGCATCCATCGCTTCCTCCAGGGCTCCTCAAACCTGTTCGAGGAGAACCGCCTCCTCAAATTCGCGATCGTGGGCCTGTTCGGGGTGACCACGGTCTTGGGGCTCACCGTTTACACAACCGCCCGCAATGAACGCACGATCGTTGTGCCCTTCGGCGCGGGGGGCGACCTCTATGTGACCGGCGGCAAGCCATCATCGGCCTACCTGCGCACCATGGTGCGAAACATCGTCGCTCTTTCAGGAACCTATTCGGCCTACTCGGCCGACAGGCAATTCCAGGAACTGCTCTCGATCGTGCACCCGTCAGCCTATAACGGGATCCGCGACAGCCTGAACATCGTCCTGGACGAACTGTCGAACAATCCGACCCTGTCCATCGCAACCTATATCCGACCCGATCAACCCGTCCGGTGGACTGATCGCGAGATAGAGGTCCCGGTCGAGAAGATCCGCGTCATCGGCGGCGTCAACCGCAAGTTCAGAGGCGTGCTGAGGATCCGCTACGCGATCGACAATGGCCGCTTCTGGCTCACCCAGCTTGCAGAGGAGAAATTCGATGCCGAGACCCGATAGGCAGATTCTCGGGCTCATGGCTGCGAGCCTGTTCGCGGGCACTGCGAGCGCCCAGCCCCTCATCGCCCTTCCCGACCAGACCAGTTCGATCCGGCTGTCGAACCGCGACATCAATCACGTCATCTGTGAAGGCGGCGAGATCGAGGATGTGCGCTTCTCGGCCGAGAAGGCGATATCCGTCGAAAAGGGCGGCGCGGATGCGTGGATCAAGTTCCTGGTCAAGGAGAGTGATGATCAGGGCATGGTCACTCGTACCCATGTGACTGCACCCTCCGAATTCTTCATCAGCTGCAATGGGGCGATCTATCCGCTCTACGCCCAGCCCGAAGACATGCCGGCGCAGACAGTCCGTCTTGCCCGCGGCGCCAGGCAGCTCGCCGCAGAGAATGATGCCCTGCTTGGCCCAATGGTCGAGGAAGAGCGCGCGGTCTCCATCATTCTCTCGATACTCCAGGAACGCGTTCCGGCGAGCTTTACAGAAACAGCCACCGCATCCGGCGCAATTGCGCTCGCCGACCTTCCTGACCTTCGCATCACCGAACGCCGCAGGATCACGATTGAGGGGGCGAACCTTTCCGCATCCGAGTATCTTGTAGAGGCTCAGACCCAAGTCGAACTCGACGAGCGGGCCTTTCTCGACGCAAGGCTTGGCGGTCGCATCTTTGCCATCACCCTCGATCGTTTCTCGCTCAGGGCGGGTGAGACTGCGCGACTGGTCGTGCTACGCCACGATGTCGTGTCATGAGTTCGGAGAAACCCGTTCTCCCTTCCGAGACGCCTCGGGAACGGCCTGCAAGGAAGGTCGGTCCGGCCCTTCTCGACTTCAGGGCACACTGGACAGCACTGGATGCGAAGCACCAGCTCCGCGCGAAGCAGGCTGCAGTCGGTATCGTCATGGGGATGGCAGGCTATGGCCTCTACAGCCTGACGTCGGGCTCAAGGGAGGAAAGTGCGCCCACCCCAGCGGCCTCTCAGCTCAACATGGGTGCCGGATTGAGGGGCGACAGCCTCGAACTCAAACTGCGCGGCGATCTCAAGAAGATCCTCGATGGCCAGGTGCTCCTGGGTGATCGCGTAACAGCGATCGAGGAAGGGCGTCCAGGAACAGCGGGACCGTCTATAAACGGCCCGGACGATCTCCCCGCAGCCATGGCTGGCGAAACGCCGCCCGCCTTCCCTCCAAGCCCACTGCCCGAGGATTTCGAGCGGGCCGATGGAAGCCTTCCGGCTCCCCCCCTTCCGTCGGCGCCTCCCGCACCGCCGGCTCCGCCTGTTGAACGGCAGGTCGGTGCCATCGGGTCGGCCACCGCAGCCGCCGCAGCAGATCCCAAAGGAAATGACGCTAAAAAAAAGTCACGGACGATCTATTTGCCACCTGGTTTCATGAAGGCGCGGCTGCTGACCGGGATCGACGCGCTGGCAAGCCGCGATGCGACCAGCAACCCGGAACCACTGATCGCCCGGGTTCAGGCGCCGGCTGTTCTTCCCAATGACGTGAAGGCCAATCTGGCAGGCTGCTTCGTCATCGGCAATGCAACTGGCAGCCTCGCCAAAGAGCGGGTCGAGGTTCAGCTCATCTCTCTTTCCTGCGTCGACTTCGATGATCGATCCGTTGTCGATCAGCCAGTAAAGGGCTTCTTCGTCGATGCCGACGGGAAGAAGGGTCTCTCCGGAAAGGTCGTGACGCGAGCGGGCGCCGCGCTGGCGCGCAGCTTCCTTGCAGGCACCATCAGTGGCGTCAGCCAGAGTGTCGAGACCACGTTCGGCAACACCTCGACTTCCGCGCTGGGAAGCGTGCGAACCTTCGACGCTACCGACGCTGCCAGTGCCGGCATAGCCGGCGGCCTCGCCAAATCTTCGGAGAAACTGACCGACTTCTATCTCGATCTTGCACGGCAGGCAGGACCGATCGTCGAGGTAGGCGCCGCCAAGGATGTGGTCGTGGTCATCCAGGAAGGCATCAGCCTCGAAATCAAGCCAACCGCAGGAGTGAAATTCTGATGGCTATCAACCCGTCCTCCACACCCCGTTTCGCCCGCGCGGCCACAATCCTGGCTGCCAGCATTCTGCTGCCAGGATGCGCGAGCCTTGGCTCCCTCATGTCACCCTATTCTGAAAAGTTCAGCTGCAAGAACAGCGATCATGGCCAATGCATCCATCCGGACAAAGCCTATGCCGATGCTGTCGCAGGCAAGATATCCAGGTCGGATCCTGTAGTTACCAACGACACAGCCCTCCTCAAGGGGGCAAAATCGCCAGGGCGCAAGCGTACCGGTCCAGCAGCTGGAAACTATGCCGGCTATCGCGACAGCGTCTATCACGAGTTGAAAGGCCTGATCGACGCCCCCAAGACACCGATGCTGCGTCCGGGGCGGACGATAAGGACATTGATCCTGCCCTATGCCGATCGCCAGCGTCCCGATCGACTCTACATGCCCCGTTATGTCTATTCGATCCTCGACAAGCCCCAATGGGTAGTCGGCGATTATCTGGTAAGGCCCGATGAGACTACGCCCCACGTTCCGATCCTCCAGCAGAGCCCAAGTCAACGGAGCCCTGACGGGGACACCGACATCCCGGCCCCGCCGCCGCAGGAGCGCGAACCATGAAGGCGCCCGGCAACGGCCATGGCGGCGGCCTCACCTTCAGCCGCCTGCACCGCTCGGTAGCAAGGGACAGCTATTCGGACTTTCTGCCGATGGTGAGCTGGATCGAGAAAAACCAGGCTTTTCTCTGCATCGACGATGGCTGGGGTCAGGCATGGGAGCTGGTGCCCTCGGCCTATCTCTTCGCCCATGTCCATCAGGCACTCATCGGGCTGCTGAACATCCAGTTCGCCCCAGGCACAGTGGTCCAGATATTGAGCTTTGCCGACCCGCTGGTCGACCCGAGCCTTGACCAGTATCTCAATCTCAAGACGAGGTCGGACCCGCTTGTCCAGATGGCGGCGCACCGCGCTGCCCGATATCTGCGTGAGGGGACCGCCGGCCTCGACGCGCTGCACGGCATCCCAATCCGCAATTTTCGGGTTATCCTTGCGATCAAGACCCGCAGGCCGTTGGGGTCGGATCTGCGCCGACAGATCGAAGAGCAACTCTCCAAGCTCGGCATCGCGCGCCTCTCGCCGCAGGCAGTTGTCAGCTTCTATCGCCGTATCTTCAACGGCGTCTTTGCCGATGCGCCAGGCATGTTCGATGAAGGGTCGCCGACCGTCGCCGCTCGTCCCGTGCGCAAGCAGATCATCGATGCTGGTCCCGATCTAGTTTTTGAAGGGCCCGAACTTTTCCTGGGGAATCAGGTCGCGCGCTGCCTTACGCCCAAGGCACCGGCGCGGCGCATCAGCGCCGAGCGGGCGAACCGCTTCCAGGGCGGGATGCGCGGCGCTTCGGAAGACAGCGACCAGATTGGCGGTCCGTTCCTCTACACGCTCAACATCCTGTTCGATCACTCGGCCTTCGAAATCCACAAGCGCGCCCAGATCCTCTCTGCCCAGAAGGCCGCAGGAAGCTTCGCGGTCGAGGTCGGCAAGCAGATCGAGGAAATCGGCTGGGTTCTGGACGAAGCGGGCAATTCGCGGTTCGTCACGGTCCTTCCCTCGGTCTGGCTGTTCGGCCGGGACAGTAGCGAAGCGAGGGAAATGGCGGCCCGTGCCACGCGGCTCTGGGAAAGCGAGCCCCTGCCCTGGATGATGCAGGAGGAGAGCTATCTCAATCCCGTGCTGCTACCGATGAGCCTGCCCTTCGGTTTTTATCCCGACAAGCGGACCATCCGCATGCTCGAGCGCGACCTGCCGATGCCAGCGCGCGCGGCCGCGCTGATGGCGCCGATCCAGAGCGACTTTCGCGGCGGGGGGCGCCCTGCTCTCCTCTATGCAGGCCGCAAGGGACAGCTCATCACGCTCGATCTCTTCGACCCTCGCATCAACAATTATAACTTCATCGTCTCGGCCGAAAGCGGCGCGGGCAAGAGCTTCCTCCTGAACAATCTCTGCCAGCAATATTATGCGCAAGGAGCTCTCATCCGGATCATCGATATTGGCGGCAGCTACCGCAAGCTCTGCACGCTTTGCGGCGGGCGATATATCGACATCGGCGAGGAAGCGCTTGTCCTCAACCCCTTCGATATGGGCTTCGCGCTCGACGGTGATGATCGCCAGTCCGCGATCTCCATGGCAGTGGCGATCGTTGCCGAAATGGCAAATGCGGCGACGCGCAAGGGCGTCACGACCTCGGAATGGAACCTCATCAAATCGGCGGTCCAGTGGACGATTGACACTGGCCGTGCCGAAGCCGGGATCGACGCGGTTCGCGACTGGCTCGGCGCCTATCCCGCCGGCGCCACCCATGATCTCGACAAGGTGGAGCATCTGATCCCTGCAGCTCGTGAGCTCGCTTTCAATCTTCGCGATTTCGGCAGCTCCGGCGCCTACGGCCATTTCTTCAATGGTCCATCCACCTTCGATATCTCGACCGACGAGTTCGTCGTGCTCGAGCTCGAGCGGCTCAAGGCCATGCCCGATCTGTTCAACGTCATCGTAATGGTGGTGGTGAACGCCGTGACCCAGGAGCTCTACCTCTCCGCCCGCGATAAGCCGCGTTTCGTTCTTTGCGAAGAGGCCGCCCAATTCATGACGCACCGGGATGGCCAGGACCTGTCCCGGCTCGCCGAGGCGTTCGATCAGGGCTACCGGCGAGCCCGCAAATATAGGGGGAGCTTCGGTGTCGTCCTGCAGTCGGTCAATGACCTCCAGCTTTTCGGTGGTACCGGCCAGGTCATCCTTGAAAACGCGGCCACACGCTTCCTTCTCCAGGGCTCGACCTATGACCGGGCCGTCGAGAACAAGATTTTGGATTATACGGGCTTCGTCCTCGATCTTCTGAAGTCGGTGCGAAACAACAAGCCGCATTATAGCGAGGTGTTCATCGACTCGCCGCTGGGTCTTGGGATCGCGCGCCTCGTCGTCGATCCATTCTCCTACTGGATCTACACCAGCGCGCCCGAAGATGTAGCCGCGTTCGAGGCCAAGCTGCGGCAGGGCCTAAGCCCCATGGAAGCGATTTGCGATCTCGCAGGCGTAGACCACCGGGAGATCGCGCATCTTCAGCGTGGGCGGCTACCGCAGAAGGCAGGGCTATGAGGCGGCTCTTTCCATGCTCGCGACGAAGGGCACCGCACGCGGCGATCGTTCGGGACAGCGACCTTGAACTGCTCATTGCCGAACGGGCAGCGGGTCAGGCACTTGCGTGGCGCTTTCGGCTGATCGTCACCGAGACCTTCATGATGGCCCTGCTGGTAGCGATTGCCGGGGTTCTCCTGCACAAGCCTCCTCTCATGGTCGCGCGTGCGTCTCTGGGGGTAGGCGTTGCTTGCTTTGTCAGCGGAATGCTGCTGGTCGGCCTGTCGGGCGCAGGGACATATAGCCTCCTCGCCTTGAAAAGATGGTCGCGGCGATGAACGGCTTTGCGTCCTCGACGCCATCGCAGAGCGCGATCCGGCTGCTCGTCTCAGGCTTCCTTCTCCTTCTTGTGCATCTGGCTATCGTCCTGCTTGCGGACGGCGTGGCGGGCGAGAGATTGCGCGCTGTTGGCCTCATGCTTGGAGCTGTCTCCTTCACCGCCTTTGCAGCCGCGCTATGGGGCGGCTCAGGCCGCCCCGCCCTCCCCTGGTGGAGGCGTCGGCCATGACCAGCTCACGCTTCCCAGCGGCTCTCGCCCGACACGCACTGCTGGGCGCGCTCCTCTGCGCCCTGCCGGCAACTCGCAGCACCGCAGCGACTTCCACGATCGGGCGAACCTGGCCGATCGCCGAAGCGGACGCGATGACAGAAATCGAGAGCCGGGCGGCAACTGCCGGCAACCTCGCCTCGCGCATGCCGCCTCGTGGGAATTGGTCGGCGCTCCAGCCTGCTTCCCTCCCGCGCGCGCAAGAAAGTCGGATACGCAAAGTGGTCCCCTTTCATCTGCTGGAAGATGATATTCGTCTCCCCGACGGCCGCGTGCTCTATCCCAAAGGGTTCCGGTTCAACCCGCTCGAATATGTGACCTTCCACCAGCGCCTTGTGATCGTGCATCCGCGCGATCTCGACTGGGCGGTCCGCACCGCAGCGCCAACCGACTTCATCCTGTTGACCGCAGGCGATGCGGTCGCACTCTCGGAGAAAACAGGGCGCCCGCTCTTTATGCTTGAGGAGCGAGTCAAGGCACGTCTGGGGCTTGCCGTCGCGCCCGTTATCGTCGCCCAGGTCGGCAAAGCGCTCGAACTTCGAGAAATTCGTCTCCCGCTGCAGTTCGGGAAGGGAGATGTGCAATGAAAGCGCAAAGGCTCGTTCGACTTTCCATAGCCGCTTTGCTTGCCACGGTGATTGGCGCTGCGAGCCCTGCATCAGCATCGAAATGCGAGGCGGGTACGGTCTTCAACCCGATCACCAAGGTGCGGTGGAACTGCATCTTCCCGATCACGATCGGCGGCGTCAGGGTCGGGAGCTTCGACAAGCTCGACAAGGCACTCGACGCGCAATCGGCATCCAAGCCGCTGTGCGCCTGCCGCAACGGTGCCACATTCTGGTTCGGGGTGAAGGTGAGCTTCTGGTCGCCCAACCGCATGATCGATGTCGTGACCGAGCCGGGCTGCATGATGGGCCTGGGTGTCGATCTTCTGCCGACAGGCGGAAAGCTTCAGGGCAGCCAGAGCTCGATCGCGGATGGCACGAACAGCCAGAAGCTCTTTGCCCAGATGCACTATTATATTTCGCCGGTCTGGAAGATGCTCGACATGTTCACTGACCTCCCCTGCATCCAGGATGACGGGTTCGACGTCGCCATGATGACCGAGGTCATGCCGACCTGGCAGTCGGCCACGCTCGGCGCCATCATCCAGCCAGAGGCTGTTCTGTTCGGCAATCCGGCGGCAGGCCTTGCCTGCATGGCCGACAGCGCGGCCGCGGCTGCAGGCACTGTCATCGATCCGCTATTCTGGTGCATGGGAAGTTGGGGCGCCACCTACCCGATCGCGGGCGACATCCATTTTAGCGACAGCGTCGAGGCATGGGCTGGGCTCGCCGCGCGCGGGACATTTATGATGGGCCGGCTTGGCGCTCTGACGGTCAGTTCGGCCGACGGATGTTCCTTCCGCGCGCAGCCTGTCTGGACCAAGTCCCGGTACAAGCTTCAGATCATGGAGCCGGTCAAAGGCGGCAAGTGCGTCAACATCGGGCGTCCCGGTGCGCTGTGGTCCTCGGGCAAGCATGCGCCCGGCAAGGACAACGCCCAGTTCATGCTTTTTGAAAAGGTCATCTGCTGTGCCGGTATCTCCACGCCCTGACCGGCCACCCCTCCGGCAATCCGATTGCCTCGTCCTGGCCTGGCATCAAGGTGTCCAGTCTGTCCGCCAAGGTCTGCGAGACCAACCGGGCAAGAACGAGGCAGGAGCGGCGCCACGCCCCCACGGCGCCGCTCCATACCCTCTTCATCGGCACAAAGACGCGTTGTCGATGAAGGTCAGCGCGGCCACATCCCTCTCGGGTCCGGTCGGGGGTGACGCCCCCAACATCCCCCTCGGACCTGTGGCCGCGCTGACAGCCCGTTATATCGGTTTCGTTGAACGCCAAGAGCACGGCAGGCGGCTCCCGATGCCGCAAATGCCAGCGCGTGGTGCCTGCTGGCGCCGCCATTTGGCTATCCTTCTCATCGGCGCCGCAATTAGCGCGTCGGCGACTGCTGGCGCTCAGACCATGGAGGAACGCGCTCGCAACGCTGCTGCGGCATCCCGGTCGAGATCTTCCGACAGTGAAGCCATCCGAGGCAATTATCTCGAACCGGCCCTGTCGGGTGGCACGGTAGCAAGTGTCGACGGCGCGACGACCTTCTCTCCTCGCCTTTCCTGCGCCAGCAGCGCCACGATGCTCGAAATCATGGTTCAGCCAGGCTCGACGGGCGACATCGGCCGCCTGAGTGTGGCACGGGATACCGATCTCGACGGCCATTTCGACAGCAATGTGCTGATGACCCAGCCCATCTCGGGCATTTGCGCTAATGGCGTGATTTCCTGCCAGGCGGGCAGCTGGAATGGCTGTCGCCCCCTTGCATGGGATGCCCATGGCCAAGGCGGTCTGAGGCTTGTCGAAGTGACACTGCCTGAACTCTCGGGCTGCTATTGCGTCAACAATAGCTGCGGCAGCAATCTGGTCAGCAGCAATCTTGAGACAGTTCTCAAGGATCTGGGCGGCGGCGTTGTCGGGGCCATCACCACTGCCGATCCCCGTATCGGCGTGGCGCAGGCCGGGATCGAGGGGCCCGTCATCCGCTATGTCGGCTCCCAGACGACCGCCTGCGCCAGCGATCCGCACGTCTCCCAGACCAGCTACCGTGCCGATCCTGCACTTATCACCCAGGACGCCTTCACTGCCTCGCGCTCCAGCAGCGTGTTTCAGACGCTTGCCGCGTCGCCTGCCGCAACCGGACGCTCCCAGGAAACCCGTAGCTGCTCGATCGTGCGAGAGATCGACATAGAGGAGCCCGATGCTGACGCGATCATCGCGCGGTCTAGCGGCGGCTATGCGACGACGCAGATCTCGCAGACCCAACTGCGCTTTCTCATGGGCTCGCCAGCGGACAATAGTCTCAAGGGCGGTCGCTGCACGATCTTTGACTATCGGATGACGATCGATGTCCGCGATCCAGATCGCCTGACCTCGCTACGCCTCAACCGCTACTTCGGAGATGACTGGGTCCAGCTGCGTATCGATGGCCAGGTCATCGCATCGGGGCCTGCAGGATGGACCGGAAACGAACTCCCGCCTGGAACCTGCGAACGCAAGTCGACCTATCACGCATCACCGATGCTCGACCTCAAGCCCCTCATGCCGGCGGGTCTCCATGAAGTCTGGCTTCGGGTGGCGGTGGCTGATGAGGGCGAAGCCTATGCGGAGATCGAGGCCGAACTGGATCTGCGCTGTAATCCCCGCGAGCGCGTGGTCGACATGTGCGCTCCTCTGACCCAAGGAAGCCAGTGCAGCCTCGTTGACGAGAGCGTCGATGATGTGGTGACCATAAAAAGCGGCGTTGCGACCGGCCTCCACCCATTGCCACAGATCCGGCAGTTCGGGACCGGCCGGTGCAGCTACCAATATGCCAGGGAATTCTTCACCAAGCGTCGGCGCTACAGCTGCATAATCGAGAGCGGGACGGTGAGCGCGCCTGACCTCTCGCGAGCTGCCTATATTCTCGACCGGTCGACCGAGACGATGCTGGCGGACCGAACGATCGGCCAGGATGGGTCGGTCACCCAATCGACCCGAGCCTTCGGCCTGCCCGACCGCCCTTCCGTCGCAGCCTGCGAACCAATCTGCAAAAGCCGAGCTCCCAAAGTCAATGATGGCGTAGGTGAGGCTGGCCCCGTCGCGACACTCCAGACGATGCCCACTGGCTGGGACAGCTTCTATCATAGCTGCGACAGCACCGGCCAATGTCCGCTCGGTCCGGGAGAGGAACTGGTTTCCGGCTGCGGCTGCCTGGACGTTTTCCCCGAAGCGGTGACGATGATGCAATCGCTTCGGCTTGCCGGTGCAGACATCTCCTGCAACGTGGAGGCGCGCTGATGCGAAATATGATCCTTGCGTTGCTTGCGCTCGCGCTCTGCCCAACTTCTCTCGTTGCTAGGGCTTCCGCCGCGTCGATCTGCGCTGTGGACCTCAACGCCAATGGCGATGCGGCCGATGAAGGGGAGATGGCAGCCTGCCAGATCGCGACCGACGGCAGCGCGTTCTGCCCAATCGAAGCGATAGCCTGCACAGCATCGGGAGACGGAAACTATGCCTGCCCGCTGGGCGAGCAATATGCCTGCTCGACATTCATGCCCGGCATGGCCCCGCGCTGCTCGCCGCATAGCTGCATCGACACCGCCACAAATCCGATCGAAACGATAGAACCAGTCGATGATCCGGGGGCTGCGGCCGACGGCACGCTCGACGAGGAAGGCAACTGCCTCGGCTCGATCGAGATATTCTCAGGCCGTGCGCTTCGCTGCCGTCCCCCTGGTGCAAGCGTAACCTTCCAGAACTGCTGCAAGGACCGGGACAAGATCATCAAGGACGGCATGGGCGGCTCCATCGGTGCGATCGGCACGAAAATCGCGATCGCCAAAGGCGTCTTCACCGGCATGAAGGCTGCGTACACCGCCTTCCGTGCCGGAGCGACGGCGGGCCAGGCGGCAAGCGCTGGCGCCAATGCGATCATCATCGGGATCGATCCCACCTCCATCGCGATCAGTCTCGCCGTCAATTTCATGATGGAGGTGCTCCTTGCCGGCTGCGATCAACAGGACATGGAGACCGGCATGCTCAAAGGCTCGGGCATGTGCCACGAAATCGGCAGCTATTGCTCGTCGAGCATATTGGGGGTCTGCATCCAGAAGGCGCGCGGCCATTGCTGCTTCAACACCAAGCTTGGCCGCATTCTTCAGGAGCAGGGGCGCCCACAGCTTGCCGCCTTCAGCCAGATCGGCTGGGGCACGCCCAGGGAACCCTATTGCCGCGGCTTCACAACCCAGGAGTTTCAGACGCTCGACTTCAGCCGCATGGATCTCTCCGAATATTATGAGGAGATCGAAGCGCGGGCGCAGACCGAAATTGAAATCGACATGAAGGACCGGATCGATGCCTATCTCGAAACCGTCTCTCCTTGATCGGGCCGTGCTCGGCACCCTGCTCGCGATGATGTCGTCTGAGCAACTTCATGCGCAGTCGCCGATATCACGCGAGGGCGATGCCGCTCTGGAAAGGCTCAAGGGCGCATTGCGCGATCGTCCAATTCCTACCGACCACCGCCTTCGCGAACTTCCTTTGATGGAGCAGGAAGATGATGGCGAGATCAGAGCGATGATCGGACGGCGCCCCTCCTCCCAGGAGCTGGATGTCCGCGCCCGGGAAGCTCTCGATCGGGGTCAGGCGGTACTTGGCGAGCAACGCGAAGCCATGTCCGAACGCCTTAATGCCGCGCTCGGCCTGTCGCGCCCAAAACTGCCCGGAGAGCTCCAGCCCGAGCTACCCGGGTCTGGAGCAACTGGTTGGGTGCCGGTGCTGTTCGTGTCGTCATCCATGCCAATATCCACTTTGCGGACCTATGCGGCGCAACTGGTGAAGGTCCGCGGCGTGATGGCGTTCCGCGGAGTGCCTGGCGGGCTCACGCATATCGGTCCCATGGCGAAGCTCACCGCCGAGATTTTGCGGACTGATCCGGGCTGCGAGGGCCCCGCCTGTATGATGTGGGACGTTCAGATCGTCGTTGATCCGATCCTGTTTCGTCAGCACGCTGTGTCCCGCGTTCCTGCCCTCGGCATGATCGGGGGCGATCCAACCCAACCTTATTGCGAGCGAGACGAAGAAAGCGGCCAGAAGGCCAGCCATCTCGTGTTCGGCGACGCGGCGCTGTCGGGCCTGCTCGAGGAATATGGCCGCCTTGGTGGGAAAGAGGAGGTGCGCCATGCTTCGGCTCTTCTGGCTGGCCGCTAGATCTCTCAAGAATGCCATCTTCCGCTTCCCGCATGAGCTCGCCCTTGCGATCGGACCTGGGCAGGCCACCGGTCGGAGCCAGCAGGTGCGCCTGCTGATCGCGGCCTCGATCAGCCTGCCAATCGCGCTCGTGGTGGCTGTGCTGCTCCAAGGAATCATGCTTGTGATGAGCCCATCCATCGACGCCTGGGCATTGCGCCCTTCGCCAGGCAAAATCAGGCGCGGAGACCTTGTCAGCTTCACTCTCTCCCACCCAATCGCCGGCCCCAGACCCGTCAGCGTCACCAAGCGCGCGCTTTGCCTACCAGGAGAGATGTTGCGGAGTGTCGAGCGGCCCTCCCGAACGCCAGGCGCAATGTTCGACGGCTGGTATTATTGCGGCCCCCGGTTCCTTGCGATCAGCCGCCCCGCCACCCACGACGGTCGCAGCCTTGCCCATCTGCAGTGGGGCGAACGCGCCGTGCCAGCAGGGTTCGTATATCTTGGCTCGGATCATCCCGATGGCTTTGACAGTCGCTATTTCGGGCTTGTGCCGATCGCTCGTCTGACGCGGATGGAGAAAATCCTGTGAGCCGCCCGCCCATCATCACCAGGATCGTGACGGTTCTGGTCCTGCTCGCGATATCGGGCAGCCCGGCTATTGCGGCCCAGGCCGGAGACGAGAAGGCAGGCTATTGGTGGTATGCGCCCAAGCCTGACCAGCAGGAGCCGCCAGAAAGCGACCCACCGGCAAAGCCGCTTATCCCTGCGATGAAGGAACTCGCTTCCTGGCCGCCTGCAAGGATTTCCAAGCTCATAGCCGAGCAGCGCGACTATGCAGCGACGGTCCTTACGGTCGACGCCGTTGCCGATTTCTGGCGGTTGGAAGACTTTGCGCGGCGCAAGGCACGCGCCTTTGCTGGTCTCACCCAGATCGCCATGCTCCAGCATCCCGAGCTCAACTCCCGATCGGCAAACCCGATGGTCGGAGATGCGCGGAGCCAGTTGCTCAAGGAAAAGGACGATCAGCGCCGTTCCTATCTCAAGGCTCAGGCGGGCAGCTTTGCGCTGGTCATGTTCTCACGTGCTTCCTGTGGCTACTGCCGCATTCAATGGCCGATCGTTCAACGGTTCCGTGAGGAGATGGGGTGGCAGGTCACCGAGATGGATCTCGATCGCCGCCCCGACCTTGCCGCGCGCTATGGGGTCGAGGTTACGCCCACGACCATGATCATACGCCGCGCCAGTGCGCAGCGCATGGTGATCGCAAGCGGGGTGGAAGCCTATCCGGCGATCACGCAGATGGCGTACCAGGCGGTGCGTCTTCTCTCAGGCGATATTCGCGCCGAACAGTTCATGACGGCCCCGGGCGAAGAAGCCGGCTTCTTCGACGCTCTGGCAAATGGGCCTCTTTCCGCGGCCTCCGCGGCCTCGACGCAAGCTGTTGCTCCGCTTGAACGAGCACAACCATGAGGCCGCGCTTCGTCCCGCTCCTCCCAGTTGCAGCCCTGCCGCTGACAGGTGCCGCCGAACCCGACCGCCAGGCGATCGCCCGCGCCGCTGCGGTGCATCCGGTATCGGATGCTCGCGAAATGCACCGGTGGTTGAGCCGTGTCCCGGTGACTGCAGACTTCCCTCCGGATATCAACGCCACGCTGCGACGCGCGGCGCCGGCTTTCGTGATCGAGCTGAGCAGTACCAGTGGCTGCCTGCCGTGCGGTGATCTCTGGTCCAGACTGCAGTCAATAGCCCGCATCCATGGAATGAAGGTCCGCGTAATCGGAGAGCATGAGGCGGGGATCAGGGCTGGCAGACTTGGTCTGCCCTGGGTCGGCCATCCGGTCGCATGGCTCAGGCTCGCGGGAGATGAGCGCCGCGCTATCCCGATTGCAATCGGCACGGATCACGCGCCCAATCTTACGCGCAACATATATCTCGCGATCAAGATGCAGACCGGCGTGCGCGCGGCCATCGGGGTACGCGCGCTCTCCAAATTTACCGGGATCGTCGGCGCTACGCCGCGCACTGCCACAAACCATGGAAGGGATTGAGCAATGGCGGGCTCATCCACTTCTCGCTCACCTCAACATAACTGGAGGCCGCCATGCTCATGTCCAGCCCTTGCCTGAACACTGCCTTCGCTCACCGCTGCTGCCTGCTGTTACTCTTTCTCGCCGTCGCTCGCTGCGGCCTCATGGCGGCGCCCGCACAGGCGCAAAGCTGGGCAGAACATTGGTTCGACAATGTGACCTATACGAGCCCGGGAAGCTTTGAGGACCAGACGCGAGGCTATGTGACAGCTGGTGGCCTTTCAGCGCGCGTCGACGTCAACAGCGATTATCTGATGAGCCTCACCCTCCCCAAGGTGAAGGCAGGCTGTGGGGGTATCGACATGTTCCTTGGAGGCATGTCCTTCCTGGACCCCGACTATCTCGTCCAGAAGCTTGAGAGCATACTCCAGGCAGCCCCTGCTGTGGCCTTCCAGTATCTCCTCGAAACGCTCGATGAGAAGATGGGGAACATCATCTCGAAGATGGAAGCGGCGACCAATTATCTCAATTCGATTCAGGTGAACGACTGCCGCCTCGCCAATCGCATGGTCCAGATCGCCAGGGGCGATGACAATATGTCCGGGGTCATAGAGGAGATGACCGGTTACAAATCCGTGAGCCAGGGTTTCTCGAAAAGCTATCAGCAGAGCCGCGAGAAGATCCAGGCCAACCTGAATAACCCGACCGAAGATCTCAAGGACGCGCTAGCCAACTGCCCTGCCGAAGTCACCGATATCTTCCGTACCGGAAGTCTGCTGTCCCATGCGGCGAGCCGAGTAGGCGCAGCAGAATGGTCTTCGGTCATGCGCGCTCGCGTGGGCGACGTGTACATGCGCTGGGACGAGGCCGACAAGGTCCCCCTATTCTCCGCCATTCCTGCATGCGCGCAACAAGATGGCGAGACGCCGGATGATTTCCTGTCCGGTAGGGTCATGCGTCGAACGCTCTCGATCCCGGCAAGCGCCACAGACTGCAGCCCTGATGGCGGCAAGGGCGCGCTGGAACTCGCCAGGGAACGGATGACCTCGATAGCAGGCAAGATCAGGGGCCGCGCGGCGCTCACGACCGAGGAGCGGCAATTCGTGGCCAACGTCCGGACCCTGCCGGTCTATCGCCTGCTCGAATGGGGCGTGAGGCAGGACATGGTCGACTCGGTAATTTCCGACACAGACGAGCTCGTCGCACTGACGCTTGCCTATCAGATGCTGAGCGATCTCAGTCGCGGCATCGATTTCACCCTCACCAATGCCGAACGAGGGACCAGTGCGGCTGGTGCCGCCGATGCCGGCAATGCGCAAATCTGCCAGACGCGGATACTGACCAAGGGCATCGACCAGCTCCGCGACTTGCGGGACGAAGTCCAGCGACAGCGCGCGCAGATGCGCCAGTCCTACATGGCCGCGCTTTCGCAGGCCAATCTCTCGACCAGCTTTGCGGGCCTGCTGCGCCAGCGCGATCGCGATGCCCGCGACGCTGCCGGCGCGGCCGCCAACCGCAACCGATAGGAGGTACGGTCATGGACCTGCGCAGAGCGCTCTGCCTTCTGGTGAGTCTCATGTTCGCCGCCGCGACGACACCGGCGATGGCGCTCGAGACCGGCTTTCATACCTATGATGGCTTCTCCGAAACGGTGAGCGCGTTCCGGCTGGTCTCCACGATCTTAAGCGATCCACGATATGGCACGTTGGTCGTGATCATCGCGGTCGCGGGCATGGCGATCGGCGCGGCGCTCGCCGCAATTCGCGGGAGCGGAATGGGCATAGTGGCGTTCGGCTTCCAGATGCTCGCTGGAATTGGGCTGTTCGTCGGCCTGGTCGGGACCACTGGGACCGTTCATGTCTATGACCGCGTCCGCAACGCCTACCAGCCGGTCGGGGACGTCCCCAATCTCATCGTACTTGTGGCCGGCGTCACGAACATGATGGAACGGGCGCTAGCCGAGACGATCGATGACGCCACTCTCGATCCCAACGCAAAACTGGAGTTTGGCGCAGGCGGCCATGCCTTCGATCTGTTTCTCAACGCGGTCAGCCCTCGCGGGCCGATGACCGACAGCTTCCTCGACGCGACCATCAAGGACTATGTGCGCCAATGCTATCCTGTCGCCCGCGTCTCCTCCGCCTATGGTGTGAATGACGACCAGCTGTTTCGGACTACGACGGATCTGCCGGCAGCTTTCGCTGCCATGGCCGGGCCATCGACCTTCAGCACCGTGTTCAGCGCAGCGGACAAGGCCGGTACGACGGTCAGCTGTGAGGAGGCCTGGCAGCATATCGCCGATCGCCTCAACGATCCCGCCATATTCGAAGACTACAGCCTCCGGCTATGTGCAGCGAGCGGCTATGCCACCGACGATGCTACCCAGCTTGGACGTTGCCGGTCCAACCTGGGCTCGCTTGGGTCCATGATGATGGGCAATCCGATGCCGATGCAGACCTTCCTCACCGATGTCCTGCTCGGGGTCAGCGTGGGCGATGTCCTTTTTGAAGATAGTCCGGCGACCGCAGCCAGGGTCATGGCGAACCGCGCGGTCGTTTCGAGCGGGCTCTCCACCCTGTCCACGGCAAATGAATGGATGCCCACCATAAGAGCGACGGTCTTTGGCATCATGCTCTTCATGATGCCGGTCGCGCTCCTGTTCGTCCTCACGCCCATCAACCTGCGGGTCGCAAGCTTCGCTCTTGGCCTTTTCGTGTTCGTGGCGCTTTGGGGCGTGATCGATGCGGGCCTTTATCAGCTGACGCTTGGCCGGGCCATGGACGCCCTCGCCGAGATGCGTTCCTTCCATGTCGCCGCCAATGCCTGGATCCTCGCACCTTCCTCAGCCATGAAAGCGCTCGCCATCTTCGGGACATTCCGATCGGCCTCCGCAGCGCTCGCCAGCGCGTTCGTCTTCACGGTCTTTCGCTTCTCGGGCAATATGTTTTCAGGTCTCACCAGCGGAAGCCTCGCCGTTCAGAACCAGGCCGCTGGCGCTGGCGCCGGGGTATCGACCGCGGAGGGTTACGCCTCTGCGCTCGAGAGCCAGGCCAGCGCTGCGGGAACATCGGCCAGGCGTGGCGCTTCGTCCGGGTTCGGTGACTTCGGGGAGAGAAGCAGCTTTGGAGCAAACCGCAATTTCGGGGCTGCGGAGCGGATCATCGGCGAAGGCAGTGGGACGGCGAACAGCTCGGCCTTCGGCCTGGGTGCGACGGATGGCGCACGCGATCTGGGAAATATCGCCCCTGCCCTCGCTGGCCGCGATCTTTCCGATCCTGCCGTTGCTCGGGACGTACAAGCAGCAGCGACCACTGGCGCCGTCCATAATTTCGCTGAGAAAGATGCGCTTCGATCGCTCGGCACCAGCTATTTTGGTCAGGGTCCGGGCGGCGAGCGCGCCTTTGCGGCTTTCTCGCAGAACCTCATCCAGTGGAAAGCGTTCGGCGACACCCGAGCCTATGGCATGATGATGCAAGGAGCGACCCGTCATTTCGAGCGGTCGGGCTATTCGCAGGGCGATGCCGAGCTCAAGGCCAGCGGGTTGGTAGCACAGGCCTCAAGCGATCCGACCTTCGCGAAGCTGATCGCCAACAGTTATGACGAGGAAGCCATGCTGCGCAATGACCTGACCGGCGCCCAGGTCCAGGTCGGCGCAATGGAAGGCCGTCGCGATTATGCGGGCGATGGAGTCTCTCGAACTGAAAGGGGTAACGTCACGACCGAGCAGGCCCGGCGGACGGGCACGAATACCGGGCAGAGGGAAGCCGCCGCGATGCTGGGTCTCTCGGTCGATGACACATCCAGACGAATTGGCTTCATCAACGCTTTGTCGGGGGAAGCACGATCGACCGCGATATCCCAGCTTGCAAGGAGCACTGGGCGCAATGAAGCGCAAGTCGAGGGTGCCCTCGCCCGCTATCGCGCCGCGAGCGATGTTGGCACCGCAGACGGCGCTACAGCGGAAGCGTCGCGCGAGGGAACCAGCGTCTATAGACGGACGCGCGAAGCCGCCGGATATGACTTTGCCGAGCGAGCCGGGAAACTCGATGCCCAGCGCGAGATCGGCCATGATGGAACACGATCTGCCGCCCATATTGGCGAGCAGCGGCGCCAATCGGAGCAGTTCGGTTTCGCAGAAGGTGCTGCCGCAGCTGCCGTGTCAACCAGAGAGGCAACACGTCTGGAAAGCTTCATCCAGGCGCTGTCCCAGACCGCAGGCAATCAGGTCGACATGGAAGAAGGCGGCGTCGACGGCATTGCCGACCGGGCGCGCAATGCGCGGCTGACCAGTGTTGTAGACCGGGAGCGTTTGAGCCGCGTCCAGGGTCTTCTGCGCGCCCATGGCATCGAGCTCAGCAAGCGCGAGATAGCCATGGACCAGAATGGTGATTTCGGCCTCAATCTGACACCTGGCACGGCATCGCAACTATGGCGAGCAGGTCTTATCAACGAAAGCCAGCTGGGCACGATCGCAAATGGTGGCCATGCGCGCTTCAGCTTCGCCCATAATGACCTGCTTGTCTCCAGCCGCACACAATATGAGAAAGCCGGGCAGAGCGACACGAGTACGCGCTTCGAAGCCGGAAAGCAGGCCGGCCCTGATACGATCGAGCATTTCATGAGTGGGGGCGCGGAAAGCCGTGAGGCGATGGCGAACTGGCTTCGTGGCGGGTTCGAGATGGATCGAAAGGGCGCGTGGCGTCTCAAGCCGCAGGTGGCCGATACTCTTCAGCGAGATATCACCGCTATCATTGCGCAGACTGGTTGGACGAAATCCATCAATAGGATCGCACAGGATCAAACCACACTTAGCTTCGATGCCGGTTTACATATTGGCGGCAATAGTACCTCTACGTCCGGCTCACCTTTAGGAACAGGGGGACGAGGGAATAGCGGCCAGGCGGGCGGAAGCATCGGTTTAGGATCGACAGACAGCACATCGATGAGCGAAGACGCTCACGCGTCGCTGGACGTGGTGAACTATGATGTAAGGGGAGTGCTTTCCGCCTCAGAACGGGCAGCGTCGCAATCGCCCGATCCCGCCAGAACTTTCAGCGAGGAGCTGGGAGGTAGGATCATGGGACCTGATGGATTGCGACAGCGATATCTGCGAGACGCGGCCGCTGGCCGGAGCACATTGGACATACTCTCGCCCCTCACGTCATTGGAACAGGAGTCCCTCCTAAAAAGCGGCCGTTCCTATCTGGACAGGCCTGATGGCCCCGGTGACGGGCACCACACAGATCATTAGCGCTTGCAGAGGTGCCGACGATGAGGATTTCGCGGATTCGAGAGATCATTCATATAATAACTGGGCGACCGCGGATCTAACTGGTTGATCATGATCGCGCTATTCTCCCGCCTGCGATTAAATTCATCCCCAAAGATTCGATCTTCACGGTGCCCATTTATCGGCACCCAAACACGATTTGGATCATGAATGAGCTTCTCCAGCCAGCCGAAAGCCAGCACGAGAAACACGATTGGAGGCGCAGTGAAGATGGCCGCGATCGTCAGTCCTTTAGCCACCGCCTCAGGCAATCCCTGGACACAGTCGGATCCGACCAGCCACAATGAAGGGGTCAGTGACCAGTAGAGCTTGGCGTGCCAAGGCCTCCAGATGTAGGCAGAGATTGGCGGCAGCTCAGTCGGCGGCTCTTTCGTTTCATCCGTGATTTCTGCCATAATTTTTCTCCGTCCAAACATCATACCGGATGGAAAACACACCTGGAAAAGGAATTTGCCGCGTTTTGACAGCAGTTTCGTTCGCGTTCCAATTGCCCCTGCGCTACAACGACTTAGAATTGAAACTCACCATGGAGAGGGAGCATTCTCGCTTCCAGTACCAGCGTAGATTATCGGAATCATCGAACAGTGCGAACCGACCTGGATCATTTGCCGCCTGAGAAGCAGCGAGAGCTGGAGCGGGTCGTTCGTCTCCTGTTCGAGGAGTTTGAGGATGCGACCAAAAACGCCACGGGCGGAACGAAGGACGGCAGGATTCTCAAGATCGTCCTCTACGGGAGCTATACCGGTGATCGATGGGTCGATGAGCCACACACCGCCAAAGGTTATCAATCCGACTACGATCTGCTGGTGATTGTCGATCAAAAGGAACTGACCGATACCGTAGCCTATTGGCAGAAGGCCAACGATCGGCTGATCCGAGAATATGGCATTACTCATGCGCTGCGGACGCCGGTCAACTTCATCGTTCACACTCTTCAGGAGGTGAATGACGGGTTGGCTCATGGCAGATACTTCTTCATGGATCTGGCAAAGGACGGTATCGCTCTTTACCAGTCTGACGACCGTGAACTGCACAAGCCTCGCCCCAAAACGCCAATACAATCAGCCGAGATGGCGCGGGAGTATTTTGATGAATGGTACCCGAGCGCCGGAGAGTTTTTTGATGATTTCCGGTCGAACTTGGATCGGGGACGATACAAGAAAGCCGCGTTTGAACTCCATCAAGCCACGGAGCGCCTTTACCATTGCATCTTGCTGGTCACCACTTTCTACACCCCACACGTCCACAATCTTGGCTTCCTGCGCACGCAAGCCGAGCGCCTGGATGCGCGGTTGCGTGACGTCTGGCCCATCAATCTTCGCGTGGATCGTGCCCGGTTCGAAAAGCTGAAAGAGGCTTATGTTAAGGCCCGCTACTCTAAACATTATCGGATATCAGAAGAAGAGCTGACTTGGCTTGGCGCAAGGGTTGAGCAACTCGGCCAGGTCGTCCTAACAATCTGTCAAGATCGCCTCGCCGCTCTTGATGACGCAGCGGGCCGCGCTGCGGGCTAGGAGTTTTCCAGAGGATTAGCCAAAGTCAGACGGAACCGACCTGTTTCAACATGGCTTCTTTGCGCTGCTGCTCTGACTGTTCGAGGTCTCGCAACCGACGCCATGCGCCCATCGCCCTCTCAGCCTGATCTACCGTGACGGGGCAAATCACGATGACAAGCGTTTTGGGACCATTGTCCGTCAACCGGCCGAAGGCAGGCAATTCCCCTGCCCCTAACCGATCAATGCCATAAACAGCCACTAGCCTGGGCCGATTGGCCGCAAACATACTATGTTGCTCGGGCGTCACGACTTGCCCCAGATCGATCCGAATGTAACTTATGTCGAGGTCGATAGCAGCTTGCCGTATCTCGTGTGACGGGTCCTGACCGGGCCTGCAGAGCAATATCCGAGCCCGAGACTTTTCACCCTCGATTGCCCACACGTCTTTGAGCTTCCCAACAAGGGTTTTGGAAGGGAGGGACATGGCAATAGCTACCAACTTGAAAGGGCTGCTGTCCTTGCAATGTTGAATGAGAATGATCAAACGGTTTGTCTGAAACAAGCCAATGAATTTAGAGTGCATATCTCGACCTCGCCGCCGTTTCCCCAGCGGCCGCGTGACGGGCACTCGTGCGGCAACCGCGATTGGCTGATGATCGGCATATGGTCACCCAATCACCTTCTACGGGAATAGAGGCCTGCCGGCGCATCATCCGGCTCCGGCCAGTCCTATTTTCTAACTTGCCCCTTCTGTATTGGGCATGGAGCTAGCGCGCTACCCTTGTCTCGGAGGCCGCAAGGCGGCACAAGCCATGTCACGATGATCGAGTTTCATGCCCCTCCGGCTGACGCACCTCCGTTGGCGTTATCGCCTCTCCATAGAGCGGCCCTGTTTACGCTGCACCATCTCACCGAAGTCGGCCCGATCGGCCTCACACCTAACAGGGCGATGAAGCGCTACTTCGTAACCTGGGCTGCCGAGGCCTTTAATTGGCCCTTCTACACCGCTGACGATCTCTACGCGGTCAATAAAGTCCTCAACGAACACGATTTCCAGCCATTAGCCATTCTGCATGACCTGCTGTTGGCCGCCAAGCTCTGCCGTCATCGCAAAGGTTTCCTGCAAGTAACCAGATTAGGCAAGGATCTGTTGGAGCATCCGGGAAGCCTCTGGCTCACCTTGGCTCAGCATGTGCTCCTTTCCGCCGGTCAGGATGACATGCTGGAAATCGAATGGGTTTCGGTCCTTCACGCTGTGAACACAGAAGCTCAATCAGGTGTCACGGACGCCCAATTCTGCGCTAGGCTGATCGGCAGCGATGTTGAGGACGCGTACATGAGATCGCTCGTCTACATGCATGTCCTTCGCCCTCTTTGTTGGCTCGGTCTCTTGCATGAAACGCGGCAAAGCAGGACTGAGCGTCTCTTTACGAAAACCGTCCTTTGGCCCCTCGTCTTGACAATCGAAGGTGGGCTAACGTTACCTACGATCACGAAACACTAGTCGCTTAAACTACCGCGCCGAAACAGTCCCCTATCGGTCGCTCAGCCAGCGAAGTTCGGTTGCCGGGGGTGACGGTCAGCTTTTCCGCCCAAACAATCCGCGAATGGATATCTCCACCGTGCGCGGTTCACAATTTCTGGACAAATTGCCGGTTGCGATCTCTTGAACGTTACAAGCTTTCGATCCATCTGTCGCGCGCAATTTCCAGGAATGTGAGCCAGACAGACGATGACAATGGACACCGTTACCGCCCCTGAAACGCGGGCCTTCGAGGCAGATGTTTCCAAGCTTCTGCACATGATGGTCCATTCGGTCTATTCCGACCGTGACGTTTTCCTGCGCGAACTGATATCCAATGCTGCCGATGCCTGCGAAAAGCTGCGCTATGAATCGATCTCCAGCCCGACACTGCTCGGCGACGATCCCCAATCGCGCATTAGTCTGAGGCTGGACAAGGAAGCCGGCACGCTCGTGATCGAGGATAACGGCATCGGCATGACCGCCGCCGATATGGGTGAGACACTGGGCACCATTGCGCGGTCGGGCACCAAGGCGTTCATGGACAAGCTAGCCGCAGACAAAAATGGCGAGGGGCAGCAGCTTATCGGCCAATTTGGCGTCGGCTTCTATTCGGCGTTCATGGTGGCGGGGAAGGTAGAGGTGGCTTCTTGCCGTGCCGGAGAGACTGATGCAGCCATCTGGTCCTCCGATGGGCTAGGTACTTACACGATTACACCGGCCGATCCTGCCGCGGCGCCCGCGCGCGGTACGCGCGTCACGCTGCACCTGCTCGACGATGCCAAAACCTATGCCGAGCGCTACACCGTTGAGCGGATAGTCAAAGCGCAGTCGGGCCATGTCCCGGTTCCCATCTTCCTTCAGGAGGTCGGAAACGAGGGCGAGCCGATGCAGGTGGCGGACGGCGTGGCACTGTGGACCAAGTCGAAGACGGACATCAGCGAGGAAGATTATGCCGATTTCTATCGCAGTGTAGCAGGGCAGTTCGACAAGCCGGCACTGACGCTGCATTACCGGGCAGAGGGTCGTCACGAATATTCCGTTCTGACCTTCATCCCCGAAACCAAGCCCTTCGATCTGTTCGACCCGGACCGCAAGGGCCGCATCAAGCTCTATGTGCGCCGGGTATTCATTACTGACGAGGCGGAGATCCTGCCGCGCTATCTTCGCTTCGTGCGTGGTCTTGTGGATTCCGCCGACCTGCCGCTCAACATGTCACGAGAGATGATTCAGGACAGCCCTGTTCTGTCCGCCATTCAGAAGGGCGTGAGCAACCGCATCCTCTCCGAACTAGACAAGCTTTCAACCAGCGAGCCTGAGCGATATGCCGCTATCTGGGAAAATTTCGGATCGGTGCTGAAGGAAGGCCTGTACGAAGATTTCGAGCGTCGCGAAGCGCTGCTGGGCCTGGCGCGGTTCAAGAGCACGAGATCGGATGGCGCATGGCGTTCGCTCAAGGACTATGTGAGCGCCTTAAGAGAAAACCAGACAGCGATCTATTATGCGACCGGCCATGATCTGGATCGGATCGCGCAGTCCCCGCAGATCGAAGGCTTCAAGGCGCGTGGCATCGAGGTTCTGCTCCTCCCTGATCAGGTCGATAGTTTCTGGACGACGATGGGCGTCGATTACGAGGGGAAGCCTTTCAAGTCTGTCACCCAGGGTTCTGCTGATCTGAGCCTTATCCCCTTGGCCGAAGGGTGCAGTACCGCCGCTGCGCCAAGCGAAGAGGCCAATAGCTTTATTGCTTTCGCAAAAGAGGCATTGGCAGATCAGGTATCCGATGTCCGCATCTCGGATCGCTTGACCAGCAGCGCGGTCTGCATCGTTGCCGCGGACAACGCCATGGATCTCCAGCTGGAAAAGATGTTGGCCTCGGCCGGCCGTGCCCCGGAGCGAGCAAAGCCCGTTCTGGAGGTGAATGCCGGCCATACGCTCATTGCGAAGCTGGGGCAGTCCAGTGGCGATGAGGAAGGGCGGCGAGATCTGGCGTTCCTGCTGCTCGATGAGGCCCGGATTGCCGAAAGCGAGGCTCCGGCTGATCCGCGGGCCTTTGCTGAGCGATTGGAGCGTTTGATGGCGAAAGCCTTGGGATGATGTCTATGGGGGAGCCGACAGGCTCCCCTCTTTTTACCAGTTCCGCCGGGTAGCTTTCCAAATTGCCCGTTAGGAGACGCTCAGAGTTAGAGTTCGGCTCCCCAGGTGCCGAGCGACGTCTATTCCGGTGGCTCGCGACCAGAATACGACATTTGCCGACTGACCCGGATAGGTCAGCTTACGCCGGAACCGGCCATATGTGTTGAAGTAGCTGCCGAGCGGAAACACGCCAGTTATATCGGTAATATCCGATGGAGTGTTGACCGAAAGAAATGCATCGGATAATCACGATGCATGGACACTGGCGACGCCCTCTCGATTCTCTCGGCACTCGGCCATCCGACCCGGCTCGATGCCTTTCGCCTGTTGATCCGCCACGAGCCTGACGGTCTATCGACCGGCTCGCTGGTTGAGGCTTCGGGGCTGACCCAGAGCACGTTTTCGACGCATCTGGCGGTGCTGGCAAAGGCCGGGCTCGTCCTGTCCAAGAAGCGAGGCCGCCTACAGATCCAGCGCGCCAACCTCGACGCTCTGCGCGGGTTGATGATCTACCTAGCCAAGGATTGCTGCCAGGGGCGCGCGGAGCTCTGCGAGCCACTTCTGGCCGAACTCACCTGCTACTGAAGAGAGAGCAATGACCGATATCGTCATCTATCACAACCCACAGTGCGGGACCTCTCGTAATGCCCTGGCCATGATCCGGGGCGCCGGCATCGAGCCGCATGTCATCGAGTACCTGAAGACGCCGCCGAGCCGGGCGCTGCTGATCCAGCTCATCGAGCGGGCAAGGATGACGCCGGGCGAACTGCTGCGCGAGAAGGGCACGCCTTATGCGGAACTGGGGCTTGCCGACGAGCACCTGACCGACGAGGCATTGATCGATGCGATGATGGAGCATCCCATCCTCATCAATCGCCCGCTGGTCGTGTCTCCGCTGGGGGTGAAGCTCTGCCGCCCCTCCGAAGAGGTACTCGATCTCCTGCCGGCACCGCAGTCCGCCACCTTCGTGAAGGAAGATGGCGAGGTCGTGGAAGCGACACGCCGATGACGCTCACGGTCCGCCCCGCGACGCTCAAGGATGTAGGCGCGATCGCCGATATCTATGCACACCATGTCCTCCATGGCACCGCCACTTACGAGATCGTGCCGCCGAGCCTCGCCGACACCGAGGCCACGATCGAGACTGTCACCGGCCGAGGCTGGCCGTTCCTTGTCGCTTGCGACGGGCTTGAAGTGGTGGGCTACGCTTACGCCACGCAGTTCCGCGATCGTCCCGCCTATGCATACGCCTGCGAGAACAGCATCTACATTGCCCATGACCGGCGCGGCGCCGGTATCGGCAAGCTGCTGCTGGTGGCCTTGCTTCAAGCAGCCGAGGCTTGCGGATTCCGCCGGATGGTTGCGGTCATCGGCGGCGGAGAACCGGCATCGGTTGCCCTCCACGGCTCTTGCGGCTTCGAGCACGCCGGACGGCTGACCGGCATGGGCTGGAAAGCGGGCCAGTGGCTCGACACTGTCTACATGCAGATCGCGCTCGGAGATGGCACCGCCACTGCTCCCGACGCTCTCGGTACAGACTGAGCGCATGTCGCTGTTCGAACGCTATCTTTCGCTATGGGTTGCGCTTTGCATTGTCGTCGGAATTGGGCTGGGCCACATGATGCCCGGCGCGTTCGAGGCGATTGCCGCGTTTGAGGTCGCCAACGTCAATCTGGTGGTGGCCGTGCTGATCTGGCTGATGATCATCCCGATGCTGCTGCGGATCGATTTCGGGGCACTGCACAGCCTGCGCCAACACTGGCGGGGCATCGGCGTCACGTTGGTGGTGAACTGGGCTGTCAAGCCCTTCTCGATGGCGCTGCTGGGTACGCTTTTCCTCGGCTATCTGTTCGCCCCGCTGCTTCCCTCAGGTGCGCCGTCTTCGTACATCGCAGGCCTGATCCTGTTGGCCGCTGCCCCTTGCACGGCGATGGTATTCGTGTGGTCCAATCTCGTCGACGGTGAGCCTAACTACACCTTGAGCCAAGTGGCGCTGAACGACCTGATCATGGTCTTTGCCTTCGCGCCACTCGTCGGGCTGTTGCTAGGCGTGGCCTCGATCACGGTGCCGTGGAACACACTGGCGCTGTCCGTGGGACTCTACCTCGTCGTTCCGGTGATAATCTCGCAACTGTTCCGCCGCGCACTGCTTCGTGGCGGTGAAAACCGGCTTCAGCATTTTCTGTCCACAGTCGGTCCGATCAGCCTGTCGAGCCTGCTCCTGACACTGGTTCTCCTTTTCGGTTTCCAAGGGGAGCAGATCATCCGGCAGCCGCTCGTGATCGCGCTGATTGCCGTGCCAATCCTGTTTCAGGTCTACCTCAACGCCGGCATCGCCTACTGGCTCAGCCGCCGTTTCGGCGTGGCCTGGTGCGTGGCCGGTCCTTCGGCGCTGATCGGCGCTTCCAACTTCTTCGAACTGGCTGTGGCCGCAGCCATCAGCCTTTTTGGCCTCAGTTCCGGCGCCGCGCTGGCGACTGTCGTGGGCGTCCTGGTGGAAGTGCCGGTGATGCTGTCGATCGTCGCCTTGGTGAAGCGGACGCGGCCTTGGTACGAGAAAGGTATCTCCGCATGAGACTTCGCGAGCTGTCTACTCCCGATCACCTCCCGGCCCTAGACAAGGCCTTTGCGTTAGAGCGCCCGGCAATTGGCATTGGCGCGGATCAACCGCCACCTCGCATACTCCTGCTCTACGGTTCGCTGCGCGAACGTTCATTCTCGCGCCTTGCTGTCGAGGAGGCTGCACGCCTCCTGCGCTATTTCGGCGCCGAGACTCGCATTTTTGATCCGAGCGATCTGCCGCTGCCCGATCAGGTCGCCGGTGACGATCACCCGGCCGTCCATGAACTCCGCGAGCACGCATTGTGGTCGGAAGGCATGGTGTGGTGCAGCCCCGAGCGGCACGGCCAGATCAGCGGGATCATGAAAACGCAGATCGACCATCTTCCGCTCCAGATGCGCGGTGTTCGCCCCACCCAAGGGCGCACGCTTGCCGTCATGCAGGTGTCCGGCGGCTCGCAATCGTTCAACGCCGTCAATTCGTTGCGCCTGCTCGGCCGCTGGATGCGAATGTTCACGATCCCCAATCAGTCTTCGGTGGCGATGGCCTACAAGGAGTTCGATGAGGACGGGCGCATGCGGCCATCAAGCTATTACGACCGGATCGTTGACGTGATGGAGGAACTGGTCCGGTTCACGGTGCTGATGCGCCCGCATGCGGTGCAACTTGTGGATCGCTATTCGGAGCGTAAGGAAGCTGGAATTCCTGTCGATGCGGCTACGGACCACTCGGCTATCGCGATTGCTCCCAAAACCGGATTGTAGTCCCATCGGCCCAGGAGGGGGGCCAGTAGCATACGCTTAGCGATGGGCTATGGCATTACGCATGGGGCACGTGAGCGGCAGCTCTCTCGCTTTCGATTACCAGAGGCGGTCAGGAAGAAAGCGACCAACTAAAGACATTCAGATGATCCTTCGCGAACGTCTGCTCTGGCCAGAAGCCGCCGCCGTATTTGACTGATGGGGGTTTGAACAACGCCTGTTTCGTACTCCCCTGTATGGTGACACGCCTCGAAGAGGAGACCCGGATCGGCAAGGGCGGGACCCTGGCGGGACAGCTGTCGCGGCTCGACTTGGTGGTGCTCGATGAGCTTGGATATCTGCCGTTCGCGCGCTCTGGTGGCCAGTTGCTGTTCCACCTGATCAGCAAGCTCTATGAACGCACCAGCGTCGTCATCACGACCAACCTCGCCTTCGGCGAATGGCCTACCGTGTTCGGGGATCCCAAGATGACCACCGCCTTGCTCGACCGCGTTACGCATCATTGCGATATCGTCGAGACCGGCAATGACAGCTGGCGCTTCAAAAACCGCAGTTAGCCGCCACTCTCACCACATCTTCAAAACCGACTTGCGCTGTGTGCGCCTCCGGCCGGGCTACGCCCGACCTCCGCCGCACACAGCGCAGGGCGCTCCCCACAACCCTCCGCTCAATCCCGGGAAAGGGGGTCCCTCTTCAACGTCGATATGGGGTCCCGTTTGCACGCCGTTTGACAGGCTACACACCCTACATCGAGCAGGTCGATGCACAGCGTGCCTTGCTGGGCGTCGAGCTGTCGCTGGTGCAGGTAAGGACCGATGAACTCACGACGCTGGTCGGACTTTATCAGGCCTTGGGCGGTGTACCGGAATGAATACGCGAAGACTTTCGGGACTGCGGCTTCAAAAAGCCGCTATCCCATCAAGATCGGGTAGAGGTACTCATTCCCCTTGTGCTGCAGATCGTCCAATTTCACGCATTCTCTAGGAAAACCAAAGGCCCGGGGCGCACCCAACATGAAAGTGATGAGCACTGTGATTATTGGGAAACTCTGGTTTCACTGCCCTCATAACGCCAGCTTTGCGCCCCACATCCGGCCGTTCGGCCTTGTCGCCGACGATTCCGAAGCCGCCATCCGCTTCGCCAACGCTCAACTGGTTCAGGCCCGACATTGCGCTCACGGCCCAACAGGCGTGGCCACAATTATGTTCGGAGTGCAGCAATCAGGGCGTCCCGAGCCATGGCCACGCGCGGGTGTCGCAGCGATGAGCGTGCCCAGACGAGGTAGTAAGCGTTGCGCGGCACCGTGATCGGGGCGGGGATCTCGATCAGCGTGCAAGAAGCGCGTTCGCTGCGGGTGAGATAGCCGGGCAGCACCGTCCAGCCGAGGCCCGCGCGCAATCCCGACCGTAGCACCCGCAGATCGGGCACGGTCAAGGCTGGCTGCCTGGTCAGCTCGATCTGGTTTGCCTCGAGCCAGGTCCGCAGCAGCGGCCGGTCAAGATCGTAGGCGAGGTGGGCCGTCCGGTTGAGCCCGTCGGCAAGCGGCAATTCGGCAATCCGCATAGCCACGGCGGGCGAGGCTACGGCGCGCAGGTGCTCTTCGCCCAGCACATGAAAGGCCAACCGCGCATCTTCGGGTTGCGAGGCGGTGACGGCCAGGTGCACCTTGTCTTCGAGCAGCAAGGCATAGAGCGCCTCGCGCCCGCCGATATGCAGGCGCAGGTCAAGCCCTGCTTCCAGCAGCGGGGCCAGCCGGGGCGTGATCATCTCCCCCAGCAGGTCCGACGGCGCGGCGATGTGGACCGTGCCTGAGATGCGCGACGATCGGGCCCGCGCGCTGGCCAGTGCCGATTCCGCCGTGTCGAGGCTGCTTCCGATCGAAGCCGCGAGATCGTCGGCAATCGCTGTTGGTCGAACACCCCGCGAATG
>Ga0209813_10000091_pt1 | contig 33557 bp, 30 predicted proteins | sample EndMethybrTD3033_FD_187596 | JGI IMG/M metagenome (GOLD analysis project Ga0209813, IMG submission 187596) | Populus endosphere microbial communities from Tennessee, USA - Endosphere MetaG P. TD hybrid TD303-3 (SPAdes) (version 2) | ecosystem: Host-associated > Plants > Roots > Endosphere... | reverse complement strand
GGCTGGCCCGCTGATATCCCGTCCTGCGCCCGTTCCTGATGGGCGAGCGCAGGACAACCCCGACCCAAGAGGAGGGCTCAGCCTCCCGTTTCATCACAGGAGGACGGATGCCCGATATCGACCGGCGGAGCGCGTTGACCGGGGCCGCGGCCCTGTTGGGCGCCAGCCTCGCTCGCCCGGCGCATGCCGCCACCGCCAGCATCGTGACCACCCGCAAGGGCAAGGTCGCCGGCACCCGCGAGGGCGGCCTCCACGTCTTTCGCGGCCTGCGCTACGGTCAGGATACCGCACTCCGGCGCTTTCAGGCGCCGCTTGCGCCCGACGACTGGACCGGCACGGTCGATGCCAGCGCCTTCGCGCCCTCCTGCCCGCAACAGGGCAAGCAGAAGCCGGAGAGCGAGGATTGCCTGTTCCTCAATATCTGGACCCCCGGTCCGGACCCGCGCGCCAGACGGCCGGTGATGCTCTACATCCATGGTGGCGCCTATTCCAACGGCTCCGTGGTCGATCCGCTGACCTATGGCGACCGGCTTGCGGCGCAGGGCGATGTCGTGGTGGTGACGGTCAACCACCGGCTCAACATCTTCGGCTATCTCTATCTCGCCCGGCTCGATCCGCGCTTCGCCGACAGCGGTAATGCAGGCCAGCTCGACCTCATCCTCGCGCTGCAATGGGTGCGCGACAATATCGCAGCCTTTGGTGGCGATCCCGGCAATATCCTGGTCTTCGGCCAGTCGGGCGGCGGCGCTAAGATCGCGACGATGATGGCGATGCCGGCGGCTGCCGGCCTGTTCCATCGCGCCATCACCATGAGCGGGCAGCAGGTGACGGCGTCAGGCCCGCTCAACGCGACGAAGCGGGCGCAGGCCTATCTCGCCGGGTTGGGCGTGAAGGCCGATGACCTGTCATCTTTGCTGTCACTTTCAACCGCGCAACTGGTGGAGGGGCTGGCAGCGCAAGACCCGATATTGGGCGGCGGCCTCTATATGGGGCCCGTGCTCGACATGACGCATCTCGCGCGCCATCCCTTCTGGCCCGATGCGCCGCCCCAGTCGCAGGCGATCCCGATGATGCTCGGCAATACCCATGACGAGACCCGTGCCTTCATCGATCCGCACGGCCCCAAGCTCCAGGGGCTGGACTGGTCCAACCTGGCCGTCCGGATGGCGCCGGAACTGCGCATGGACCTCTCGCCCGAATGGATCGTCGCCCAATATCGCGCGCGCTATCCCGACTGGTCGGCGGAGCGCATCTTTTATGCCGCGACCACGGCCGGGCGCAGCTGGCCGGGGCAGGTGCTGGAGGCGGAGGCGCGCGCCCGCGCCGATGCGCCGACCTGGGTCTATCAGGTCGATTTCGCCTCGCCCACCCAGCCCGAACGCGGCGCGCCGCACACCATGGACATCGCGCTCGCCTTCGGTACGCTCGATGCACCGGGCAGCTTCACCGGCACGGGCGCAGGCGCACAGGCCGCGTCGCGCGCGTTAATGCAGTGTTTCCTTGCCTTCGCCCGGCGCGGTGATCCCAATGGCAGCGGAATGGCGCCCTGGCCGCAATATCGGCTGGACCGGCGCCAGACGATGATCGTCGATGTCGACAGCCATGTGGAAAGCGATCCGCGCGGCTGGGAGCGGGAACTCTTCGCCCGCGTCCCCTATATCCAGCCCGGCAGTTGAACGCCGTTCGTTGCCGGGCCGCAACCAAAAGGGGATGGGCGCGTTGAGTCCGTCCATGCAGTTGGAGGAACCGCATGGATACCCAGGATGTCGATTATGTCTCGGAACGCGGCGAGCTGCATTTTCTCGCTGCCCTGGTCGATGAGCTGATGCGCCGGCTGATGCTGTCGGGCGTGCTCAGCCAGGCCGAACTCAACGCGATCGAGGCCGATGTCGCCAAGCGCATCGGCAATGTGCCGCGCGCCTGGTGACTTGCCCGGTCAGTGAGCCACTGGGTAGCTGATGATCAGCGCCAGCGGTTCCTTGCCAACCTGGCGGATGCCCACCTTGGCATCCTTGTACAGATAGGCAGCCATGCCCGGTGTCAGCGGCTTTTCCACGCCGTCGGACGCCACCACCCCTTCGCCCGACAGGACATAATAGACCTCGTCATGGGCGATCGGATGGACGCCGATCGCCGCGCCGACATGCAGCACGCGCTTGCGGAACTCCATGCTGCGCGGCTGCGGCACGGCGTCGCTGATGCGATAGGCGGTCGACATGCCGATCTCGCCATGGGGCGGCGGCTCGTCCCGCATCACCTCGCGCTCGTCAATGACCACCATCGGCGGCGCTGCGGCCGCCGCCAGCAACAGGGACAATGCCATCATTGTCTTGGTGCCTGTCGCATCAGCTTGTCCCGATCGGACAGATGCTCGGTGGTTTCCTCCCTCTGTCCGGGATAGCGACCCGATTTCGGTTCCATCGTGTCCAGATTCCAGTCCTTGTCGATGAAGGGCGCGCTGGTGGGTGTGAAGCTGGGGTAGCCGCCGACCTGCTTCTCGCTGTCGATGATTTCGCCGCGTCCCTCGGCGATGAAGGCCAGGACGCGCAGGTCGTCGGCATCGCGATCCCATGGCCGGGCGCCGGACTCCCACAGCAAATTCGTCTCTACGTCGCGTACCGGCATGACGTCCAGCCTGTCAGGCCAGATCGGCGGAGCCGCTTCCTCGATCAGCTTTGCCTGGGTCTCGCCATAGCGGCCTACCATTGGCAGCGGCTTGCCGAACTGATCGACCGCAATATTGTCCTTGGCATAATATTCCAGGTCACCCGCGCCGCCCAGCGTCAGGAAGGGCAGGTCCGGAACGGTCGAAGGGCCACCGCGCAGCACATTGCCGACGGCGGACAACTGGCCCATCTGATAGGGGTGCTTGCCCCATTCCATGGCCACCAGATTGTAATGGACCGCACGTTTGCCCGGATCATAGATCAGATTGTTGACAACCGCAGCGCGCACGCCCCCCTTCAGCAGCGGGTTGCGCTCCATGTTATGGGCGTAGATGTTCCGATAAATCAGAATGTTGGTCGCATTATCATGGATCAGCGATCCCTTGCTATGCTCCCCCTTGGGGTGGCTGGCATGGGCCAGGCCTTCGGCTGCCAGATTATAGGAAAGGGTGATGTTGTGCGCGGTGTTGGCACGCCATTCGTCCGGGGTGTTGCCGGCGAAGCGCGGGCCGGAAGCGGACATATTTTCGTCGATCGCCCAGCTGAAGGTGCAATGGTCGATGATGATGTCATGGCCACCCACCACTGACATGGCGTCGGCTTCCCAGCCGCTTGTCGAGGGCTGGTCGTCCACCCCGGTGCGTACACGGATATGGCGCATGATGACGTCATGGGTGGCGATGTCGATGCCTGCGCGAATCAAGGTGATGCCCGGAGACGGAGCGGTTTGTCCGGCGATCGTGACAAAGGGTTCGCGAATGGTGATGGTCTGGCGCCCCAGGTCGATGATGCCGGCCACTTCGAATACGATAATGCGTGGTCCCTTGGCTTCCAGTGCTGCCTTAAAGCTGCCTGGGCCGTCTGCTGCCAGGGTCGTGACCCGGATGATTCGTCCGCCACGCCCGCCGGGTGTAGCCGCGCCCCAGCCGACAGCGCCGGGAAAGGCTGCTTTGGCCGTTGTCGATGACTGGGCTGTCGGGGCGGCCGACTGTGCGGCGCTGAGGGGGGATAGGATAAGACCGGCGAGCGGCAGGGCGAGCAGGCGCATGGCATTCATTGTTCGTAAACTCCTCTCACCTCTAGGTTTGCATCGGAGCGGCACGAAAGCAAGCCTCGTTGATACCGGTGTCTTTCTTGCCTTTTGATGAGGATGCGGATTGGTTGCGACAGCGCGTTTTGGGCTATCTCGACACGAACATCAGTGCGTTCCCGCCGCGATTGTCAGGCTCTTTATATCCGTCGAACCCATTTTTTCCGAAATTCTGCCGGGCAGGGCTGGGGTAAGGGTGCGCCGCATATTTTCCTTCGATGACATTGACATTGTCCTGTGCTCGTATCAAACATTGCTGACACCGGTGTCTTAAAGGGGACAACATCGGGCCGCACCCCCAAAGAGGCGTGGCGGAAATATGGAGGGATGTTTCTATGATTGCGTTCGTACAGGCTTCGTCCGCCCGGAAATGGCTGTCCGCAGCCTCGACCCTGGCATGCGCCATTGCCTGCGTTTCCGCCGCTCAGGCCCAAAATGCCCAGGCTCAGTCCGTGCAGGGCGATGCTGCGGTTGCGCCGGATCAGCGGCAGGCGGATGCCGCAGCCCAGGAATCCGACATCATCGTCACCGGTTTCCGCCAGTCGCTGGGCGCGGCGATCAACCTCAAGCGCCAGTCGGTCAGTTCGGTCGATGCGATCGTGGCGGAGGATATCGCCAAGTTCCCCGACCAAAATCTTGCGGAATCCCTTCAGCGTATCCCCGGCATCTCGATCCAGCGTGATGGTGGCGAAGGGCGCGCGATCACCGTGCGCGGCCTTGGTGCGCAGTTCACCCGTGTGCGCGTCAACGGGCTGGAAACGGTCGCCACCTCGACCGATGGTGCCAGCTCGAACCGCGATCGCTCCTTCGATTTCAACGTCTTCGCGTCCGAACTGTTCAGCTCGCTGGTCGTCCACAAGACGGCCGAAGCCTCGCTGGATGAAGGCTCGCTCGGCGCCGTGGTCGATCTTAACACCGGCAATCCGCTCGGCGGCAAGGAAGGGTTGACCCTCGTCGGGTCGGCGACCGCCTCCTATAATGATCTGGCCAAGAATTGGGGGCCGCGCCTGGCCGGCATCGCGTCCTGGAAATCGGCGGACGGGCGCTTCGGCGTCGCCCTTTCGGCGGCCTATTCGACGCTCGACACCAAGGAACTGGGCAATAACAGCGTGCGCTGGGCCCAGGCCCGCTTCGACAATGTCGATGGCACCGCCTGTTTCACCCAGCCCAATTCAGGCGGCACCTATCGTGCCAGCGCAGCCTGCGATCAGGCCGCGCTGTCCTTCCACCCCCGCATCCCGCGCTATGGCGAGGTGCGCCATGATCGCGAGCGGCTGGGCCTGACCGGATCGGTGCAGTTCGCGCCGACCGACGCGACCAAGATCTCGATCGACGGCCTCTATTCGCGCTTCAAGGAAACCCGCGAGGAGAAATGGGGCGAGGTATTGCTGCGCTCCAACGAGCGGTCGATCAATGTCGTCAATCCGGTCTATGACGATAATGGCAACATGATCTCGGCGACGCTCAACGACGCCTGGGTCCGCACCGAACATTATCTGCGCAAGTCGAGCACCGAATTCTATCAGATCGGTGGCACCTGGGATCAGGATGTGACGGACAAGTTCCGCTTCACCCTGCTGGGCGGCCTGTCCAAATCCAACGCCGATATTCCGGTCGAAACCACGGTGGTCTTCGACGATCGCGATGCCCAGGGCTATAGCTATGACTATAGCGACATGAAGCATCCCAAGCTGACCTTCGGCACCAGCGTGACCGATCCGGCGAACTTCCAACTCGCCGAAATCCGCGACCGTCCGTCCAACACCACCAATCGGTTCAAGACCGCCCAACTGCGCACCGAATGGGACGCGGCCGAGGGGCTGACCGTGAAGGTCGGTTCGATGTGGCGCCGGTTCGACTTCAAGACCGTCGGCTATCAGCGCGATACCGCCGTCTGCGGCAATGGCGGCAAGGATCTGGTGCTGGGCACCATCACCTGCTCGCCGACCAGCCTGTTCGGCCCGAGCGCGGTCTATGGCTTCCAGGCCACGCCGGAATTGAGTGAACTCTTCACCCTGGGCAAGGCGGGCCAGCCGTCGGGCACGACCACCCAGTGGCTGATCCCGAACCTCGACACGGCGACCGCCTACACCAAGCTCTATGATCGCGCGCTGGCGCTCGACGTCGGCAACAACCGGTCGGTGCGCGAGGAAGTGACCGGCGGCTATTTCCAGTTCGATGCCAAGGGCGACCTGTTCGGCCTCGAATATGCGCTGAACGCGGGCATGCGCTATGCCAAGACCGACCAGCGCTCGACCGGCCTCAATGGTGGCATCCCGGTGACGATCAAGCGCAGCTATGAGGATTGGCTGCCGGCTGCCAACCTGGCCCTGTTCCCGACCGACAAGCTGGTCATTCGCGCGGCGGTGGCCGATGTGATGACCCGCCCGACGTTGGGCAGCCTGACGCCGGGTGGTTCGGCCGACGGCTTCCAATATCGTGTCAGCTACGGCAATCCCTATCTTAATCCCTATCGCGCGACCGCCTATGACCTGGCTGTCGAATGGTATTTCGCGCCCCAGTCGCTCTTCTCGGTCGCCCTGTTCAAGAAGGATGTGCAGAGCTTCCCGGTCGCCGCTACCATTTCCAACGCGACCTTCGCGGAAACCGGCCTGCCGGCCTCGGTGCTGGTCAGTTCCTCGCCCGCCGCGCTCAATCCCGCGCTGCAGGCCGAACCGATCTGGACCATCGCGACCACGGTCAACGGCACCGGCGCCTCGCTCAAGGGCGCGGAAATCGCGCTACAACTGCCCTTCACCTTCCTGCCGGGCATCTTCAAGCATTTCGGCATCCTGGCGAACGCGACCTTCATCGATTCAAACGCGACCTATAATGTGTCGGGGCCGGCGGTCGTGCCGGGTGGCGGCCTGGTCAATGTCGCGCGGGAGAACACGTTGTTCGGCGTGTCGAAGCGGGCCTATAACGGCACCCTCTATTATGACGACAACCGCTTCAGCGCGCGCGTCTCTGCCAGCTATCGCGGGCCTTATAGCGACCAGAACAGCGGTACCGGCAATGTCTTCGAAGGCTATAATTCGACCGTCAATGTCGACGCCTCGGTCCGTTACAAGGCGACTGACTGGCTGGAATTCACCCTCGACGGCATCAATCTGACCGACGAATATCGCGGCCGCTACACCGACCTCGATGCCAATCGCAACTATGAGTATAATCATTTCGGCCGCACCTTCCAGTTCGGCGCGCGCGTGAAAATGTAATCCTCCCTTCGGGTCGCGCCGTCACGGGCCAGCCGCCTTCTGCACGAGGTGGCTGGCCCTTTTTCTTGGGCCCGGCGGTGCGGCAGGGGCGACGCCGGGCAGGCAGCGGCAATAGTCCATTCATATAATGACATTGACTCGCGTTAGCGTTTTCAAATATGGCGCCGCCAAGAATATTTGGGGGATTATATGGTGCGGTCGTCTTTCTTCTTTTCCGGGGCGGCGATCGTCGCACTGGCCGGTGCTGCTCTGGCCAACCCGGCGCTGGCGGGGCAGGCGCCGGATGCCGATATGGACCAGGCCCGCGCCGACATCATCGTCACCGGCGAAAAGAGCGCCCGCACCCTGCAGCAGACCCCGACCAGCATCGCGGTCGTCACGCCCGAGACGATCGAGCGCGAGGCGCTGATCACCATCCAGGACGTCTATAACCGCACCGCCAACCTGTCCGAGACCTATGGTTCGTCGGGCTTCACCATCCGCGGCATCAGCAATAGCGGCGTCGGCGCGGGCGGGCAGGCGGATGCCGCCAGCGTCTATGTCGATGGCGCGCCGGTGCCCAAATGGGCGCTTTATGGCGGCCCGACCGACCTGTGGGATGTGCAGCAGGTGGAAGTGCTGCGCGGCCCGCAATCGACCATCCAGGGTCTCAACGCGCTGGCCGGCGGCATCGTCATTACCAGCAAGGATCCCTCGCTGACCCGCTGGGGCGGCGACGCACGGCTGCTGTGGAGCGAATATGATGATCGCACCTTCTCCGCCGCGATCGGCGGACCGATCATCAAGGATGAGCTGGGCATTCGCCTGTCGGCCGAGCGCCGCAACGATCGCGGCCTCATCTACAATGTCACCCGCGACGAATATAGCGACGCGCTGGAATCGCTCAATCTGCGCGGCAAGATCAAATGGACGCCACAGGCGATTCCGGGGCTGGAGGCGGTCGCCAGCTATAATCGCGTCCGGCGCGACGGCGGCTATCTCTACGAATATGCCCGGACCGACGTGCCCAATTATTTCAACCATCGCGTCGCCACCGGCGACCAGCCCAGCCGGGGCAAGATCGACAGCGACCTTGCCGTCTTCAACATCAGCTATCCGCTGGCCCAGGGGCTGAAACTGTCGAGCGTCACCTCCTGGAACCGCTCGCGCGTTCATTCGGTGATCGATACCGACGGCACGCCGCAGGATATCCAGGCGATCGACAATCGCTATAATTACCGCACCCTGACCCAGGAAATGCGCCTTAACTATGATGGCGAACGGCTGAGCGGCCTGCTGGGCGCCTGGTATTATCGCCGCACCGGCAGCATCGACCAGAATAGCCGGGTGAACATCGATACGCCGACCGCCACCATCGCCGCCCTGCTGCGCGCCAATGGCGCGACCGCGGCGCAGGCGACTTTCCTCAGCAATGCCTATGCGGCACAACTGCCGGTCATCCCGGTCGCCTATTCGGCCGACCAGCCCGAAAAGGTGGAGACGATGGCGCTGTTCGGCGACGCCCGTTTCAAGCTGACCGACCGGCTGACCCTGATCGGCGGCTTCCGCTACGATCATGAGCGCAACCGTTATGCCGCGCAAACCGTGGCGACCTTCAACGGCACGCTGCCCGATGCCAATTTCCTCGGCGCGGCCTATGCCCCGATCATTTCGCTGATCAACCAGGGCGTTCTGGGGCTGGTCGACGATGCCTCCTCGCCGCTGGCGTCCAACAGCCGCAGCTTCAACGCCTTCCTGCCCAAGGCCGGGATCAGCATGGACTGGACACCGGACCTCACCACCGCCTTCACCGTCCAGCGCGCCTATCGCTCGGGCGGCTCCAGCCAGAACCCGGCCCGCGCCCTGCTGGTCGCCTATGATCCGGAATATAGCTGGAACTATGAAGGCTCGCTGCGCTCCAAATGGCTCGACGGGCGCCTGACGCTCAATGCCAATGCCTTCTATATGACGTGGAAGGACCAGCAGGTCACCGCCTATTTCGGCCAGAATGCCTATGATTACAACACGGTGAACGCGGCCGGATCGCATCTTTACGGGTTTGAGGTGGAAGCGAATGCCACTATCGCGCGCGGCATCGATCTCTATGGCTCGGTCGGCCATGTCCGCACCAAATTCACCGATTTCGTCCTGCCCGCAGGGGCGACCAGCACGGTTGACCTCACCGACACCCAATTCCCCTATGCGCCGCGCTGGACCCTGTCGGGCGGCATCAATGCGCAGTTCGGGCCGGGCTTCGTAGCCAATCTCAACGCCAATTACCGGTCGTCGGTCTTCACCGGGGTCGGTCAGGATCAGGGCCAGTACAAGGTCGGCGGCCGCACGGTCGTGAATGGCAAGATCGGTTATGAAACCGATCATTGGTCGCTGTTCGTCTTCGCCCGCAACATCCTCAACGAAGATTATATGCAGTACCAATATGCCGCGATCCATCAGGCGATCCTGGGCGAACCCCAGACCGTCGGCGTCGGCGCGAGCGTCCATTGGTGATCACGCTCGCCAGCCTGCTGCTCATCGCGGGCGGCGCCCTGGGTGCTGCCCTGCTGCGCCGCTCCTGGGTGCGGCGGGATCGCTCTATGCCCGGCCTGCTGCTGGCGGGATGGGCCATATTGATCGGCCTGCTGGTCGCCGCTTTCCTGCTGATCGGGCCGGTCAAGGGGCTGGCCTTGGGACTGGCGATGGAGGGGATCGGTGCGCTCGCCATCATCTGGTTCGGCCGGGTCCGGCGCAAGGCGGCGCGGGTGCGCGACGGCGATGTCGCGCCCGAGCCGCTGGAGGAACCCGGCCGCTTCTGGCGCGGGGTGCTCCGCGCCTTGCTCGCCGGGCCGCTCGGCATGACGGCGGCGATGGGTGTCGCCTTTTGCGTCACCGTCTATCTGCCCGGTGATCCGCGCACCCGGATCGTGCTTGGCGGCCTGTTGCTGCCGATCCTCTGGGGGCTGGCCATGACCTGGACCCTGGCGGACCGTCGCCTGCTCCGCGCGACCGCCGTGCTGGTCGGCACCAGCATCATCGGCTTCGGCCTCGCCGCCTTGGGAGGGGCCGCATGAACGACCAGAGCGTCCAGACCAACAGCCGGGCCAAGAAATGGCGCTGGCCGCTGTCGCCCGAAACGGTGCGATCGGTGCTCAGCAGCCATTCGGTGCTGGGCCTCGCCTTTGCCGCGATCATCTATATCGTCTGCCTGACCGGCACGGTCGCCGTGTTCGCGCTCGATCTGGAGCGGTGGGAAGTGCCGGCGACGCCGGTGGTGACCAACCTGTCGGATGCCTCGGCCGCCCGCGCCATCGCCGAAGCGGCCAGACGCGCGCCGGCCGACACCACCCTCTATCTGTCGATGCCCACCGCGAAACAGGATGGCGCCAGCCTCACGGCCTTCAGCGCGACCTATGAACATAAATGGGCCGTGGCGGCCGATGGTGCGCTGTCCGATCTCGAAGCGGTCTGGACCGAATTCCTGATCCACCTCCATATCAACCTGCATCTGCCGCGCAGTTGGGGGCAGTTCATCGTCGGCCTGACCGGGGTGGCGCTGCTTTCCTCCCTGGTGTCGGGCATATTGGCGCATCCGCGCGTGCTACGCGATGCCTTCCACCTGCGCCTGGGCGGTTCGCGCCGCCTGCAGGAGGCGGATCTGCACAATCGCCTCGGCATCTGGGCCTTGCCCTTTCACTTCACCCTGGCGCTGACCGGCGCGCTGCTGGGCCTCAGCACCATCATCGTCGCGATGCTGGCCATGCTGCTCTATCGCGGCGACATGGGGAAGGTTTACGAACTCTTCCTCGACCCGCCGCCCAAGGTTGACGCGCGTGCCGTGCCCATTCCCGATATCGCCCGGTTGATCGCCGATGCCCGCGCCCGCGCGCCGGCGGCCGTCGCGGACAATATCATGGTCGAACGGCCCGGCCGCGCCGACATGCGCATCTCCATCCACAGCAGCCGGCCGCACTTGCTGACCCAGCAGGATGAGGTGCAATATGATGCGCGGGGGCAACTGCTCCATCAGGAACGGCCGCATGATCTGGTCGCCGGCACCCGGATGCTGAGCGGCATCGGCCAGCTGCATTTCGGCTGGTTCGGCGGACTGCCCGTGCGGATCGCCTATGGCCTGCTCGGCATTGCACTCTGCATCGTCACCTCCAGCGGCGTGACCATCTGGCTGGCCCGCCGCCGTGATCGCGGCCGGCCGGCGCCGCAATGGGAACGGATCTGGGCCGCGATCTGCTGGGGGCAGCCGGTCATCCTCGTCCTCACCGCTGTTCTGGCCTTCGCCCTGCCGCAAGCACCGCTGCCGCTGGCCTGGCTCGGCCTCACCATCCTGTCGGTGCTGGCCGCCGGCATGGCGAAGGCGCTGACCGGTCCGCGCCTGTCGCGCGGCCTGCAATGGGGGCTGGTCGCGGGGCTTCTGGCGGTGGCGCTGCTTCACGGCGCCTCGCTGCTGGCAGGCGGGCAGGGGCTACTGGTCGATCTGTTGCTGCTTGCCGGCGGCCTCGGCCTGTTGCTCGCCCTGCGCCGCAGCCGCGCGCCAGCCAAGGTCTAGGGCTGGGGCATGCCATGCCCCTTCCATAAACGGGGAGGGGCGGCGAGACTTGCGCGCGCAGCGCGCTAGTCGCAGCGGGGTGGGCTTTCGCAACGCTGCCCCGGCTTTCCTACTCGGCCCATCTCTGATCTACCCTTGGGCATGCAAACGCCGTCCCATCTCCTTACCAGACTCTCCGCCTGTCGCGCGGCTGTCGCTTCACTGTCGCGTCGGCGTCGCGTCGAAGGCGCGCGGGCGTGACCCGTTTCTCTCGCCGCTGTCGCGTTATAGGCGCGTCACCGGCGCGTCGCAGGCGCTTTACCGGCGCATTGGTCCGAAATAGCCCGCACGACACTGTGAACTTCGACTGTCGCGTCCCGTGTCGGCCCAATCGGCCTTAGAGCGCGCGAAAACGGAAGTCGGTGAAGCGCGCTTCACCCGCACCGGCGGAATAGAGGCCGGGGCGCAGCATCAGGAAGCCGCCGCGCACATTATGGTGATAGCCCGACACTTCCATGCCCCGGTCGAAGCGCTTCCAGCTCTTGCCGTCATCGCCGCTGATGTGAAAGCGGATGATGTGCCGGTCGTTGGTGACGCGCATCCGTATCCGGCGGCCATGGGGGTTGGCGGGGCGGCCGCGCTCTATCCCATATTGATGCGTGACGAAGCGTTCCTGATCGAAGCCCAGCCCGCAATACAACTGCTCGTCATAGAAGAGGAGAAGGCCGGCGACGCCACCCGGCGCAATCTCGACCGTGCATTCAAACTGATAGGCCTGATCGCCCGCGACCAGCAGCAGCGGCGACGAACTGGACGGCGCGGTGCCGCTGGCCTTCAGGATCAGCGACCCGCCTTCGACCCGCGCGCGCTGCGCCTCCTGCGGCGCCGGCTTGAAGAAATTCCAGCGCGAACCGATGTGCAATGCGCTGAAATCGTCCGACAGCGGCTGGCCATGCGGCCCGGCCTGACCGCCCCTCGGCTTGGCGATTGGTTGCGACAGGTCGCCGCCGGTCATGCGGAACCAGCCGTCCGCCGTCCATTCGACTGGGTCGAGCAAGGTCTGCCGCCCCAATGTCCAATAACCATTTTCATAGCCATGATAGACCGACCACCAACTGCCGTCCGGCCCCTCGACCAGGGTGGCATGGCCGCGCGACCACCATTTTTCGGCGCGATCGACGGTGCGCACGATCGGGTTGGCCGGGCAATTTTCCCAGGGGCCATGGATCGACCGCGACCGGGCGGCGATCACCATATGGCCGGTCGGTGGCCCCGCGGTGCCACCCACGGCGGTCACCAGATAGAAATAGCCCTTATGGCGCAAAATCTTGGGGCCTTCGGGCGAGAAACCCTCGACATCCCAGTCGTTAGGATAATGCCAGGGATCATAGACATGTTCGGGCTGCCCGACGGTCGCCAGGCCATCGTCGGTCAGGCGCACCCGGTCGCCGCCCGACAGGAACAGCCAGCGCGATCCATCCTCGCCCACCGCATGGCCCGGATCGATATGGTTGGGCAGGTTGAGGTCGATCGGATCGCTCCACGGCCCCTCGATCCGGTCGGCGCAGATCACATAGCTGGTGTTGGGAGAGGCCTTGACCGGAATGTAGAGATAATAGCGGCCCTTGTGCTTGCACAGTTCGGGCGCCCAGACCGATCCGATATTCCTGTGGAGTGCGGGGCCGATCGGCCGCCAGTTCACCAGATCGCGCGAATGCCAGATGATGAGGCCGGGATAGGAATCGAAGGTCGAGAAGGTCATGTAATAATTCGCGCCATCCTTCAGGATGGTGGGATCGGGATGGTCGCCCGCGATCAGCGGATTGAGGAAGCGGCCATCGCCCAGATCGGCGACGCGCTGATGGTCGAAGCCGCGCCGCCAGTCGGGGGCGGGGGCAGGCGTGGCCGGTGGAGCAGGGGGCGCCGCCCGCGCCTCGCTCAAACTACCTGCCAGCGCCGCCGAAGCCGTCGCCAGCAATGCGTCTCGTCGGCTGACTGCCATGACCCTCTCCCGGTTATTGATACCGGTTACCTAAGGGCCATGACCTGATGCTGTCAAATGGTGCAGACCCGATCCTCGTAAAGCTCCAGCGGCAGTCCGTCTGGGTCGGCGAAGAAGGTGAAGCGCCGATCGGTATATTCGTCCACCCGCACCGGTTCGCACGCCACGCCATGGCTTTCGAGCCGGGCGACCTCCGCATCCAGATCGCTGACGGCAAAGGCAAGGTGGCGCAGGCCACAGGCTTCCGGGCGCGAGGGGCGCGGCGGCGGATTGGGGAAGGAGAAAAGCTCGATCTGCGCGTCGCCGACGGCCAGATCGCATTTCCAGCTGTCGCGTTCGGCGCGATAGACCTCGTTCAGCACGGGAAAGCCGAGAATGTCGACATAGAAATGGCGGGACCGGGCATAGTCGGACCCGATGATGGCGATATGATGGATGGCGTGCATCGCCCAGCGCTATCGCGGGATGCGCCTGCCACGCAATGGCTATCCGGCGATCAGTGCCTGAAGATCGAGCAGCGCCCGGCCGAAGGACAGGCCCTGCGGCCCCGCGACGAAGCGGGGTTCCCATTCCGGCCCGAACTTGTCCTTATAGGCACGCAGCCCTTCAAAGCCGTAGAGCGCATTGCCATGCTGGTAGAGCAGCGCGCCCAGCTTCGACCAGAGCGGTGCCAGCCGGCGCGCCTCCAGCCCGGAAAGCGGCGCGAGACCCAGGTTGAACCAGCGATAACCCTGTGCCTTGCCCCACAGCATCAGGTGGATGAACAGAAAGTCCATCGTGCCATAGGGGGCGCCGTCATCATGGCGCATCAGGTCGACCGACAGTTCGGACTGGTCGACCGCGGCCCAGATATTGGCGAAGGCGACGATCCTTCCCTTCTGTCGCACCACGGCGCAGTCGAACCGCGCCATATAGGTGCGATCGAAGCGGCCGACGCTGAAGCATTTTTCCTTGTGCCCCTTGGCCTGCAGCCAATGGGCGGAAATCTCGGCCAGCCGGTCCATTTCCTGGTCCAGCATGGCGGCGGGGATGATCTCGAAACTTGCGCCCTCCCGCGCCGCGCGCCGCTCGGCATAGCGCAGCGGCTTGGCATCCGGGCCGTCCAGCGTGAAGTTGGCCAGATCGACATGCGCCTCCTCGCCATATTTGACGATCTGCAACCCCAGCTCGATCGCCAGCGGCAGCATATCCTGACTGATCTGATAGAGCAGCAGACGGCCCTGCGCGGCATCGGCCTGTTCGCGCAGGCGCCAGAGCAGGTCCGCCCATTCGCTTCGGGCGCCGACCGGGTCGCCCATGACGATCCAGCTATGCCCCCTGATCTGGTACATCAGGCAGCAGGTGCCGCCATCCGACACCAGGAAGCGTTTATCGCCGATATAGGCGAGATTGGCGTCGGTGCGTTCGGCCAGCGCCAGGGCGGCCTCCGGCGGGACGGCGGCATTGCTGGCCAGGACGGGAATGGTCGCGGCCGGGCGCAGCAGGCGCCAGAGCGCAACCCCGATCAGCAGGACGGCAACGGCCAGGCTGGCGCGCAGGAAGCGCGACGCATCGGCACGGGCGGCAAAATGCCACCAGAGGTCGTTCTGATATTCGACATGCTTGTAGGCGAAGAAGCCGATCCAGACGCAGAGGCCCAGAACCACCGCGACAGTCGCCAGCCAGCCAGGGGTGAAGGCGTCGGCAATCAGCTGGGTCCGGCGGTAGAAGGCAGGGCGCGCCCATTGCAGCAGCGCGGCGATCAGCAGCATCGCCGCCGCCTCCTCATAATCCAGCCCCTTGAGCAGCGAAAAGATCGCGCCTGCCAGCAGCAGGATGCGGGTCAGCCAGAAGGCGCCGTCCAGCCGCCGATAGAGGCCGGCCGACAGGATCAGCAGCGCCGCGCCGACCAGGCTGCCGGCCATGTGGGAGGCTTCAAGGAAAGGCAGGGGCACGACGCTGTTGAGGGTCGCGACCCGGTGCGGGATGGCCGGAAGCGAGCCCGATACCAGCAGGATAGCGCCGCCCAGGAAGACGAGCGCCGCCGTCATGATCGGTGCGAGGCCGGTCGTGACGGCCTGCAGCCCTCGCAGGGTGCGGCGCAGCGGCTGGCGCCAGCGCCAGCCCTCCTGCGCAACGATGATGCCGACCGCGATCAGCAGCGGCAGGATATAATAGACCAGCCGATAGGCGAGCAGCGCGGCGACCAGTTGCGGCCGGTCCACGCCGGGCAGGGCGGCAAGCATCACCAGTTCGAACACGCCGACGCCGCCGGGCACATGGGTCAGCAGCACGGCGACGATGGCGAGCGCATAGCCCAGGAAGAAGGCGGGCCAGGCGTGGAGGCCGACGCCGGGCACCAGGACGAACAGCGCAGCGCTGGCGGCAGCGAGATCGATGACGCCGATGCCGATCTGGCAGAATATGCGCGAGGCGGGCGGCAGCGGCAAGGACATGCGGCCAAAATGCAGCATCCGTCCCTGCCGGCCGGCATAGAGGATCAGGCCGATGATGGCCGCGAGGGTCAGGCTTCCGGCCACACGCAATGCCGGCGCGGACAGGCGGACATCGCCCACCGACAGTATCTCCGGCCGCCAGACCAGCATGACTGCGGCCAGCGTCAGAACCCCACCCCAGAAGGTGACGCCGGCAATCGCGACGACCCGCGCTACATCGGCAACACCCAGCCCCGCCGCGCTGTAGATGCGGTAGCGCGCCGATCCGCCGGTCAGCAGCGACAGGCCCAGATTATGGCTGAGCGTATAGCTGGTGAAGGAAGCGAGCGCCGCCGTGCCATAGGGCAAGGGGCGACCGATCGAGCGCAGCGCCAGCACGTCGTAGAAGGTGAGGGTAACATAGCTGATCCCGGTCAGCAGCAGGGCGGGGATCAGGGCTGCCGGGCCAAGTGCGTGAAAGGCCGCGCGAATTTCGCGCACATGCACATCGTGCAAAAGATGGTAGAGTGCGACGAAGCCGAGCGCGGCGAGCAGCACGACCAGCCCGACCGACAAGGGCGTCTGGTAACGGCGCAAATATGTCATGGCCCCCATCCGCCGCTACCCCGTCTTGACCCGGTGCCAGAGCTGGCCGCGGCAGAAAAGCCCACCCAGGATGCAGCCGGAAATCTTCAACTGGTCCGGCCCCTGCTGGTCGATGGTGGAATAGAAGGTGCGGCCCATGTCGGGCACATAAACCCGCCCGGCCCAATGGCCGGGTCCCTTGGGCCGATAATCCTGCAGAAGGGTGGTGCCGACCAGATGCGGGATGCCGGCATCGCTGGCATCGGCCAGCGCCTCGGCATTGGCGTGGCTGACCCAGCCGCACAATCGGTCCTGACAGGCGCCGGTCGTGACCGTGACGCTGCCACGCGGATTGATCCAGGAACCCAGCACCGGATCGGCCGCCATCGCCGGAACGGCGGCGATCAGGCTGAAGCCGACAAGGAACAGGCGCAAGGCGTGAAACATGGGTCAGGTCTTCCGGATCAATCCCTGCCGGGCGAAGGCCGTGTGCAGGATATGGTAGAGCGCATCGACATCATGGTGCAATGGATGTCCGCCCGGCAGCGCGATGGTTTGCACATTGGGCTGGTGCAGCAGTGGGCAGAGGCTGGCCGCTTCCTCTTGCCCATGAACGCACAGCAGGGGTGCCCAGTCGAGCTTGCGCGCGGTCGGCAGGGCATCTGCCTCCGCCATGGCAAAGGTGAATATCTCACCGGGCGAAGCGCGATATTCGACCGTGGCGCCTGGCACGACCAGCGCCACCATGGCGATGGCATGGCGTTGTGCGGGGGACAGCGCGGCAAGGCCGACATGCGCCATGTCGGCGCCGAAGGACTGGCCGATCAGGATGACCGGCGCGGCGGGATCGATGTTGCGGGCCTGGCCCAGGGCTTGGCTGATCAGCGCGGTGGCCTCTGCCGGGCTGCGGGTCTTGCGAAAATAGGTCAGCGAATTGACGCCGACGGTCGGCAGGCCGTCTCGCGTCAGGCGTGCCATGATTCCCGGCCCCATGCCAACCTTCATGCCCATGTCGCCCGACAGGATGATGGCGATCGGCGTGCCATGGCCCGGCCGATAGCCCTGTGGGCGGGAGAGGGAAAAGGGATCGCCGCCGAGATAGCCGAGCCATTGGAAGGCCGCTGCCAGCAAAGCGAGGATCAGGATGGGCAGGATATACCGGATGCTCTTGCCGCCGCGCGACATCATGCTGTCTCCTCAATCGACCCGAGCGCCCGGCACGTCGGGAGGAGACCGACGTGCCGGGCTGTGGGCGGCCGGAACAAGACCCACGCGTTCCGGCCGTTCGGCCAGCTGGTCCAAGCTGGCCTGTTTCGTGCCACCCAAGGGGGAGGGGAGGTGGCAGGACCGATATGGTCCATGACGGCCTGCGACAGCGTGGCTGGAAGATGAACTTTTGGAGAGGCGGCCGATCAGATGCGGCGGGCGACTGCGCCGGCGGCCCAGCCCATGCCGACGGCCAGGGCGATGGCGGTCAAGCCATAGAGGAAAGACCAGCGTTCGGCCGCGACGGCCATGAACTGTTCGAAGCCCGATTTGCGGACATGGATATCGCGCACCGCCGCCGCGACAACGCGACCGTCCTGCACCAGGAAGGTTTCGGCGGTATAATCGCCCACGATCACGCGCGCCGAGAGCGGCAGGCGGGCGCGATAGAGCACGCCGTCGCTGATCTCCACCGTGCCGGGGCGTTCGACGAACAGGCCGTTGCGCTGGCGCAGATCGACCAGGCCAGCCTGGAACCGGTCCAGTTCCGCGCTGTCGTTGAGCGAGGAGGGGGAGAGTTGCAGCTTGTCGACGCCCAGTTCGTAGATTGCGGCGGTGCGCTCATCGACGATCCGGTCGATCGGCCGGGAAGAGGCCATGGCGTAGAAGCTGGGCGCCGAGCGGAAGCGGGCGCGATCGGCATTGACCCAGATGCCGGCCACCTTCTGCTTTTCGCGCATGGTGATCGACTGTTCGGGGCCCTTCAGCACGACGACGATGTCCGCCGGCTTGTCCGGACGCCGACCGTCGGGATAGACGATGGCGCCGAACAGCAGCAGGTCCGCGCCGGTGAAGCTGTACTGGATCTCGACCTCGCGCTGCGACACATCGGGGACCAGTTGTGGTTCATCGGCGGCACTCAGCAGCAGGGCCAGGGCCGGCAGGATGAGGCGGGGCATCGTCATTTTACGTCGATCGTGAAGATTTCGTCGGGCCGCCAACCCAGCCCCAGCGCCATGCGCGCGGCGACCAGCAGCACGATCGCGGCGAGCAGGATGCGCAGATATTCCGGGCGGATCGTCATCGACAGCCGGGTACCAACCTGCGCGCCGGTGACGCTGCCGATCAGCAGCAGCATGGCCAGCACCAGATCGACCGCCTTGGTCGTCATCGCATGCATCATGGTCGTCGCCATGGTGACGAACAGGATCTGGAACAGCGATGTGCCGACCACAGACTGGGTGTTCATGCCGAGCAGGTAGAGCATCGCCGGCACCAGGATGAAGCCGCCACCCACGCCCAGCAACATGGTCAGGATGCCGGTCGCCATGCCCAGCAGCAGCGGCGCCAGCGGCGAGATATAGAGGCCCGATCGATAGAAGCGCCAGCGCATCGGCAGTGCGGCGACCAGCGGATGGTGGCGGCGCTTGCGCGCCTGCATGCGCTTGCCGGTCTTGAGCGCGATAAGCGCCTGGATCGACTCCTTCGCCATCAGTGATCCGATGCCGCCCAGCATCAGCACATAGAGAATGCCGATCACCGTATCGATCTGCCCCAGCGACTGGAGCAGGCGGAAGATGAGGACGCCAAGGCCCGCGCCGACCACGCCGCCGGCGATCAGCACGCCGCCCATGCGGAAATCGACGGTGCCGCGCGACATGTGGGTGACGACGCCGGACACGCTGGCGCCGGTTACCTGGCTGGCGGCAGAGGCCGCTGCGACCGTGGGCGGGATGCCATAGAAGATCAGCAGCGGCGTGGTGAGGAAGCCGCCACCCACGCCGAACATGCCCGACAACAGGCCGACGACGCCACCCAGTCCGATGATGACCAGGGCGTTCACCGACAGATTGGCGATGGGCAGGTATAGATCCATGCCCCATCGGGTTAGAGACAAAAGACTCCGAGCGAAAGCCGGGAGATGGCTGGCAGGCTAAAAATCGGCGGCGAGTGTGACCGCCAGGCCGGAAGCCGGTTTGGCTTGACCGGCGACACGTTCACGCCATTCGATCCCGATGCGTGCGGCGATCGCTGGAAGGGGCAGACGAAACTGGATTTCGGGGCCGATATCCAGTCGTTCGACATCGGGTTGCGCACCGCCAGACAGGCTGAGGCCAACGCGCAGAGGGCTGTCCTTGACCGGCGCGAGCAGTGAGAATTTTCCGTCGATGAAAAGGTCGCGCTTATGCAGTCCCACCATGCCGGTCTGCGCGTAGAGACTTGCCTCAATCGGACCTGCGACTGGCGCAGGGCCAAAGCCACCCACGAGGAGCAGGGCGAACGCGTTACGGGCCTCGGCATCGAGCGCTATTCGTCGTTCTGCAGCCAAGCTGACGGCCAGGTGGCGAATCGGCTGGTAGGATAAGCCGATCGCAGTCTCGGGTGCTTCGGGGGACTGGAGTGCCGTCGTAACCCGGCCATAGCCCGCAAGTCGCCCTGAGGATCGGGGTGTCAGGTCGAAGTCGAGCCGCGCGCCGCTCTGCGATCCACCCAGGCGCCCCACAGTGGCGAGATCGGCCGATGAACCGCCGCCGGAGCGCCAGAGCAGCCAGGCACTGCCTTGCCATCGCTTCTGATCTATAGCTGGTGCTGTTGATACGGAAATGGCGAGAGGGTCTATGCGCTTCGTACGGGCGGGGTGATTGCTTTGGTTATGGGGCGCTGGGCGCATGGACCATGCGATCGATAGCGGTGCAACGCGATAGGATGTCGGGGATGGCCTGAACGAACGGATTATATGGCTCGGCAGTAATTGGTTGGTTGGCGTGTTTGCTTCGGCGGCAATCATGATCACGCGCCCTTTGACGATCTTTTTCGTCGGCGCGCTGACCCATGCAGCCTTGGAAGGTGCTGGCGCTATTACAGGTGGGGGTGGGCTGGAGGCAATCGTGCCGAACAGGCGCATGCCGGTCCAGCCGATGCACAGCATGAAAAAGAAGCGCACCGGCCGTCCATCGGCCGATGATCCGGTCATGCCTGTTCCTCCATGTCGGGGAAGCGATGTTGCGTCTTGTCCCATACCAGCGGCTTGCCCAGCAGCGACTGGACATAGAGGATCACGGCGCGCCGGGCGGCAAGGACGGCGATCGCGTTGCCGACGAACATGCGCGGAACCGCTGCCAGGCCATGTCGCCAGCCATAAGCGTGGCCGGCAAAGACCGCGCGCATCAGGATGCGCCATGCCATCAGCCACAGATTGAGCGTCAGCAGGGCGTCGATCAGGGGCGTGGACGGTCGCTGCTGCTGAGCCAGGAAAGGCCGCGCCAGTTCCAATATGCTCCAGAGCAGCAGCGTGGCGTAGGCAGCGACAATGACCAATGCGGCCAGCGTGGCGCGCCGGTCCCTGATCCGCATCCACCATTCGGCCGGGCCGCCCTGCCAGCCCATGCGGTCCCATCCGGCGAGCGAAATGCCGATGATCCATCGGGCTTTCTGGCGGATGGCAGCCGGAACGCTATCGGGAAAATATTCGCGGGTTGCGACCAGTTGCCCCTGTGCATCACGAATGCGCAGGAAGATGCCCCGGCCGCCCATGTCGGCGATGCGCAGGCCGGCTTCATAATCTTCCGTCAGTGATCCCGGATCGAACGGCCCTGCGTCGGGATGGGAGGCTAGCGCGGCCAATATGTCTCGTTCGAACGCGCAGGCGACACCGGCGGATGGAATGGATGCGCCAAGAAACTCTCTAACAGTCAGGGACTTTCCATGAGCTTCCGCGAACTCATCGCAATAATGATTGGCGATCGCGCGGGAAAACCAGGTGCCGCGACCGGGCAAAGGCAGGACCGGCAACTGCACCAGTGCGAACCGGTCGATCATGTGATCGAACAGGCGAATTTCATCGGCATGTACGACGTCTTCCGCATCGTGCATGACGATAGCCTTGAATCGGACGCCGCTTCGGCCTTCCTCCGCCAGCATGCTACGCCAGTTGATATTCAGGCAATCGGCCTTCGTGGTCGGGCCGGGGCGATCATTCAGGCACAATATGATATGCGGTTGATCGCTGGCGACCGATGCGATTGCGTCGATCGTCGCCGGATCATTGGGATAGGCGCCGACGAATATGCGATAATCGGCATCGCCCCAGCAATGCACGGCATGGCGCAGCATGGCGCCGACGACGTCCGCTTCCTGCCAGGCGGGAATGAAGATGGCGATACGGCCTGGCGTCGATGACGGCGGCAATGTCGCCATCGTCATGCGGAGGTGGCGAGGATGCCGAACCGCCCGCCAGGCGCGGCGGATCAGGAATAGCAGGTCGATCGCCAGATCATCCAGCCCGCCCAACGCAAAGCCGATGGCCGCGAACAACAATATCTCATAATGCAGCGCCTGTAGCGCGCCAAAGAGCATGTCCCCCACGATCCCGGATTTCCCCTGTCCCGATCGCCATGCGGCAGGGCGAATTTATGCCATGAGAACAGCGGTCTTCCAAGTATTTTGGAGAAAATCTTTCAACATTGGCCGGCGGATCTGGGTTGGACCTGAGCGGAAATTTCCCTAAGGGGAAGGAATGGTAACATCGGCAAGCACTTATGGAGAAGAGACGTGACCGAACGGCCCGTGTCCGCCCTCAGGAATTTCCTGAAGGGAGAAGCAGGCAGTGGCGTCTTGCTGATGATTTCGGCCGCGATCGCAATGATCATGGCGAATCTTCCGGGTGCTGCCGGCCATGTCTATCATGACATCTTCCATATGGTGACGGGGCCGGTGCTTGCTCCCGCACTCGGTCCCATGACGATCCATTTGTGGGTCAATGACGGATTGATGGCGATCTTCTTCCTGCTCGTCGGATTGGAGATCAAGCGTGAGTTCGTCGATGGTGGCCTGTCCACCTGGGAGAGGCGGCGCCTGCCTTTCATCGCGGCGGGGGCGGGCATGATCGCGCCGGCGCTGGTCTATCTGGCCGTTACGGCTGGGGAACCGGCCCTGGCGCGCGGCTGGGCGATCCCGGCGGCCACCGATATTGCCTTTGCGATCGGAGTTCTGGCGCTGCTGGGATCGCGGGCTCCCGCATCGATCAAGCTGTTCCTGACGGCTGTCGCGATCGTCGACGACATGGGCGCGGTGGCGATCATTGCGCTGGCCTATAGCCAGGGGCTGGATATCATGGCTTTGGCCGGCGCCTTTGTCGTCCTGCTGGTCATGTTCGGCATGAACCGTGTCGGCGTGCGGGCCTTGGCACCTTATCTCATCGGCTTCCTGCTGCTTTGGTATCTGATGCTGCTGTCGGGCGTGCATGCCACGATCGCGGGCGTGCTCGCCGCCATCACCATCCCGGTTAATCGTACGCCGGGGGCGCCCGATGCGGTGGACAGTCCGCTCCATCGCCTGGAGCATCTGATCCATCCCTGGAGCGCTTATCTGATCGTGCCGCTCTTCGGTTTTGCCAATGCCGGCATCACCCTCAACGGCGACGCGATCGGCGCTTTGCTCAGCCCCTTGCCGATCGGCGTGGCGCTGGGGTTGTTGGTCGGCAAGCAGCTGGGCGTATTCGGCAGTATCTGGCTGGCGCAGAAGCTGGGTATCGCGGCGCGGCCTTCGGGGGCAACCTGGGTGCAGATTTACGGCATGGCGCTGTTGTGCGGCATTGGCTTCACCATGAGCCTGTTTATCGGCGCGCTCGCCTTTCCGGGGCAACCATTGCTGGTCGAGGAGGCCAAGATCGGCATCCTTGGCGGATCCTTGCTGTCCGCGCTGTGCGGTTATGCGGTGTTGCGTTTCGCGCCAACGCCGCGTTCGGTTGAGCGGGGCGTAGGGTGAGGGGAATCGCGTAGCATTAACCTTCATGCTACTATTGCGCTGCCGTTGCCGCGACTCGCTTCGCGTCAGCGCGCCGACCGCACTTTCGAAAAATACGGGAGGAGGGCGAACCGATGGAGACGGACGTCAACTATCTGCTGCATCGCCAGCAGATATCGCTGATAAACGCGCAGGCGGCAGCATCGCCCGAGGGGCGCGCTGCTTATGAAGGGCTGGCACGCGGTTATATCGATCAGGTCGAAGCCTATCGCAGGCGCAATGAGCAGCAGGAGAAACTGATCATTCCGGCGCACTGATCCTCCGATCGTTGCGCCATCGCGCTATCGACGAGAGATCAGTCGATCGATCACTTCCTGATGCGGGCCATCGGCACCGCATTCGCGCTCCAATATCGTCTTGATCTTCTCCAACTCGGCTTCCGTCAGATGTTCGATGCCGATGAAATCGTTGCGCGCGCTCTCGATCGAGCGGATCAGTTCGTCGAGCTTGGCCTGGATTGCGGCGCCGTCGCGGTTCTGGGCATTCTGGATCAGGAAGACCATCAGGAAGGTAACGATGGTCGTGCCGGTGTTGATCACCAGTTGCCAAGTGTCGGAATAGTGAAAAAGCGGGCCGGTCAGGCCCCAGATTGCGACCACGCTGACTGCCAGGATGAAGGCGAGTGGCTGGCCGGTCCAACTGGCGATCCGTGCCGATAGGGCGGAAAATATCCGATCCATGGAAACTCCTTTGGGTGCTCGGCGCATTTAGGCTCTGTTCAGCCATCTGCTGCCATGGCCATGTCCATGGCAACCATATCTTTTCGTGCAACGATCGGCGCGCTCGCCGGCTCCCTTCTGCTGGCCTCCTGTGCCAGTGTTTCCCCCGAATCACGCGTGCGTGCCGGGCTGATCGACGCTGGTCTTTCGCCGCGTATGGCTGGCTGCATGGCCGAACGCATGGTCGATCGGCTTAGTCTGGTGCAGTTGCGGCGGCTCCAGTCGATCGCCTCGCTCCACAAGTCGCACATGGGCAAGATGAGCATGGACGAACTCCTCTATAAGGTCCGTGCGCTGGAGGATCCGGAGATTTTCCTGGTGACCAGCAAGGCCGCCATCCACTGCTCCTTCTGACGCTGATTTCACAATAAAGCAGGGTCGGGCTTCGCAAGGGTTTTGCAATTTTGCAAAGTCGTTTTGCGAAATGGCTCTGGCCCTGCTTCCTCGCCTGTGCTTAACCCGCCTCAACAGTTTTCCTGTGAACAAAGGACGGGCTAGCCCATGAACATTCACGAATATCAGGCGAAGGAACTGCTCGCCAAGTATGGCGCGCCGATCGCCGCCGGTCACGCCGCCTTCACCGTCGAGGAAGCCGTCGAGGCTGCCAAGAAGCTGCCCGGACCGCTCTATGTCGTGAAGTCGCAGATCCACGCCGGTGGCCGCGGCAAGGGCAAGTTCAAGGAACTGGCCCCCGAAGCCAAGGGCGGCGTCCGCCTCGCCTTCAACCTGGACGAGGTGAAGGCCCACGCCACCGACATGCTCGGCAACACGCTGGTCACCATCCAGACCGGCGAAGCCGGCAAGCAGGTCAACCGTCTGTACATCACCGACGGTGCCGACATTGCCAAGGAATTCTATCTGGCGCTGCTGGTCGATCGCGCCACCAGCCGCATCGCTTTCGTCGTGTCGACCGAAGGCGGCATGGACATTGAAGAGGTCGCTCACTCGACCCCCGAAAAGATCCACAGCTTCTCGGTTGATCCGGCCACCGGCTTCCAGCCGCACCACGGCCGCGCCGTTGCTGCTGCCCTGGGCCTGACCGGCGACCTCGCCAAGCAGGCTTCGAAGGTTGCCGCGTCGCTCTACGCCGCGTTCCTCGACACCGACGCCGAGCAGATCGAAGTCAACCCGCTGGCGCTGACCGAGCAGGGAAACCTCCTCGTCCTCGACGCCAAGGTCGGTTTCGACGGCAACGCCATGTTCCGTCACAAGGACATCGCCGAACTGCGCGACCTGACCGAGGAAGATGCGGCCGAAGTCGAAGCGTCGAAGTACGACCTCGCCTACATCAAGCTTGACGGTAACATCGGCTGCATGGTGAACGGCGCTGGCCTGGCCATGGCGACCATGGACATCATCAAGCTGAACGGCGAATTCCCCGCCAACTTCCTGGACGTGGGTGGCGGCGCCACCACCGAAAAGGTGACCGCAGCGTTCAAGATCATCCTGAAGGACCCTGCCGTTAAGGGTATTCTGGTCAACATCTTCGGCGGCATCATGAAGTGCGACATCATCGCCAATGGCATTGTCGAAGCTGCCAAGGAAGTGAACCTGTCGGTTCCGCTGGTTGTCCGCCTGGAAGGCACCAACGTCCAGCAGGGCAAGGACATTCTGGCCAATTCGGGTCTGCCGATCGTCCCTGCGGACGATCTGGGCGATGCGGCCAAGAAGATCGTGGCAGAAGTGAGGAAGGCGGCCTGAGCCCCCTAATCACCTGAGAAGATACGCCATAGGGCGTGGGTGACCTGGAAACGGGTCGCCCACGTCCGTGTTCGCGTTGGCGGGCGATGGCGTGAAAATGGAGGATGTTGAAATGAAGATCCTTGTGCCCGTGAAGCGGGTTATCGACTATAATGTAAAACCGCGCGTGAAGGCTGATGGCACGGGTGTGGACCTGGCCAACGTCAAGATGAGCATGAACCCGTTCGACGAAATCGCCGTCGAGGAAGCCATTCGCCTGAAGGAAAAGGGTGCGGCGACCGAGGTGGTGGCGGTATCGATCGGCGTCGCCAAGGCGCAGGAAACGCTGCGCACGGCGCTGGCGATGGGCGCTGATCGCGCCATCCTGATCCAGACCGATGACGAAGTTGAACCGCTGGGCGTCGCCAAGCTGCTCGCCAAGGTGCAGGAAGAGGAAGGCGCTGGCCTGATCATCCTGGGCAAGCAGGCGATCGACGACGACAGCAACCAGACCGGCCAGATGCTCGCCGCGCTGCTGAACCTGCCGCAGGGCACCTTTGCCAGCAAGGTCGAGGTCGAGGGCGACAAGGTCAATGTCACCCGCGAAGTCGATGGCGGCCTGGAGACGGTGAAGCTCGCCACCCCGGCGATCATCACCACCGACCTGCGCCTGAACGAGCCGCGCTATGCGTCGCTGCCGAACATCATGAAGGCCAAGTCCAAGCCGCTCGCGAACAAGACGCCGGCCGACTATGGCGTCGACATCGCCGCCCGTCTGGAGACGCTCAAGGTCTCCGAACCGCCCAAGCGTTCGGCCGGCATCAAGGTTGCCGATGTCGATGAACTGGTGGCGAAGCTCAAGGCTCTGGGAGTTGCAGCATGACGAAGACGCTCGTTTGGGTTGAACATGAGGGCGGCGCCGTCAAGGACGCGACCCTTTCCGCCGTGACCGCCGCGGCCAAGCTGGGCGAAGTCCATCTGCTGGTCGCCGGCCAGGGCGTCGAGGGCGTTGCCGCCGAAGCCGCCAAGATCGCCGGCGTGGGCAAGGTTCATGTCGCCGACGACGCGGCCTTTGGCCATGCGCTGGCAGAAAATGTCGCGCCGCTGATCGTCGAGCTGATGGGCCATCATGACGCGTTCGTCGCGCCGGCCACCAGCAACGGCAAGAATATCGCGCCGCGCGTCGCCGCCCTGCTGGACGTGATGCAGATCAGCGACATCCTGTCGGTCGAGAGCGAAGATACCTTCACCCGTCCGATCTATGCTGGCAACGCGATCGCCACGGTCAAGTCGAAGGATGCCAAGAAGGTCATCACCGTGCGCGGCACGGCCTTTGAAAAGGCAGCCAAGGACGGCGGCAATGGTGCGGTGGAAGCCGTGGCCTCGACCGGCGACAAGGGCATTTCCGCCTTCGTCGGCGCCGAGATCGCCAAGCTGGAACGCCCCGAGCTGACCAGTGCCAAGATCATCGTGTCGGGTGGCCGCGCGCTGAAGGACGGTCCGACCTTCGAGGAATATATCATGCCGCTGGCCGACAAGCTCGGCGCGGCCGTCGGTGCCTCGCGCGCTGCGGTCGACGCGGGCTATGTCCCCAACGACTATCAAGTCGGCCAGACAGGCAAGATCGTCGCGCCGGAAGTCTATATCGCTGTCGGCATTTCGGGCGCGATCCAGCACCTTGCCGGCATGAAGGACAGCAAGACCATCATCGCCATCAACAAGGACGAGGACGCGCCGATCTTCCAGGTGGCTGACATCGGCCTGGTCGGTGATCTGTTCAAGGTGGTGCCGGAACTGACCGGCAAGCTGTAAGCCGAATTGGCTTGAGTAGGAAAGGGCGTGGGGATCACTCCCCACGCCCTTTTTTTGTCATTCGCAGTTGATGTCGTTCTTGTCGATGGCCCGGCCGGCAAGGGCGCCGCCCGCGCCGCCCAGGATGGTGCCGAGCGTCTTGGAACCGCCGGGAGCGATGACATTGCCAAGCACGCCGCCGGCGATGGCGCCGACGATGGTGCCGGTGGTGCCGTCATCCCGCTTGCAATAATAGCGGCCGTCGCGGTCGCGGTAGATCTGGTCATTGTCGCCGAGATGGCGGCGCGGCGGGCGGCGATCCCGGTCGCGGTCACGGCCGCCGGGCGGGCGATTGTAGCCGCCGGGGCGGTCATAGCCATAGCCGCCGCCATAATTGTCCGAGGCGCAGGCGCCGAGCGGGAGCATGGCAAGGGCGGCAAGCGCCATTATGGGGGTACGCACGGGATAGTCTCCTCTTCTTTTCCCTGTCGGGAGGAGAACCCGCAAGCGGCGCGAAGGTTGCGCCAAGATACTGATCAGAAACGCGAAACCGCCCGCCGCTGCCATCGAGAGGGGAGTGCGGCAGCGAGCGGACGGCATCAACGGCGCGTCGAGATGGCGCGCCGCCGAGAGGATGGGGCTTAATGGGCCAGGGGCGAGGCGCTGCTGGCCGTGGCCGGGGTGACGACCGGAGCCGGGCTGTCCTGGATGCGCTGGTCCTCCAGCTTGGCACGGGCTTCGTTGTAGCGGGCGACGAGGTCGTCCTTGAACTCGGTCAGCTTGCCATTGTCATAGAGCTTCTTGCCGACATAGCCGGCGATGGCGCCGAAAATCAGGGTGCGGATCATGGGGAACTCCTTGGTTGCCAGTCGGGGAAAAGAACCGGCGTCGGCGACAAGGGTTCCGAGCATGATTGCGTCCGCGACGGGCCTTGCTAGTCTTGCGACGGACGGTGGCGGGGGCCGCCGTGGCAAGGGGGTGGCAATGTCGGCATTCGATCTGGTGTTCGCGGTGTTCGGGTTGCTGCTGGGGCTGGCGATCGCCGAGGTGCTGGGCGGCTTTGCCCGTGCGCTGAAACTCAAGCGGACCGCCAAGCCGGTGCGGATCGGCTGGCTGACGCCGCTGCTGGGGCTGTTCGTGCTGCTGGACCTCACCAGCTTCTGGGGCAGCGCCTATATCATGCGGGACCAGATGGATGCGAGCTATCTGACGCTGGTCGTGGTGCTGGCGATCGTCGGCGTCTATCATCTTGCCGCGTCGCTGATCTTTCCCGACGAGCCGGAACAATGGCCCGATTTCGACGACTGGTATGACCGGCAGAAGCGGATGGTGATCGGCGGGCTGCTGCTGGCCAATGTCGCGGTCACGATCGGCCAGGGCGTGCTGGAAGAGGTGAGGCCGGTGGCCGATGCCCCCGCCGGACCGCTCGCCCCCTATGCCGCGCCGATCCTGCTGGGCGGGCTGGTGGGGCTGCTGACCCTGCTGGTCGCGCTGCTGCGGGTGCGGAGCCGGCGCGCGAACATGGCGATGCTGATCGCGGCGAACCTGATCCTGCTCGGCGCCAGCATTGCCGAGGATTATATCTGACCGGGATCGGGCGCCACGGTGAGGTGGCGCCCGGCCCGATTGGCCGATTATTCGGCGTGGGCGATGTTCACCGCGGCCATCTTGCCGCGCTTGTCCTGCTCCAGGTCATAGGTGACGCGGTCCTTCTCGCGCAGGGTGGCGAGGCCGGCGCGCTCGACCGCGCTGATGTGGACGAACGCGTCCTGGCCGCCGGTGTCGGGCTCGATGAAGCCATAGCCCTTGTCGGCGTTGAAGAACTTCACGGTTCCGGTGATGCTGCTCATGATATTTCCTTCTTTCATGCGGCGGACCCATGGCGGGCACGCCGGGTCGCTAGAGGGGCAGGGAAAGAGGGAGATAGGTGCCGCAAAGCGCCGAAGACCGTCGATTTGCGACTATAGCAGCGCCCTTGTACGGCATTGCGGGCGTCCTGGCAAATCACTGGCCGTTTCGGCGGGGGCTGCCGCCGCGTCTTCCTCTTCTTCCTCCTCTTCCTCATCCTCGCTCAGAAGCTCGTAGCCGGCCGCTTCCAGCACGGCGATTTCCGCGTCGCTGCCCGGCGCGAAGCCGAAACGGGCGTCGCGGGCGCGGGTGGCGGCCTCCTCATAGGGGCGGGCCTGCGCCTCCAGTTCCGCGGCATAGGCGGCCTCCTCGGCTTGTGTCAGGGCGCGGTCATAATCGTCGATATCGTAATAATCCTCGCTCTGGTCGCCGGTGAAGCCGGGCGGGGCGGGGTAATCGGTGCGCAATTGCTCGCGATCCTCATCCCACCAGACGCCGCGCAAACGGGTCGCGGCCTCCTCCGGCGGCAGGTCGGCGCGTTGGATATGGGGCGGAAGTTCACACCGTTCATTCCGGTCGGAAAAGGGCGAGATTCCGGGTTGCACGGGCGGGCGTTTCGCACCGGGCTGGAGCGCCAGCCGGGCGGCGATGAAGAGCGCGACCGAGGCGGCGGGGGCGAGCGCGGTTGCGGCCTCCGGCGCGACGGGTTCGGGCGTCTCGGGCTGGTCGCCATTGAGCAGGCGGGCGTCGGCCATCTGGCGGGCCATATGTTCCATGCCGGTGCGCGGCAGGCCGATCAGTTCGGACTCCCTGTCGGCCTCTTCGGCCGGGCAGATGAGGTCGAGATAGGCGGTGAAATCCTGCGCCACGACGCGGGCGAGCGCGGCGTCCGACCCTTCGGGCGGGCTGTCGGCCATGCGATCGAGCCGCGCGAGCATCGACATGGCGAGGCGATTGTCATGGCGGTGGCGGCGGACTTCGTAATTGTCGGGATCCTTGCGGATGGTCTCCTCGCTGCCCATGATCGCGCGCGACAGGAGATCGTCGGCAAGGCGGGCGCGGGCGATCAGGATCGCGGCGTCCCAGCCCAGGCGAAAGGCAGCGCCGTCATGGCGGATGCGCAAGCTATAGGCCGAGCGCGCGGTGATGCGCACCCCTTCGCAGGCGAGCATGATGACGCCGGTGGCGGCGAGTATCTCCAGGAAGCGCCGCTGGCGCGCCGGGCTCCAGCCATCGACCCGCCGCTGCGGATCGGGCGTGGGGATAGTGTCCGGCAGGGGCGGCGTGATCGGCGGAAATGCGCAGGACATGGCAAGGCCCTTTCAGGGAAAGAGGACGCGTTGCCGGAAGGGTAGGCAGAAAGGCGGGGTGTAGGACAGCGGAATAGGAATTTGGGTTTTTGACGTTAAGGGTCGCAGGGTTCCAGCGGGATCATTCTGATTGATTAACATTTTGCGGTGGATTAGAAACGTTGAATGAAAGCAATATTCCGACTTTTTATTGTTGTATTTGTTGCTGCCACTTCCGGCGTTTTGGCAACAGTTGCCATACACGCGGTCGGCGTATCCAACGGTTTAAAGGCTGATGTAAGCTACACGGATTTTATATCCATAATGCTGACAGCATTGGGGTTGATGATCACGGTTTTGGGGTTCTTCGTTGCTGCCGCCGGTGTCATTGGTTGGGCCACATTGGAAAGTAAATTAAAAGAGCATTCATTTGGATATTTCTCAGAGCAGTTGGACACCTCGAAAAACCGGTGGCGTCTGACGGCTTGAGGTGATTCACTGCCGGTACGCGACAGCGGAGGCAGAGATGGCAGTACAGCCGGGTTTCTTTGATCTTTCGGACCGATACGAGGCGCTGAGCGCGGCGGGCGATCCCCTGGAACGGTTGTCGGCCGTGGTGGACTTCGAGCTATTCCGGGGACCGCTGGTGGCCGCGCTGCGACGCGGCCCTCGTAACAAGGGCGGACGACCGCCGTTCGATCCAGTGCTGATGTTCAAGATCCTGGTTCTACAGGCGTTGTATTCGCTGTCCGACGAGGCGACCGAGTTCCAGATCAAGGACCGGCTATCGTTCCAGCGTTTCCTGGGCGTGGGGCTGGAAGGCACCGTGCCCGATGCCACCACGGTTTGGCTGTTCCGCGAACGGCTTGTGAAGGCCAAGGCGATCGACCGGCTATTCGCGCGCTTCGATGCCGCGCTCAAGGACCGGGGATATCTGGCCATGGGCGGTCAGATCATTGATGCCACCGTCGTGCCCGCGCCCAAGCAGCGCAACACCCAGGAGGAGAAAACGGCGATCAAGGAAGGCCGCATCCCCAAGGACTGGACGCCGGCCAGGGTTCGGCAGAAAGACCGCGATGCGCGCTGGTCGATCAAATATACCAAGGCCAAGGCCCAGGAAGGCGCCGATCCCAGGGCGACAAAACCGGTCGATCTGGCCATTCCGATGTTCGGCTATAAAAATCATATCGGCATCGATCGGACTCACGGCCTGATCCGCACCTGGGATGCGAGCGCCGCCAATGCCCATGATGGGGCGCGACTGCCCGATCTGATCAGCAAGGAGAACACCGCCTCGGGCGTTTGGGCCGATACCGCCTATCGATCTAAGAAGAACGAGGCATTCCTCGCGAGGGGCATGTTCACCAGCAATATCCACCAGAAGCGCTTGCCTAGGCGGCCGCTGCCTGAACGGATAGCCAGAGCCAATGCAAGGCGCTCAAAGGTACGCGCCGCCGTTGAGCATGTCTTTGCCGGACAGAAACACCGCATGGGCCTCGTCGTCCGTACCATCGGCATCGCTCGTGCCAGGATCAAGATCGGCATGGCCAACCTGGTCTATAACTTCCAGCGCCTTGCATGGCTCGAGGGCAGAACTGCGCCTGCATGACATGGAATTGGCGTCCCGAACTCGGCCGATACCGCGATCACGCCGCCAATGCAGCCGAAACGCCGCCTTTCATCAGCGCCGCGTGCCCCTTCCTACGCCATCAGACCAAAATCACCCGGTTATTCGAGGTGTCCAGTTGGGAAAAGAGGGGCCTTTGCGAAAAGACCTTGAGAAGCTGTTCTCGGATATAGCTTATGCCGGGATAGATGGTTTGAAACAGGCCGGTAAGGATGAAGAGGGGGAATATTCTGACTGATTTTAGTTATAGCTACCGGATAAATCCTAAAGAGTTGGAAATTCTCACAGGATTTTCACGGGAGGTGCCTGTTAAGGTGGGTGCTCTCGCCGGAGCTTTGGGGTTGAGAGTGGTTCTGGCAACGCTGCCAATGAATATATCTGGATTGATTCAACCTGCGGAAGATGGTGGATTTGTTATAAAGGTAAATCGATTTGAGCCAAAAGAGAGGCAGAGATTTACGATAGCACACGAAATTGCTCATTTTATACTGCATAGAGATAAGATACAGGCTGGTCTTGTTGACTCTGTTCTTTATAGATCTAAGTTATCGTCTAGGCTTGAAGCGGAGGCCAATCGACTGGCTGCTGACATCATTATGCCTAAGGAGGCGGTGATCGCTGCTATGCAGGAAATGCAAGGTGGGGATGAAGGTGTTGATGCGCTTGCGCAACGCTTTCAAGTTTCTCGGCAAGCAATGGAAATTCGGGTTAGCTAATGCTGGCGGATAAGAGCTACGTTCCGATTCTCAAGACTAATGTCGCGGAAATGAGCGCTTATCGAGTATTATTTCCTTCCGTTAAGCCTTTAGTGTTTCCTTTGTTTCTGTTTAGGCCATGGCAAAATGCCAATGATTTGAATATGGCAGTTGAAAAAGTGCAGGAGGCAGTCGAAGGGCATCCATTTGCTTTATGTTTGGATGCGCGGAAGCGAGGTTATAGTAGCAAAAGAGCAGCGCAAGCCGACTTTGATGCGCGGTCGCGTCCGTCAACGTGGTGTAAATTCGGGTGTGGCCAGCGGGCTGCATTGTCAGGCGGCCTTGGGTGTAATCTGTAGCGGCTGAACCTCCTCGATTGTTGGTGTGGCAAGTGCGGCCATGCCCT
>Ga0209813_10000090_pt1 | contig 33617 bp, 32 predicted proteins | sample EndMethybrTD3033_FD_187596 | JGI IMG/M metagenome (GOLD analysis project Ga0209813, IMG submission 187596) | Populus endosphere microbial communities from Tennessee, USA - Endosphere MetaG P. TD hybrid TD303-3 (SPAdes) (version 2) | ecosystem: Host-associated > Plants > Roots > Endosphere... | reverse complement strand
GACACCGTGCTGCCGCTGCCCCTCGCCCACGAGGATGACGTAAGCGAGTTGCAACGCCTCGCGCAGTCGAGCAGCCTGGAATTGCTCGCCGCGCAGAAGGGCGCTGTCGTCGCCGCCGGGGCGGCGCGGATCACGCGCAGCTTCCGCCTCCTTGGGGCCACCACGGTCGGTTACGACCGCGAGCGCGAGGTCGACCGCTCGGTCATCCGGGGACCGACGCTCGACATCGAGCTGCCGATCTTTAACCAAGGCGGAGCTCGGGTCGCACGAACCGAAGCGCGTCTACGGATCGCGCGCGCGCGCCTGGCGCAACTTGCGCTCGCGTCCGGGAATGCGGTTGGGCTGGGCGCGGAACGCGTACGCGTGCTCAGCGAAGTGGTGGGCCTGTATCGCACGGCCTTGGTGCCGCAGCGTGAAATCGTGACCCGTCAAAGCCAGCTCGAACAGAATTTCGCGCTGATCGGCGAGTTCGAGGTGCTTCAGGCCAAGGCGCAGGAATACGAAGCCTATCAAGGGTTCCTCGAAGCGGTTCGGGATTACTGGCTCGCGCGCGTCGATCTGATGCGTTTGGTGGGGAACAGGCTGCCGAGTGATGCGGAAGCCAGGCAGAACACGCCGACCGTTTCCGAGATACTGACGCCGCCTGCCGCCCCGGCGATGGATCACTCGATGCATGGCGGCCACCATGGCGGGGGAGCGCCGCCGCCGGCAGGTCCGGCACCGTCTGGGTCGCCCGCGCCGCCTCCGGCCATGCCTGGGATGGTTCACGATCATGTGCCAACGCCGGACGCCAGCCCTCCTCCTTCGCCACCGCCCGCTCCGACGCCTGAACACCAACATCATGGAGCCGGCCAATGACCATCCATCGTCGTGACATCCTCAAGACGGGTGCCGCCGCAGCACTGGGGTCAGCGTTGACCGCGCGTGCCGCCGCACAGGATCATTCCATGCATGGCGGCATGGCGATGGGCCCGATGCCCATGCCGGCGGCCGAGCCTGTGGGCGTGGCGCCCGCCGTGCCGCGCGATCCGCGCTACGTGCCCGTCCGCACGCTCAACGGCTGGACGCTGCCGTGGCGGTTGAATGCCGGGGTCAAGGAGTTCCACCTTGTCGCCGAAGAGGTAAAGCATGAATTCGCGCCCGGATCGAAGGCAACCTGCTGGGGCTACAACGGTGGCACGCCCGGGCCGACCATCGAGGCCGTGGAAGGCGACCGGGTAAGGATTTTCGTCACCAACCGGCTGGGCGAGCATACGTCCGTCCACTGGCATGGGCTGATCCTTCCCTCCGGCATGGATGGCGTCGGCGGGATGACCCAGCCGCACATTCAGCCCGGCGAAACCTATGTCTACGAGTTCACGCTGCGCCAGCACGGCACGCATATGTATCATCCGCACGCCGACGAGATGACCCAGATGGCCTATGGCATGATGGGCCTGTTCATCATCCATCCGCGCGGCGGGGAGATCGTGCCGGTCGATCGCGATTACGCCTTCCTTTTGCACAATTGGGCGCTGAAACCCGGAACCTGGCGCCCGGACCCCTCGATCATGGTCGAGTTCGACCAGTGGACCTTCAACTCCAAGATGTTCCCGGCGATCGATCCGATCGTCGCGCGCACCGGCGAGCGTGTGCGCATCCGGGCCGGCAACCTGTCGATGTGGAACCATCCGATCCACCTTCATGGCGTCGAGTTCGAGGTGACGGGTTCCGATGGCGGGCGCTGGCCGCGCGAGCGCTGGCGGCGGGAGGTCACCGAACTGGTGTCGGTCGGGCAGATGCGCGACATCGAGTTTACCGCGGTCGCCGGCGACTGGGCTTTCCACTGCCATATGGCCCACCACACCATGAACGCGATGGGCCACGGCATCCCCAACCAGACCGGCGTTGATCAATCCGGTGTAGAGGCGCGGATTCGCAAGGTGTCGCCAAATTTCCTGCCGATGATGCGCTACGGCATGGCGGAGCACCAGGAACACACCGACGGCGGACATCAAGGTCCGGTCAACACGACGCCGATGATGGGCGGCAAGGGCCAGTTCGGGAATATGGAAATGGGCGGCATGTTCACGGTCGTGAAGGTGCGCGACGATATCGCGCGGGGCGATTTTACCGATCCCGGCTGGTATCGCCATCCGGCGGGAACGGTCGCAAAACGAGTCAGCGCAGACCCTGACTTCGGTTCTCCGCCGCGCCGTCAAGTGTAGCGGTTACGAAGCCCGGAATTGCACGCCTACTGGTGATTACCGCCAACCTTAATCGTGCATCGCACCGTCTCGCGCGCTCGAACCGCGGCCTTGCTGCACCCCTCGATCGTTTCGCGATTGGCCGTCACGATCCTGTCGCCGGCGACGATCGCGCGGAACGCGGTCGGGCTCGCGCTCTGCATCAAGCGCTGCCCCGCCTCCCAACGCGGCAAGTCTAACGACCGCGCCGCTATGCGCTCGGGCCATTGCCAGCTCGCCGGCGCGACCTCGCGCGCGACCAGGCCGGGCACTATCGCCCATGCGATGATGCCGATCGCGACCCCGCCCAGCCCGAACCATAGCTGCCGATTCTTCTGGTCGGCTCGCGTCCATGCGGACCCGGCGACGGCGCGAAGCTCGGCCATGACGCGGGCCTTGTCCTCGCCCGCCCTGGCGAGCGCTGCCTGATCCTCGCGCCGGGCCGCGTTACCCGCCGCCACGATCCGCTGCGCCATTTGCTCGGGCGTCATCGCCAGCGCCGGACTCCGGGCGATCACGTCGTTGATGACCGCGATCCGGTCGGCCGTGGCGTCCACGCCCTGCTGCATCCGCCCCAACGTCTCGGTATAATCGGGCACGTCGATCGCGCCGCGCTCGGCCGCCAAGCCCTCCACGGCGCGGCGCAACAGCGCCAGCTCGCCACGCATGGCCTCGAAAGCCTCGGCCGCGTCTGCTCCCTGGCTGTCGTCCTCGTCCGCCACCCATCCCCCTTACCGGCTCATGCCACGCTCGCGATCACGCCCGATCGCGACCGACTGCGCCAGTTCCTGCCCGATCGACCGGCCCCGCTCCATGCTCAACGCCAGCTCGGGGGCGCGACGCCGCAACACGGATTCGAGTTGCGGATCGCGGTGCAACCCGCCCGCCATGCTCTCCATGCGCTTCCCCAGCTTCTCCGCGCCGGCACGATCGCCGGCACGCTCCATGCTGGCGCGCGCCTCCTTCATGCCCTGCCACTGCTCCACAAAGCGGCCCGCGCGCTTCTCGGGGTCAATGCGGACCTGGCGCTCCGTCTCCATCGCCTTCGCCGCCCCGCCCGTGTTCCCCTCCGCCGCGTCGCGCGCGAGCCGGGGGTCACGCTCGATCGCGCTGGCAAGGTCACGCGCGGCATGGGGCCGGGTCGCGTCCAACGCCTCGCCGGCGCGGCGCAACGCGCTCTCCTGGTGCGCCAGCACCGGCAACCCCTTCTCCCGCATCCGGCCTATATCGGCCGCGGCGCGCCCATAGCGTTCGATCGCGCGGGCCTGCGAGGGCGCCAGCGGCCGATCGGCCGCGACGCGCTCGGGCGACGTCGTTTTCTCCGACATCGGTTTCGGCCGGAATCCCGCGAACATGCCGCGCGCCTTGTCGCGCACCTTCTCCGCCACTTGGCGCGCGCGTTCCGGGAACCGGATCTCGCCCCATATCTCCCGGCGCTCGGCGAACACGCGAGCCTGGTCCTGCGCGGGGACCGCATAGTCGCCGGCCATGTCCTTGCTCCGGTCGCGCGACAGGGCGCGGACGAGCTGGCGTTGGTCGGCGAAGTCGTTGCGGCCATAATGGAGCTGCGCCCCGTCGCGGTGCCGCGACATGCCGACATAAGCGCTGTGGCGGTCCATGCCGGGGGTGGCGAGGACATGGGCGCGATCGACGGTCACGCCCTGCGCCTTGTGGAACGTCGCCGCATAGCCATGATCGACATGGGCGTAATCCTTGGCGTCGAACGCGACCTGACGGCCCCCGTCCAGCCGGACGGTCATGCCCTCCGGCGTCACCCGCTCGATCGTGCCAAGCGTGCCGTTCTTCACCCCTAGCGACCGCTCGTTCCGCAGGAACATCAAGCGGTCGCCGCGCGCGAACGCGCGCGTCCCTCGGTCGGCGCTGAACGTCACGTCGTCGCCAAGGTCGCCGGTCGCGCGAAGCCGGCCCCGCGCCTCCTCGTTCAGCTCGCGGACCTCGGCGTTGGTGTGGGTGAGGATGACGCGGGATTTGCCCGGCTCGGCCTGACGCGCGCGATCCCAGCCGTCCACCAGCTCGCCCCGCGCCTGCTCGCGCGTGTCGGCCGCGTGGACCATGCCCTTGCCATCATAGGCGTGGATCGCCTCGCCGGTGCGGCCTGTGGCGAGCGCGCGCGTCGCGTCGCGTTGCCAGTCCTCGCGCTGACGGCGTATCTCGGTGATCTCGGCCGCGCCATGCCGCTCGGTGATGCTGCGGAACGCCGCTCCGGCCTCGATCGCCTGCAACTGCTCGGGGTCGCCTACCATCACGACCTTGGCCCCGGCGTCGCGCGCCTGGCTCAACACACGCTCCATCTGGCGCGAGCCGATCATGCCGGCCTCGTCAACGACCAGCACGTCCCTGGGGCCTAGCTGCTCGCGCCCCTGACCCCATGCGTGTTCAAGGCTGGCGATGGTGCGTGACGCGATGCCTGATCCGCCCTCAAGGTTCTCCGCCGCGATGCCCGACAACGCCGCGCCGCGCACCGTGTAGCCCTGCCCCTCCCACGCCTCGCGCGCGACGCCAAGCATGGCGGATTTGCCGCTGCCGGCGTAGCCGACGACGGACGCCAGCCCTTCGCGCCCGGTGATGTGATCGAAGGCGTCGCGCTGCTCGGCCGACAGGACAAGCCCCTTGGCGCTGGCCGCGCCGATCGCGGCGTCCCGCTGGCGATCGGCGACGCCATGCCCGGCGCGGCCCGCCAGCTCGTCGCCGGCGCTCTCAAGCCGGGCCTCCACCGCGATCATGTCGCGCGACGTGAACCGCTCCTGGTCGCGCCCGTCCCTGCCCAGCGCAATCAGCTCGGGGCTGGAGCGCACCGCCCCCATTACCCGGTCGAACTGATCCTTGCCGTCGCTTTGTCGGAACGCGAACGTCGCAAGGTCGCGGGTGGTGAACGTCGCCTGCTGCCGGGTGATGGCGTCCAGCGCGATCGACGGGTTGGCGATGATCTTCTCGCCATTGTCGCGGGCGATGCGCGTGTGATCCTCGATCCGCTCGGCCTCAAGCCCCTGCTCCGGTCGCCGCGACGCGGCCGGGCCGATTTTGTGCTGCGGCTCAAGCTCGATGCCCTGCGCCTCATAGGAACGGTGATCGATCCGGCCCTCTAGCCCCAGCTCGGCCATGCGTTCGTTGACATGCGCGCTCCACGCCTCGCGCCAGTCCTTCAACAGCTCGGTCGAGTTCCAGTCGCGGTTCTTAGCGCCGAACCCCTCCGGCCCCACGTCACGCATCGCCAGCATGACATGCGCGTGCGGCTTGGGGGTGCCGTCCTTGGCCTTGTCCCAATGCACGTTGAGGTCCGCGACCATGCCGCGATCGACAAACTGTTTCTTCACGAAGTCCTTGGCGAGCGCGACGCCCTGCTTCTCGTTCATCTCGCGCGGAATCGAGAACTCCACCTCGCGGGCAAGCTGCGCGTCCTTGCGCTTCTCCCCCGCCTCCACCTCGTTCCACAAGGCCGCGCGATCGTTTAAACGCTCCGGCGCGCCCTCTGGCAACATCACCTCGGAGTGGATGACGCCCGCCTTGTTGCTGAAATCGTGGTTACGGTTGAAGCGATCGTCATGCAGCTCGGACGCGGACCGATAGGCGGCACTCGCCACCGCGCTCGCGCCGGTCTGGCGACTGATGACCTTGGCGGAAAAATGGTAGATCGCCATGACGCTTGGCTTATTACACTTCTGAGCGCACGTCGGCAACGACGTATAAGCGCGCACTCATCATTCGCTGCGCTTCTGCTGATTGACTACGGCTGGGTTCACTTGTGGGTTGCCTGCCCCTTCCGGTTTGCTAGGCTGCGCCGATCGATCAGACGCACGAGGGAGGCATCATGCGCAAGGTGCGGGACTATGATGCGGAGCTGAAGGCGCTGGGCGACAAGGCCCGCCAGCTCAAGGCGCGGAAGGTGGAGCAATTAGGCCAGCTAGTCGCTGCGACCGGGGCCGATGCGCTCGACGCGGAGACGCTCGCCGGCGTGCTGCTCGATGCCGTCGCGTCAAAGGATGCGGAAGCGAAGGAGGCGTGGCGCGCGAAGGGCTCCGCTTTCTTTCAACGGCGCGGGCGCAAAGGTGGCCGGACTGCTGGCGGCAACAGCGACGGCGGGAACGCGCAACCGGGCGCTGATCCAGCGTCTGGAAGCGGCACGGCGTCGGGCTGATACACGGGGCTGGGTCGTGGCCCGACGCAAACGCACCCGCCACCTGATCGAGCTGGGCGGCCTTGTCCAGAAAGCCGGCTTGGTGGAACTCGCCGACGATGACCGCGCCACCATTTACGGCGCGCTGCTGGAGTTGGCGGGACGAGTGCGAGGCGAGGATGGGGTGACTACACGAAAGTGACGTATCTGCACGCTAAGGGCGAACAAATCCGGTACGATGCCAGCAGATGCTATTCGCAGGCTTTCCTGCCCCTTTTATGTGGTGCCGCCCTACGGGCGCCGATATGGGAGGGCGGCAATCCGATTGACCAACGATCGAGGTAGAACCCTGCTCGCCAAATATGTGAGCTGGTTGCCCATCCCCGGTATGGCGAAGGATTGCCGATAAACCAGAGCGTGGACTGCATGGGCCGCGCACCGGTCAACGTCCATCAAACCCAACCTCCCCCACTTCAAATCGCTGAGGGCAGCCATGTCTGTGTCGATTCCACCGGGTGCAAAAGACCCAACACTCACTCCCGTCCCGGCAAGCTCCACGGAAAGCGCTCGGATGAGGGTGCTCACATAGGCTTTCGACGCGCCGTAGACCGCTTGGAAGGGCACGGATGTTTCGCCCGCCAGGCTCGACACGGCGATTACTGAGGATTCAAACGGCTGCTCCCTGAAAATCGCAATCAGGCGAGCCAGCAAATCCGTGAAACCGAGTATGTTTGTTTCAATTACCTCGGCATAAGTGTCGGCACGGCCTGCATCAAATGAACCAACGCTCGTCATTCCGGCAACCAACAAAGCGGCTGTTACTTGCAATTCTGCAACCTTAGCCGCGATTTTCTCCCTGCCCTCGATTTCACGTTGATCAGCCACTATAATCTCGCACGGCACATTGAACCGCTCGTCAATTTCGGTCTGTAGCTCCCGCAAGTTGTCGAGCCTTCGTCCAACAATCAGGGGCTTGGCCTGGTACGATGCCGCCAAGCGGAGGGCGGACGCTCTGCCCAAACCGGTCGAAGCCCCTGTGACCAGCACCCACGAGTTCTTGATCGCCAGCGGTTTCACGCGTTTTCCAGAGCCTTGTATAGGGCGGTTTTGCCGATCTTGAGCCGGGCCGCCGCCTCACGAACAGTGAGGCCCGCTGCGATATGCGCCCGCGCTTTACGTAGTTTGTCGGGGGTAACGACAGGCCGGCGACCACCCTTGTTGCCCCGCTCGCGTGCGGCCTTGAGGCCGGCATGAGTGCGTTCACGGATCAGGTCACGCTCGAATTGGGCCAGCGAGCCGAAGATGTTGAACACCAGCATGCCGCCCGAAGTGGTGGTGTCGATATTCTCGGTGAGTGAGCGGAACCCGATGCCGCGCGCCGCAAGCTCGCCGACCTTCTCGATCAGGTGGCTCATCGAGCGGCCGAGGCGGTCGAGTTTCCAGACCACCAGCGTGTCGCCGGGGCGCAAATAGGCGAGCGCTTCGGTTAGGCCAGGCCGATCGGCTTTTGCCTCGGATGCGTGATCGTCGAATATACGGTCGCACTCGGCAGTGTTCAGCGCGTCAAGCTGGAGCGACAGCTTCTGGTCTGCGGTCGAGACGCGCGCATAGCCGATCAGCGCCACATGATGCCCGATCCTGTCCGTTTTCCCGTCATTATGCGATCTTGTCCGAATCGCCGTTACAGGTCCAGAGTTAACGGACATATTCCTGTTGGCCGCCAGAGGACCGTCTGACGGACACGCAAAGCGAAGGAGATGATGCTTGGCGAGACGGCGACTGGTGAGCCTGGAAATCTGGGCGAGGCATTATGGCGCGCCGCTCGATGAGCGCGAGATCGCGCGTCATTATACGCTGACCAGCGACGACCTGGAAATTGTCGGCCGCCGTCGCGGCGATGCCACCCGGCTCGGCTATGCGATGCTCATGCTATATATGAGATGGCCTGGCCGTGCGCTGGAAGCGGGCGAAGTCCCGCCCGCTCCTGTGCTCGCCTATGTGGCGCAGCAACTCGGCGTCGCGCCGGCAGCCTTCGCGGATTATGCCCATCGGGACCAGACCCGTCGCGAGCATCTCGTCGAAATCCGACGATCGCACGGGTTCAGGATTTTTGACCGCAACGCTTTCCGTGAAGTTGTCGCCTTCTCGGTCCCAATCGCGCAGACCATCATACACCCCGGCCAGATGGCAGACGTCATCGTCGATGAACTCCGGCGCCTGCAGATCCTCCTGCCTTCTCCGTCGATTCTCGAAGCGGTGCTGCGGCGGGCGCGCCAGCAAGCCGAACAGCTTACCTATGAAGTGCTCACGAATGGCCTGCTGCCTGACACCCTTCTGGGCCTGGACGATTTGCTGGCCCGACGACCGGGGCAGGTCGCGACATGGCTATCCTGGATGCGCAATGCGCCACAATCGCCGGCAGCGCGCAACATCCTGCGCCTGATCGAACGGCTCGCCTATATCCGCGCGCTGGGCCTCGATCGCGCCCGTGCCGACATGATCCCGGCTTTGACTTTTGACAGGCTGGCGGACGAAGGCAGCCGCATCACACCCCAGCACCTTGGCGAACTCAATGCCCTGCGCCGCCATGCGACGCTGGCGGCAACCGGCATCCGGCTTGAGGAAAGCCTGACCGACGCCACCCTGACGATGTTCGACAAGCTGTTGGGCAGCATGGCGCGCCGCGCCGAGAACCGGACCCGCGACAAAGCCCTCAAGACGGTGCGCGAGTTGCAAGGCCACCTCCGGACGCTCACGGGGTCTTGCCGCCTCCTCATCGACGCGCGCAGCAAGGGCGTGGATTCTCTGGCGCAGATCGAGGCGCTGGACTGGCAGCACTTCGCCGTGGCCGTCGAGCAGGCCGAAGTGCTCGGGCGACCGGAAACCGTCGATCGCACCGCCGAATTGATCGAGCGGCATCGGACGGTGAAGCTCTTTGTCGGCGCTTTTCTCAACGCCTTCGAGTTTCGCGGCGCCGGCGCGGTTCAGGGGCTCCTGTCAGCGCTGGCCATCATCGCGGAGCTATATCGGACCGGCAAACGGCGCTTGCCTGATCGCGTGCCGCTACGCTTTGTGCCGCCCGCATGGCGCCCGTTCGTCCTGCGGGATGGCATCGTTGATCGTGCCGCTTATGAACTATGCGCCTTGTCGCAACTACGCGAGCGGTTGCGAGCCGGGGATATATGGGTCGCGGGAAGCCGGCAGTTTCGCGATTTCGACAGCTATCTCATACCGCCGGCGACCTTTGCGGCGCTGCGCGAGAAGGGGCCGTTGCCGCTCGCCATCGAAACGGATTTCGAGCGCCATATCGAGGAACGGCGCACCAGGCTCGACACGGCGATCGAGCAGGTAACGGTCCTTGCACGGCAAGGGGAGCTGCCCCAGGTTAAGCTTGACGAAAACGGTCTCATCATCTCGCCGCTGAAGGCGGCAACACCGCCCGCCACCGAGATTGCCCGTCGCGCCGCCTATGATCGACTGCCGCGCGTGAAGATCACCGATCTTCTGCTGGAGGTCGATGCCTGGACCGGGTTCAGCGAATGCTTCATCCATCGTCGTTCGGGCCGGGAAGCCGACGATCGCAATGCGCTGCTCACGGTCATCCTCGCCGATGGCATCAATCTCGGCCTCACACGCATGGCGGAAACCTGCCGGGGCGCAAGTCTGCGTCAGCTCGCCCATCTTCACGACTGGCACATCAGCGAAGCCGCCTATGGCGAAGCGTTGGGAAGGCTGATCGACGCCCATCGCGCCATGCCGCTCGCCGCGCTGTGGGGAGACGGCACCACTTCGTCGAGCGACGGACAGCAATTTCATGCCGGGGGCCGTGGGGCCGCGATCGGCGACATCAACGCGCGCAGCGGCAACGAACCAGGCGTTGCCTTCTACACCCATGTCTCGGATCGATATGACCCCTTCGCAAGTCGGGTGATCGCGGCGACCGCTGGCGAAGCGCCCTATGTGCTGGATGGCTTGCTGTATCACCAGACCGGCCTGACGATCGAGGAGCACTACACCGATACGGGCGGGGCATCGGACCATGTGTTCGGCCTCATGCCCTTCTTCGGCTACCGCTTCGCGCCGCGCCTGCGCGACATCAAGGAGCGTCGTTTACACCTCCTTCCCGGCCAAGAATCCGGCCCCTTGCTTGCCGGCATGACGGCCGAACCGATCGCATTGGGTCATGTCGCGGCGCATTGGGACGAACTGCTGCGGTTCGCCACGTCGATCCGCACCGGCACCGTCACTGCTTCGGCAATGCTGCGCCGCTTGTCCGCCTATCCGCGACAGAACGGACTGGCCCTCGCACTACGCGAGCTGGGCCGCCTCGAACGCTCCATTTTCATGCTCGACTGGCTGCGCGACATCGACCTGCGCCGGCGCACCCAGGCGGGCCTCAACAAAGGCGAAGCCCGCAACGCGCTCGCCCGCGCGCTCTTCTTCAACCAGCTCGGCGAACTGCGCGATCGTCGGTTCGAGAACCAGACCTATCGCGCCTCCGGCCTCAACCTGCTCGTCGCCGCCATCATCTTGTGGAACACTCGCTATCTCGAAATGGCGCTGGCGGACATCGGCACAGCCGACGAAATCGCACGCCACATCGCGCCATTGGGCTGGGAGCATATCTCGCTGACCGGTGACTATAGCTGGAATGTTGAAGATCAACCCGATCCGGACGCCTTGCGACCGCTGCGCGCCGTCAACTCCCTACTTGCCGCGTGACGTTCGCTATCCGTTCGCCCTTTCCGTGCAGATACGTCACTTTCGTGTAGTCACCCCATATCGATACGATCAGCCTCTACTGCGACCGGGGTCGGGGCTATTTCGGGATGATGCTTTATCGAGCCCCACCAATGCATTCGCTGACACTGAGCCTTGTATTCAACGGGGGCATCGTGAACCTGCCCATGCGCTCGGTGGATGTGGCGCGAAAGATGTGGGTCAGCGATCTGGCGCCGGCCTCGCCTGTTCTTCGCATGCTGACGACTCAGAAAGACGTAGCATATCTGCGTATCAATCAGGCAAGCGAAGGCGAGGTGACGGTGGCCGGCGCTTCGCAGGCGGGTCGACGCGCTCTCTCTGGATGCATTCGGTTCTAGGCTTGGCGGTTCTAAGCTGGGCCAATTCGCTCCGCTTCATCGATACGCCGGACCGCCGCGGTATCTTGGTGATCGACCTGGAAGGACTCAAGGCTGGCGCTGGCGAAGAGTGACACCCACGCCCTGCGATCTCAACGGATCACGACGACCTCGACTTTCGCCTCGCTTGTAATTGCGCGCCATTTTCTGTCGGCGGTCCAGGCCGGCGCACCGTCGCGGATGGCGAGCGCCAGGCAAAAGCGGTCGCCGATCGATAGGAGCGGATCTGCCGGCACGGCGCTGAGGCGGCCGGCGAGGCGGGCAAGGCCTGGGTCGACGTCGACGATGGTCATCGGCAAGGGTGCGAGCATGGCGTCGACTTCGCGTTCGGGCATCCCGGCCTTGACGAAATGGCTGGCCACTTCGGCATAATTGATCGCGCTGATCCGGGCCGATGCGATCCTGGCCGCGACCTTTGCGCCGCCGGGCTCGGCGTTGAGCATTGCTAAAAGCGCCGAGGCGTCGATGACGATATCGCTCATTCGCCGCTCTCCGCCGGGCGGCGCGCCAAGAAGGCATCGACCGAGAGATCGGAAGCACCTTCTGCAAAGCGTTTGGCCAAAGCCTGTGAACGCGCCACGGCCTGCGCCGCAGTGCGCAAGATGATCCCCTCGTCGGTTTCTTCGACGAACACTGTGCCGCCGTCGGACAGGCCCATCCGCTTCCTGAGGTCAGCTGGAAGGCTCATGCGGCCATTTGGGGTGATATTGACCTGAGTGGGCAATTCATGTCCTTTCAACATATATGTGGCTCGCAGAGACGAGTATGCCAAATCGTAGGAATGATGTCACTAAAGCCGCCCCATGGCTATCCTCGTCCGAAAAATGCGTATGTCCGATAAATATGATTCTCGGACGTAAGTGGGGGGACTGAAATTTTCTCCATATAGCGTTATAATCGGCGAATTGATAATAGCTACGAACTTGCCGTTTAGTGCGCCTTGGGAGATAGCCGCCATGTCCATCCATAGTGTCAAAATGACGTCCGATGGCCGGATACAGATTCCGGCCCAGATCCGGCGCGAAATGGGGCTTACGGGCGGCGACACACTCAATCTCGAACTGCAGGATGGCCAGCTTTCGGTGCGGCGCCCCTCCAAGACGCTGGAGCGTATCCGCGCCAAACTCTCGCCCTATCTCGAACCCGATGCCGACCTGCAGGGCGCGCTGAAGGCGATGCGGGTGGAGGATGCGCAGCGTGGCTGACAAGGTTCTGGATAGTTCGACATTGATCGCGTTCATCCTGGGGGAACCGCATGGCGTCGACGAGGATGACATATTAGCCGACGCGTCGATCAGCAGCGTCAATCTGTCCGAAGTGATCGCGACCCTCGTGCTCAAGGGGACGCCAGAAGAGCTTGCGATCGAGACGGCCGGGGATTTTGGCCTCAAAGTGCTCCCGTTCGATGCCAAGGCGGCGGCGATCGCCGGCACACTCATTGCAAAGGCGCAACCACTCAATATCGGCTTTGGCGATTGCGCCTGCATCGCGACAGGCATGGCGCGAGGCGCGACCATCTATACGGCCGACCGCGACTGGCTGAAACTCGGTAGCGACGCAGACATCAGGCTGATCCGATAGCGATGGCGCGCGACCTCCTCCCTCTCTCGGCCGATCTTCCGGCGGACCTGCTGGCGGAGATCGAGGGCGCACGGGATACGCTGGCAGCGTCCAAGGCGGGCTCGACTCACAAGGCCTATGCGTCCGACTGGGTGCGCTTCTGCGCATTCTGCGATGCGCGCAACGTCGAGGCACTGCCGGCGCATCCTGACATCGTTGCCCTGTTCGCCCATGTCGAGGCCGAGGCGGGAATCGCGCCGGTGACGATCGGCCGGCGGGTTGCCGCCATCAACCATCATCACAAGGAGGCGGGCTTCCCCTCTCCAACCGCGCGAGACGCCGCCGGCGTGATCGCCACCATGCTCGCTGGCGTCCGCCGCAAATATGCGCGGCGCAAGGAGCAGAAGGCGCCGGCCGAGGCGGATGTGCTCAAAGCCATGCTCGCGACGATCGAGGGGATGGGGCTCCGCGCGCTGCGCGACCGGGCGATCCTGGCTGTCGGCATGGCCGGGGCTTTTCGGCGGTCGGAGCTCGCAGCGATGCAGCTCCCGGATCTCGCATTCGCGCAATCGGGCCTGCGTATTACCATCCCGCAGTCCAAGCGCGATCAGGAGCAGGTCGGCCAGGTGATCGCGATTCCGGAAGGACGGATCATCCGGCCCGTCAATCTGCTGAAGCACTGGCTCCATGCAGCGGGGCTGAGCGGCCTGGATCCGGCTACCGGCAAGCCTCGGCAGGGAGCGGTGTTTCGACGGCTGACCCGCTCCGATGCGCTCACCGACAATCCAATCACTGACAAGACGGTCGCAAGACTGGTAAAGACCGCTGCGGCAGCGGCGGGTCTCGACCCTTCGCTATATTCCGGGCATTCGCTGCGGGCTGGCTTTCTGACAGAGGCAGCGTCGAAGCGCGCGAACCTGTTCAAGATGAAGGACCATTCGCGGCACAAGTCGCTCGACACGGTCGCGGACTATGTCCGCAGCGCATCGATGTTCGAGGATCATGCGGGCGAGAAATTCCTTTGATATCGAAACAGCTTAACATGCCGCAAAAGCTTGCCTAAAAATCAGGCAGAAGATCCCGTATAGCAAGATGGCCCGGCGAACGGATCACCGGGCCACCGAATTTCAGCCGGACGCGGGGTCACGTCTTGTTGACGACGTCCTTCACGGCGCCTTTTGCCGCACCCTTGGCCTTCTGCAGATCGCCCTTGGCTTCCTGGGCGTCGCCTTCAGCCTTGATATCGGGCCGGTCGAGTGCTTCGCCCGCGGCGCGCTTCGCCTTGCCGATGGCCTCGTTGGTATGGCCTTTGATCTTGTCCGTCATCTCACCCATGGCATGTCTCCAGAATAGTTGATGCTTGGAGGAAGAACGCAGCAAGACGGATAAAGGCTGCGCCCATATACGACGAACCGTTCGGCCGAATGATAGGGCCGAAGTTCTCAGCGCCAATGTGTTGCGCCAAAGTCCCATGATTGCGGTTATTGCATGCGCCCCCCGCCAGCGCGGAAACTCGATCCCAATGTGCGAGTTTCGAGGCGATGGCATCAGAAGCAAGCGCGCGTCATCGGCGATGGATCATCAGGGGAATTGCTGCGACGGTCTTGCTCGGTTGCTTTGCGCTGATTGGTCTTGCGGCATTTCCCTTCGGCCTGTTCAAGGACGCAATCGCTGGCCGGATCGGCTCGGCGCTGGGCACACAGGTCTCGATCGGCTCAATCGAGCGGCGGGAATGGCTGTCCTTCACCCCGACCATCGTGTTGCGGGACATTGCCGTCAAGCAGCCCGCATGGGCCGGCAAAGGCGACATGGTGCACGCCAGGACCATCGAAGCGAGGCTGCCAATCCTGCCGCTTCTCGTCGGGCGAGGCCCGCAGCCTGAGGGCTTCGTCGCGCATGGGCTGACCGTCGCGCTCGTACGCGACGCGAAGGGACGCGCAAACTGGCAAGGCCAGGACAAAGCGGACGATGCCAGGGATGATGCGGGGACGGGCCTTGAACGGCTCACCATTCCAGATGGCCGGATCACCGTGCGCGATGACAAGCGCTCTCTCAATCTTGCGGGCAGCTTTGTGTCGGACGCTCGCGGGTTGCGGGTCGACGCCGCCGGAAAATTCCATGAGGCGCCAGCCCGGATGACGTTGCGTGGAGGCCGGATTGCCGATTTGCCCCCCGAGGCGCCCTATCCCTTGCGCCTTGAACTGCGATCACCGCTCCTCAATCTCGCGGCCAGCGGGCAGAGCCGCGGCGCGCTCAATCTGAAGGCGATGACGCTCGACATTCATGCGACTGCGCCGAACCTCAAATATCTCGACGATGTTATCGAGGCAGGCCTTTTTGGGACACGCGCGATCGATCTGAAGGCCCGCGTTCGTCATACCGGGCGCGACTGGCATATCGAGCGCATGACAGGTTCGATCGGGCGGTCCAAGCTCGTCGCCAAGGCCGATGTGCTCAAGCGCGAAGGACGAACCAAGATCGATGCCGACATACATTTCAGTGCTTTCGATTTCGATGATCTGTCTGATGCCGAGGGCAAGGCGCGTGCGGCCACGATCGAAGCCAGGATCGGGCCGCGCGTCCTGCCCGGCACGCGCATCAATCTTGCAAAAGTCGGACCGACCGATGGGGTCATTCGGTTCCGGGCCGACCGTCTGCTGCTCGAGGGGTCGGCTTTCCGGTCGCTGAGCGGCGTGATCCGTCTCGACGGCAAGCTGCTCACGCTCGATGACGTCGTTGCTGGTATGTCGAGCGGCCGAATGTCGGGCAAAGTTTCGATCGACCAGCGCGGCGGTGCCGCCTATCCGATCCTGGCGCTGGACCTTGCGTTTCAGGACGGGCGCCTCGAAACGCTGATGGGATCACGCGATGCGACAGGCCCGCTGCGCGGACGCGTCGTGCTCAAGGGTGCGGGGGACACCATTCGTGAGGCGCTGGCCCGCGCAGACGGGCGCGCAGGGCTGCTCGTTCGCGGCGGGACGGTGAAACGCACCTTTGCCGCCGTGCTCGGGCAGGATCTGGGCAAAGCGATCGGAGCGGTGCTGCGCGACAAGGAAGCCGAGGTGCCGCTGCGCTGTCTGGCTATCGGCTTCGCCGCGCGAGACGGGGTTTTGACGCCCTCTCCTTTCCTCGTCGAGACGGGCATTTCGGTGGGCCAGGGTCAGGGCCGCCTTTCGCTTGCCGACGAGCGTATCGCGCTTTCGATCAAGGGACGGTCGCGTGACCCAAGCCCGCTCAGGCTCGCCGATCCGATCCAGGTGGGCGGGACCTTTTCCGCGCCGTCGCTCAGCGCTGCGGGCAAGCCACCCGGCAGCAAGGTCGGCGCTGGTTCTGTGCTTTCCGCGCTCGGCAAGTCGGTCGGTCGCGCGCTCGGGCTCGGCAAGGACAGGGCGCCCGCCGATGCCGCCATCCCTGCAGCCCTCGATTGCGACCGGCTCGGCCGACAGATCCTCTGATCGTTCATGAGCTGCGGCGGGGATGTGGAATTCCGCGCATAGCCGGGCGGCCACGGCCCTGCGCAGCCCCCTTGATCCGGATCCTGCTCTGTCGCTACGCCGTTCGAATAGCCTCTGTCATCGAAAAGAATCAGCATGATTTCGACTGCTCGCGCGACTGCCTCAAGAACTCGTCTGGACAGCTGGTCGCTGGTCGGCCTGCTCCTTGGCCTTGCCTTCTTCATTACCAGCGGCGCGATTGCCTATCGTAATGTCGCGACGCTGCGCGAGAATGATCAGGCAATTCGGCACACGCACGGGGTCCTGATCGCGCTCAATGACCTATTGTCTTCGGTCCAGGATGCCGAGACCGGGCAGCGCGGCTATCTTCTTACGGGAAGCGAACCGTACCTCGAGCCTTATACCGACGCCCGGCGCACAATGGCTGGCCAGCTTCGGATGGTGGCGGCCCTCACGAAGGATAATCCGGTCCAGCAGGAGAGCTTCGGGTCGCTCAAGCGGCACGTCGATGCAAAGCTCAGCGAATTGGAAGCGAGCATCGCGCTGCGCCGCGACCAGGGCTTCGATGCCGCCCTGGCCCTGGTCAGGAGCGATCGCGGCAAGACCGAAATGGACGCCATACGCAACCAGCTCGAGACGATGGCGCGCGAGGAATTGCGCCAGCGCCAGCTGCGTATCGAGGAAATGGCCAGCGCTTCCCGGGCGGCTGTGACCAGCGGTCTCGTGACGGCCGCGCTCGGCGCCGCGCTCACCATCGCCATATTCGTTCTGCTACGCCGCAACAGCCGCGCAAGGGCGCGGCAGGAATGGTTGCAGAGCGGACTGGTGGGCCTTTCCGAGTCCATGCGCGGCGAGAAATCGCTCGAAGAGCTCGGCCAGGCCATTCTTGCCTATCTGACACGCTATCTGGGATTCCAGGGCGGTGCTCTGTTCAAAGGCGACGCAGGGCATTTTCACAGGATCGCCACCATAGGCGTCCCGCCGGACGCAGACATACCGCTCGCCTTCAGCGCCGGCGAAGGGCTGCTTGGACAGGTCGCGGCGGATGGTCAGCCGATCATTCTCAGCGACGTCCCGGACCGCTATCTCACCATCGGATCGGCATTCGGCCGCGACCGCCCTCGCCATCTTGTGATCGTTCCCGCCCGAACAGACGAGAGCGTCAATGCCGTGCTGGAACTCGGCTTCTTCGAACCGGTCGGCCAATCCGCGCTCGATCTGCTCGGCGAAGCGTCGACCGCGATTGGCATCGCGCTGCGTTCCGCCCGTTTTCGCATGCGCCTGGAAGAAGCGCTCGACGAAACCCAGCGTCAGGCGAGTGAGCTGCAGGCGCAGAGTGAAGAGCTGCGCGTTTCGAACGAGGAGCTCGAGGAGCAAGGCCGGGCCCTCAAGGAATCCCAGGTGCGACTGGAGCAACAGCAGGTCGAACTGGAGCAGACCAACAGCCAGCTCGAGGAACAGGCGCAAACGCTTGAAAATCAGCGCGACGAGTTGGAGCGCGCCGGTGCGAGCCTGGCGGTCAAGGCGCGGGAACTGGAACAAGCCAGCCAGTACAAGTCCGATTTCCTCGCCAATATGAGCCACGAGCTGCGCACCCCGCTCAATTCGCTGCTGATCCTGTCCAAGCTGCTGGGCGACAATCCGGACGGAAACCTTTCGGACGATCAGGTCAAATTTGCCCGCACGATCGAATCCTCCGGCAATGATCTGCTCACCTTGATCAATGATATTCTCGATCTGTCGAAGATCGAGGCGGGGCATGTCCAGATCCAGCCGGAAACGGTGTCTGTCCAGCGTCTGATCGGGGATATCCGCCATCTCTTCCAGCCGGTCGCCGACGACCGGGCGCTGGCGCTGGAGATCGAACTTGCCGAGGGAAGTCCGGTTGCGATCGAGACTGACCGTATGCGCGTCGAGCAGATCCTGAAAAACCTGCTGTCCAACGCCTTCAAGTTCACCGAAAAGGGATCGGTTCGTCTCGAGATCGCGCCTGCGGGCGAAGAGGGTCTATCCCTCGCTGTCACCGATACCGGGATCGGTATTTCTCCCGACCAGCAGCGCAGTATTTTCGAGGCGTTCCAGCAGGCGGACGGCACGATCAGCCGCAAGTTCGGCGGAACGGGCCTGGGTCTGTCCATTTCCCGCGAACTGGCGCGCCTCCTTGGCGGCGCAATCAGTCTCCAGAGCGAACCGGGACAGGGAAGCACGTTCACGCTGGTTATCCCGCGCGCCTATGACCCTTCGCGTGTTGCGCCCCGCGAAACGGCCAGGCCTATGCCCGCTGCATCCGTTTCCAGCGCGCCGGCCGTGCCAGCTCGTCCTGCCTCGATCGCACCGGGCTGGTCGGTGGAGGATGACCGCGGCGCGATCGCCGACGGTCGCCGGCTCCTGCTGGTAATCGAGGACGATACGGTGTTTGCCTCGATCGTGCGCGATCTCTCGCGGGAACTGGATTTTCAGTGCATCGTCGCGGGCACGGCCGAGGAGGCCGTGAGCCTTGCGCAGCAGTTCCGGCCGAGCGCCATTGTCCTTGACCTTGGCCTTCCCGATCAGTCGGGTCTGACGGTGCTCGACCGATTGAAGCATGATGACGAGACACGGCACATCCCCATCCATGTCATATCGGCGGCGGACCATAGCCAGACGGCGCTGTCGCTGGGCGCTGCGGGTTATCTGCTGAAGCCGGTCAAGCGCGAGCAGCTCGCCGAGGTCCTGACCGGACTGCAGGAGAAGCTCGCGGCCCGCATGCGCCGCGTGCTCATCGTCGAAGACGATCCGGTGCAGCGCGATGCGGTCGCCCAGCTTCTCAAATCCAACGCCGTCGAGATCGTGGGCGTGGGAACGGCGGCGGAATGCCTCCAGGCGCTGCGAGAGCAAACCTATGATTGCATGGTCCTCGATCTTACCCTTCCCGATGCATCCGGCTTCGAGCTTCTCGAGACGCTGAGCCGGGAAGGCGATCACGGATTTCCGCCAGTCATCGTCTATACGGGCCACGATCTTTCGCCGGACGATGAGCAGCGGCTGCGACGCTATTCGAACTCGATCATCATAAAGGGCGCGAAATCACCCGAGCGGTTACTCGACGAGGTGTCGCTCTTCCTCCACCAGGTCGTGTCGGAGCTGCCACCCGAACAGCGCCGGATGATCCAGAAGGCCCGCCACCGCGACGCAGCGCTCGAAGGCCGGCGGATTCTCATTGTCGAGGACGATGTCCGCAACGTCTATTCGCTGACCAGCATCCTCGAACCACGCGGGGCGGTCGTGCAGATCGCGCGCAACGGACGTGAAGCGCTCGACGCGCTTGCGGCGTCGCTCGACGACCCGGCACGGACCATCGACCTCGTTCTGATGGATGTCATGATGCCCGTCATGGACGGATTGACCGCGACTGGTGAAATCCGCCGGGATCCTCGCTGGGCGAAGCTGCCTGTCGTGATGCTGACGGCCAAGGCGATGCCCGATGATCAGCAGCGTTGTCTCGAGGCCGGTGCGAACGACTATATGGCCAAGCCGATCGATGTCGACAAACTTCTCTCGCTCGTGCGCGTTTGGATGCCGCGCTGAAGGAGCCGTTATGCAGGGATCTGTCGAAGACATCGAGATCGACCTCCTTCTGGAGGCGATCTACCAGTTCTACCATTATGACTTCCGTCATTATGCGCGCGCCTCGATCAAGCGCCGTCTCCTGCAGGCGCGTGACAGGATGGGCTTTTCGAGCTTTTCCGCGATGCAGGAAAAACTCCTGCATGATCCCGCGATGTTACCGGGTCTGCTCAACTATCTGACCGTCCAGGTCAGCGAAATGTTTCGCGATCCGTCCTATTTCCGCGCGCTGCGGGAAAAGGTGGTGCCGCATCTGAAGACATATCCCTCGCTCAAGCTCTGGGTTGCCGGTTGCAGCAATGGCGAGGAGCTTTATTCGCTCGCCATTCTGCTTCGCGAGGAAGGTCTCGACCGGCGCGCGATGATCTATGCGACCGACATCAACCCGGACGCGCTGCAAGCGGCCGAAGCGGGTGTCTATCCGCTCGACCAGATCCGGAAATTCACCGAGAACCACCAGAAGTCGGGCGCCCGCTCGTCACTGTCCGATTATTATACCGCCGATTATGGCCGTGCCGTATTCGACAAGCGGCTGCGCGAGCGGGTGGTATTCTCGGACCATAGCCTGGTGACCGATGCGGTCTTCGCCGAGATGCACCTGATCTCGTGTCGCAACGTGCTCATTTATTTTGATCGCGAGCTTCAGGACCGCGCTATCGGTCTGTTCCACGAGTCGCTGGCGCGGAAGGGGTTTCTGGGGCTCGGATCGAAGGAGAGTCTGCGCTTCTCAGGCCAGGCAGCCGGGTTTTCCGATTTTGTGCGGGAGGAGAAAATCTATCAGCGGCGGGATCTGTCATGACTGAACGCCCTCAGGCCGTCGTTATCGGCGCATCCGCTGGCGCGGTGCAGGCCCTGCTGAAGGTTCTGCCTGCGCTCCCGGCCACCTACCCTATTCCCATTCTCGTCGTGGTCCATGTGCCATCCGACCGGGACAATGCGCTGGTGGGCTTGTTTGCCGACAAATGCCTTCTGAAAGTCAAGGAGGCCGAGGAGAAGGAGCCAGCGCTCGGCGGCACCATCTACTTTGCGCCATCGGACTATCATCTTCTGGTCGAGCAGGACGGAACGCTCTCGCTCTCTTCTGACGAGCCGGTTCATCACAGCCGCCCGGCGATCGACGTCCTTTTTCAGTCTGCGGCCGATGCCTGGGGAGAAGCCCTTGCAGGCATCATCCTGACCGGCGCCAATCACGACGGTGCTGCGGGCCTTCGCGCGATCGTCGAGGCGGGCGGAGCAGCGATTGTCGAAGACCCGGCCAGCGCGGAAATGCCGGCCATGCCTCTGGCGGCATTGGCAAGCTGTCCGGGGGCTAAGAGGCTCGGCCTCGAATCCATCCATTCCTATCTCCTTGAGCTGGTGGAAAAATGACGAGCACGAGCGATCCCATAAACTTTCTGCTGGTCGATGATCTGGAGGAAAATCTCCTGGCGCTGGAGGCGCTGCTCAAGCGTGACGGGCTGGCATTTCTCAAGGCCCGTTCGGGCGAGGAAGCCCTCGAGCTGCTGCTGACCCATGATATCGCGCTGGCGCTGCTCGACGTCCAGATGCCGGGAATGGATGGCTTCGAACTTGCCGGGTTCATGCGCGGCAATGAGCGCACGCGTCATATTCCGATTATTTTCCTCACCGCGGGCAGCGCGGATCTGCAGCGCCGGTTCAGGGGGTATGACGCAGGCGCGGTGGATTTCATTCAGAAGCCCATCGAAGCGGACATTCTGCGCTCCAAGACCAATGTCTTCTACGAGCTCTATCGGCAGCGCAGCGAAATCGTCGCGCAGCGCGACGCGCTGGCGAGCATGGCCGACGCGCTGCAGGCCGCTGACCGGCGCAAGAATGAGTTCCTGGCCATACTTGGTCATGAGCTGCGCAATCCGATCGCGGCGATCGGCGCCGGCCTGCATCTTCTCGAACGCCGCGCGGGGACCGGGGTGGAAGGCGAGATCCGGGAGGGAATGAACCGGCATATCCGCCACGTTTCCCGGCTCGTGGACGACCTGCTCGATATAGCCCGGATCGATCAGGGCAAGATCTCCCTCAAGCTGGAGAGGATCTCGCTACAGGATGTGCTGGCCTTTGCTATCGAGGCGAGCCAGCCCCTTATCGAAAGCGGCGGCCACAGGCTCGTGCGCGACCTCCCTGATGCGACCATCTGGCTCGAGGCGGATTTCAGCCGGCTTGCCCAGATCGCGAGCAATCTTCTCAATAATGCCGCCAAATATACGCCGCCGGGCGGCGAGATCAGGTTGACCGCGCGCCGGAAGGGGCCATGGGCGGAAGTCGAAGTCGCGGACAACGGTATCGGTATTCCGCCTGAAATGCAGGAGAAGATCTTCGACCTCTTCGCGCAGGTCAGCAGACCGGGGAGCGATCGTCTGGATGGCCTCGGTATTGGCCTTGCACTGGTGAAGCAACTGGTTGGCCTGCACGGCGGGACACTTCACCTCGAGCGTAGCGAAATGGGCAAGGGAAGCGTGTTTCTCGTTCGCCTGCCTTGCGAGCCATGAGGGCGATCGGCCTTGGTTGACGGGTTGATCGCCCCCGATGACGCCGTCGGCGCTTTTCCGGAGAAGACGTCCGGTGCACGAGGCAAGTCGTGACCATGGCGGCAGCCCTTGCAATACTGCATGCGGCGCTGTTTCTCGCCTTTCTCGTTCATGCGCTGCTGCGCGACGACCTTAATTCGACCTCGCGCATAGCCTGGGTCCTCGCCCTGCTGCTTCTCCCGATTGCAGGGCCGATCTTTTACTATCTCTATGGTCAGATCCGTTTTGGAGGAAAGGAGGGTGCCGCCCACCGCGCCGCGGAAGCCGCGACACGGGACATTGTGCTTTCGAGTGGCGATGGCAGCGGTATCGGTGAGCTGGGAGCAGCTGCACAATTTGCGCGGGCCATAAACGGCTTCGGAGTGACACGGGGCAATCGCGCCGAGCTTCTCGATAGTCCGGACGCGCAGCGTGCTCGCCTGATCGCCGACATCGATCAAGCCCGCGCTTTCGTCCATGTCTTCTATTATATCTGGCTCGACGATGAGACCGGGCGGAGCGTTGCGGATGCGCTGATCCGTGCGGCCCGGCGCGGGGTCAAGGTGCGGGCTGGCGTCGATCAGATCGGATCGCATGCATTCTTGAAGTCGCGCACCTGGAAATCTCTTGGGGACGCCGGCATCGATCTCATGGTCGCGCTGCCGATCGGTAATCCGATCGCCATGATCTTCGCGCGGCGCCCGGACCTGCGTAACCACCGCAAGATCAGCGTGATCGATGGTCGCATCTGCCATTGCGGAAGCCAGAATTGCGCCGATGCCGCCTTTTCACCCAAGCCGCTTTATGCGCCCTGGGAAGACGTCATGGTTCGGCTCGACGGGCCCGTTGCCCGGCAGATGGATCTTCTGTTCGCCCAGTGCTGGTTCGAGTGCCACCCTCTCGATCTCAGGCCGTGGGACTATGAGACGCCCCCGTTCGATGGGGGCATGCCCGCCCAGGTCGTCGGCACCGGCCCCACGACGGGCAAGGGTGTCACCGCTCAGCTCATATCACGGATCGTGGGCGAAGCACGCAAGCAGATCCTGCTGACGACACCCTATTTCGTCCCCGGCGACGTTGTGGCCGAGGCGATCGCGGGCGCGGCGCGCGCAGGCGTGGATGTCACGCTCGTCGTGCCCGCCAGGAACGATTCCGGGTTCGTGGGTCCGGCAAGCCGGGCATATTATGGTCCGTTGCTCAGAGCCGGTGTGAAGATCATGGAGTTCAGGGGCGGTCTTCTCCATGCCAAGATCATCACCGTCGATGAAGACCTGGTATTCTTCGGATCGACCAATCTTGATTTCCGTAGCTTCGATTTGAATTTCGAGAACGACATTCTTTTGCGCGATCCGCAATTCGCCGCAGCCATGCAGGCGCGGCAGCGCGATTACTGTCTGAGCGCAGAGCAGGTCACAGCCGCCGATGTGAGGGCCTGGCCGGCCTATCGCCGGATCTGGTGCAATGCTCTGGCGACAATCGGGCCGCTGATCTGAACGGAACGCGCCAACTTTGATTCTGCGCAAAGCCAGCCTCGAAATCGAGGTCAACACTGGTGATAGACTTTCCGCACGGCGCGGGGAGAGCAGAACGGGAGAAGGCGAACATGGCAACGGCTCATGCCCAGGCTCTGGATACCAAGCATGCCGAAATCGAACGGCGGATCGCAGCGGAGATGCGGCGGCCCCTGCCCGATCTCACGATGATCCAGAAATTGAAGAAGGCAAAGCTGCGTCTCAAGGACGCGCTCTCGAGATCCTGATCTGATCTGCTGTGCCGGGGTGGCTGGCCGTGCCTGCGCTATGGCGCAAGCCGGCGTCGACGCTGGGCCAAATCTATGGCCTCGATCGCCTCGCCCGCGATTTCGCACTGGCGCTCGAGGCTCACCGGGCGGCCATGCAAATAGGTAAGGGCCAAATGGCCGTTCGGGACCGGCTCGAACCCGATTTCGACTGATCCGCGCGTTGCGCGGTGGTTTGAGAAATCGATCGTCCAGTCGGGGTTGGCGTCGGAGCGAGTCATGGCAGGCAGCCTTATCATCGCCGGGCTTAAGAATGGCCAAGTGCGATCTGACGAGAATCCTTCGACTTTCGTCGCATAAACGGCGACCGCTTGCCGGCGGAAACGACAAAGAGCGTTTCGCTGCGCTCCAGACCGTTCCGCCCATAAGCATAAGCCATGCTATTTTCTCCATGGCTTACCGCTGATGTCCCCTCACCTCTGAACGAGTAATGCGGGCCGAACATCGCGTTGGCCAAGTCCTTAGGTCAGCTTCCGTCATATATGCTGATCGAGGGCGCGGCACCGTAGCGCTCGACAGCGATTCTTTCGCACATCTTCCGCGCCTTTTCCCGCACCTGCGCGAAGTGTTCGCTTGCGATCTTTTCCGGCAGTCCCTCGACGATTCCGCCGAGATGGATCGATCCGGCGGAATGCATCGAAAAGGCGCGAAAGAGGTAGAGCGTTGCGAGCTCGTGGAGCGACTGAATCTGACCTTGAGAATGTAGCCACTCTTCCGAGGTCCCCGAAGTCGTGATCGTGAACATATGTCCCGCTGTGAGTGGCCCCTTCGCTGCGCGATGTCGAACCTCGTCTGGCGTCACGCCGGCGCCGACCACCCGGTCGATTTAGCCCTTGAGCATTGCGGGCGGCATGCCGAACCAGATGGGGTAGACCAGAGCGATCACGTCGCTGCCGGTGAGCGCGTCGAGTTCGGCGCGAACGTCCCGAGATAAGGAAGAGCCGCGCCGGTCGGGACGCTCTTCATTTTTGAGCAGCGGGTCGAAGCCCATCGCATAGAGGTCGCGGATCGTCGCTTCCTGGCCATATTCCCGAACCGCGTCGGCATAGGCATCCGCAACCGCGGCGTTGAAGCTTCCCGGATCGGGATGGGCGAGGATGATCGTGTGGCGTCCCCGCGCGGCTGGACTATCTGCCATCGCTTTGCTCCTTGTGATGCCGTTTTATGCTCTTCAGCCGCCCCTCGCCCTTCGGGAAATTACGCAGTCGGCAAGGTGGAGCGCGGGCGTAACCACTGGAGAACCATTTGGCACCAGCGCGCCTCTTCGGTAAAATCCCTAATAGGAACCGAGAGACGTCGGCCACAAGGAACTGGCAATAGCGGAGGGGCCCGAAGCGCTGGATATCGGCGCGGCAAAACCTCTCCTAGCGCTGGAGAAAGATGTGAACCTCGAAAAATTCACCGATCGCGCCAAAGGCTTCCTGCAGTCCGCGCAGACGGTTGCGATCCGCATGAATCACCAGCGAATTTCGCCCGATCACATCCTCAAGGCGCTGCTCGAAGATAGCGAGGGCATGGCGGCGGGCCTCATTCAGCGGGCTGGCGGCAATCCGCAGCTGGCCGTACAGGAAGTGGACAAGGCGCTCGCCAAGATCCCGGCTGTCTCCGGCAGCGGGGCTCAGCAAAGCCCGGGGCTCGATAACGACGCTGTGCGCCTTCTCGACCAGGCCGAGCAGATCGCACAGAAGTCGGGCGACAGCTTCGTGACCGTCGAGCGCATGCTCGTCGCCCTGGCGCTTGCCACGACGACGCCGGCCGGGCAGCGCTGAAAGCGGCCAATGTTACGCCGCAGGCGCTCGAAGCGGCCATCACCGACCTGCGCGGCGGCCGCCAGGCCCATTCGGCGTCGGCCGAGGAGAGCTACGAGGCGCTCAAGAAGTATGCGCGCGACCTCACCGAGGCGGCGCGAGACGGCAAGCTCGACCCGGTCATCGGCCGTGACGAGGAAATTCGCCGCACCGTGCAGATTCTCGCCCGTCGCACCAAGAACAACCCGGCCCTGATGGGTGAGCCGGGCGTCGGCAAGACCGCGATTGCCGAGGGATTGGCGCTGCGCATCGCCAATGGCGACGTTCCCGAAAGTTTGCGCGACCGCAGGCTGATGGCCCTCGACATGGGCAGCCTGATCGCAGGCGCAAAATATCGCGGCGAATTCGAGGAAAGGCTGAAGTCCGTGCTCGACGAGGTGAAGGGCGCCGAGGGCGACATCATCCTGTTCATCGACGAGATGCATACGCTGATCGGCGCGGGCAAGGGCGAAGGGGCGATGGATGCCTCGAACCTCCTGAAGCCCGCGCTGGCGCGCGGCGAACTGCATTGCATCGGCGCGACCACGCTCGACGAGTATCAGAAATATGTAGAGAAGGACCCTGCGCTACAGCGCCGCTTCCAGCCGGTGTTCGTCGGCGAGCCGACGGTCGAGGACACGATTTCGATCCTGCGCGGCATCAAGGAGAATTACGAGCTGCACCATGGCGTGCGCATCGCCGACAACGCGATCGTCGCGGCGGCGACGCTGTCCAATCGCTATATCGCCGACCGCTTCCTGCCCGACAAGGCGATCGACCTGATGGACGAGGCCGCGAGCCGCATCCGCATGGAAGTGGAAAGCAAGCCCGAGGAAATCGAAGGCCTCGATCGCCGGATCATCCAGCTCAAGATCGAGGAACAGGCGCTCGCCAAGGAAACCGACCAGGCCTCCAGGGATCGACTTGAAGCCCTTCGCGAGGATCTCGCCAATCTGGAGCAGCAGTCGGCCGAACTGACCACCCGCTGGCAGAATGAGCGCGACAAGATCGCGTCCGAAGGCAAGATCAAGGAGCAGCTCGACGCGGCGCGCGTCGAGCTGGAACAGGCGCAGCGGGCCGGCGATTACGCCAAGGCGGGTGAACTGACCTACAGCCGCATCCCCGCGCTGGAAAAGAGCCTCGAGGACGCCCAGGGCCAGTCGAACAATGCCCTGCTGCGCGAGGAAGTGACCAGCGAGGACATCGCCGCCGTCGTCAGCCGCTGGACGGGTATTCCTGTCGACCGGATGATGGAAGGCGAGCGCGACAAGCTCTTGAAGATGGAGGAGGTCATCGGCAAGCGGGTGATCGGCCAGAAGGACGCGGTCCTCGCCGTATCCAAGGCTGTTCGCCGCGCACGTGCGGGCCTGCAGGACCCTAACCGCCCCTTGGGCTCCTTCTTGTTCCTCGGCCCCACGGGTGTCGGCAAGACCGAGCTCACCAAGGCGCTCGCGGGCTTCCTGTTCGACGACGATGCGGCAATGGTGCGCATCGACATGTCCGAGTTCATGGAAAAGCACTCGGTCTCGCGCCTCATCGGCGCGCCTCCGGGTTATGTAGGCTATGACGAGGGCGGCGTGCTGACTGAAGCGGTACGCCGCCGGCCCTATCAGGTCGTCCTGTTCGACGAGGTCGAGAAAGCTCATGGCGACGTGTTCAACGTGCTGCTGCAGGTGCTCGACGACGGCCGCCTGACCGATGGGCAGGGCCGCGTCGTGGATTTCACCAACACCCTGATCATCCTGACATCGAACCTCGGCAGTCAGTTTCTCGCCAACCTCGGCGACGGCGAGGACGTGGAAAAGGTCGAACCGCAGGTGATGGATGTGGTGCGCGGGCATTTCCGGCCCGAGTTCCTCAACCGGCTGGATGAGATCATCCTGTTCCACCGGCTCGGCCAGGAACATATGGGCCCGATCGTCGAGATCCAGGTAGCCAGGGTGGGCAAGCTGTTGAAGGATCGCAAGATCACGCTCGATCTCACCGAGGCGGCGGAGCGCTGGCTGGGGCGGATTGGCTATGATCCGGTCTATGGCGCGCGGCCTTTGAAACGTGCAGTCCAGCGTTACCTGCAGGATCCGCTGGCCGAGAAGCTGCTTGCCGGCGAGATTCCTGATGGCGCAAGGGTCAGGATCGACGAAGGCGATGACGGTTTGCTGTTCGAGGTCGATGCAGGCCTCCGAGCGGATCGGCGTGAGCCGCAGGCTGCTTGAGCCCCCACCATCCCGGACAGGGCAAGAAACGATATGTCATTTCGTAAATCCGGGGCCATTGATGCAGTTGATCCCAGGCAAGGCAATGGCCGAACGGGAGGCGATCGGTCCGGCTTGAGCGCGACGGCACTTGCGATCATCAGGGGGGCATGAGGGTTGAGCAGTCCTTACGAAAAATTGGGGGTCGCGCCCTCTGCATCGGCGGAAGAAATCCAGAAGGCCTATCGCAAGCTCGCGAAGAAGCTTCATCCGGATCTCAATCCCGGTGACAAGGCCGCCGAGGACAAGTTCAAGGACGTTGCCGGCGCCTATGATCTGCTGAGTGATGCGGACAAGCGCCGGCGCTATGATGCGGGCGAGATCGATGAAACGGGGGCCGAGCGCCCGCCCCAGCAATTCTACCGTGACTATGCGGGATCCGACTTTGGACGCTACGCCAGCGACGCCGGCTATGCCGATTTCGGCGGCAATGACGATGTCTTCGCCGACCTTTTTCGGCGCAATGCTGAGGCCCGCGCCAACCGGCGGGGGCAGGATCTGCTCTATCGACTGGCGATCAGCTTTGCCGATTCTGTCACGGGAGTATCGCAGCGGCTTACGCTGCCGGGCGGCGGCACGCTCGATGTGACGATACCGCCCGGGATCCTCGACGGGCAGACGCTTCGCCTCAAAGGCAAAGGCGCTGCAGGGATGGGCAAGGGAGGTCCCGGCGACGCGCTTATCGAGATCGAGGTCAAGCCCGATGCACGCTTCACCCGTGATGGCGACGACATCACCATCGATCTGCCCATATCGGCCTCCGTACATTATTTGGACACAGATTCACGGTAGCCGCATCGCGAGTTCAGGCCTGCAGCCATCAGACGGGATCAGGTCATTGGCGAGCATCGTACTCGCCGATCCTAACGGATAAGGATTTGTCGGAGAGGGCAGATTCCCAAGCCGTGGTTCCATCGATCAAGTTCACACCGGTTTCAACCTCCAAAGCCGAGTAAGCAGCTGTGATCGCAAACTCGGCTGTACGAATCTTGAGTACCTCCTGTCGCCCCGCCTCCGTGAGCGAGACAATTGTACGCCTGCGATCGACCGGATCCGCAGCTGTTGTAATGAGGTCCAGCTTTTTCAGCTTTCCCACCCAATCTATGATGACCGGGTGGAACTGTTGAAGGGCAGAGGCGATAGCAGTAATACGTTGCGGCCCTTCATTTTCGATCAGGTAGAGTATGGACGTTGTTCGGGGCGGGGCGATTATTCCTGCCTCAACAAACCATCCCTCGCATTCGGTTACCAGCCCCTCCGAGAGTCGGCGCAAGCGATGGGCCAGGAAGAATAATCCCCCCGCCTGGATAAAATCCCCAGTTTTTTCATCGGCTTTTGCCATGCTCTGCTTTCACTCTTTACAAATATGTATGACTATACATATTTTGATGCGGTATAGATGTCTATATTAGGTGGGTGCTGCATGAAGCCATGGCGCTGGGTTACCGCATTTTCGATTCTGGCCTCTGGAGCGACAGCTTCAGCAAGTCCCCTGGCTCATTCCAGCGTTCGTCCAGATGGTAGCATCATAACCTGGTATCTGGATCGGCAAACAAATGACGCCCATCAGCCTCTCCTGGTGCTGGCGCAGGGATCGGGGTGCACATCTGTCACATCAAGCGCGAATATCGAGGCAGCCAGCAAACTGTTGCCATCTGCCGCAATCCTTACGGTCGAGAAATACGGTGTCCTGGAAGGCGATGCTCCGAAGTCTTTTCCAGAAGATTGCCGACCAGCTTATGTGGCCCACCATACCATCAGCCAAAGGGTAGCCGACTACAGTCAGGTCATTGCAAGCCTCAAGAATGAGGCATGGTGGAACGGGAAACTTGTTTTGTTTGGGGGATCAGAAGGCGGAGCCGCAATGCAAATCCTTGCCGCTGAAGTTCGGCCGAATGTCGCGGTGATCTTTTCATCGGCGACCGGAATGCCGTTTCGTGAGGCCTTCGTGCGGGTTCTGCCACCTTCAGAGGCGAAAGCCGCACCGGGACACATAGCTGCAATAAGAAAGAATCCGGACAGCACGAAAATTTGGCTTTCGAACAGCTACCGATGGTGGTCCGATATAATGGACAGACGACTGTCGGACGATGCATTGCGCGCCACGGCGACGGAATTTCTGGTCGTTCAAGGTAAACGGGACCAGTCGAACCCGGTTGCATCTGCCAGGCGTTTCACCGCGAATTTCCGCAAATCCGGCCGTAAGAACGTCACCTACTGGGAATTTTCTGACTATGATCACACCATGGTAGATCAAAAGGGTCAGTCCCATCTGACAGAAGTTCTTAGCCGAATATCAGATTGGTTGATCAAAATATTAGCGCGCTAGAAAGTTGGTATCTACAGCGTCTTTTGCAACTTAATCTGTACTTCAGGTTCTCTGCGCCGTGAGGAAATTTCCTCTACCAACGGCGCAATCAAACGCTGATTTGTGCGACCTGAATATCTGAATGTCCCCGAGAGCGATAGCGTCCGATCCAGACTATGCGTATATGAGGCGCTGAAATCGAACCATGAACCTTTGCGGATCTGATACTCCCGCGATGGGCTATTGTATGACCACTGTAATTGCGCGACGTCGCCGGGTACGCTGCCCCGGTCTTTGCCATTCCATTCAAACGTTCCATTTGCCGTATAGCGGAATGTGCGCTGCATATTTTGACCATCCGTCATATCGACCGGAGTACGCTCATTGAAAAGATTGGCGCTGGCGCTTGCCTTGAGACGGGGGACGATCGGGAAAGCAAGGTCAAACTGGGCGCCATTGCTCCAGCTCTTTCCAGCATTTACATAGCTGTAGACACTGGTTCCGGTTGCATTGAGAGAATAACTTTTGCTCCAAAGCCGACTTGTTTCGCGCAAATAGGCAGTAGCTCCCAATTCTATTTTCCCGGGGCGAAACTGCACACTGGCCTCGTAGGCATTGGTGCTTTGGTCCTTAAGGCGAGGGTTTCCTTCGAAAAGTGTGTAGGCATCCTCGACCGTTCCATAGGGGCGCAGATATTCCAGCGGGACCCTGTCTATTCGCTTGCTGAAACTGGTTCCGAAATGCAGCTTTTTGCCGACCCGGTAACTGGCATGAAAGCTGGGGAAGAGGCTGCCCCTGTTTATCTGAATCGTCGCGACGCCGGGACTAGAAATTTGGCGGCGATTTGCTTCGCCGCGCAAGCCCGGTGCGACGGTTAAAGCCCCGAATGTCTGCTGGAACGACGCATAGGCAGAGAGGGTAGCGCTGCGCGCATCATACGCATCGTTGATGTCGGAGCCGAACAAACCGTCGCTATCGTTGCTCATAAATCGATAGGTTTGCGTAGTGTCATCAACATGCCAGGCGCTGCCCAGCGAAAGAAGTTGCCCCACAGCCATGGGATGTTTCCAGTCAATTTGGACATCGATCGACGTGGAGGGCTTGCGCACGTCGAGCGTATAGAGGCGTCCATCGCTGAATCGGGCGTCAGTCACATCATGCACATTGGGATTTGTGTAAAACTGGACAGCCGCATTGAGCGCCTCTCCCTCTTTTTTGCCCTTATGATCGAAGCTCAATTCTCCGGTAACATAGCTCCCTATACTGCTGAGGCGGCGACGTTCTGAAAAAGGCGCGAAGTCCGGGGTAACGGCAACATAATCGACTTTGTCTGTGACAATATCATGCCCGCCGCCACCGCCCAGTTGTGCTGAGACGCTCGTTCTGGCGCCCAATTTGTACGACGCTTTGCCGCTAAGACGTCCGACAGTACCAGCATAGGTATACAGACCCGTCTCCCGGTTAACTGTCGGCGGGCTGTCATCCTGCATCCCAACGCTGCGCTCCTTGCGATAGCTTCTGCGGAGCATGGTGCCGGCATTGCCTCCCCCCTTCAGCTGGTAAGTCCAGTTGCCAGCTTTGTAATTCAGGGTCGTATCACCAAGGGCATAGCCATAACTGGATTCTTCCAGGCTTGCGTTGCCAGACAGCCCCTCCACCCTTGATTTTCGCAGCACCAGATTGATGATGCCACCTGCGCCCTCAGACGAAAATTGTGCGGAGGGATTGGTAATCACCTCTATTCGCTCGATATCGCTACCGTGCACCGTGCGCAGATATTGCGAGGCATCGCCAATGTAAGGGCGGCCATCCACGTAGATCCGGGTCAATCCAGATCCAAGCACCAGAATGCGGTCGTCAGGGGTGATGGTCACCGCCGGGAGGCCGCGCAACAATTGGACGGCATTCTTCTGGGCGGAATGAGGAGTTTCGCGGACCTGATAGGTTCGGCGATCAATTTTAAGGGTTTCTTCGGTACGTTTCCCGACGACTTCAATGACATCGGTCGCGTCTTCAACGACCACGACAGGCGCAGTGATCGGCAAATCCGTCAAGGGCATGTCGTCCCGGAAAGGGCGACGGCTGGCATGCTCCCTTTCATACCAGCGCCTGGTTCTCGGACTGCTGCCGATAGGCCGCTACGATCCGGGACACCGTGGGTTCGCTGACGCCATACAACCTTGCCATCTCGGCGCCGGATTTTCGCCCTGAGATAACAGACTCAGCGACCTCTCGACGCTGCTTGTCTCCCAGCTTGCGGCGACGCCCACCTATCCTGCCTTCAATGCGGGCCTGGGCAAGACCAGCGCTGGTGCGCTCGCGGATCATCGCGCGCTCAAACTCGGCAAAGCTGCCGACCATCTGCATCATCATTCGACCTGCAGCGGTCGTGGTGTCGATTGCCTCGGTCAGGGATCGGAAACCCGCGCCCACCCCTTCGATCCGCTCCATTATGTGCAACATGTCCTTCAGGCTACGCGACAGTCGATCAAGCTTCCAGACTACGACCACGTCGCCATCGCGCAGTTGGCCGATCATCTCCAGCAGCTTCGGGCGGTCCCATCGTCCGCCGCTGGCGGTCTCCTCGAATATGCGCTTGCAACCCGCTGCTTCGAGCGCGCTGCGCTGCGCAGCATTAGATTGCTCGTCGCCCTTCGACACACGGGCATAGCCGATCAGATAAGGTGCCTTGGTCAAATCGCGCCTTTCACAAACGGCCGTATCTGGAGGCGGAAACAGCATGCACCAATTTCCGCAGCCTTGGGTCTTTCACAATCCTCTTTCACTAAGCCAACAAAAGGCAAGAGGTTTTTGGAGGATGAAACATGCCC
>Ga0209813_10000089_pt1 | contig 33826 bp, 21 predicted proteins | sample EndMethybrTD3033_FD_187596 | JGI IMG/M metagenome (GOLD analysis project Ga0209813, IMG submission 187596) | Populus endosphere microbial communities from Tennessee, USA - Endosphere MetaG P. TD hybrid TD303-3 (SPAdes) (version 2) | ecosystem: Host-associated > Plants > Roots > Endosphere... | reverse complement strand
CGCCAGTACTGCCGTTGCGCCGAGCGTCGCGGCCACCACGGTTGCCGCCGAGGCCGGCGACATGCCCAGCGAAGCGCCGCTGGATCTCGCCGCCGTGGCCGATGCCGAAGCCGTGACCGCGCCGCTCGCCGCGCCGGCGCTGGCCGATGTGCTCAATCCCGTGTCGATCACTGTCCACCTGGCGCCGGGCTTCGTGCCCGCCAACGTCATCAGCCCCTATCACCGCGTGAACGTCGTGGAGACCGGCCCGATCGAGCGGACGATCACGCTGGCCGCCGGCGAAGAGCCCGCCAACCGCGATTTCGAACTGCGCTGGCGTTCGGCCGGGGCGGACCCGACGGTCGGCCTGTTCCACCAAGAGTTCGACGGCCAGCGCTATGTCATGGCCTCGATCGTGCCGCCGGCGGCGGCCCGCATCGGCAAGCCGCAGCCGCGCGAGATGGTCTTCGTCATCGACAACAGCGGCTCGATGGGCGGAGAATCGATGGATGCCGCCAAGCAGAGCCTGCTCCACGCGCTGACCACGCTGCGGCCCGAGGACAGCTTCAACGTGATCCGCTTCGACGACACGATGACCAAGCTGTTCGAGCATTCGATGCCCGCGAGCGCAGACCAGATCGACCTGGCCAAGCGTTTCACCGAAGGGCTGGAAGCGGCCGGCGGCACCGAGATGTTGCCCGCGCTGAAAGCGGCGCTGGTCGACGACGCGGCCCAGACCAAAGGCAATGTCCGTCAGATCGTCTTCCTGACCGATGGCTCGCTGTCGAACGAACGCGAGATGATGGCTGAGATCGCCGCCAACGGCCGCCGCAGCCGGGTGTTCATGATCGGCATCGGCTCGGCGCCCAACACCTTCCTGATGCGCCGCATGGCTGAAGCCGGGCGCGGCACTTACACCAACATCGGTTCGGGCGGCGAAGTGAACGCCAAGATGACGGCGCTGCTCGAAAGGCTGAAGACGCCGGCCGTGCGCGATCTGGCGGTGACGGTGGAGGGCGGTTCGTTCGACTTTACCCCGCGCGTCCTGCCCGATCTCTATGCCGGCGAGCCGCTGATGCTGCTGGGTAAGGGACCGGCCTTGTCGGGCAAGCTGACCGTCAGCGGCACGATCGGTGACAAGGCGTGGTCGCGCACGGTCGACCTTGCAAAGGCGAGCGACAGCCCGGCGGTCGCCCGGCTCTGGGCCAACCGCCGCATCGCCGATGTCGAGGCGCAGCGCTGGGGTGGGCAGATGGAAGATGCGGCGGCGGACAGCGCCATCGCCGACCTTGGCCTCGCCTATGGCCTGGTGACGACCCAGACCAGCCTGGTGGCCGAGGACGAGACCCCCTCGCGCCCCGTCGGTGCGACGCTCACCCGCGAGGAACTGCCGCTGTTGCTGCCCGCCGGCTGGGACTTCGACGCGCTGTTCGGCAACAATGTCGCCGCCGCAAGGCCCGATGCCCTGGCAGCGGCGGACCAGAGCCGTCCGGTCGAACTGCCCAAGACCGGCACCGGCTTCATGGCGACCCTGCTGCAGGGCCTCGCGACGCTGGGTGTCGGCGCGCTCGGCTTCGTCGCCGCGGGCCGCCGCCGCAACGGAAAGGCTGCGGCATGATGCGCTTCCCGATCTGGATGCGCGCAGGGGCGCGAGTTGGCGGAGGGCGCGCGGCATTGCGCGCCCTTTCGCTCGCGGTTTGCGCGGCCGGCGTGGCGATCGCGGCGCAAGGAGCGGTCGTCCCGCTCAAGGCGGCGCTGGCGCAAGTTCTGCTCGACCGGGCCTTTGCCCAAAGCGTGGCGGACGGTCGCCCGGTCAGGCCATGGCCTTGGGCCGACATGGAGCCGGTCGCGCGGATATCGGTGGCGCGGCTCGGGGTGAGCGATGTGGTGCTGTCGAGCGGATCGGGGCAAGCGATGGCCTTTGGCCCGACGATGCTGCCCCCCACCACCGGTGGTCGCGCAGATAGCGGTGCGGTGACGGTGCTGGCGGCCCATCGCGACACGCACTTCACGTTCGTCAAAGACTTGCGCGTCGGCGACGAGATCGTCGAGGAGCATGTCGACGGACGCGTGCAGCGTTACCGTGTCGTCGCCTTTCAGACGGTGCGCTGGGATCGTTTCGCCGTTCCCGGCGATCCGGCGCTGCCCATGCTGGCGCTTGCGACCTGCTACCCCTTCGATTCCACCGCGCCAGGCCCCTTGCGCCGCGTCGCCTGGGCCGAAAGGGTCGGCTCAGGCTAGGCCAAGGCTTTGCAGGCGGCTGAGCATGTCGCTGAAGCCATAGGGCTTCTGCATCATGCGCTCATGCGGCCGGAGCGGGTTGATCGTCTCGCTATAACCGGTGGCGTAGATGATCCGCAGGCCGGGGATCAGCGCCGCGGCGCGGCGGCCGAGTTCCCACCCGTCGATATCGCCGGGCATGCGGATATCGGTGAACAGCAGGTCGAAGTCCGGATCGGCCTCTATCGCCGCCAGCGCCTCATGCGCGTTGCCGACCGCCGTCACCGCGAAACCGGCGTCGAGGAGATCCTCCGCCACCACTTCGCGGACCAGCATTTCATCCTCCGCCAGCAGGGCTTTGGGCATCGGCATCCTCATGCGGAACCTTCAACTAACGAAAATGGCCTTAGGCCGATCAATGGCGAAATCCAGCCCCCAATGCCGATCCGCTGGACGGTTTCGAAACGGGGGTTCATGGGAGCCACTGTCGCCGGGAACGAATGGCTTTCGAAATCGTTCCGCATGCACATACCTGCGGGGCCGGGATTTCATGTTGATTGCCAGAGGCGCGCCGGGGCGGGCCGATCTCCTGATACAGAGCGTCACCGACTACGCCATCTACATGCTCGATCCGCAGGGGATCGTCGCGACCTGGAACGCGGGGGCGGAGCGGCTGAAGGGCTATCGCGCCGAAGAGATCATCGGCCACAACTTCTCAAGTTTCTACAGCGAGGCGGACCGGGCGGCGGGGCTGCCACAACGTGCGCTCGCCACCGCCCTTTCGGCAGGGCGGTTCGAGGCGGAGGGCTGGCGCATCCGCAAGGACGGCATCCGGTTCTGGGCCAATGTCGTGATCGATCCGATCCGCGACGAGGGCGGCGTCCACATCGGCTTCGCCAAAGTGACGCGCGACCTTACCGAGCGGCGCGAGGCGGAAGATGCGCTCCGCCGCAGCGAGGAGCGGTTCCGCCTGCTGGTTCAGAACGTCACCGACTACGCGATCTACATGCTCGATCCCCAGGGCATGGTGTCGAGCTGGAACGCCGGTGCGGAACGGTTCAAGGGCTACCGCGCCGAAGAGATCATCGGCGAGCATTTTTCGCGGTTCTACATGCCGGGAGACCGCGCCGCCGGCGTGCCCGAACGCGCGCTGCGCACCGCGCTGGCCGAAGGACGATTCGAAGCCGAGGGCTGGCGCCTGCGCAAGGACGGTAGCCGCTTCTGGGCGAGCGTGGTGATCGATCCGATCCACAATTCGGCCGGAGAGCATATCGGCTTCACCAAGATCACCCGCGACCTTACCGAGCGGCGCGAATCCCAGCTTGCGCTGGAAGCGGCGCAGATGCAGTTCTTCCAGTCGCAGAAGCTGGAGACCATCGGCCGGCTGACCGGCGGCGTCGCGCACGATTTCAACAATATTCTCGCCGCGATCATGGGCAGCATCGATCTGGCGCGGCGGCGGCTGGCGCAAGGGCAGGATGTCAGCCGGTTTCTCGACAACGCCGTGCAGGCGGCAGAACGCGGCGCATTGCTGACCCAGCGGATGCTGGCTTTCGCGCGCAAGCAGGAACTGCGGCTCGAACCCGTGGATATTCTGGCCTGCATGGGAGACATGGCGGAACTGCTCGATCGTACGATCGGCGCCGGGTTCGCGATCGAGATGCGGTTCGATCCCGGTCTGCCTTGTGTGCGGGCGGATCGCTTGCAGCTGGAACTCGCGATCCTCAACCTGGTGGTCAATGCGCGCGATGCGATGGCCGATGGAGGCCGCATCATCGTGTCGGCCGGCGAAGCGTCGCCCGAGAATTGCCCGGCCGGGGGCGGTTTCGTCTGCCTGGCCGTCATCGATCAGGGTGAGGGCATGGACGACGATACGCTGGCGCGCGCGGCCGAACCGTTTTTCACCACCAAGGGCATCGGCAAGGGCACCGGACTTGGCCTGTCGATGGTTCAGGGCATGGTCGAGCAATGCGGCGGCAGGCTGCAAATGGTCAGCGCGCCGGGGCGGGGATCGCGCGTGGAGATACTGCTGCCGGTGGCGGAAAGCGCGGAAAGCCTGCCGCCCGCCGCCGGGGCGCTGCCGGCCTGCACGCTGCGCAAGCTGCGCGTGCTCGCGGTCGACGACGATCCCATCGTGCTGCTCAATACCAGCGCGATCCTGACCGACGCCGGCCACGAAGTCCTGCAGGCGAAATGCGCGCGCACCGCGCTGGAAAGCCTAGCGGCCGGTCGCGTCGACCTGCTCATCACCGATTTCGCCATGCCCGGCATGACCGGCGGGGAACTGGTGGGCGAAGTCCGCCGCGCTTATCCGGGCGTCAAGGTGATCGTTGTCACTGGCTACGCGGACTTGCCCGAAGGCACGATCATCAGCGCGCCGCGCCTGGCCAAGCCCTTCTCGGAAAGCGAGCTGGCCGCGATGATCGTGCAGGTGATGGATGCCGGCGCGGCCTGACGCTGTTCAGGCGGCGAAGGCGTGCTTGGGAATGTGGGTGACGCGGCAGGCCAGGTCCGCCTCTCCCGAAGCGACGATGAAGCGGTCGCCCGCGTCGATGATGCCGGTGGTGAAGACCACGTCGCGCAGATACATCAGTTCGTCGATCGGCCCCGTCAGGTCGGGGTTCGCTTCCAGAAGCGGCGCTTCGCAGCCGGCTACGATTGTTGCCGGATCGTCGGCGTCCATCAGCGTCCAATATGTGCGGTAGATACCGACGATCTCCTTTGGCTCCACCCCGTGCCACAGGCTGAGCCATCCGCGCCGCCCGTCGATCTCGGTCAGGATCGGCGGAGCGCCGCCGCCGATGCGCGCGGTGGCGACGGTGCCGGCCTTGGGGCGGATGCCGGGAACGAGATGCGGCTTCCAGTGCAGCCCGTCGGGTGAGCTGGCGAGGTTGATCGCAGGTCCGGCGCGCCATTCGCTGCCGGGCGGGTAGGCGAAATAGAGATCGCCCAGGGGACGGGTCTGCGCCCAGAATTTGCCGTCGATCAGCCCTTCGAAGATGAGCATGTCCTTGTTCTGGTGATCCAGGACGATGCCTTGGGACGTCCAGTCGAATCCGTCGGCGGAACTGTGCAGCGTAGTGGAATGGCGCTCGGGGCTGACCGAGCAGGTCGTCATCCAGTATCGGTCGCCCACCTGGCTGATCCGTGCGTCCTCTATCCCATAGCATTGCCAGCTGCCGGCGGGCGCGATGGCGCGATCATAGTGGATCGCGCAGACCTCCAGCCCGTCGGGGGACATTTCGATCGGCAGCAGCCAGGACAGCGATGTCAGCGCCATGATCTTCCAGCCATTGCCCTGGAGCATGAACTTTCGCGGATCGGCAGTGTCGGCCAATTCCAGCGGCCAGCCGTCGAGCACGTAGCGTCCGTCCCCGTGCGGACCGGCATCCCAGCGGATGGCGTGGACCTTGCCGTCGAAAACCGGCTGGCGCAGCGCCTCCGCCACCCGGACCATCATCAGCAGGTTGCCGTTGGGCAGGCGGGTCAGACCGGGATTGAATGCCCCCAGTACATAAGTTTCCGCGGCGAAATGCCCCGCCAGCGGCGAGCGGGACAAGTCGATCATGTGCGGCGTGATAACGAGGCGATCGATAGGGTAACTGCTCATGCGGCACAGGCCATGTGGTTCTCCTTCGCGGGTTCCAAGGAACCGGGCAGAGGATTGTTCCGAGCGTTAGCCGCAGTGCGGGCAGGGCGTGCGACGAGGCGGTCAGCCCGTCCTATCCGCCAACCCGGCGAACCCGGTAGCGAAGCCTGGCCGTGCCGTTGGCGGGCACTTTCGTTTTCCACACCGAACGCCCGTCCTCCCGAACCAGCCTGCCGGTGGACCGTTCCGCCTTGTCGCTATCGTCGACGATCAACCGGCCTTCGAAATCGACGGACTGCGGCCGGGCATTGCTTACCGTCACTTCGAAGTCGTTCCAGCCTTGGCCATTGGCCACTTCACGCGCGGCGATGCGCACTTGCGTGGCCGGCGCGACCCGGATCTTCACCGTCTCGCCGATCGCGCGGTCGGCAATGCTGCTTTCGCCGGCCAGCACCGGCTCCCCAGCCAGGGTCTCGAATACCGCCACCGGCCCGCCGGGCAGCGCCAGGCCCAACCCGTCCTCGCTGCGGTTTTTGCTGCGCAGCATGGCCGATACGTCACCGGTGGAATCGCCATGCAGATCGGCGGCGTAATACGTATCGACCTTGATCGGTCGCCCGGCGATGAAGGCGACCTGCTTCTGCGCATTCGATGCGACGGTCGAGGTCACCGGCACGCGGTAGAGTTTGAGGTCGCCCAGGCCCTCCTCAACGACGGTGACAGGCACGTCCTGCAACCTTTCCTCCACGCGCCGCGCGGTGACGATGATCTGTCCGGCCGCCATCGGAGCCGGCGGCGGCGGCGGCGGCGGGGCCATCATGTTCTGCGCAAGCGGCCGGAAGAAGCAGTTGAACCTGAGATAGCCGCCACCCCTGCGGGGATAGGCACGCTGGTCCTCGCGGTTCACCTTGCCGCCCACCACCGCCAGCGTCGCGTCGGGAAAGCTGGTCGGATCGCTGCTCGCCAGCGTCACCCAGGCAGTCAGGTCGGCGCGCCCGTCCTCGCGCATCTTCATCACATAGTTGGTCTGCCAGTCGAAACCCCAGGCCAGATAGGACAGCGACAGCGTCACGCGCCCCGCGGTGGGCGAGTCGGTTTCCACCGAAAGCGTCGGTTTCGCGGACAGGCCTTCGGGCACTTCGGGATAGACCAAGCTGTCGTTCAGCCCGCCGCAATTGGCCGCTTCGAAGCCCTGCTTCGTCTGGACGATTACCCCGCCGTCGGGCCCCGAACGAATGATCGCCGGTTCTTCGGTGACCGCGCCGGTCCCGCCATGCTGGCGGCGCAGGATCACCGGGCGGCCGAACGCGCGCGCATAAAGGCTGCGCGGGGTCAGCAGGTCCGCGTCCAGGTTCTTTTCCCGCGCGCCCGCCGGCAGTCCGGTGACGAGCGCGCTTTCGGGCAGCATCCCCCCGGCCACGCCTTCGAAGCGGATCGTGGCGCGCCCGGCCGGGATGTCCAGCGTGCGCCGTTCGGTGACGAGCGCGTAGCCGCCCAGCCAGCTGAGTTGCATAGCCTGTTCGGGCGATCGCTGGGGCGAGCGGTAGATCGTCACCGCAACGCTGTCGGGCGCGGTCGACGTCACTGCCTGCTGCGCTGCCGCCGGGGCGGCCGGCAACAGCGCCGCGAGGATCACTAAGGGACGGAGAGCCATCCGCCGCGCTCAGTAGCGCGTGTCGAACTGTGCGGTAAGCGTGGCCTCGCCATTGGCTGGTACGGTGACCATCCAGACCCGCTCGTCGGCAGAGCGCTGTGTGCCTTTGACGCTTTCGGCCGGCACGCGGGTGTCACGCCACCAGTTGTCGAGACCGGCCTGCACTACTTCCACCGTTACCGGCTCCGGCCGTGCGTTGGTGAGCTTGTAGGACATCGACGTGCGCCAGTAAGTTATCGTGCTGTCGATCGTGACCTCGCGTGTGCTGCCGCCTTCGGTGATGCGGTAGCGGCCGCTGCGTTCCCATTCGTCCGAGGCGATGCGTTCGCGCTTATCGACCATGGGCTGCACTTTCACGTCGAAAGCTTCGCCGGTCTTGAGCGCTAGGGAGGACCCCATCGGTGTATGGCCGATGGTCTTCTCGCCGATGAACTGCGGTTGTCCCTGCTTGTCGCGCATGTAGACGCGCACGGTGCCGGCGGGCAGCGCGTCGCCCAGCCCGCCGGTGCGCGAACTGGTGAAGCGCAGCACGGTGTCGAAACTGGCGGCCTCGGTCAGCGAACCCAGCCAGCCGTTGCGATAGTAATAGCCCTTGGTGGCGGGCACATCCTTCACATCCAGGAAGCCGACCTGCTTCTGCTGAGCATTGGCCACGGTGGTGCGGCCCTCTATCGGATAGACGTAGAAATCGCCGAGCCGCTCGCGGTTCGCGGACTCCGTGCCGGGCCGGTTGCCCGAAGGCTGATAGCTGCCCCGGCGGTAGTTGGGGTTGTCGTTCCCGTCGCCCACCGCGCCCGCCACCAGCAGCACCTTGGCGTCGGGAAAGGCGGTGCCACTGGTATTGTTCAGCGTGACCCAGCCCTGCACGTCGATCTTGCCGGCGATCTCGTCGAACAAGGCGACATAGTCCGCCTTCCAGCCGAACCCGCGCGACAGATAGCTCAGCGTTACGGGCCGCGTACCGCCGCTATCGGCATCGAGCGTGACGGACAGCGTCGGGCGGGCGCGCAAGTTCGGCGGCAGACTGGGGAAGACGATGCGGCCGTTGTAGCCGCCCAGGATTTCTATCCGGTTGCCGACTTTCAGCACGGTGCCGCCATTGTTGGCCAGCACTTGCGCCGCCTCGCTCGATTCGGCGCCGGTGGCGGGATTGGTGCGCACGACGGTGACGGTCTGCCCCACCGCCTTGTCCATCAGCGCGGCCGGGCTGAGGAGGTCGTAGTCGAAGTTCTGTTCCACGATGCTGGCGCCGCCTGCCGACAGGGTCACCGTCTCGGGCCTTATCTGTGCGGAAACGTCGGGAAACTCCTGCCGGCTCCGGCCCGCGGACAGGCTGAGCTGGCGCTTGTCCTGGATCAGCGCGAGGTCGTTGTTGTAGATCGTCACCGCGACTTCGCCCTGTGCCGTCCTGGCGGCGAGCGGTGCGGTCTGGGCCAGCGCGGGAAACGGGGCGGCCAGCATCGTCGCGCCGATCAACAGGACAAAGCGCCGCATCCGAATTCTCCCCAAATACTTAGCCGGAATGTGACGAGCGAATATGAACCGCCAATGATCGTCAAGCGAATGCTGTGGCAGGCCGCGTCTTGCGCGAAAAGGCAAAGTTTCGATTGGACTGGCGGCGGATGCCGGATATCGGGGGCGGGAATCGGTCGCGCGGGCTCCGCTGCGATTGGCATGGCATCGGCAAATCGGGAGAGAAATCCATGGCGCAGGCAAATCTTGGCATCGAACCGGAGATTCTGAAGGCGATCTACGGCCAGATGGCCCGCATCCGCGCGGTCGACAAGGCGGTGCAGGCCGGACTTTCGGCGGGCAAGTTCGCGTTTTCCTATTGGCCGATGGCCGGGCAGGAATGCATCCCTGCAACGATCGCCCAGCTGACCAGCCAGGCCGACTACATGGTCACGACCTATCGCGGCATCCACGATCAGGTGGCCAAGGGCGTCGATCTGGAAGGCCTGTTCGCCGAGATGCTCGGCCGCGAGGGTGGCCTCAACAAGGGTAAGGGCGGCAGCCCGCACATCTCCGATCCCGCTTCGGGCTCCATGCTGACGACCGCCATCGTCGGCGCCGGTGCGCCGATCGCCAACGGTCTGGCCTTCGCGGCGCAGATGCGCGGCGAGGACCGCGTCACCATCGTCAACTTCGGTGACGGCGCGACCTCCATCGGCGCGGTGCACGAGGCGATGAACATGGCCGGCGCGTGGAAGCTGCCGGTGATCTTCCTGTGTCAGAACAACCTGGTTGGCGAATACACCTGGATCCCGGATTACACCGCGAGCGAGAACTTCGCCGCACGCGCCGATGCGCTGGGCTTCCGCGGCGTGGTGCTGGACGGCAACGATCCGGTCGCCTTCTACAACGGCATGAAGGACGTCGTCGAAAGCGTGCGCGCCGGCAACGGCCCGGTCTTCGTCGAGGCGCGGACCTTCCGCATGGGGCCGCACGCGGGCGTGGGCGACAGCAACTTCCACTCGAAGGAGCAGGTCGCCGACATGAAGGAGCGCTGGACGGTGCCCGTCACCCGCGCGCTGCTGCTGAGCACCGGCATTTCCACCGAGGAAGAGCTGGCCGCGCTGGAAGCCGCTGCGCAGGCCGAAGTCGAAGCGGCGCTGGCCAAGGCGGCGGAATCGCCCGTTACGCCCGCCAGCGAGACCACGGTCGACGTCTTCGCCGATAACGACGCCATTCCGCGTCGCGGCTACGCTCCGGTCCGCGAGGCCGAGGTCGTGCCGACGGGCGAGACCAAGAAGATGATGATGTTCGAGGCCATCGCCGACGCCACGCGCATCCGCATGGAAAAGGACGAGAACGTCTGGGTGCTGGGCGAGGACGTGGGCGATCCGCCGGGCGGCGTGTTCGGCACCAGCCGCGGCCTGCAGACCACTTATGGCAAGCGCGTGCGTCCGACCCCGATCGCCGAGACCGCGATCATCGGCGCGGCGCTGGGTTCGGCGCTGGTCGGCATGCGCCCGGTGGCGGAGATCATGTTCGCCGACTTCATGGGCGTCTGCCTCGATCAGATCGCCAACCACGTCGCCAAGCAGCGTTACATGTCGGGTTCGGCAACGCATGCGCCGCTGACGATCCGCATGATGGTCGGCAGCGGCCTCGGCGGCCTCGGTGCGCAGCATTCGCAGTCGCTCGAAGCCTGGCTGCTGCACACGCCGGGCCTCAAGGTCTGCATGCCCTCCAACGCGATCGACGCCAAGGGCCTGCTGGCAAGCTGCATCCTGGACGAGGACCCCTGCGTCCACCTGGAATCGATGAGCCTGATCCGCGGCGTGCGCGACGAGGTTCCGCTCGAGGATTATCGCATCCCGCTGGGCGTCGCCAAGGTGAAGCGCGAAGGCAGCGATATCTCGCTCATCACTTACGGCTGGCAGGTGCGCGAATGCCTTGCCGCGGCGGAAGAGCTGGCGAAGGAAGGCATCAGCGCCGAAGTGATCGATCTGCGTTCGCTGGTGCCGCTGGACTACCATCGCGTGCTCGATTCGGTTAAGAAGACGCGGCGTGCGCTCGTTGTCCACGCGGCGGTCGAGTTCGGTGGCTTCGGCGGCGAAATCTGCAGCACGATCAACGAAGAGCTGTTCTCGACCCTGAAGGGCCCGGCGATCAGGCTCGGTGCGGATTATGCGCCGATCGCCTATTCCTCGGCCATCGAGAAGAGCCAGATGCCGAGCACCCAGTCCATCGTCGCGCGCGTGCGCGACGCCATCAAGACCTACAATTAAAAGGGACAATCGAATGTCGACGACTTTGACCATCCCCAAGCTCGAAATGTCGATGAGCGAGGGAACGCTTGCCGAATGGAAGGTGGAAGACGGCGCCACCGTGAACGAGGGCGACGTGATCTACGTCCTGGAAACCGACAAGACCGCGCGCGACATCGAAGCGCCGGCCTCCGGCAAGCTGATCCAGAAGGCTGCTGCCGGCGAACTCTACGACGTCGGCACCGAGATCGGCGAGATCGTCTGACCGGCCGAACCATATTGACCCATCGTCATTCCCGCCTCAGCGGGAATGACGAGGTCTAAGTCGAATTCAGTTCGAGGCGCTGCGCCGCACGCGCGGATAGGGCACGAACTTGCCCAGGCCCACCGACCCGGTCGTCATGCGCGAGCCGCTGTCGAGCAGCCGTACGATATCAACGTTGCACAGTTGCGGCGAATGCGTATCGGTCACCAGAATATCGTCGCGGTCCAGGAAGTTCGCGCCGGAATCCGGGTGGTTCACATAGATCGTGCCGTTGTTCATCCGGTAGACGATCGCCGTGTTGCGGATGATCTCGGTCGAATTGATCTCGCGCAGGAAAATGCAGTTGGCCGGCTCGCCGGCGGTGCGACCGGCGGTGATCCGCGAAAGCTGCTGTTCGGGCGAGCGCTGCCTGGCCTCCGCGACGCCGGCCGTGGTCAGCATGGCGCCCGCCAGAAGCAGCGATAGTGCCTTTTTCATGGTATGATCCTTTCGTCCTACCCCATTAATGCGGCAGTCTAGCGCGTCGTTCCTTAACGGAACCGGACTGCGCATGTCGGGGCGTCTCTATCGACAAAGACGAAGCCGCATCCGATAAACCGCAACCGGAAGGCGATGCGAGGGAGTTCGCGAGCATGAGCGATGTCGTCAATCTGCGCGCCGCGCGCAAGGCCAGGGATCGTGGCGAGGCGCAGGCGCAGGCCGCCGCCAACCGCGCAAAGCACGGCCGCACCAAGGGCGAGCGGCTGAAGGAGCAGCAGGACAAGGCGCGGCAGGATCGGCTGGTGGATGGAGCCAGGCGCGAGAACGATTGAGGCCGGGTAATTTCCGCGAAGACGCATTCCCGCCCTTGGTACTCCCTTACATGCTTCGTCATTGCGCCCCACTTCGTGGCTCGCAATGACGAAGCATGTAAGGGAGATCAAGTCAGTTCGAGTTGGCCTTCACGCCAGCCCAGGCCAGCCTTTGCCCGCCGCGCTGCGGTTCGCCGGTCCGCTGTCGGGCAGACTCGGCCCGAATACTTCCCACAGCCCCGGCAGAATCGACAGCACCAGCAGCGCGGCCATGCCATAGTTGAATGCGCGCAAGGCGGCGGGTTCGCTGAGGAAGCGTTTGAGCGCCGAGCCGGAGCCCGCCCAGAGCGTGATGCAGGGCAGGCCGATCACGATCATCACCAGCGCGATCAGTGGCACATCCACCGCCATGGCATCCGGACGCGCGAAGCTGGTCACCGCGCCCAGCACCATCGCCCAGGCCTTGGGATTGACCCACTGAAAGGCGGCCGCCTCCAGCGCGTTCAGTGGCCGGGCGCGGCTGCCCGACTGGCCCGGCGCGTCCGAAGTGGCGATCCGCCAGGCCAGCCACAGCAGATAGGCGGCCGAGACGATCTGCAGTGTCGTGTAGAACGTCGGCAATTGCTGCGCCAGGCTGCCGACGCTCCAGCCGACGATCAGCACCATCACCGCGCAGCCCGCCGAAATGCCCAGAATGTGCGGCACGGTCCGGCGCAGGCCGAAGCTGGCCCCCGACGAAAGCAGCATCATGTTGTTCGGGCCGGGCGTGATCGTGGCGACCAGGCAGAAAGTGATGAGGGCGATGAGCATGGCGATTGACCTTGATTGATATCCTGTGAGGACGGGATTGTCCTGATGTGGGCTTTTGATGTATCGTATCATTGAAAGTCAAACGGGATATTGATATGGTACAATCTGAGTGGGTGCCGCAGATCGCTGGGCAGGGTGGGCCACTGTGGCGTCGGATCGTCGATGCACTCGGCGCCGATATCCGCAATGGCGCGGCCGTAGCGGGTGATCGCCTGCCACCGCATCGTGACCTCGCCTATCGGCTCGGCATCGGTGTTGGCACGATTGGCAAGGCCTATGCCGAGGCTGAGCGGCTCGGGCTCGTCACCAGTCATGTCGGCCGCGGGACCTTCATCGCCGGACGCGGCGCGCCCGCAACGGTCCGCGCGCCTGGCCTGGCTATAGACATGGCGCTCAATATCCCGCCCATTGCCCCAGCGCTGGCGGTGCTGGGAGAGGCGCTTTCCGCGCTTCGGCTGCGGCCCGATCTGGATGCCCTGGCCGATTATTCGCCCACGCCGGGGCTGGAGGCGGTGCGCCGGGCCGGGGCCGAATGGCTGCGCGGCCACGGCCGTACCGAACGCGCCTCACCCGAGCGGCTGATCCAGACCAACGGCGGCCAGCAGGCGCTGATGCTCGCCGTCTCAAGCTTCGCCGGGCCGGGCGACACCGTGCTGTGCGACGCCGCGACATATCCCGGCAATCGGGTGATGGCGCGGCACGGTGGCTGGCGGCTGCGCGGCGTGCCGTCCGACGTGCGCGGCATGGAGCCGGAAGCGCTCAACCGGGCCGCGGCGGAAACCGGCGCGCGGCTGGTGATCCTGATCCCCACCCTGCAGAACCCCACCGGCATCACGCTCGATGCGGAGCGCCGGGCCGAGATCGTCGACATCGCCCGCGCCCGCGACCTGACGATTGTGGAGGACGACATCTATCGCGTGTTTGGCCGCCCCCAGGATCCGCCGCCCTTCGCCATGCTCGCGCCCGAACGCACGATCCTGACCACCAGCCTGTCGAAGGCGCTGGCGCCCGGCCTGCGGCTGGGTTTCATCCTGCCGCCGGAGGACGACGCGGTGCACGCCCGGCTGCTGCTGGCGGCGCAGGCGAGCGGCTATTGTCCGCCCGCGGCCGGCGGACTGATCTTCGCGCAGTGGATGGAGGACGGCACGGCGGATCGCGTGCTGGCCGGGGTGCGCGCGGAAGCGGCGCTGCGCCATCGCATGGCGCGCGATATCCTGGGCGCCGCGCTCGCCGCGCCGCATTCGGACCACGCGATGCACGTCTGGCTGCCGATGTCGGCGGAGCGCGCCAACCGGGTAAGGGCACGCGCCTTGCAGGAAAATGTCGAAGTGACCCCGCCCGAGGCACCTTTCATCGATCTCGCGATGATCGACGGGCTGCGCGTCTGTCTGGGGGCGGCGCACGATGCGGAGCGCTGCGAGCAGGGCTTGCGGGTGGTGAAAGCGGCGCTGGAGGAGGTGGCGTTCGTCGAGGCGCGGGGGATAATCTGAGGGGAGTCGGTACGCCTTCCGGTCCGTCCTCTAACACCGTTGGGTTTTGTCCAAGGGCCTGCTAGGCGCACGCCATGCTGACAATCTCCGGAATCACCGTGCGCCTTGGCGGCCGCACCATCCTCGACCGCGCCAGTGCCGCGATCCCCACGGGTGCGCGCGTGGGGCTGATCGGCCGGAACGGCGCGGGCAAGTCGACGATGATGAAAGTCATCATCGGCGAGATCGAACCGGACGACGGCAGCGTCGAGATGCCGCGCCGCACGCGGCTGGGCTATATCGCGCAGGAAGCGCCCAATGGTTCCGTCAGTCCGTTCGACACCGTGCTCGCCGCCGATGTCGAGCGCGCGCGGCTGCTCGACGAGGCCGAGCACTGCACCGATCCGGATCGGCTGGGCGACGTGCACGAGCGCCTGCTGGCGATCGACGCTTATAGCGCGCCATCGCGCGCGGCGCGCATCCTCATCGGCCTGGGCTTCGACGAGGCGATGCAGGCGCAGCCGCTCGACAGTTTCTCGGGCGGATGGAAGATGCGCGTAGCGTTGGCCGCGCTGCTCTTCTCTCAGCCCGACGTGCTGCTGCTCGACGAACCGTCGAACCACCTCGACCTGGAAGCGACGCTGTGGGTGGAGAACTTCCTGCGCAGCTATCCCGGCACGCTCATCGTCATCAGCCACGAGCGCGATCTGCTCAATAACGTGGTCGACAATATCCTGCACCTTCAGGGCGGCAAGATGACGCTCTATCCCGGCGGCTACGACAGCTTCGAGCGCCAGCGGGCCGAGCGGGCCGCGCAGCTCGCCGCCGCCAAGGCCGCGCAGGACGCGCAGCGGGCGAAGCTGGCCGATTACGTCCGCCGCAACAGCGCGCGCGCCTCCACCGCCAAGCAGGCGCAGTCGCGCGCCAAGATGCTGGCCAAGATGCAGCCCGTGGCGGCGATGATCGACGATCCCTCGCTCAGCTTCGACTTCCCGAATCCCGACGAACTGCGCCCGCCGCTCATCACGCTGGACCGCGCGGCGGTAGGCTATGTCGCCGATACGCCGATCCTGCGGCGGCTCAACTTGCGCGTCGATCCCGATGACCGGATCGCGCTCCTGGGGCGCAACGGCAACGGCAAGACCACGCTGGCGCGCCTGCTGGCGGGGCAACTGGAAGCGATGGAAGGCGGCATCCGCACCGCCGGCAAGCTCAACATCGGCTATTTCACCCAGTATCAGGTGGAAGAGCTGGCGGGCGGCGACACCCCGCTGGTGCACATGAGCCGCGCCATGGAAGGCAAGCCGCCGCTCGCCGTGCGCGCCCATCTGGGGCGCTTCGGCTTTTCCGGGCCGAAGGCGACGACGCAAGTGGCGCAGCTTTCGGGCGGCGAGCGGGCGCGGCTGGCGCTGGCGCTGGTGACGCGCGACGCGCCGCACCTGCTGATCCTGGACGAACCGACCAACCACCTCGACGTCGACGCGCGCGAGGCGCTGGTCCAGGCGCTCAACGCCTATGAAGGCGCGGTGATCCTCATCAGCCACGATCGCCACATGGTGGAGCTGACCGCCGACCGACTGGTGCTGGTCGATGGCGGCGAGGCGGTGGAATATGCCGGCAGCATGGACGACTATATCGACTTCGTGCTCGGCCGGAACCAGCCCAAGTCCGAAGGCAAGGGAAAGATGAAGGGGGCAAAGGCAGAGGAAAAACCCGCCGGCCCGAGCTGGGAGGAAATGCGCGAGCTCAAGAAGCAGCTCGTCCGGACGGAAAAAGACATCGCCCGCGCCCAGGCCCAGCTCGCCGAAGTGGACGCCGCGCTGGCGGACCCGGCCAGCGCCACGCCCGCGCTCGCCAGGCTCAAGACTAGCGAGATCGCCCGCCGCCGCGCCGATCTGGTCAAGGCGCTCGACGCGGCGGAGGCGTCTTGGATCGAGCTGGGGGAAAAGATTGGCGGCTGAGGATCGGGTGGAAGCGTAACGACAGACTGTTCTCGAACGGTCTCTAGCCACCTTCTTCCAGCAGTTCGCGAATTTTTCCGGCCAGGCTCTCGATATCGAAAGGCTTGGTCACAAGGCCCATTCCCGGACCCAGGAAGCCGCCCGCGCCGCCGGCGTTTTCGGCATAGCCGGTCATGAACAGCACCTTGAGGCCGGGGCGCAGCGGCGCAGCCTGCTCGATCATCTCGCGGCCGTCCAGGCCGGGCAGGCCGATGTCCGTCACCACCAGGTCGATGGCCTGTTCCGATCGCAGCACGCGCAGCCCCTCCGGCCCGTCGCTCGCCTCGATCACGCGATAGCCCAACTCGGTCAGGACATCGACGATCAGCATCGCCACGATGGGTTCGTCCTCCACCACCAGCACGGTTTCCCGCGCGCGGGCGGCCGGCGTCGCCGGCGACGCCGTGACGATTTCGGAGGCATGTGCTTCGCCGGTGAAGCGCGGCAGGAACAGGCGCACGCTGGTGCCGCGTCCCGCCTCGCTTTCCAGCAATGCGAAGCCTTCCGCCTGCCGGGCGAAGCCGTAGATCATCGACAGGCCGAGGCCGGTGCCCTGGCCGATAGGCTTGGTGGTGAAGAACGGCTCGAACGCGCGCTCCACCACGTCCTTGTCCATGCCGGTGCCGGTGTCGGTCACCGATACGCGCACATAGTCGCCCGGCGCGGCGTCGTGCTGGCGGGCGAAGGCGGCGTCGGCAATCGAGACGTCGCGGACCTCGATCGTCAGCGTGCCGCCATCGGGCATCGCATCGCGCGAATTGATCGCGAGGTTAAGCACCGCGCTTTCCAGCTGGTTGGGATCGCAGCGGGTCAGCCAGGAATCGTCGGGCAGGACCAGCGCCACGTCGATCCGTTCGCCCAGCGTGCGCTGGAGCAGATCTTCCATCGACGCGAGCAGCCGCGGCGCCTGCACCGGGCGTGGATCGATCGGCTGGCGGCGCGAGAAGGCCAGCAGGCGATGGGTGAGCGCCGCCGCGCGGCTGGCCGAAGTCTTTGCCGCGCCGAGCCACTTTGCCAGGTTCCCGGTATCGCCCCTAGCGATGCTGCGCTCGACGATTTCGAGGCTGCCGGTGATGGCCTGGAGCAAGTTGTTGAAATCGTGCGCGATGCCCCCCGTGAGCTGGCCCACGGCTTCCATTTTCTGGCTTTGGCGCAGCGCGTCTTCGGTCGCGCGCTCGTCGGTTATGTCACGGCCAACGCCGTGGATGCGGCCGCCGTCGGGCACTGCCGTCCAGGCGAACAGGCGATAGTCCCCCGCCCGGGTGCGATAGCGGTTCTCGAACGACAGCGCCGTCGCCCCTTGCGACACCCGGCTTACTTCCGCCGCCGTCCGTTCCAGATCGTCGGGATGAACGAACGATATCAGGTTCTGGCCCAGCATGTCGTCCTCGCGCCAGCCCAGCAGCCGCTCGGCCGACGGGCTGATGGAGGTGATCCGGCCGTCGTAGTCGCAGACGAGCAGCAGATCCTGGCTCATCGACCACAGGCGGTTGCGCTCTCGCGCGGTTTCCGCCTCCAGCAATTTCTGGTCGTGGATGTCGGTATTGGTCCCCACCCATGACGTTATCGCGCCTTGCGCGTTGTGCAGCGGCACGGCGCGTCCCAGATGCCAGCGATAGCCGCCGCTGGCCAGGCGCAGGCGGAACTCGGTCTGATATGTGGCCCCCCTGGCCAGCGCGGCGGACCAGCGTTCGACGGCGGTCTCTCGGTCCTCGGGATGGACGATCCGCAGCCAGCCCTCGCCGTCGAGCTCGCCTTCGGGAACGCCGCAATAGTTGTAGACGCGCGTGTTGAACCATTCCAAATATCCGTCCGCGCGTGCCGTCCAAACCTGGTTCGGCATGTGCTGGGCCAGCGCGCCGAAACTCGCTTCGCTGTGCTCCAGCGCCAGCTGGATCCGCCGCCGCTCGGTCACGTCCTGCACGACCCCGACCAGCCGCACGGGCGCACCGCCCTCGTCGCGTTCGTATTCGCCCTTGCGCGCGATCAGTCGCTCCGCCCCGGTTTCGCCGTGACGGATCCGGTATTCGACGTCGAGCGCGGCCGTGCCCTTGCGCCGGCCGTCCAGGTTGGAGACGATCCCCGAATCCTCGCGAAGGATCAGCTTCTCGATTTCCGTCGCCAGAACCGTCTCGCAGACGGGAAAGCCGAAGATCCGGCAGAATTCCGGCGTGCAGGTGATGATGTTGGTCTGGACGTCGATGGAGAACAGGCCGACGCCCCCAGCTTCTTGGGCGCGCGTGAGCTGGGTGGCGCCTTGGCGCAGCCGCTCTTCGGCGCGGTGGGTCTGCGTAGTTTCCACTACGATCGCCAGCACGCCTTCCGGCTTGCCCTGATCGTCCAGGATCGGTGAATATTCCAGATCCATCCAGGCCTGCGCGGGCGCGCCGTGGCGGTCCAGCGTCAATTCCTGGTCCTGGAAGCTGAGCGTGCTGCCGCCCAGGCAGACCTTCATGACGTGATCGTTGAAATCGGCGACTTCGGCCCAGCCTTCGCGAACGCGCGAGCCGAGCAGCTGCGGATCGCGGGTGCCGGCGAAAACGGCATAGGCATCGTTGTAGATCATGATGCCATCTTCGCCCCACAGAAGGACCATGGGCACCGCGCTGCGCAGCATCAGCGACACCGTGTTGCGCAAGTTGGCCGGCCAGCCGGGCAGCGCGCCGATCGGCGTCGCCGACCAGTCGAACGCCGCGATGCGCTGGCCCATTTCGCCGCCGCCCGCGAGAAAAGCCTGCTCCCCGATCTGTCTGCCCCTTAGCCAGTGTGTCGACCGCTACACACAACACTCGATGCACAGGGTCGTTCCCGGACGCAACGTGCGGAAAGTTCCCGGGATCGCCAACCGTGTTGAGCAAGCCGCAACCGGCTTTATCGTTTTGTCGCAAGGACCGGCAGCAGATAGGTTCACATACCTATTACTATGTCGGCTATTGCCATGAAGCTGCCAGGCGGCGATGGAGGCTGTCGCTGCCGGAACGGTCCACAATCGGGATCGAAAAGGCTCGCCTGACGCCAAGGGCCTATCGCATTGGTGTCAGTCGCGTTATCTATGTGACAACTGGCATCGGGCTGTCGCGTCCGGTGGCCGTGAAAACAGACTGTTAAGGAGGGTACACCATGGCTGGTGCTTGTGCAGGTATTCGCGTGCTCGAACTCAGCGTCGGTCACGCCGGCGCCCTGGCCGGCATGGTGCTGGCCGATTTCGGCGCGGAGGTGATTCGCGGGGAAACCGGCGAGGCCGGACCGGATTGGGACGAATCGACTTACCTGTTCCTCAACCGCGGCAAGAAGAGCGTCACGCTGGACCTCGCTTCGGAAAGCGGCCGCCGCGACGCGCTGCGCCTGGCCGGGTCGGTCGACGTGGTGATCGAGATGCTCGCCCCCGGCCAGGCCGAAGCGGCGGGCCTGGGCTATGACGCGGTCGCCGCGGTCAATCCCGGCGTCGTCTATTGCGGCATCACAGGTTTCGGCCGCAAGGGTCCGCTCGCAGGGATCAAGGCGGACGACGGCCTGGCGATGGCGAAGGCCGGCCAGATCCGCAACCAGGGCGGCTGGGCCTTCGGTGAGCGTCCGGTGTTCCGCGCCGGCCGCGACGCCACGTTCTTCTCCGCCATGCTCACCATCCAGGGCGTGCTCGCCGCGCTGCGCGCCCGCGACATCACGGGTCAGGGCCAGCTGGTGGAAACCAATTTCCTGCAGGCCATCGCCTGCCGCCAGAATCCCACCGTGCGCTGGCTGCTGCGCGAGGGCGAGGGCCTGCCGTCCGAAGCCAAGGGCACCGGCAAGACCGAAGTGCAGAGCGAGAAGCACGTCCTGCCGCATCACATGGATTCGCGTCAGGTCAACCTCACCGGCGCGCGCATGCAGTGCAAGGATGGCAAGTGGGTGGTCCACTCGCACACCGAACCGCACTTCTTCCCAGCCTGGATCGACGCCATCGGCTTCCAGTGGATCCGCGAGGACGAACGGTTCAAGGATGCGCCGTACAAGTTCCCCACGCCCGAGGACAAGAACGAGCTGATCCGTCTGATCCAGGCGCGGTTCCTGGAAAAGACCTCGGCCGAATGGATGGAGGCCTATGTCGCCAACGGCAACGTCTGCGGCAACGTCGTGCAGACCACGCAGGAAGCGCTGAAGCATCCGCAAGTAATCGAATCCGGCCTGCTGGTCGAACTGGACGATCCCAAGGTCGGCAAGATCGTCGAATTCGGGCCGCTCGCCCGGATTTCCGGCGCCCCCGCGCATGTCCGCGCCTCCGCGCCCCGGCCCGGCCAGGATACCGCCGAAGTGCTCGGCTCCGCGCTCAACGCCGCGCCCGCGCCGGTGCCGACGGGTGTTAAGCTCGATCGCCCGCTCGACGGGATCACCATTGTCGAGGCGGCCTATTATTACGCCACCCCGTTCGCCACGGCGCTGCTGGCCGAACTGGGCGCCCGCGTCATCAAGATCGAGCCGCTGCGCGCCGATCCCTATCGCGCGCTGGCCCGCGCCGGCACCGGCGATCCGGTGCTGAACCTCGGGCAGAACAATATGGTTCGCGCCATGTCGGGCAAGGAAAGCATCGCGCTCAACCTCAAGGATCCGCGCGGCCGCGAGATTCTGCACAAGCTGGTGGCGAAGGCCGACGTCTTCATCCACAACTTCCGTCTGGGCGTGCCCGAAGGACTGGGCATGGACGAGGCGACGCTGCGCGCGATCAACCCCAAGCTGGTCTACCAGTATGGCGCGTCCTATGGCAGCACCGGCCCGTTCAACCGCCTGCCGGCGATCGACCCGGTCATCACCGCCTTCACCGGCACGACGATCTTCCAGGCAGGCGAGGGCAACAACCCGCTGTCGGAGACCGGCGCCGACCCCGTCGCCGCCGCCGGCTGCGCCGCCGCGATCATGATGGGCATCTTCGCCCAACACCGCACTGGCCAGGGCCAGTATGTCGAATCGGCGATGATCATCTCCAACCTGCTGCACAACTACGAAGACGCGCTGTCCTATGAGGGCAAGCCGAAGCGCCGCGGCATGGACAAGCGCCAGATCGGCACCAGCGCGCTCTATCGCCTCTATCAGGCCGCGCCCGTCGCCGATGCATCGGCGCTGCCCGACTACGTCAACCAGGACCCGCGCTGGGTGTTCCTTTCGGCCGAATCGGACGAGGAGTTCACCCGTTTCGCCAAGGCCGCCGGCGTGGAGAACCTGCTGGACGACCCGCGTTTCGCCACGCGCCAGTCGCGCTACGAGAACGACGCGGCGCTCGACGCGGCGCTGGAGCCGGTTTTCCTGACGCGCACGGCGAAGGAGTGGGAAACGAGCATGGTCGCGGCCGGCGTCGGCTGCGTCACTGCCGACGAGATGTCGCACTTCGCCTTCGTCTATCGCGATCCTCAGGCGCTGGCGATCGGCTACATGTCGCCGAGCGAGCATTCCGCCTTCGGCAAGTACTACCGCTATTCGCCGATGCTGAAGTTCTCGGCCACGCCGGCGCAGGGCGGACCCTACTCGGAATTCGGCGAGCACACCCGCGCGCTGCTGACCGAGATCGGCTACGATGACGCGGCCATGGCCACGCTGGGTGACGACGCGGTCGTCGCCTGGGAGGTGGAGAAGAACCAGCCGGTGAAAGTCTGGGGCTGAGCGCTCTCTAAGGCAATCGCATAAGAAAAAACCTCGTCATTCCCCGTAGGGGATGGCGAGGTTTTTTATTTGCCCGCAATTTTGCAGCAAGTCGCCGGAGCACCGCACCCGGTGCCCCGACTGTCCTTCAAGCCCGTGTCAGTCCGCCTCGCTGCCGAACCGCAGCTTTACCTGCAGGCCGTACATGCGCGGCTGGCCGGTGACTTTCGACAGGAAGCCGCGGGTCAGCAGGTCGTTGACAAAGACATAGTACTTCGACTTGGTCACGTTGTTGACGAACAGGCCGATGTCGATCGGCAGGCCACCGACATCCTTCCAGTCGACATTCAGGTTCAGCGTGTCGAAGGCGTCCACGCCCGAAGTCTGGCGCGTGGTCGACATGTAGGAATCGGTGTACTGCCAAGACACCGCCGCGCTCAGCTTGCCGACTTCCTCGGGCAGCGGCAGCGTGTAGCGCGCCGACAGCGCGGCCTTCCATTTCGGCGCGATCGGCGAGGGATCGCCGTTGCCGGCGGTCGGCACGGGGTTCGGGAAGCCCGGAGGACCCTGCGGCGGGACGAACACGTCCTTCAGCTCGGTGTGCAGGTAGGTCGCCGCACCGGTCAGCTGCAGGCTGTCGAACAGTTCGATGCCCGCATCGAGTTCGGCGCCATAGCCTACGCTCTTGGCGGTATTGACGATGCCCGAGAAAGTGCGGCCCGTGTTGTCGGCCCAGGTCACGACGAACTGCTGGTTGTTGAAGTTGTTGTAGAACCCGGCGAAGTTCAGGAAGCCCGGCGCCGAACCCTGCCAGTTCAGCTTGCCGCCCACTTCATAGCTGTCGAGCTTTTCCGGCCCGAACGACTTGTAGGGGAACAGCGCGCGCGGATTGACCAGGCCCTGGCGATAGCCGCGCGCATATTTGGCGTAGAGCATCGCGTCGTCGCTGGGCTTGTAGCTGAGGTTGATGAGCCAGGTCGGTGCGCTGGACTTGGCCTTGGTCAGGCCGGTGCACAGCGGCAGCGTGGTGTCGACCGACGAGCAGGTGGTCGATAGTGCCGGCGTGAGGCGGTAGGTGTAGTTCTGGTCGATCGAGGCGGAACGATCCTCGGTATAGCGGATACCGCCGGTCAGGCTCAGCTTGTCGGTGAATTCGTAAGTCGCCTGCGAGAAGATGCCGAGGCTCCTCAGCGTCAGTTCGCGCACCGAACTGGTGATCGAACCGGTCGCGCGATAGGGGCTGACGCAAGTCGAGATCGTCTGGCCGGTGCACGCCGCGAAAACGCTGGTGAACGATCCGGTCGGGGCGCCGACGTTGAAGCTCTTTTCGTAATAGCCGCCCAGGATCCACTGCAGGCGGCCGTCCATCATGTTGCCCTGGATCTGCAGTTCTTCGGTGAAGGTCGCCTGGTTGTTGTTGTCGACGCCGTTAGACGGACCGACCAGGGCGAAGCCGAGCCGAAGGCCGGTGAAGTTGCCGTTGGTGCCGTTTGTGCCCGCCACCGGATCGTCGGCGCGGATCACCCAGCTCGCGCCTTGCGCGTCCGCGCGCAGCTTGTTGGCCAGTTCGCCATAGCTGACGATGTTCTTGATCCGGATGCTGTCGGAAACGTCCCAGGTGGTGGTGTTGATGAACTGCCACTGGCGCGCATAGCTGAGCGGGTTGGGCGTGGCGCTTTCCACCGCATAGAAGTTGCCGGTGGCGTTGAGCCGCGCGACCTGGTCGCACGAAAGCTGGCCGGCGCGGATATTGCTGAGCACGGCGCTGGCGAGGCAATCGGTTACCCGCGCCAGCGTGCCCGTGGTCCGGCTGCGCGAATAAGTGAACACCGTGTAGTTTTCGAGATTGCTGGTCAGCGGGGCCAGGAAGCTGAGGCGCGCGGCGATATAGTCGGTGTCGCCGAGGCGCTTCGGCCCGGCGCCGATGTTCTGCTGGTATCCGTCCCGCGTCATCCGGTCCACGCCCAGGCGCAGGCCGCCTTCGCCGACGGGGATGTTGAGCACGCCCTGCACGCGGGTCATGTCATAGTTGCCGTAAGACCCCATGACATAGCCGCCCAGTTCCGACGTCGGCCGCTTGGGCACCAGCAGGATCGCGCCGCCGGTGGTGTTGCGGCCGAACAGCGTGCCCTGCGGGCCTTTGAGCACCTGGATGTTCTGCAGGTCGAAGAACGCGCCCGGTCCGGCGCCTTCGCCCGTGGTCTGCGCGTTCGATCCGCGCAGCGCGGCGGCTTCGGCGAAGTAGACCGCGACCGAGGCCGAGGTGAAGGTGTCCTGGGTGAAGCCGCGGATCGAGAACGAGGTATTCTCCGTGCCGAAGCGCGGGTTGGCGCTGAGCGACGGGGTAAACGCGGCGACGTCGTTGATGTTGGAGACGTTGCGGGCGTCGAGCTGTTCCTGGTTGTAGACGGCGATCGAGATCGGCACGTCCTGCAGCCGTTCCTCGACGCGGCGGGCGGTCACGATGATGTCGTTGCCGCTGCCTTCGCCTTCTTCCTCGCCGGCGGTCTGCGCATGGGCCTGTCCGGCCCAGAGCGAAGCCCCCGCGACCCCGAGCCACAAGCCCTTGCGTATAGCCGAAGCTGTGCGAACCGCCATTTTCTGCATCCCCCTATGTCGCGCCGGATTATCCGGTCGTCCTCCGGGATCGATAGAAGGGGAAAATATGTTCGGATGGAACCTATATTTCCCCGATCCGGCGGATTTGCCGGGGCCTGTCACCATTTTGTGTCACTTCGATGCCAGGGTCATGCGCCCCTCGCATGACCCGGCAATGGAAACCCCTAGTTCGATACTCCCTCGCCGAAGCGGACTTTCAGGCGCACGCCATAAGTGCGCGGCTCGCCCACCTGGCGGCTGTCGATGCCGAGCGACCGGAACAACCCGCTTACCAGGACCGTGGTGAACTGATCGGTGACGTTGTTGGCGAACAGATTGAGGTCGATCGGCGCGCCCATCACGTCTCGCCAGCCGAGCGTGAGGTCGACCTGCTTGACTGCGGTGTTGACGAGGTCGGTCGAGGAGGCCGCCTGGTTGCGGTTTTTCGCCTGATAGCGGAACAGCGCGTTGGCCTCGATCCGGCCGTTGTCGGCTCCGACTGGAAGCGTGACGGTGCCCGAAAGGTTGGCGGACCACTTCGGCGAGAAAGGCAGGCTGCCTCCCACATCCGCGGTCGGGATCAGGATGACGTTCGGCAGGACCGGGGTAACGATCGAGATCAGCTTGGTGTCGAGGTAATTGACCGAACCGTCGAGGCGGAAGAACCGTCCGAAGCGCAGCGAGGCATCCGCCTCGACACCCATGATGCGCGATTTGCCCGCGTTGAACGTCGACGTACGGCTCGACCCGACGAAGCCGACCGGCCGCTGCAGCGAGATCAGGAGCTGCTGGTTCGTCATGTTGGTATAGTAGCCGGCGATGTTGAACAGGCCCGAGACCGCCCCCTGGAACGATGCCTTCGCGCCGATTTCATAAGCATCGACCGATTCCGGACGGAAGGTCTGCGCTTCCGGCGCCGCCGCGGGATTGACCGCGCCCTGGCGATAGCCGCGCGTCCACGATCCGTAGAGCATGAGATCCGGTGTCGGGTTGTAGGTAAGGTTGACCGTCCAGGTCGCGCGCCTGGACGAGGTGCGCGAATCTATCCGGCAATCGGGCGCGGTGAAGCCCGCCTCGCAGCTCGTCGCGCCCGGAGGGCCGAACGTGGCGGTCGGGAAGGCGCGGGTCTGGCCGATGGAGATGCCGCGCGAGCGATCGTAGGTATAGCGCAGGCCCCCGGTCAGCTTGAGTTGCTCGGTCAGCGCGTAAGTCCCTTGCGCATAGGCCGCCATGTTGGTGAAGCCGACCTTCTGGAGCGAGGAGTTGAGCGCGCCGCCGCGGCAGCGGAAATCCTCTACGGCGTCATAAGCCAGGATCTGGCAGGTGCTGCCCGTCGAGGGGCCGTGGCTGCCGAGGAAGGAGACCGGAGAGCTCTTCTCGTAGTAGAGGCCCGCCTGCCAGTTCAGCCGGCTGTCGAATGCCAGGCCCTGCAGCTGCAATTCCTCGGTCACGCTCCGCTGGTTGTTGTTGTAAAGACCGCGCGGCGTGAAAATCCACGGCGTGGCGATCTGCAGACCCGGACCGGCCACGAAGTTCGCCCCGTAGAAGTTGTTGCGATGGATCTGCTTCAATCGTGCGTAGGACGCGATGTTCTTCAGCGTCAGCGAATCGGAAAGCTGCCAGACCGTGGTGTTGATGGCCTGCCACTGCCGGGTCCAGTGACGCGGATTAACGAAGTTGCTTTCCACCTGATAGCGATCGTCGGAAGCATTCAGCCTGTCGACCTGCGGCACGGCGAACCGGCCGAGGCCGGCCGTCGGATTGGCGCGGATAATCTGTCCCGAAGGCGGGATATGATCGGAATTCATGTATGAGAAGATCGTCGTGTTCTCGATATCGGGCGACAGGTCGATCGCCAGGCTGGCGCGGGCCGCGAGATAGTCGATTTCGCTGTAGTGGCGCGGGCCGATGCCCGAGACGTTGTTCTGATAACCGTCGCGCGCCATCCGGTCGACGCCCAGGCGCAAGCGGATGGAATCGCTGATCGGCAGGTTCAGCACACCCTGAACGCGGAACATCTCGAAGTTGCCGTACGATCCCTCCAGATAGCCTTCGATACGGTCTGTTGGTTTGTTGGGCACCAGCAGCACCGCGCCGCCGGTGGTGTTGCGGCCGAACAGCGTGCCTTGCGGCCCCTTGAGCACCTGGACGCTCTGGAGGTCGAACAGGTTCGCCGGCCCCGCCCCGTCGCCGCCCGACGTCGACCCGCCACCGCGCGGCGCGATCACGTCGGCGAAATAGGTCCCGACCGTGGCTGACGTGCGCAGTTCCTGCGTGAAGCCGCGGATGGTGAAGCTTGCCTGCTCGGACGAGAAGCGCTGGTTCGAAACCAGGCCGGGGACATACTTCGCCAGACTGTCGGCGCCGGTGATGTTCGCGGTGGCGAGCCGCTCGGCGCTGAGCACGGAGATCGAGATCGGCACATCCTGAAGCCGCTCCTCGATGCGGCGGGCAGAGACGATGATCGTGGCGTTGTCATCCGCCGTGTCTCCGCCTTGCAGGGCGCCGTTTTGCGCGAACGCCTGCGGAGCAGCCACCGCCACCGCCAGGCAAGCGGCCGTGGCGCGCAGGATCGAATTGTATGAGCCCTTGTTCATGTCTCTCTCCCCAAGATTATCGCCGGCCGCATTTTCTTGCTCGTGTCCGGGAACCGCCGTGTCGCCGGCCTGGTCGATTGCCGGCACCGGCCTGCACCGACAGGGTCCGTGCCGCCGTCGTTCGAGTCATTTTAATGACATCAGATTATTTCGGTCAAGAACATTATTTGACACCGATGTTTCGATGCGTGCATGGGCGTCATCCGGCAAAAATAATGCATTTGACGTAAATCATGCAATAGCATTATATCGAAAACGGTTCGGGTGGAGCCGCGATCCGCCAGGGATCGTTCCCGAACCGGAAGCGGTGTCGCCGACATTCAGGTGTTTGCAATGGCGATGCAGATGGCGTGCCGCCAAGATTTGGAAATGCAACGATCCGAAGGACAGTACGATGAGCACCATGGTCGACATCCCCATTCTGTCCCGCGGCCGGGTCATCATGCCCAGCGAAGGCGACAGCGTGGTCTTCGGGGGCCGCGCCGGCGCGAGCTTCCGGGCGCCTGATCCGCACCGGCACATTCCGGATCTGCTGCTCGGGTCGGCCAGCCGCCTGCTCGACCTGCAGGAAACGCCGATCGACGAGATCATCGATTTCCTGGCCAAACTCGGCCCGCTGATGACGATAGAGGCCAATCCCTATTTGCGGCAGGCTTACGAACTCGGGCTTGAAGCGGGCGGGCTGACCGAGCCGGTGCTGCGCGCGGTGTTCGATCAGGTGCCGCCGCTGTTCGATCGCCGCCGGCTGGAGGCGGAGATCGAGCGCAAGATTGGCAAGGCCTATCTCGACGGCTGGGTGGAACAGGGCCAGCCGGGTAAATCGCGCCGCCGCATCCGCGCGTTCGGGACTCGGCAGCTGCATATTCCCGCCGGCAACGCCCCGGTGGTCGCGGCGATGACGGTGATCCGCGGCGCGCTCACCAAGTCCGATTGCCTTATCAAATCGCCGTCGAACGACCCGCTCACCGCCAATGCGATCGTGCGGACGCTGATCGATCTGGATCCCGAGCACCCCGTGACCAAACATCTGGCCGTGGCGTACTGGAAAGGCGGCGACGAAGAGATCGAACGGCAGATCATCCGCGTCTCGCGCATCGACAAGATCACCGCCTGGGGTGGGATGGCGTCGATGCAGCATATCCAGAAGTATCTCGTGCCGGGGCTGGATCTGATCGCGCTCAATCCGAAGCATTCGATCTCGATCCTGGGCAAGGAAGTGCTGGAAAGCGACGCCGCGATGGCCGAAGCGGCCGGGGGGCTGGCGCTGACCGTCGGCAATCTCAACCAGACCGCCTGTGCCTGCACCCGCGTCGCCTATGTCGAATGCGATACCGACGAGGCGTCGCTGGCGCGCCTCATCCGCTTCGGCGAACGGGTCTACGATGCGATCCAGGCGCTGCCGCCCAACCTTTCGACACCGGCCGATCGCCCGAACCCGGCGCTCCAGGCCGAACTCGACGCCATCGAGTCAGAGGACGACTATTACTGGCTGAAGGGCGATACCCTGACCGGCGGCGTCATCGTCTCGCGCTTCGAGGATAAGGTGGACTTCGCCGACGATCTCAACAACCGCATCGTCAATTTGGTGCCGCTGTCCGACCTGGAGACCGTGCTGGAGCGCTGCGACCACATGACGCAGAGCGTGCCGGTCTATCCCGAAAGCCTGCGCGAGAAGTTGCGCAACGCGCTGGCGGTCTGCGGGGTGCAGCGCGTATCGCCGATGGTGACGCAGCGCGGCGAGGTATGGTGGGGCGATATCGACGAGACCGCCGCCCTGCCGCACGACGGCATGGAACTGGAGCGCCGCATGGTGCGCTGGGTGGTCGACCAGAGCACGCATCCGGCGCAATGATGCGCGGCCCGGGCGGGCGGCTGACGCTCCGCTCGGGAAGCCGCGCCGGTCGGCGATTCTTGGAGAAGGAATGTCCGTGGACTATGTTTTCCTGCATGGCGGCGGCCAGGGCGGTTGGGTCTGGCGCAGGCTGATCGATGCGCTCGATCGGCAAAGCGGAAAAACATACGGACGTTCGCTGGCGCTCGACGTTCCCGGCTGCGGCGCCAGGCGCGGGGAGGAGACGGAAGGCATCGGCGTCGACGAGATCGCCGACCGGCTTGTCGCCGACATCGAAGAGGCAGGCTTCCGCGACGTCTTCATCGTCGGCCATTCGCAGGCCGGCACCATCATTCCGCTGATGCTGGAGCGCCGGCCCGATCTGTTCGCCCGCGTTCTCCATGTCGCCTGCGTGGCGCCCGCCCCGGGCAGGACGGTGCAGAGCTTCCGGCAGGAAGCCTATTCGGAAGAGGACCAGCCTCCGCCGCCCAAGGCCACGACACCCGCCGAGATCGACCGGGTGATTCGCCACTACATGTGCAACGACATGACCCCTGCGGAAGCCGACGAGCTGATGGCGCAGACGAAGGGCGACGCCTGGCCGAGGCTGTCTTACGCCAAGGACGACTGGCTCTATGACGACCGGCCGGCAAGGGTGCCGACGACTTACGTCGTCACGCTGCGCGACACCGGGGTAGTCGTGCCGCTGCAGGAGATTTTCGCCAAGCGGCTGAAGGCGGGCACGCTCGTGCGCATCGATTCCGGCCACGCCCCCATGCATTCGCGGCCCCAGGCGCTCGCGGAAATCCTGCTGCGCGAGGCGGCGGGCGCAAGTATCTGAAATCGAAGCTGGCTTCGTCATTGCGAAGGGCGCCGCCCCCCGCAAAGACGAAGCAGGGAAATGTCATTCTTCCCTGCTTCGCCCCGCCGGTCAGTTCTGGCCCATCACATAATCCATGAACTCGTCATAGGCCTTGGCCGATCCCGAGCAGGTGATCTTGTCGTCGCCGCCTTCCTTCTCGCTGAACCGGCGGATTTGCTTGGTCAGGCGCGGGCCTGTCCAGCCGCAGCCACAATCGTCGTCGAAATGCACGGTGACTTCGTCGCCCGATACGAACGCGCCCCAATAGGTTTCCGCCAGCAGGTCGAACACCGAAAGCCGGCCGGTCTGGACACCCTCGCGCGGCAGCGCCTCGCCGTTTTCGCCCATCAGCATGACGACGGCATAAGGGAAGAAGTGGTAGAAGCCGTTCGGGCATTCGGGCGCGGCGCTCATGATTTCCGAGAAACCGTAAAGCGTCGAAAGGCGCTCGACCCCGAAGAAGTTGAGGATGATCTCCTGCCAGTTTTCCGGCGGATTCTTCAGCGTCTTCATACCGCCGCCGGTGGTGACGACGGAGCCGGGCGCGAATTCGCACTTCAGGCCCTTTTCCTGCCCCGCCATGGCCAGCCGCAGAAGCTCGGGCAGAATGCCGCCGATGCGCACCTGCTGCCCGCGATACCGCTCCACCAGGCTGTCGAACCAAGCCTCGACGTCCTGCTGGCGGCGCTTGCCCTGCTCGATCATGGCTCGCCGCTCCTCGATCAGCGCAGCATCCAGGCCGAGCTTTTCGAGGTCGCCCTTGTCTTCCGCCGCCTGGAGCTTGCCCGACAGCGCCAGAAGGTCGGCGGACATATGGCCGTTGTAGAGCGTGTGGCGATTATGCTCGCCGCCGTGGATTTCGTGCAGGAACAGCCGGCTGACCTTGAGCGACTGGGTATGGCCCGATCGATATCCGGGCGAGAAACTGGGCAATTTGGTCGTGCGCGGGTCGATGCCCGACGCGGCGTGATTGAGCTGCATCCATGCCAGCCGCCAAGCGACGATATCTTCCTGCCCGCGCGAATTGAAGCTGAGCTTTCCGGTCGTGCCGCTCGACGTGAAGATGATGATGCCATGTTCTTCCAGCCGGTCGATCCAGCTGTCGATCGTCGTCAGGCCGGACAAGTCGACCTTGGTCAGGTCATGCATCGTCAGCTTGTCGAGCCATGCCGTAAGCCGTGCGAAATCGCGCTTCTCCAGGATGGCCAGCGGGTAGTTCTTCAATACGCGATGGTCGAAGCAGATCGGCAGCACGTCCTCGATGCTGTCGATACGGTCGACACCCTGCTTTTCCACGAGCTTGCGCAGCGCCGGTATGCGGTCGCGCGCTCGCTCGAAACGATAGCGGATCGACTGAAGCTGCAACTCCTCGCGTTCTTCTTTGCCCAGCGCGAAAAGCTGGTCGTGGTGATATTCCGGCCAGGCGGAAGGGCAGTGGGGGAGCAGGTCCGGTTGCATGAGGTCTCTCCGATCTATGTTGAAGGCTAAGCGGTGATCCGGCGGCGCGGGCTATGCGGCCGGAGGAAGGCGAATATTGCTGTGCCCGGCCGTCACGGGCAGGGCGGTGAGCATGCCGCCGCCGGCAAGGTGGAAGTCCGGAACGATCGGCTTGCCGCGCGGGGCAAGTTTGCGCCCCGTGGCCACACCATCCGGATGCCCGTGCCGATAGCCACGTCGGTCATTGCATCGCCTTTCGCATTCCCGTCGCCATCCTCGGTCAGCCTCGCTAGAAACGCAGACTCGTCATGGAAGCATGGCTAGGGCATATTTAATGCCAATGACAGAAATAATTTTATGGGATTAAAAATGACAAGCCTGCTATCGTCGGACGAACGGCCGCTCGGACGGAATGTGACGCCCTGCTTTCGGACGATGCGGCCGGCGGTGGAGGGTTGACGATGGCAGGGCAGGGACGCCCCGGACGGCCGCGGTCGAAATCGCCGGTCGATGACAAGGATGCGCCGCACGCGGCGGCGCAGGGCGATGCCCTGTCCCTTCAGGATAAGCGCAAGCATCACCGCGATCGCGTCAGGAGCAGCGCCGACAAGCTGGGCCTGAAACCCTTGCCGGAAAAACCGTCGACCAAGGACCTGCTGATGGATGTGGGTGAGGTCGTGATCGGCCGGCAGGGCGTGGAAGGCGTGACCTTGCGGGAGATCGGCCTGCTGGCAGGGCAATCCAACAGCAACGTCGTGCAGTATCATTTCGAAAACAAGGACGGCCTGATCGCCGCCATACTCGAGAACCGGGTTCGGCGCAGGGAGATCATGCGTTCGGAACAACTGGATGCGCTCAGGAAGGCGGGCCTCGATTCCGATCCGCGCAAGCTGCTGGAGATACTCTGGCTGCCGGCGTTGTCGTTTCAGGACGAGCACGGCAACCATTCGTTCTGCCGGTTCATGCTGCAATGCCGGCTTCATTCGGAATTCTCGATCAGGTTCTCGCACGACGAACGCTATGAAGGTTCGGTCCTGGTCGAGATCATGAAGGCGTTCCGGAAAAATTACCCCGATCTGCCCAAGGACGTCTTCAGCCAGCGGCTGTCGACGCTGACGCTGATGTTCGTCGCCAGCGTCATCGAATTCGACAATCTCCGCCAGATCAAGAACCATGACCTGAAATTCGATCACCGGCCGGTAATCGACATGGCGATCGCTGCTCTTTCAGCGCCGCATCGCAAGTATAGTTGAAGGATTCGGCGCTAAGGCGCGGTCGGCAGCGTATTTCAGGCCAAGCCGGCATGGTGGCAAATTAACCCGGACCTGCCATGTCCCCGAACATGAGAAGAATACAAATCCTATCTGCGGCGATGATGGTCGCAAGTTGCGGCACTGCTTCGCCCGGATGCAACAGTCCTGATCCGAAGGGGATAGTAGGCGCCTTGCAGCCCCGAGAGCAGTTCAAGGCGATTCTCACCTCGGTGACGAAGCGGACCCGAACTGCTGCCATGGCATCTGCGAAGGATGGTCCTCAAACTCAAAAGAAGCTTGCTGAAGCGATTGAGGCTGCCGTCGATCGTCATGCCGCAGCTTGGGAACAAAGCCTCGTCAATAGTTGGGCGACCCTCTCGCGTGACGAACTCAAACAGGTTTGCAGCGCGCTGAACGACCGAGACAGATCGACATTCTCCACGTTCGCGGCGCGTGTTGGGCCAATTGCCCAAGCTCGCAATGAACTTTTGCTTCGCAAAGCAGGCGTCGAGGTTCTAGAAACGGTGTGGGGTAAGTAGTTCCAGCGTTTTCGTGTCTGGTCCGGTCTTGCGAGTTTTCCTTCGCAAACTTGCGCAGTCCCAACACGACCCAAATCGGAGCCACGCGGCGGGCTCCCCAGCAGAGGCGCGCCTCAGTGGGAAAATACTAAGTTATCGAGAGAGTGGCGGAGACGGAGGGATTCGAACTCAGCTCTTAAGCGATTGATTTCGCCCGACCGAGAATTCGCTTTTCAACCGACGTACCATGCGCTGTACCACAGCCAATTTTTGACCAATTTCACCATAGAAATCAATGACTTAGCGATCAGCGATTTGCCCGTTGTTTTTAGCCCAAATTTCACGAGAAAGCAAGCGAGCGCAGTTACGCAAATGATGACGGGCAGGTCGAGATCACCTGGCAGGCACGCGAAGCTGTCTGAGCATTCCGCCGCCGGGATGGCGCCTGAAGCGCCAGTCGATCCCTCCAGATCGGTATCCGTCATCGATCTTGCGGTCTGGACTGTTGATTTCCGCTGAGAGTTGACCCGGGATTTCCATCGAGAAGTGACCCGGGTTGAAGATATGTCCCGCGATGCGGGGATTGGGTCAAGCTGGCGATTTTTCCTTTCGTGTTTTGGGCGCGGCGGC
>Ga0209813_10000088_pt1 | contig 34192 bp, 36 predicted proteins | sample EndMethybrTD3033_FD_187596 | JGI IMG/M metagenome (GOLD analysis project Ga0209813, IMG submission 187596) | Populus endosphere microbial communities from Tennessee, USA - Endosphere MetaG P. TD hybrid TD303-3 (SPAdes) (version 2) | ecosystem: Host-associated > Plants > Roots > Endosphere... | reverse complement strand
TTTCCGGCTCAACCCTTGTTTTCGTCCACTTCCGAGAATTCGGCATCGACGACATCGTCGTCGGCCGAAGCACCGGCAGCGGCGCCGGCGTCGGGCGAAGCCGCCGCGGCCTGCTCCTTCTCGTAGATCGCCTGGCCCATCTTCATCGCCGTTTCGGTCAGCGCCTGCGCCTTGGCGGTCATCTCGGCGGCGTCGCCGCTTTCGATGGCCGTCTTGGTCGCGGCGATGGCCGCTTCGACTTCGGCCTTGAGCGCGGCGTCGATCTTGTCGCCGTTCTCTTCGATCTGGCGCTCGGTCGCGTGGACGAGGCTGTCGGCGTTGTTACGCGCCTCCGCGCCTTCGCGGCGGGCCTTGTCTTCCTCGGCGAAGCGTTCGGCATCCTTGACCATCTGATCGATGTCGTTGTCCGAAAGGCCGCCCGACGCCTGGATGCGGATCTGCTGCTCCTTGCCGGTGCCCTTGTCCTTGGCCGAGACGTTCACGATGCCGTTGGCGTCGATGTCGAACGTCACCTCGATCTGGGGCACGCCGCGACGCGCCGGAGGAATGCCGAGAAGGTCGAACTGGCCCAGAATCTTGTTGTCCTGCGCCATCTCGCGCTCGCCCTGGAACACGCGGATCGTCACCGCCTGCTGGTTGTCCTCGGCGGTCGAGTAGACCTGGCTCTTCTTCGTCGGGATCGTCGTGTTGCGGTCGATCATCTTGGTCATGATGCCGCCAAGCGTCTCGATGCCCAGCGAAAGCGGGGTCACGTCGAGCAGCAGCACGTCCTTGACGTCGCCCTGTAGCACGCCCGCCTGGATCGCCGCGCCCATGGCGACGACCTCATCCGGGTTCACGCCGGTGTGCGGTTCCTTGCCGAAGAACTCCTTCACGACTTCGCGGACGCGCGGCATGCGGGTCATGCCGCCGACGAGCACGACGTCGTCGATATCGGACGCCTTGAGGCCGGCGTCGGCCAGCGCCTTCTTCATCGGCTCCTTGGTGCGCTCGATCAGGCCAGCGACCATCTTTTCCAGGTCGGCGCGCGTCACGTTCTCCACGAGGTGGAGCGGGGTGGTGGTGCCACCTTCCATGCGGGCAGTGATGAAGGGCAGATTGATCTCGGTCGAAGCGGTGCTCGACAGTTCGATCTTCGCCTTTTCGGCGGCTTCCTTCAGGCGCTGCAGGGCAAGCTTGTCGGTCTTGAGGTCGAGGCCTTCCTTGGCCTTGAACTTGTCGGCCAGCCATTCGACCAGCTTGGCGTCGAAATCCTCGCCGCCCAGGAAAGTGTCGCCGTTGGTCGACTTCACTTCGAACACGCCGTCGCCGATCTCCAGGATCGAGACGTCGAACGTGCCGCCGCCAAGGTCGTAGACCGCGATCGTCTTGCCATCGTTCTTGTCGAGGCCATAGGCGAGCGCGGCCGCGGTAGGCTCGTTGATGATGCGCAGCACTTCGAGGCCGGCGATCTGGCCGGCGTCCTTGGTCGCCTGGCGCTGCGCGTCGTTGAAGTAAGCCGGCACGGTGATGACGGCCTGCGTCACGGTCTCGCCCAGATAGCTCTCGGCGGTTTCCTTCATCTTCTGCAGGATGAAAGCCGAAATTTGCGACGGGCTGTAATCCTCCCCGCCGGCCTGGACCCAGGCGTCGCCGTTCTTGCCCTTGACGATGGTATAGGGGACGAGCTCGGTGTCCTTCTTGGTCACCGGATCGTCGAAGCGGCGGCCGATCAGGCGCTTCACCGCGAAAATCGTGTTGTCGCCATTGGTCACCGCCTGGCGCTTTGCCGGCTGACCGATCAGACGTTCGCCATCCTTGGTGAAGGCGACGATCGAAGGCGTGGTGCGCGCGCCTTCCGCATTCTCGATGACCTTGGGCTTGCCACCGTCCATCACGGAGATGCAGCTGTTAGTCGTGCCAAGATCGATACCGATTACTTTTGCCATTATTCCCCATCCTTAGTGTGTGACACCGCACAGTCGGCCCCCCGCAGGCGGCAGGGCCGGTCGGCAGCTCGTAGACCGCCGCGATATAGGTGCGGATTTGCTTGGCACAAGAGCGTTGGCGCACTAGCCAACAGGGCGAATGTTCCACTTCAGGCCGAAGGCGACCGGATCATGAAAGCAGCTTATTTCCTGGCTCCCCTCGCCCTTCTTTCGATCGCGGGATGCGGCGATTCGGGCAAGCAGCCCGAAGCGGTCGCCAGCGGGAGCGAGGCCGGCACGAGCATGGAGGGCGCCCCCGATGCGAAGCCGGGCCTGTCCGTCAGCGATGGCGTCCTGATCCTGCCGGCGGTCAAAGGGCGGCCGGGCGCGGCATATTTCACCGTGGTCAACAACGGCGACAAGCCCACCTCGCTGGCGGCGGTCTATGTCGAAGGCGCGGCCAAGGCCGAGATTCACGAGACGACGGGCGGCAGGATGCAGGCGATGCCCACGCTCGACCTGCCCGTGGGCGCGGTCGTGAAATTCGAACGCGGCGCCAAGCATGTGATGCTGTTCGACCTGGCCGACACGCTTGCCGCCGGCGGCACCGCCGAAATGACGCTGACTTTTGCCGATGGCGACAAGATTTCGGCCCCGCTGCGCATCGAAGGCGCCGCCGGAGCGCCCGATCACGCCATGGCTCACGACGGCATGTCAGGCGACGGCATGTCAGGCGATGGCATGACAGGCGACGGGGCGATGCGCTGAACGAGGCGACCTGCCACGTCGGCCAAGAACGGCCGCTGACGCCGGGCGAACGCGATCTGGTCCGTTCGGTCTTCGGGACGGCCATCGATCCGGAGAACGTCCGGCTCAGACGCCGGCGCTGGTTTCTCCTGCAGCCCCGGCACGTGGTGATGGCCCCTTGCGGGCACGTCCACTTCCACCCCGCTTCGCCCTGGTATCAGGACGATTTCAGCAAGGCCGACAGCGCCCTGCAGGGCCTGCTGATCCATGAGATGACGCACGTCTGGCAAGCGCAGACGCGCGGCCGCTGGTATCTGCCGCTGCATCGCCATCCGTTCTGCCGTTACGGCTACAGTATCAGGCCCGGCTGGCCGCTGGAACGCTATGGCATCGAGCAGCAGGCCGAGATCGTGCGCCACGCTTTCCTGCTGCGCCAAGGAATTTCCGTGGCCGGCGCGCCATCGCTCGACATCTATCGAGGGATATTGCCGTTCGATGGCGAACTTGGATCGCCGGGCTAGCGCTGGCCCGGCGACGCGATCATTCCGGCTTTTTCGCCACCGCCACCATCGCCGGGCGCAGCAGGCGATCCTTTATCATGTAGCCCGCCTGAAGTTCCTGCACGACAGTGCCGGGTTCTTCGGCGGAAGGCATCTCGATCATCGCCTGATGCTGGTTGGGATCGAGTGGCAGACCCTTGGCGGCGATGCGCGTGATGCCGTGCTGGCCGAACACTTTCTCGATCTCGCGCCCGGTCGCCTCGATTCCGGCGACAAGGCTTTTCAGGCGATCGTCCTCGCGCAAGTCGGCGGGAATGGCTTCCAGCGCGCGCGACAGATTATCGGCGACGGACAGGATATCGCGGGCAAAACCGGTGGCGGCATAGGCGCGCGTATCGGCGATGTCCTTTTCCAGGCGGCGGCGCACGTTCTGCGTTTCGGCACGGGCATAGAGCACGTCCTGCTTCGCGGCGGCGAGCTGTTCCTCAAGCGCGGCCAGTTCGCCGCCGACATCGAGCATCCCTTCCGGCACGCCCTTCAATTCTTCTGCCACCGCGGGATCGCCCTGCGGCTGCGTCTTTTCTTCAGTCATGTTTCGTATTTTTCCAGCTAACCGATAAGCTTGCCCAGGCTCTGGGCGGTGAAATCCACCATGGGGACAACGCGCGCATAATTCAACCGGGTCGGACCGATCACCCCCACCACGCCGACCACGCGGCCGTCGCGATCGCGATAGGGCGAAGCGATCACCGAAGAACCGGAAAGCGCGAAAAGCCGGTTCTCCGATCCGATGAATATGCGCGTCGATTCGCCTTCCATGGCAAGATCGAGCAATTCGGCGACCGACTGCTTGTTTTCCAGATCGTCGAGCAGCGAGCGCACCCGTTCGAGGTCTCCCAGCGCGCTTTCGTCCAGCAGATTGGCCTGGCCGCGCACGATCAGCACCGGCTGGCGCAAGGCGTTCTCGCTCCACACGGCCAGCCCGCGCTCGACCAGATCGCGGCTCGCCGTATCGAGCGCCGAGCGCCCCGAGGCGATCTCCGCCCCCATCGCCCGCGCCGCTTCCGCCAAGGTCCGCCCGGCCAGATGCGCGGTGATATAGTTGGACGCTTCCTCCAGCGCGCCGGGGCGCACCGGCAGGGGCAGCTGGACGATCCGGTTCTCCACTCCGCCGTCCTCGCCCACCAGCACCGCCAGCGCCCGATCCGGTGCCAGCGACACCAGGCTGAGCTGCGAAAGACGCGGTTCGCGCCGAGGTACCATGACCACGCCCGCGCAGGCGGAAAGGTCGGACAGGACCGCGCTCGTCGCCGCCAGCGCCGCTTCGATGGGGCCTGGTTCCGACAAGCGCCGTTCGATCGCCGCGCGTTCGTCCGCCGTCGGTTCGGCCACCTGCATCATCCCGTCGACGAACAGGCGCAGGCCGATCTCCGTCGGCATCCGCCCCGCGCTGGTGTGCGGCGCGGCGAGCAGGCCCACATGCTCCAGATCGGCGAGGACCGAACGGATCGATGCGGGCGAAAGGTTCAATGCGCTCCCGTCGTGGGTTCTGGCACCCGCCAGCGTCTTTGACCCCACAGGCAGGCCCGACGTCAGATAGCCCTCCACCACCAGACGGAAAATCTCGCGGGCGCGGTAGGTCAGTTCGGTGATCGGCTGGGCGGGCATGGACGATATGTAAGGAATTCGCATCGTCAATCAAACCCACCGTACTCGAACGAGCGAGGAGCGCCCTTCCCTTCTGCGCCACAGCAACTAAGGACGCGCGGGAACGCAGGCCGAGCGGCCTTGCAGATCACGGAGATTATCATGCGACCTTCCGGCCGTGCGCCCGACGAAATGCGCGCCCTCTCGTTCGAGACGAACTACACCATCCACGCCGAAGGTTCGGTGCTGGTTTCGTTCGGCGACACCAAGGTTCTGGTCACCGCCAGCGTCGAAGAGAAAGTGCCGCCCTTCATGCGCGGCAAGGGCGAAGGCTGGGTGACGGCCGAATATTCGATGCTGCCCCGCGCCACGCACACGCGCGGCAGCCGCGAGGCGGCGAAAGGCAAGCAGTCGGGCCGCACGCAGGAAATCCAGCGGCTGATCGGCCGTAGCTTGCGCGCCGTGGTCGACTTCAAGAAGCTGGGCGAGCGCCAGATCGTGCTCGACTGCGACGTGATCCAGGCCGACGGCGGCACCCGCACCGCGTCGATCTCGGGCGCCTGGGTGGCGCTGCGCATCGCCATCGACAAGCTGATGGCGGCCGGCCTCATCAAGGAAGACCCGATGACCCGCAAGGTCGCCGCGGTCAGCTGCGGCATCTGTGAGGGTACGCCCGTGCTCGACCTCGACTACATCGAAGACAGCTCGGCCGACGCCGACGCCAATTTCGTGCTGATCGAAGGCGGCCACATCGCCGAGGTGCAGGCGACCGCCGAAGGCGCGACTTATGACGAGGAAGGCCTGCTGCGCCTCCTCCGCCTCGCCCGCATCGGCTGCGACCGCATCTTCGCGGCGCAGGACAAGGCCGTGGGCCGGTAAGCGATCCGTCGTCCCCGCGAAGGCGGGGACCTCGGTCGGCTGCAAAGGACGTGGCGCCGGCGTAGTGCCGGCCTCACGAGATCCCCGCCTTCGCGGGGACGCGGAGAGTACGATATGCGCAAACTCGGCTCCGAAACGCTGGTCATCGCCACGCATAACGCGGGCAAGCTGCGCGAGATTTCCGCGCTGCTCGCGCCTTACGGCACGAACTGCATCTCGGCCGGGTCGCTCGGCCTGCCCGAGCCGGAAGAGACCAGCACGACCTTTGTCGAAAACGCCCTGCTGAAGGCGCGCGCTGCCGCGCAGGCCTCTGGCCTTCCCGCGCTGGCCGACGACAGCGGCATGAGCGTCGCCGCGCTCGATGGCCGGCCCGGGGTCTACACCGCAGACTGGGCCGAACGGCAGTGGTTCGAAGGCCCTGCCGGACGCGACTGGTACATGGCGATGGGGAAGGTCGAGGGCCTGCTGAGTGAGAAAGGCCCGGAAGTCGACCGGAGCTGCTGGTTTTCCTGCGTTCTCGCCATCGCCTGGCCCGACGGAGAAAGCGCGGTCTACGAAGGCCGCGTGGACGGCACTTATGCCTGGCCGCCGCGCGGGACGATGGGCTTCGGCTACGACCCGGTCTTCGTGCCTAGCGGCATGGCGCAGACCTTCGCCGAACTCGACCCCGAGGAAAAACACCGCATCAGCCACCGCGCCGATGCTTTCGCCAAGCTGGTGGCGGAGCAGTTTGGCGGGTAAGACACCCACATGGCCCGCGCGCTCTATATCCACTGGCCCTTCTGCCTCGCCAAGTGTCCCTATTGCGACTTCAACAGCCATGTGCGCGACCGGGTGGATCACGCGCAGTGGCAGGACGCGTTGCTGGCCGACATGCGGCGCGAGGCCGAAACGGCCGGCGGCGAGGCGCTAACATCGATTTTTTTCGGCGGCGGCACTCCGTCGCTGATGCCGCCCGCGCTGGTCGCGCGGCTGCTGGCGGAAGCCGAGCGGCTATGGGGCTTTGCGCCCGGTATCGAGATCACGCTGGAGGCCAACCCCTCATCGGTCGAGACGGCGAATTTCGCGGCATTGGCGAGCGCGGGGATCAATCGCGTCTCGCTGGGCGTGCAGGCGCTGGACGATGCGACCCTGCGCTTCCTGGGCCGGCTGCACGACGCCGATGAAGGCCTTGCCGCGCTCGACATCGCGCAGCGCCATTTCGCCCGCGTCAGCTTCGACCTGATCTATGCCCGCCCCGGCCAGACGCCGCCATTGTGGAAGGCCGAACTGGCCCGCGCGCTGTCGTTCGGGACCGGCCATCTCTCGCTCTATCAGCTCACGATCGAACCGGGGACGCGTTTCGCCACGATGGCGCGCGAGAAATCGCTGATTCCGCTGGGCGACGATGAAGCCGCCGACTTGTTCGAACTGACCCGCGCGATGACCGCCGCCGCTGGCCTGCCTGCCTATGAGATCAGCAACCACGCCCGGCCCGGCGAGGAAAGCCGCCACAATCTCGCCTATTGGCGCTATGACGATTATTGCGGCATCGGCCCCGGCGCGCATGGTCGCCGTGGCGGCTTCGCGACGGTGCGGCACCGCAAGCCGGAAAACTGGCTCGCGGCGGTCGAGCGGCAGGGCGACGGCATCGCCGAGGCGCGCGCTCTGCAGCCGCGCGAGCAGGCGGCCGAAGCGATGCTCATGGGGCTGCGGCTTGCAGAGGGCGTCGACCTTGCCTGCATGACCGCCCGGTTCGGCCTGTCCGAAAGTGAACTTTGTGCTTCGGCAAAGCTGGCGTTCTACGAAGCCCAGGGTCTTGTCCGCCGAAGCGATAGCCGGGTGATCGTGACCGATGCCGGCATGCCGCTGCTCGACGCACTGCTGGGCGAACTCGTACCGGCCGCGCTGGTCGAGGCATGACGAAGGGCGACCTGCTCGAAGCCTGGGGTGCTCACCTCACCCAGAACCGCCGCCGGTCTCCGCATACCGTCCGGGCCTATCTGGCGACGGCGGCCCGGCTGCTGGATGCGCTGGGCGATGCGGACTGGGCGGCTCTATCCGCCATCGACGCGACCACGCTGCGCGGCCAGCTCGCCCGCCGACGGGCCGACGGAATCGGCAACGTATCCGCCGCGCGTGAGCTTTCCGCGCTCAAGGCCTTCATATCCTTCGCGCGCGGCCAGGCCGGGTTGCCTGACACCTCGGCTCCGCGCATGCGCGGGCCTCGCATCAAGAAGGGCCTGCCGCGGCCGGTAACGCCGGACGACGCGGTGAACCTGGCGCTCGCCGTGGCGGAAGACGCGCAGGAGGAATGGATCGGCGCGCGCGACCGAGCGGTCCTCTTGCTGCTCTACGGCGCGGGCCTGCGGATCGCCGAGGCGCTGTCGCTGACCGGCGCGGCCCTGCCCCTGGGCGAAGTGCTGCGCGTCACCGGCAAAGGCGGCAAGCAACGCATGGTGCCGCTGATCCCCATCGTGCGCGATGCGGTGGCCGCCTATCTCGATCAATGTCCCTGGCCGATCCTTCGCGATCAGCCGATCTTTCGCGGCGCCAAGGGCGGGCCGCTGGCGCAAGGCATGGTGCAGAAGGCCGTGGCGAAGGCGCGCGTCGCTCTGGGCCTGCCCGCAAGCGCCACGCCCCACGCGCTGCGTCACAGCTTCGCCACCCATCTGCTGGGCGCAGGGGCGGATTTGCGCTCGCTACAGGAGCTGCTGGGACACGCCAGCCTGGGATCGACGCAGATCTATACGCGGGTCGACGCGGCGATGCTGCTCGACGCCTATCGCAACGCGCATCCGCGCGAGCAGGGTTAGCGGGTACGCGGCTTCCACGTCGCCACGCGCCAGCCATAGGCCGCCAAGCCCAGCAGCACCGAACCGATCACGATCCAGTTCAGCCAGACCTGAGCTTCCTCGAAATAGCGTGAAAGCCAGTGTCCGCCCGCCATCAGCGCCGCGTTCCATACCGCCGCGCCGACGAAAGTGAACGTCAGGAACTTCCAGTGCCGCATATGGGCCAGCCCCGCCGGCAGCGAGATCATCGTGCGCAGAAAAGGCGAGAAGCGCATCACGAAAACGACCCACTGGCCATGCCGGCGGAAGAACCGGCTCGCCTGCTCGATATCTTCCCATTCCATCGTCAGCCAGCGGCCCCAGCGATCGACCAGGGGCTGGAGCCGCTCATAGCCGAGCTTGTCGCCAATGAGGAACCATACGTAGTTGCCGAGGGTGGATCCCACGGTGCCCACCAGCAGCAGCGGCCAGAACTCCATTGAGCCGCGCGCAACCGCTATCCCGCCCAGCCCCATGATGACTTCGGAGGGGATCGGCGGGAAGACGTTCTCGATGAACATGAGAAAGGCGATGCCCCAGTAGCCGCCCTGCTCGATCAGGTTGAGAATCCATTGGGTCATGTTGCAATAACTTCGTCGGCCCGGACTTGATCCGGGATCGCGGCCGACTGGACGCATGCCCGGGGGCAGCCGTCCCGGGTCAGGCCCGGGATGACGTCAGCCTCCCAGCATCGCCGCGTGGCGGATCTCGATGGCGTCCCAGATCAGCCCGCCGGTGTCCGATCCGTTGAACCGGTCGATGGCGACGATGCCGGTGGGCGAGGTCACGTTGATCTCGGTCAGCCATTTGCCGCCGATCACGTCGATGCCGACGAAGACCAGCCCGCGCTCCTTAAGCACCGGCCCCATGGCGGCGCAGATTTCCTCCTCGCGCGCGGTCAGGGTCGCCGCCTCGGCATAACCGCCGACCGCCAGGTTGGAACGGAACTCGCCCTCGCCCGGCTTGCGGTTGATCGCCCCGGCGAACACCCCGTCGACCAGGACGATGCGCTTGTCGCCCTCCGACACTTCGGGAAGAAAGGGCTGGACCATGAACGGCTCGGGCCAGACCGTGCCGAACAGCTCGGTCAGCGCGCCCAGGTTGCTGCCGTCGGCCGGCACGCGGAACACCGCCTTGCCGCCGTTGCCGTGCAGCGGCTTGACCACCAGGTCCCCGGGATGACGCTGGTGATAGGCCTTCACGTCCTCGATCCGCCGCGCGATGAAAGTCGGCGGCATGAAGCGGGCGAAGTCCAGGACCATGACCTTTTCCGGCGCATTGCGCACCGAAGCGGGGTCGTTGACCACCAGTGTGCTGCCCGCGAGCCGCTCCAGGATATGGGTCCCGGTGATATAGCCCAGGTCGAAGGGCGGGTCCTGCCGCATCAGCACGACATCGATATCTTTCGCGAGGTCGAGCAGGCGATATTCGCCGCGCTGGAAATGATCGCCCGCCACCCGCTGCACCGTGACCGGCGCCGCCCAGCAGGTGATGCGTTCCCTGGCTTCTTCGGCTCCCCCTTCGAAAGCGGTGTCGAGCGCCAGCGTACGCACGTCGTAATGCCACAGCTCATAGCCGCGCGCCTGCGCCGCCAGCATCAGGTGAAAGCTCGAATCGCCGTTGATGTTGACGGTTTCCAGCGGGTCCATCTGGACCGCGACACGCAGGGTCATTCTTGTACTTCCTAAGGCTGCCAGGCGTTGACGATGTGGCGCGGGAAGCGGCCGGGCGCAAGCAGCAGCACGTCGATGCGCTGCAGATCGCCGGCGCGCACGAAACGATGGGCGACAGCTTCGGCGGCGGCGGCGACGCGCCTGAGCCGCCAGGCATCGATCGCGAGGCCGAGCTGTGCGCCGCCGGCGCGCCATTTCACTTCGACGAAAGCAACGGTGCGCCCGCGCCGCGCCACGAGATCGACTTCGCCGCGCGGCGTCTTCACCCGGCGTGCCAGGATGCGCCAGCCCTTGAGCCGCAGATACCAGGCGGCCAGCGTCTCGCCCCGGCGCCCCTGCCGTTCTGCTTCGGCGCGGCTCATGCTTACTTGAGCTCCAGGGCCCGGGCGTAGAGCGCCTTACGGTCCTGCCCGGTGAGCTTCGCCACCTTGCCCGCCGCCTGCGACGCCTTGGCGGTGGCCAGCTCGGCCAGCAGCAGCGCGTCGATGTCGAACGATTCCGCGGCCGGCTCCCCGGGCGGGGCGATCAGCAGGACGATTTCGCCCCTGGGCGGATGCGTGTCATAGTGCGCGATCAGATCGGCCGGCGTGCCGGTCCGGCATTCCTCGAATTTCTTGGTCAGCTCCCGTCCTACGGACACTTCGCGGCCGGGCAGCACTTCGTCGACGATCGCCAGCGAATCCGCCAGGCGCGGCGCGGTGTCGTAGAATATCAGCGTCGCGGGGACCGCCGCCAGCTCTGCCAGAACGTCGCGGCGGGCCTTATCCTTCCCCGGCAGGAAGCCGGCGAACAGGAAACGGTCGTTCGGCAGGCCCGACAGGGTCAGCGCCACCACCGCCGCGTTCGGTCCCGGCAGGCTGGTCACGGCGATTCCCGCCTCGCGCGCCGCGCGGACCAGGCGATAGCCGGGATCGGAGATCAGCGGCGTGCCCGCGTCGCTCACCAGCGCCAGCGGCTCTTCGGCCATCAGCGCCAGCAGCCGGTCGCGGTCGCCTTCGCTCGCATGATCGTCATAGCGGATCATCCGCTTCTTCAGTCCCAGGTGATTCAACAGCTTGCCGGTGACCCGCGTATCCTCGCAGGCGACGGCGGAAACGCCGCGCAAAGTCTCCACCGCGCGCAAGGTGACGTCGCCGAGATTGCCAATCGGCGTGGCGACAATATAGAGTCCCGGCGAAAGCGGCTGTTCCATAAGATGTCCCATGGACCAGTCAGGCGGAGAGCGGCAAGCGATGTTCGACAAGGTCCTGGATCGGCGCAAGCTGGTGACGATAGCCGCGCTGGCCCTGTTGGCGGGCTGCAAGATGATTCCCAAGGGGCCGGTGGACCAGCCCCCGCCGCCGGTCGACCGGCCGACCGCGAACACCCTGCCCGCCGACCAGGCCCGCCACCGCATCGCCCTGCTGGTGCCGATGGCCGGCCCGAACGGCCCGGTCGGCCAGTCGATCGCCAATGCGGCGACCATGGCGCTGCTCGATACCAGCGCCCAGAACCTACGCATTACTACTTATGATACTTCGACCGGCGCGGCGAGCGCGGCGGCGCAGGCCATCGCCGACGGCAACCGGCTGATCCTCGGCCCGCTGATGGCCGACGACATTCCGGCCGTGGCCAATACCGCGCGCGGCGCGCGCGTGCCGGTGGTCTCGTTCTCCAATGACGAGAAGCTGGCCGCGCGCGACATCCTTATCATGGGCAACCTGCCCAGTCAGTCGGTGGCCCGCACGGTGACATATGCCCGCGCGCAAGGCGTCAACCGCTTCGCCGCGCTGGTGCCCGACGGCGAATACGGCCAGCGCGCCTCATCGGCGCTGTTCGCCGAAGTCCGCGCGCAGGGTGGATCGATCGTCGCCAGCGAATCGTACGATCGCAGCAACACCTCGGTCTCCAGCGCGGCACGACGGCTGCGCACCAAGGGCGGATACGACGCGGTGCTGATCGCCGATGGCGGCCGGATCGCCAGCCTTGCCGCGCCGCAGCTGCGGCCGGCAGCGCCCGCTGCCAACGGCCCCCGCATCCTCGGCACCGAGCTGTGGAGTGGCGAAGCCAACGTCGCCACGGCGGCGGCGCTGCGCGGCGCGTGGTTCGCGGCAGTGCCCGACACCCGGTTCAAGCGCTTTTCCGACAGCTACAAGGCGCGCTTCGGCGGCCAGCCCTATCGCATCGCCACGCTAGGCTACGATAGCGTGCTGCTGACCCTGCGCGTGGCGCGCGACTGGAAACCCGGCGCGGCCTTCCCCACCGCCAGCCTGTTCGAAAGCGGCGGCTTCCTCGGCCTCGACGGTCCGTTTCGCTTTCGCCCCAACGGCGTGATCGAACGCGCGCTGGAAGTGCGCGAGGTGCGCCAGGGCGGGATCACGGTGGTCAGCCCGGCCCCGGCGCGCTTCGGGAATTGAAGCCTCCCCTCCCCGTGTCGGGGAGGAACTCCTGAAGATAAACCCGTTCCCGCGCTTGCGCCGCGAATCGCGCGCGTTCTATACCCGTTCCCGATGGCCGATCCCTCCGACAACCTGTTCGACAAGCTGCCCAGCGCCGGCGGCGAAACCTATGACGGTTCGGCGATCGAAGTGCTGGAAGGGCTGGAGCCCGTCCGCCGTCGCCCCGGCATGTACATCGGCGGCATCGACGAACGCGCGCTGCACCACCTCGCGGCCGAAGTTCTCGACAATTCGATGGACGAGGCAGTGGCCGGCCACGCCAACCGCATCGAGGTTCTGCTGGAAGAAGCGCCGGGCGCGGCCGGGCGCCTGACCATCGTCGACAACGGGCGCGGCATGCCGGTGGACGAGCATCCCAAGTTTCCCGGCAAGTCGGCGCTCGAAGTGATCCTGACCACGCTCCATTCGGGCGGCAAGTTCTCGGGCAAGGCCTATGCAACCTCGGGCGGGTTGCACGGCGTCGGCATTTCGGTGGTGAACGCGCTGTCGGTCGCCACTCGCGTCGAAGTAGCGCGCAGCAAGGAACTCTACGCCCAGGAATTCTCGCGCGGTATGCCCACCGGTCCGCTGCAGAAGCTGGGCGCCACGCCCAACCGGCGCGGCACTTCGGTAACTTTTACCCCCGATCCCGAAATCTTCGGCGAAGATGCGAAGTTCAAGCCGGCGCGCCTGTTCAAGCTCGTCCGCTCAAAGGCCTATCTGTTCGCCGGGGTCGAGATTCGCTGGAAATGCGCGCCCTCGCTGGCGAGCGACGATGTGCCTGCCGAAGCGGTGTTCCAGTTCCCCGGCGGACTTGCCGACCACCTGACCGAACAGGTCGGGGAACGCGAGTGCGTGACGACCAAGTTCTTCGCCGGATCGCAGGACTTTCCCGGCGATCAGCAGGGCCGCGTCGAATGGGCGGTCGCCTGGCCGCTGTGGTCCGACGGCGCCTATAGCTGGTACTGCAACACCATCCCGACGCCCGACGGCGGCACCCACGAACAGGGCTTTCGCGCCGCGCTGACCAAGGGCATCCGCGCTTTCGGCGAACTTGTCGGCCAGAAGAAGGCCAAGGATATCGCGCCCGAGGATATCGTCACCGGCAGCGAAGTCATGCTGTCGGTCTTTATCCGCGACCCGCAGTTCCAGAGCCAGACCAAGGATCGCCTGACCTCTCCCGAAGCTGCGCGCATGGTGGAGAACGCTGTACGCGACCACTTCGACCATTTCCTGTCGGACAACATGGAACGCGGCAAGGCGCTGCTCGGCCATGTCATGGAACGGATGGACGAGCGCCTGCGGAGGAAGGCGGAGCGCGAGATCAAGCGCAAGACCGCCACCAGCGCGCGCAAGCTGCGCCTGCCGGGCAAGCTCACCGACTGTACCGGAGAGGGCAAGGGCGAGACCGAGCTGTTCATCGTCGAGGGCGATTCGGCCGGCGGCAGCGCCAAGCAGGCGCGCGACCGCAAGACCCAGGCGATCCTGCCGATCCGCGGCAAGATCCTGAACGTCGCCAGCGCCACGGCGGACAAGATCCGCGCGAACAGCGAGATTGCCGACCTGCTGCTGGCGCTCGGCTGCGGCAGTCGGAAAGACTGCAACCCGGACCTGTTGCGCTACGACCGTATCGTCATCATGACCGACGCCGATGTCGACGGCGCGCATATCGCCACGCTGCTGATGACGTTCTTTTTCCAGGAAATGCCCGAAGTGGTGCGGCGCGGGCACCTCTATCTCGCGCAGCCGCCGCTCTACCGGCTGACGTCCGGCTCGACTTCGGCCTATGCCCGCGACGACGCGCACCGGCAGGTACTGGAAGCCACCACGTTCAAGGGCAAGAAGGTCGAAGTCTCGCGCTTCAAGGGCCTGGGCGAGATGAACCCGCAGCAATTGCGCGAAACGACGATGAGCCCGGCGACGCGCGGCATGCTGCGCATCACCCTGCCGCCGGAGTACGAGGATCGCGCGGCGGTGAAGGACCTGGTCGACCGCCTTATGGGCCGAAATCCCGAGCACCGTTTCATGTTCATCCAGAACCGCGCCGGCGAGATCGACCCCGAACTCATCGACGCCTAGGACTCGCCAGCACCTGGCCGTTCATCCCTCGCCCGTCGCACCATCACCACGAACAGCGCGGCCAGCACCAGCGGCATGATCGGCACCCCGGCCTCCATCGCCAGCGGCCGGGCGAAAATGGCCGATGCGAAGGCCGCCGCGAACACCAGCTTTTCCCACGGGCGGAAACCGTTGGCGGCCAGCCATATCAGCGGAAACGCCAGCAGGACCATGTCGTAATCGAGGACGAAAGGCGTCGCGAGCGGCGCGCCCGCCAGCATCGCCGAGCCGAGCGCGGGCGTGTAGTTGCGGCCCCAACTCGCCCACGCAAGCAACGCCGTCACAACGGCGCTCAACGCTATCTGCAACGCGTAAGCCAGCGTCACCGACCCGCCGAAGAGCATCACCGCAGCGAACAGGCTCATCATCTTGGCGTAGCCGACCGCACCCTCGCTCATCGCCGCCTGCGCCGCCCCGCTGACCGCGTACCAGTCGGCCCAGATCGCCGGACCGAACGCCAGCGTGGCGAGGCCACCGAACAGGAGCGCCGTGCCCGCCGCCCCGGCAATCGTCTTCCACTCCCCGGTCAGCACCAGCACTACGGGCACCAGCAGGCCGAACTGCGGCTTGACGATCGCCAACCCGAAGCATGCCCCCGCCAGCCATGGCCGGTCGCGCACCAGCAGCACCCCCGCCCCCAGCAGCGCGGCGACAAGGAACGCGCTCTGCCCATGAGTTATGCAGATCAGCACCGGCGGGAAGGCCGCGAACAGCAGCCACAGCGGCTGCGCCATCCCCATCCGCCGCAGCCAGGCCCGCACAGCAGCCAGATAAGCCGCGCCCGTCGTCAGCAGCCACAGGGCCAGCGCGGGAAAGTATGGCAGGAACCCCAGCGGGTAGCAGACCAGCAGGAAGGGCGGCGGGTAGAAGAACGCCGTGTAGACGCCCTCCTGCGCGAAGAACGCCCGCTGCGCCGCCGTATGCGCCGACACATCGTAGACCGCGCCGCCGGTATGGAGCATGTGCCCCGTCGTCCAGAAGCTCAGGAAATCGGTGCCCAGAAGGAAACCGTTGCGATCGACCCCGCCATGCGAGGTCGCCACCAGGAACGCCAGCGTCGCCACGTTGAGCGCGGCGAGCAGGCGCAGGTAGCCCCGCGCGCGCGCGCCGCCCAGCCAGTCCGCATGGCGAAGGAAATCGAGCCCCATCGCTGCTGCTTGTGCCTTTGCGCGCGCGGCTTGTCCAACGCGCGGGCCGGAATCAGCTCAGCGGATACATCTCGATGTGGATATAGCGCAGTTCCAGCGCGGCGAGGCGCCACTTGCCGTCCGCCCCTTTCGTGAATCTGTCGTGGTAGTGGCCATATCCGGTGTGCCCGGCGAACGGGATGACATCGCGCTTGTCCTCGGCCCAGGCGACGCGGTCGTTCATCGCCCAGATCACGTCGACGCTCTGGCCGTCGTCGGAAAAGGTCATCTCGGGGGCATGGACCTGATGCGCCGATTTCGCCGTCTCCAGATTGCCGCGCACCCATTTCACCACTTCGGCGCGGCCGCGGATGACGTCCTTGCCGTTGGGTGCGGCAATGGCGACGTCTTCGGCCAGACAATCGGCCCAGGCTTCCCACTGCTTGGTGTCGAGCAGGCGGCAATAGCTGGCCTTCGCCTCGCACACGGCCAGCCAGTCGGCGAAGTTCACAGTCATCCGGTATTCTCCCGTTATCGTCGTTTGGCGCGGATCATTGCCGGGAAAGCCGCGCCGCGCAATTGCTGATAATGGATTTTGCGCGGATTTCGCCGCTTGCCTCGCCCCGCCGCAGAACTTAACCCCACGCCGAACCCAGACGGCACAGGACAAGCAGATGCAGCGTTTCGAAGGCACCAGCAATTACGTTGCAACCGACGATCTCAAGGTGGCGGTCAACGCCGCGGTGCTGCTGCGCCGCCCGCTGCTGGTGAAGGGCGAACCCGGCACCGGCAAGACCGTGCTGGCGCAGGAGATCGCCAAGGCGGTGGGCGCGCCGCTGATCGAATGGAACGTAAAGTCCACCACCAAGGCGCAGCAGGGGCTCTACGAATACGACGCGGTCGCCCGCCTGCGCGACGGCCAGCTGGGCGACGAACGCGTTCACGACATCCGCAACTACATCAAGCGCGGCAAGCTGTGGGAGGCGTTCACCAGCCCCACCCTGCCCGTGCTGCTGATCGACGAGATCGACAAGGCCGACATCGAGTTCCCCAACGACCTGTTGCAGGAACTCGATCGCATGAGCTTCGACGTCTACGAGACCGGCGAACGCATCGCCGCCGCCGAGCGTCCGATCGTGGTCATCACCTCGAACAACGAGAAGGAACTGCCCGACGCCTTCCTGCGTCGCTGTTTCTTCCACTACATCAAGTTCCCCGACCGCGACGTGATGCAGGCGATCATCGACGTCCACTTCCCCGGCATCCAGAAGACGCTGGTCGCAAAGGCGATGGAGATCTTCTACGAGGTTCGCGAAGTGCCCGGCCTCAAGAAGAAGCCCTCGACCAGCGAATTGCTCGACTGGCTGAAGCTGCTGATGAACGAGGACATGCCGCTCGACGTCCTGCAGAACCGCGATCCCACCAAGGCGATCCCGCCGCTTCACGGCGCGCTCCTGAAGAACGAGCAGGACATCATGCTGTTCGAAAGGCTCGCGTTCATGGCGCGCCGGACGAGCTGATCGTATAGTCCCCTCTCCCCGCCGGGGAGAGGGTTAGGGAGAGGGGCAGCCGGATTGCGCACACCTCGCGACCCGCAAGGCATTGATCGCGCCCGAAAGCTGCGCCGCGAAATGACCCCGCCTGAACATGCCCTGTGGCGCATTCTGCGCGGTCACCGGCTGCAAGGCTGGAAGTTCACGCGGCAAGTCCCGGCCGGCCCTTTCACGCTCGACTTTGCGGCTCGCCGGGAAAGACTGGCCATAGAGTTGGACGGCGATAGCCATGGACAACGCGAATTGCAGGATGCCCATCGCAGGACTTATCTCGAAAAATCGGGATGGACGGTTATACGGTTCACTAATCTCGATATCGTTCGCAATGCGGAGGGCGTGACGGTGGCAATTCTGGAGGCTTTGGCCAAGATCGGCCCCTCTCCCCAACCCTCTCCCCAGCGGGGAGAGGGAGAATGAGCGCTCCCGATGCAGGTCCCCACACCGGACAATGCCTCTGCGGCCAGGTCCGCTTCACCGTTTCGGCCGAGCCTGTCGGCGCGCGGATGTGCTGGTGCCGCGATTGCCAGCGGATCGCCAGTGGTTCCGCGACGGTCAACGTCCTCTTTCCCGAGGAGGCGGTCAGATATGAGGGCGAGATCGGCCGGATCGAGATGATCGCCGACAGCGGCAACCGGGTAGAGCGCGGGTTCTGCACCGGCTGCGGGGCGCAGATGTACAGCAAGACCGTCGAGCCCGCCGGCCTGCCGATGCGCGTACGCGCCGGCACGCTCGACGATCCGGAACTGATGGCGCCGACCGCGATCATCTGGACTTCGAGCGCGCCGAGCTGGGCGGTGCTCGATCCGAGATTGCCGCATCATCCCAAAGGCCCCACGCCAAGGAATCCGAAATGAGCTACACCGGACGCTGCGCCTGCGGCGACGTCGCTGTCGACATCGCGGGCGAGCCGATCCAGACGCGCCAGTGCTGGTGCCGCCAGTGCCAGCGGATCGCCGCCGGGGGCCCGACGCACAATGCGATCTTCCGTGCCGGGGACGTGGCGGTGGACGGCCCCCTTGCGGTCGACAGCTACCGCGCCGCCAGCGGCAACACACTGACCAAGTGGTTCTGCCCCACCTGCGGCAGCCATATCTACGCGCAAAGCTCGGCGCGGCCGGAGTTGAAGACCGTGCGCCTCGGGATTCTGGACGACCCGCACGGGCTGCGCCCGCAAATGGCGATATGGACCGACGACGCGCCCGTTTGGGCGCTGATCGACCCGACAATGGAACGCTATCCCCAGCAGCCGCCGTCGCCGGTCGCGCCCAATGCATAACAACCGTCGCCCCTGCGGAGGCAGGGGCCTAGATAACCTCGCGTCATCGCGCGACCGTTTCGAGATCGCGAGAACTTATATAGGCCCCTGCCTGCGCAGGGGCGACGATAGGAGAAGGTCAGCGCTATCGCGGCAAAGGAGCCGATTTTGGAAAGCCATACATCTTTCCAATTATATCTTTTAATAATAACTAGTTAAATCCAATAGTCACAGAGTTTCACACCCCACCCAGCGTCAACATCCAAGGCCCGATCCCATGTTCTTCAACTTCATCGACGAGCTGCGCGCCGCCGGCATCCAGGCTTCCTTCAAGGAACACCTGACGCTGCTGGAAGCGCTCGACAAGGATGTGATCGAGCAGTCGCCAGAGGCGTTCTATTATCTCTCGCGCACCACATTCGTGAAGGACGAAGGCCTGCTCGACCGCTTCGACCAGGTGTTCAACAAGGTCTTCAAGGGCCTTCTGACCGACTATGGCCAGAAGCAGGTCGACATTCCCGAGGAGTGGCTGAAGGCCCTGGCCGAGAAGTTCCTTTCCGCCGAGGAAATGGAAAAGATCAAGGCGCTCGGCTCCTGGGAGGAGATCATGGAGACGCTGAAGCAGCGTCTGGAGGAACAGGAAGGCCGGCACCAGGGCGGCAACAAGTGGATCGGCACCGGCGGCACCTCGCCTTTCGGCAACGGCGGCTACAACCCCGAAGGCGTGCGGATCGGTGGCGAAGGCAAGCATGGCCGCGCGATCAAGGTCTGGGAAAAGCGCGAATTCCAGAACCTCGACAACACGCGTGAGCTGGGCACGCGCAACATCAAGATCGCGCTGCGCCGCCTGCGCCGCTTCGCTCGCGAAGGCGCCGCCGACGAGCTCGATCTGGAAGCGACGATCGAAGGCACCGCCAAGCAGGGCTGGCTCGACATCCGCATGCGGCCCGAGAGGCACAACGCGGTAAAGGTGCTGGTGTTCTTCGATGTCGGCGGATCGATGGACCCGCATATCCGGCTGGTGGAGGAACTGTTCAGCGCCGCCACCGCCGAGTTCAAGAACCTGGAATTCTACTATTTCCACAACTGCCTTTACGAAGGCGTGTGGAAGGACAACGCGCGGCGCTGGTCGGAACGCACGCCGACCTGGGAAGTGCTCCACAAGTTCGGCCATGACTACAAAGTGATCTTCGTCGGCGACGCGGCGATGAGCCCTTACGAGATCAGCCATCCGGGCGGCTCGGTCGAGCATTTCAACGAGGAAACCGGCGCGACCTGGCTGCAACGCGTGCGGCACATCTACCCGGCCACCGTCTGGCTCAACCCGACGCCGGAGCGGCAGTGGGAATATTCCAACTCCACCAAGCTTATCCGCGAACTGATGCAGGGATCGATGTACCCGCTGACGCTGGAGGGGCTGGACGATGCCATGCGGGAACTGACGCGCAAGAAGCATTGAGGGTCGCCAGGCCCGAACCCGCTTGAACTCCCGCCCGTCATAGCCATCTGTCGCCAATGACCCAGACGATGCCCGCTCTGTTCCTCGGCCACGGTTCGCCGATGACCGTCATCACCGATGGCCCCGAACGCCGCGCCTGGCAGGCGCTGGGCAAAGTGCTGCCGCGGCCCGAAGCGATCCTTGTGGTTACCGCCCATTGGGAAACGCAAGGCCGCACCCATGTGAACGGTGAGGCGCACCCGCGCACGATCCACGATTTCCGCGGTTTTCCCCAGCAGCTCTACGATATCCGCTACCCCGCGCCGGGATCTCCCGAACTGGCGGCGCGGATCGCCGGTCTGCTCGGTGAGGATCGTGTCGAACTCGATAGCGGCTGGGGCTTCGACCACGGAGCCTGGGGCGTGGTGCAGCCGATGTACCCGGAGGCCGACATCCCCATGGTGGCGATGAGCCTGGATCGCTCGCTCGATGCCGCCGGGCATTTCGCCCTGGGCCAGGCGCTCGCGCCGCTGCGAGACGAAGGTGTGCTGATCGTCGGCAGCGGCAACGTGGTTCACAATCTGGCGCTCTGGCGGCAGGCGGCAGGAACCCAGCCCGACTGGGCGCTGGACTTCCGGGCGCGCAGCAATGCCGCGATCCTGGCGGAGGATAACGCGCCGCTCCTTACGCTCTCGCCGGAGGATCGCGCTGCGCAGCTCGCGGTGAACAGCGCCGAACACTACCTGCCGCTGCTCTACGTGCTGGGCACGAGGCGGCCGGGAGAGGCGACCGCGCTGTTCAGCGACACGCTCGACGGGGCGCTGTCGATGACGTCGGTGCTGGTCGGCGACACGAAGCTGCTGGCGGGCATTTCCTAACGCCGCCGGGCAGCGTAAGGCGCTGCCATGGACGCGCAACTTCTCGTCATCTGCCTGCTCACCGCGGCGATCAACCTGATCGGCACGCTGGCCTATGCAGCGCGAATCGCAGGCACGCGGACGCGGCGGATCGCGATGAGCTTTGCCCTGTTCAACATCCTGGTGCTGGTCTCGCGCACCTCGAACAGCTTCCTCGGCCCGTTTCTGGCCAAGCGAATCGAGACCCGGCTGGCGAGCGGCGGCGGCGATGCGCTGCTCGGCGATTTCCGGCTGGTGCTGGCTTCGGCGACGGTGTCGGTCGCGCTGGGCATCCTGATGGTGCCGACCGGCCAGCGCCTGTTCGCTCGCGCCATCGGCTATTTCCAGGAGCACCGCTCGACCACGCGGATGATCCTGCGCTCGGCAACCCCCGCCGGCCTGCGCACGGTGCGCGACGCCATCGCCATGCCCAGGCTGGACCGGATCCGCGAACTGGCGCGCACGCGGGGCGTGGGCTGGGGTGTGCTGCTGGCGAACTGCATGGCGCAGGCGCTCATCACCGTGGGTGTGCTGGCTTCGCTTTACGCGGGATACCTGAACCCCGAATTCCGCGTGACGGCATCCCAGCTTTCGGCGGTCATCAACGGCTTCGCCACGATCCTGCTTTTCGCGCTGATCGATCCGCAGCTTTCGGTGATGACCGACGATGTCGTCGAGGGCCGGGTCAGCGAAGCCCTGTTCCGCCGCACGATCGTGTGGATATCGTTCAGCCGCCTGGCCGGCACCCTGCTGGCGCAAGTGTTCTTCGTGCCTTCGGCCCAGGCGATCGCCTGGATCGCGAACTACGTGTAAAGCAGGAAGCGGCGGCTTTCCTCGGCCCAGCTGACTTCGTCGGGCTCTGCGACGGCATCGAGGTCGCGGGGCAACGCCGCCGGATCGTCGACCCATTCGCGCAAGGCCGGGCCGCCGTTGATGACGTCGATGGCAAGGCGTTCCAGCTCGTACTCGTAGGGGAAATCGCGCCAGATCGGATAGTCGGGGCGAAGGTTGCGGATCGCCTTGAAGGCCAGCGCCTGCAACCGCCAGGGACGGAAGGCGTAGTGATCGTAGAACGGCCCCTCGGCATGGATCATCAGCCCGCTGCACAGCGTTCCGGCATGCTTGTGGAAGGTCGGCTCGAACCAGCATTCACGGATCGCGCAGCCCAAGAGCCATTCGGGTGCAAGCCGGTTCATTTCGCCCAGCACCGCCTTTGCATCCAGGTCCGGCGCGCCGAACAGCACTTCGAGCGGACGGGTGGTGCCCCGCCCCTCCGACAGCGTGGTGCCCTCCAGCATGACCGTGCCCGCATAAGCGCGCGCCATGTTGAGGTTCGCGGCATTAGGGCTGGGGTTCACCCAGATACGGTCCTGCGGCCAACCGAAGCCCGGCGCCCCGGCGGGCCGCCAGCCTTCCATTTCGATCACCCGGTAGTCGACGTCCAGCTTGAAGCGATCGATGAACCAGCGCCCCATCTCGCCCAGCGTCAGCCCGTGGCGCATCGGCATCGGCCCGGCGCCGACGAAGCTCTCCTGCCCCGGCAGCAGCAAGGTTCCCTCGACAGGGCGGCCGGCGGGATTGGGCCGGTCGAGCACCCAGACCGACTTTCCGCCTTCCGCCGCCGCTTCCAGCAGGTAGAGCAGGGTAGTGACGAAGGTATAGATCCTGCAGCCCAGATCCTGCAGATCGAACAGGAACACGTCGGCGCTGTCCATCATCGCCGGGGTCGGTCGGCGGACCTGGCCATAGAGGCTGAACACCGGAATGCCGTATAGCGGATCGATCTCGTCCGCGGTCTCGACCATGTTGTCCTGCTTGTCGCCCTTGAGGCCGTGTTGCGGACCGAAAGCGGCCGTTAAGCGGACGTCCGGGCTAGTGTGCAGTGCATCCAGCGAGTGGATGAGGCCTTCGGTCACGGATGCCGGATGGGCGACCAGCGCCACGCGCTTTCCGGCCAGGGGCCTCCGCAGTTCCGGGTCCGCCAGCAGGCGATCGATGCCGAATTTCATGAAGCCACCGGTGCCGCAAGCGGCAGGGCGAAGCAAGCCGGGTTATGGAAGTCGGGTTCGCCGGGCGCGTGCGCGAGCGCCCAGTAGCTCTTGGTACCGTCCTTCTCCTCGATAACGGCGGACAGCCCCGCCGCCGCGGCTCCGGCGAAATCGGCGATATCGAGCGTTGCCGTCAGCACATAAGTGAAGGCCCCGCCGGCGCCGTTGACCTCAGGCAGGGTGTGCGGATCGGCGTCCGCCTTGCCGCTGCGATAACCTTCGAAACGATAGGCCGCCCAGCGCTCGGAAGGGGAGAAATTGAACTCGCGATAGCCCGCCCCGTCAGATTCCTTGAGGAACAGCTCGAAGCAGGTGGTCTGCCACAAGTCGTCGCCACGCCCCTTGCCGGCGAAGGCCGGCACCGAAAGCGCGTCCACGCCCTGCACCATGTAACGCAGCAGCACTTGCCCCTTGCCGGTGTCGAACCAGCGGACATCGACCGCGTCGATGGCCTTTGGCGGTGTTTGGGGATGCGATTTCAGCCTGTACGTTCCCAAGCGGGGTTCTCCGTGCTAGGCGCCGCCGCGCCATGTCGAACTATCAATCTTCCCTGCTCCGCCTGCTCGAAGAGCGCGGCTACATCCATCAGCTCACCGATGCCGAGGGCCTCGACGCGCTTGCGGCGAAACAGGTGGTGCCGGGCTATATCGGCTTCGATGCGACCGCGCCATCGCTGCATATCGGATCGCTTGTGCAGATCATGATGCTGCGGCGCCTGCAGCAGACCGGGCACAAGCCCGTCGTGCTGATGGGTGGCGGCACCACGCGGATCGGCGACCCCACCGGCCGCGACGAGAGCCGCAAGATGCTGAGCGACGAGACGATCGAGGCCAACATCGCCTCGATCCGTACGATCTTCGCGCGCCTGCTGCAGTTCGGTGACGGACCGACCGATGCGGTAATGGTCAACAATCACGACTGGCTGGGCCAGCTCGGCTATATCGAACTGCTCCAGCAGGTCGGCACGCACTTCACCGTCAACCGGATGCTGACGTTCGATTCCGTGCGGCTGCGGCTCGAACGCGAACAGCCGATGACCTTCCTCGAATTCAACTACATGATCCTGCAGGGTTACGACTTCCGCCATCTGGCGAAGGAAAGCGCGGTGCGCCTGCAGATGGGCGGTTCGGATCAGTGGGGCAATATCGTCAACGGCGTCGAACTGGGCCGCCGCATGGACGGCGCGGAGCTGTTCGGGCTGACGACGCCGCTGCTCACCACCGCCGACGGCGCCAAGATGGGCAAGACGGCGGCCGGCGCGGTCTGGCTGAACGAGGATGCCCTGCCTGCCTACGACTTCTGGCAATACTGGCGCAATTGCGACGACCGCGATGTCGGCCGCTTCCTGCGCCTCTTCACCGATCTGCCGCTCGACGAGATCGCCCGGCTCGAAGCGCTTGAAGGCAGCGAGATCAACGCGGCCAAGGTCGTTCTGGCCAACGAGGTCACGCGTCTGTGCCGGGGTGAGGAAGCCGCGGAAGCATCCGCCGCCACCGCCGCCGCGACATTCGCGGGTGGCGGCTTGGGCGCCGAGCTTCCGGTCTTCGCGCTGCCGCCGGAGGGCCTCAGCATCGTCGATGCGCTGGTCGGTATTGGATTCGCGACGAGCCGTGGCGAGGCGAAAAGGCTTGTTACCGGCGGCGGCGCGCGTGTGGACGGTGTCGCAATCACTGATGAGAATCATCGAATTTCCGGCGATTCCGGTGAGTTGCGCATCTCTTCTGGCAAGAAGAAACACGGCGTGCTGCGTCCGGCCTGACCCGCTGAACCGGCAATATCCTTCCGGCAAGGCTTTGCCGGTTTACCCAATTTTTGCCTTTACCGTGCAAGTTGTTCACCCAACTTCAGCAACGGTGATGAACGATCATGGGTGCAGGTGCACAGCTTTCCGTAACCGATATGCGCCGCGCGGCGCGGCATCCGGTGGATTACCCGGTGATCGGCGAACATCGTCAGCGCGGCGATGTCCACCTGCATATCGTCAACCTTTCGCCGCACGGCTTCATGGCGAAAGGTAACCATGGTCTCGACCGGGGCGATCGCATCACCATCCGCCTGCCCGTCGTCGGGCGGATCGAATCGCACATGATCTGGGGTGTCGACGAGCGATCGGGCTTCCAGTTCGAACGGATCATCCGGCTCGAGGACTTTCTGGAACTGATCGATTCGCTGCAACCCAACCCGCGGCTGCGCCGCCGCCGTTGATTTTCGACTTGGCCGGAAGGACGTTGGGCTCCTTCCGGCCAAACCTCGGCATAGGCGCTTCGCGGTATTGATATAATATATCATCACGTGTAAGACGTCGGGCATGAACGTCTCGCCGAACACTCGCGCCATTCTGCTCCGCAGCCTTCTTCTTACCGCCCTGTCGGCAACCTCGGCACATGCCGCGGCCGCTCCCGACGCTCCGGAGGTCGCGCCACCAGGACATCGCGCCGCGCACTCCGCTACGGAAAGCCAGCAGACCGATGGCGATACGATCGTCGTCACCGCGCATCCGCCGATCGATTTCGGCTTGATGGCCGGCACCGAATCGCTCGAAGGCGACAAGCTGGCGGCTCAGACGCGCGGGCAGATCGGCGAAATGCTTGCCCGGCTGCCAGGCGTTTCCGCCACATCCTTCGCCCCGGGCGCTTCCCGTCCCGTGCTGCGCGGCTTCGATGGCGACCGCGTTCGCGTGCTGGTCGACGGCATCGGATCGATCGACGCCTCCAATGTGTCGGCCGACCACGCCGTGGTATTCGATCCCCTGACCATCGATCATATCGACGTGCTGCATGGCCCGGCCGTCCTGCTGTTCGGCGGACAGGCGATAGGCGGCGCGGTTAATGCGCTCGACAAGCGAATCCCCCGGCAAGTTCCGGATGCGATCTCCGGAACGGTCACCGGCGGATATGGCAGCGCCGCCGATGAGCGTTCCGCCGGCGGGGCGCTTGACGTCCCGCTGGGCCAGCGCTGGGTCGCCCATATCGACGCGAACTGGCGCAAGAGCGACGACGTCCGCATCGGCGGCTTCGTCAGTTCCCCGGCATTGCGCAAGCAGATCCTGGGAGAGGCGGCCGAGCGCCGCCAGGGCGGCGATGAGGCCGGGGCGGACGAACTGACCGACGCGGCGAACCTTCGCGGACATATCGAGAATTCGGGCGCCCGCAGCTATACACTGGGGGCCGGTCTGGCCTTCATCGACGCGGGCGGCAATCTGGGCGTATCGGTCCAGCGCTACGACACCCGGTATGGCGTGCCATTGCGCCCGGGCGCCGACAGCGATGAGCCGCCGGTCCACATCGGACTGGTCCAGACGCGCGTGGACTTGCGCGGCGGGCTCGATCTGGGCGGCGGACTGTTCGACAACCTGCAGGTTCGCGGCGCCTATGGCGACTACCGCCATATCGAATTCGAAGGCGACGAGGAGGGCACTCGCTTTTCCGGCAAGGGCGTGGAGTTTCGCGCCGACCTCATCCAGGCCGATCGCGGTGGATGGCGCGGGCGTAGCGGCGTGACTTACCTCAGCCGCAAGATGACCATCGTCGGCGATGAGGCTTTCGTGCCTGACAATCAGGTGGACAGGCTGGGCGTCTTCACCCTCCAGTCGCTCAAGCTCGGAGGCGGCTTCGAGGTGGAGGCTTCCGGGCGATACGAAACGGTATCGGTGAAATCGGCCCCGGCCGGGTTCGATCGCCAGTTCGATCTGTGGTCGGGCGCGGCAGGCGCCTCGTTCGCGCCGGCCGAGGGATGGAAGATCGGCGTAAACTATATCCGGGGCGCGCGCGCGCCCTCGCCCGAGGAACTGCTTTCCGATGGCGTTCACGTGGCCACGCAGTCCTACGAGCGCGGCAGCCCCACTTTCGCCGTCGAAAACAGCGACGGTTTCGAAGCCTATCTGCGCTACGCGTCCCCCGGCATCGAATTCTCGCTCACCGCATATCAGACCGACTTCGCCAAGTTCATCGCGGCGCGTCCGACGGGCGAGGAAATCGAAGGCCAGCCTGTCTTCCAGTACGCGCAGCTGCCTGCGCGTTTCCGGGGGTTCGAAGCGTCCGGCAACGCCAGGATCGCCCAGTGGGCAGGCGGATCGCTGCGCCTGGATGCGGCGGCCGATTATACCCATGCGCAACTGAAAGGCGTCGGCCCGGTCCCCCGGATTCCACCGCTGCGGCTGCGCGGCGGCGCGGAGATCGAGCAGGGTACGCTGCATCTCCGCGGCGAGGTGGAATGGAACAAGCGGCAGGCCCGCGTCGCGGCCTATGAACTGCCTGTCCCAGCATTCACACTGGTGAACTTCAGTGCCGACTGGCATCCGATGGGTGAGGACAGCCCGCTGACCCTGATGCTGTCGGCCGACAATATCTTCGACGTCGTGGGACGCCGTGCGGCCTCGTTCACCCGCGATTTTGTTCCTTTGCCCGGTCGCGATATCCGGGCGACCGTCAAGCTTTCCTTCTAAGCGATCGGTGCGCACTCACTTGGCAAGCGCTTCGCACGCTGCCAAGCGGGCGCGGTGAACGAACCGACCTCCCCTCTCCAGCTTCGCGATTATCGCATCTTCTGGCTTGCCCGCTTCGCCTCGGTGATCGCGACGACGGGCATGGTGGTGGTGATCGGCTATCAGCTCTACGACGTGGCGCGCAGCCACTATGGAATGAGCATTCCCGAGGCCGCGTTTCAGCTCGGCCTGCTCGGTCTTGCCCAGTTCGTGCCGCTGATGTTGCTGACGCCGGTTGCCGGCGTGGTGGCCGACCGGTTCGACCGGCGAATCGTCGCCAGCTTGGCCATGGGTCTCGACGCCTGCATCGCACTAACCCTGGCGATGTCGACCGCTGCCGGATTGCACAGCCTGCCCCTGATCTTCGCGCTGGCCGCGCTTCACGGCACCGCGCGCGTCTTCGTCGCGCCCTCGCTCAGCGCCATCGCGCCCAATATCGTGCCCGCGCCGCTGATTCCCCGCGCCATCGCCTTCAACTCCATCGCCTGGCAGGGCGGATCGGTCGCCGGACCGGCGCTGGGCGGCATCCTGTTCGCCAGTCAGCCGGCGCTGCCATACTGGACGTCGCTGGCGCTCCTGGCGCTTGCCAGTCTCGGCGTGCTGGCGATCCGCCGCCTGCCTCCTTCGGAAGGCAACCGGAATGTGCACCCGCTGCGCCAGATCGTCGACGGGTTCCGCTATGTCGGCAGGGAGCGTTTCCTGCTGGGCTGCGTCACGCTCGATCTGTTCGCGGTGCTCCTGGGCGGGGCGACGGCGCTCCTGCCGGTATTTGCCCGCGACATCCTGCATGTCGGGCCTGAGGGCCTCGGCCAGATGCGCGCCGCGCCGGCGTTCGGTGCGGCGGTCGTCGCCCTCTCGCTGTCCTGGCGGCCGTTTTCCCACAATGTCGGCGCCAAGATGCTCTGGGCGGTGGCGGCCTATGGCGCGGCGACCATCGCCTTCGCCCTGTCCCGGGAATATATTCTCTCGCTGGCGTTCCTGGCCATGCTGGGCGCGGCCGACATGGTCTCGGTTTTCGTGCGCAGCAGCCTGATCCAGCTCAACACGCCCGACGAGATGCGCGGGCGTGTCTCGGCCATATCCGGGCTGGCGGTATCGGCGTCGAACGAACTGGGCGAAATGCAGTCCGGCATCGCCGCCGCGCTGCTCGGCGTGACGGGAGCGGTTGTCTTCGGCGGCGCCGGTGCCATAATTATCACAGGCCTGTGGGCATACCTCTTTCCCGAGATTCGCCGCGCCCGGACATTCGCACCGCAATATCGCCAGAGGGAACCTGAACCATGAAAGCCGACAGCATCCTCGCCACCATCGGCAACACTCCGCACGTGCGCCTCTCGCGCCTGTTCCCCGACCACGAAGTCTGGGTGAAGTGCGAGCGGGCCAATCCCGGCGGCTCGATCAAGGACCGCATCGGCCTCGCCATGATAGAGGATGCGGAAGCCGACGGCAGCCTCAAGCCGGGCGGCACGATCATCGAGCCGACTTCGGGCAACACCGGCATCGGCCTGGCCATGGTGGCGGCGGTCAAGGGCTACAAGCTGATCCTCGTCATGCCCGAATCGATGTCGATCGAGCGGCGCCGGCTGATGCTCGCTTATGGTGCGACGTTCGATCTGACGCCGCGTGAAAAGGGCATGAAGGGCGCCATCGAGCGGGCTCGCGAACTGGTGGAGAGCACGCCCGGTGCGTGGATGCCGGCACAGTTCGACAATCCCGCCAACATCGAGGTTCACGCCCGCACCACCGCGCGCGAGATCCTGTCGGACTTCGCCGATACGCCGATTGATCTCCTCATCACCGGTGTCGGAACCGGCGGACATCTGACCGGCTGCGCCGAAGTGCTCAAGCAGCATTGGCCCGAACTGAGGGCTTTCGCCGTAGAGCCGACACTGTCGCCGGTCATTTCGGGCGGCCAGCCTGCTCCGCACCCGATCCAGGGCATCGGCGCCGGCTTCATCCCGGCGAACCTGCACACCCAGGCGATCGACGGGGCGATCCAGGTCGATCCCGCCGACGCGAAGGAAATGGCCCGGCGCTGCGCCACCGAAGAAGGCATTCTCGTCGGCATCAGCTCGGGCGCGACGCTGCAGGCCATCAAGCAGAAGCTGGCGGAAGTTCCGGCCGGCACGCGCGTGCTCGGCTTCAATTACGACACCGGTGAGCGTTACTTGTCGGTGCCCGACTTCCTGCCCGAATGAACGGGCTGGAGCGCGTTGATTATCGGGACGACGCAACTCCGCTGACGGGGTGGCTGGCGAAACCCGCCGCCACCGCCCGCGCGGCGATCCTCGTGCTCCCGACGATCGCCAATCCGACACCGGCCGTCGAACGGCGCGCGCATATGCTGGCCGACGCCGGCTATCTGGCAATGATCGCGGATTTCTATGGCCCTGTCGGCGAAGAATCGCAGGATTGGCAGGCGCTGGCCGCCGATCTACGCGCGGATGTCGATGTCTACCGCGCCCGGCTCGACGCCGCATTGCGCACTTTGCGGGATCGACCGGAAGCCGCCGGATTGCCGTTGGCAGCCATCGGTTATTGCATGGGCGGCCAAGCGGCGCTGGAAATCGCCCGCGCCGGCAGCGACATCTTCGCTGCGGTCAGCTTTCACGGTCTGCTCGAAACCGGCCGCCGCGCCGCTGTGGGATCGAGACCCAACGCACGTATCCTGGTCTGTCATGGCGACGCCGACCCGCTCGTTCCACGCCGCCAGGTCATCGATTTCTGGGAAGAGATGGATGCCGCCGGGGCCAACTGGCATTTTCACAGCTACAGCGGGGTAAGGCACGGCTTCACCGATCCGGGCAGCGACGCCCGAGGGATTTCGGCTATCGCCTATGACGCCAGCGCGGACCGACAGAGCTGGTCGGCGATGATGAACCTGTTCGACGAACTGCTTCCGGCGCAATCCGCCTGACTAAAGGCAATGGCCCTCTCCCACGAAGGGAAAGGGCCATTTTGCGCATGAGGATGCAGATCAACGCTTTGCGGGGTCGGGCTTGCCGTCACCGTCATCGTCAAATGCGTCGGGACGGCCATCGCCGTTCTTGTCCCAGGCATCGGCGGCGCCGTTGCCATCGCGATCCCAGGCATCCGCCTTGCCGTCGCTATTGGTATCGATCGTCGCGGGCGCCGGGTCGGCCGGCGCTCCCTGCGCGGCCACCGCACCTTCCGCGGGCTGCTCCGCAACACTGGCCGGAGCGGCCTGCGCTACACCGATAGTAAACGGCAGGATCAATGCGATTGCGGTCTTGTTGAGAACTGACATCGAAGGTGGCTCCTTTGAGAATTTCGTCGAAAATCCCCCGCTGCCCGTTATCAATCTCCGTTCTCTCGCCCTTTATTACTACCCGTGTTGCGGCGACTTGGTCGCTCGAAAGGGCGGGGCGAAAAACGCATGCGAAGTACCGCAGATGCGCCTCGCTTCACCCCTTGAGCCAAGCTCAGAAGACAGCAAACATGTCGGCGGGCATCGCCATCATCGCTTCCGATCCGGCCTCGATCTTGCGCCGCAAGGCACCCGCATCCGGCGTGAAGCGCTCACCGAAATGGCGCGCCGTCACCAGCTTCGCCTCATAGAATGCCGCGTCTTCGGTGCCTGCGGCCAGCGCAGCCGCAGCAGCGCGCCCCATCCGCAACCACATCAGCCCGAGCGCGACCACACCGGCGATATGCATGTAATGATATGCGCCCGCCCCGGCGTTGTCCGGATTGGCAAGACCGTTCTGCACGAACCACATCGTCGCGGCCTTGAGCTCGCCATTGGCCTTCCCGACGCGCTCCGCCAGGTCGGCGAGCCGCGCCTCGTCCCGCGCCGCGGCGCATTCTGCGTCGACGGCGGCGAAGAATGCCTGGATCGCCCTTCCCCCATTGAGCGCCAGCTTCCGCCCGACGAGGTCCATCGCCTGAATGCCATTCGCGCCTTCATAGATCATCGCGATCCGGGCATCGCGGACGAACTGCTCCATGCCGTTCTCGACGATATAGCCGTGTCCGCCCCAGACCTGCTGCATGTCGGTCGCGGTGGCATAGCCCTTGTCGGTGCCATAGCCCTTGATGACCGGGGTGAGCAGGCCGAGCAGATCGTCCGCCTGCTGGCGTTCCTCCTCGCTGGCCGCGCCGTGGCTCAAGTCGACCAGCAGCCCGCCCCACAGCGCCAGTGCGCGCATGCCTTCGGTGAAGGCCTTGGCATCCATCAACATGCGCCGGACATCGGGGTGGACGATCAGCGCGTCCGCCTTTTCCTGGGGATCGGCGGCGCCGGTCAGCGCCCTGCCCTGGCGGCGATCCAGCGCATATCGCACGCCGTTCTGGAAGGCCGCATCGGCCTGCGACAGCCCCTGGATGCCGACGCCGAGACGAGCCGAGTTCATCATGATGAACATGGCGGCCAGTCCCTTGTTCTCCTCGCCCACCAGCCAGCCCGTCGCGCCGTCGTAGTTCATCACGCAAGTAGCGTTGCCGTGAATGCCCATCTTGCGCTCTATCGCCCCGCAGGAAACCGCGTTGCGTGCACCCAGCGCGCCGTCGTCCTCGACCAGCACCTTGGGCACCACGAACAGCGAAATGCCCTTGGTGCCGCCCGGAGCATCGGGCAACCGCGCCAGCACCAGATGGACGATGTTATCCGTCAGGTCGTGTTCGCCGGCCGAAATGAAGATCTTGGTGCCCGTGATCGCATAAGAACCATCGGCCTGCGGTTCTGCACGGGTGCGGATCAGGCCCAGATCGGTGCCGCATTGCGGCTCGGTCAGGTTCATGGTGCCCAGCCATTCGTTGGCGACCATCTTGGGCAGGTATCGCCGCTGCAGTTCGGGCGATCCCTTCACCAACAGCGCCGAAACCGCGCCGTTGGTAAGCCCCGGATACATCGCGAAAGCCTGGTTGGCGGCGGACATGAATTCCTCGACCGCAAAGCCCAAAACATGGGGCATCCCCTGGCCGCCGAACTCCGCCGGCTGGGACAAGGTGCCCCATCCCGCCTCGCGAAACTGCGCATGCGCCGCCTTGAAGCCTTCGGGGGTTGTCACCGATCCATCGGCTGCGCGCGTGCAGCCCTGGGCGTCACCGCTGGCGTTTAGCGGGGCCAGGACCTCTCCCGCGAACCGGCCGGCTTCCTCGATGACCACATCGACGATGTCGGGCGTGGCCCCTTCGAAGCCGGGCAGATTGCCATAACTATCGAGCTTCAGGACTTCATTGACGATGAAACGCGCGTCGCGCGTCGGCGCCTTGTAGCTTGGCATCGGTCCCTCTCCTTCGATCCGGCCGCTAACCCGACTGGGCCGGTATGTCAGCCTTCGGCCGGCTTCAGCGCATCGCCATCGAGCGTGCGATAGAAGCAGCTTCGAGCTCCGGTGTGGCAGGCCGGCCCTTCGGGCTTAACCAGCATCACCAGCGCATCCTGATCGCAATCGACGCGAATCTCGTTAACCCGCAGATAGTGCCCAGAAGTTTCACCTTTGAGCCAGAGCCTTCCGCGCGAACGCGAGTGAAAATGGGCCAGACCTGTTGCACGGGTCTTCGTCAGGGCCTCTTCATCCATGAAGGCGACCATGAGGATGTCCTTGCTGACCGAATCAACCGCAATGGCTGTAATCAATCCCTGGGCATCGAAACGCGGCAAAAACGCGGTTCCTTGCTCCCTGTCGGTGGCATCGAGCGACGACATGCGCTGAAAATTCCCTTCTGAACGGCTGCAATGTCAATTTTGTTGCACGATAACCACATATGGAGACCAAAATCCATCAGTGGCGGCAAACGGGCTTTCCATTCGTGTCATTTCCAGCGAACAAGAGGGCGCAGTCCGGAAGGGGTGTGGACCGAACAACGGCGTTAATAAGCAGCGCCATGGTTCAGGGGAATGGCTAACGCCCGCGTAAGCATGGGCGAGCCGAAAATGAGGGATCGGACGAAGTGATCGTAGGGGGCGATCACTGTACTGCTTCGGCAGCGTCCAGCAGTTTCGTCACGAGGACGCCCGAGGTCTTATGGCCTCGGGCGTTTTCGTTATGGCGACGGCGCGATTTCATCGAGAACACGTGCGAAGCAGCAAATTACGACCCGCGCGGCGCCGGCCCTTTTCAGTGCAGAGACACATGCGTTCGTCGTCGCGCCGCTGGTGAGAACATCGTCGACCAGTACGACGTTCGCACCCTTGAGTTTGTCCGAACCGGTCCGCTTCACCGATATGGCGCCCGAAAGCGTTCTCGCCCGGGCCTTGCGGCCAAGCCCGCCCAGCGACGGCGTCGCCTTTCGCCGCTGGAGCATGTCGACGGCAAGGGTGGCGCCGCGCAGCTTCGCCACTTCGCGGGCCAGCACGGCCGCCTGGTTGAAACCGCGACGCCATAACCGCCAGCGGTGCAGCGGCACCGGAACCGTCAGCCAGGTCTCGTCGACGACATGCAGCCGCGACGCCATGAGCCGCGCCATCATGGGCGCGAGTGCGATGCGCCCGCCATGCTTGAACGCCAGGACAAGCCGCCGCGAAGCATCGGTATAAAGCGTGCCGGCGGCGATCCCATCATGCCGTGGCGGCTGCGCCATGCAGGGGGCGCAGATGGAGCTGGCGCTTACGCCTTCGCCGAATGGCCTCTGGCACAAGGCGCAGGCCGGTTCTCCGGGAATAGACAATTCGCTCCAGCATGCAGAGCAAAGGCCGGACTGCATCGACAGGCCCTCACCGCAGAGT